>Ga0163162_10004278_pt1 | contig 13738 bp, 13 predicted proteins | sample S55metaG_FD_115310 | JGI IMG/M metagenome (GOLD analysis project Ga0163162, IMG submission 115310) | Switchgrass rhizosphere microbial communities from Kellogg Biological Station, Michigan, USA - S5-5 metaG | ecosystem: Host-associated > Plants > Roots > Rhizosphere > Soil | place: USA...
CATTTTGTATAAAATGCTAATTAAAACACCCCATTCTTTTAAAGAAACTAAACTTTTTGTTCGTCCTTAAACGTGAAATCAGCAAATGGAGTTACAACAATTTCAATTATTCGGTGGAAAACTTATTTATCAGCTTGTACGTATTAGGTTACATTTGCTCTATATTTAATATTTCAAATAATACAATCAATTGTGCTGATGAAGTTTTTCTACGCTAAAACTATAGTTTTTTGCAGCTCGCTTTTATTGCCGTTATTGGTGATGTCACAAACAACAGGAACAACTCTTATACGGCCTAATACAGAAGTGCCTTTTTTAAATTTTACGCCCGATTCGCGCTCGGGTGCAATGGGCGATGCAGGCGTAGCCATTACTCCGGATGTGAATGCAAATTACTGGAACCCAGCTAAACTAGCTTTCCTTGAAAATGATAACGACGTTTCTATTTCATATAGCCCCTGGCTTCGTCAGTTGGTTCCTGATATCAGCTTATCTTATTTAAGTTATGCACACAAAGTAGATGACCGTAACACAATCGGGGCATCGCTTCGCTATTTTAATTACGGATCGATACAACTGATAGATCCGGGTCAAAATGTACAGGGAACCTATACCCCCAGCGAACTATCTTTAAACGGATCATACGCCCGCAAATTTGGCGATGAACTTTCCCTCGGGTTAACAATGGGATTTATCCATTCCAGCTTTTCAAATTCGGCCGCTTCAATCGGATCGGGCCAATCAGGGAGAGCGGGTAACGCTGTATCGGGTGGGGTATCGCTGTTTTACACCAAACAAACCCAGGAATTTGGTACCGACTGTATTTTTTCTTTTGGAACAAATATTTCTAACATAGGCACAAAAATCAGCTACAGCAATACAGGTCCTAACTATTTTTTACCGGCTAATTTAAAGATCGGAGCCGCAAATACTATTAATCTTGATGATTACAACCAGGTAAGTATAACACTTGATGTGAACAAAATATTGGCGCCTACACCACCAATAAGAGATGGCAGCGGTAACATCATTAAAGGCAAGGATGATAACGTTTCTGTACCAGCAGGCATTTTTGGTTCATTTAGTGATGCCCCCGACGGCTTTTCGGGCACGCTAAGAGAGATCACATTTTCGCCCGGGTTTGAATATTTATATAACCAGCAATTTGCTTTAAGAATGGGTTATTTTTACGGAAACAGCAATAACCCCGATAATGCCTATACAGAAGCACATTACCTCACCATGGGGGTGGGTTTTAAATATGATAGTTTCAAGTTCGACTTTTCGTACCTTGTTGCCAGCCAGCAAAACAGCGCTTTAGCTAATACTTTACGTTTTACATTAATTGCTGATTTTGGCGGCGATAAAAATGCGAAAAAAAGATAATGGCAAAAATCAGGGTAGGATTTGGATTTGACGTTCATCAGCTAAAGGAGCAACATCCATTTATTTTGGGAGGTGTTAATTTAGAACATCATGCCGGGGCATTCGGCCATTCGGATGCCGATGTGCTTTTACACGCTATTTGCGATGCGCTTTTAGGGGCGGCAAACTTGCGCGACATCGGTTTTCATTTTTCCAATACAGACAAAAAATGGAAGGGCATAAGCAGCCTGATACTATTGCAACACGTGGTGGAACTGTTAAAGGAAAAGGGTTGGCAAATAGGCAATATCGATGCCATGGTTTGTTTGGAAGCTCCTAAAATAAACCCTCATATTCCGGACATGAAAGCCAACATTGCCGCAGCCGCCGGCATAAGCGAGGATGATATATCTATCAAAGCTACAACAAACGAACAATTGGGTTTTATTGGCCGCCAGGAAGGCGTAGTGGCTTATGCCGTTTGCCTGATAGAGAAAATTTGAAGGAGTCGGGAAAGTCGGTGAAGTCCGGAAAGTCGGAAAGGACCGAAAGACCGGAAATGATGAGATTTATGGTTTTGAGCAGCTAAGGGTATGATAGCTATAACCATAATCTACAAACCATGAACTACTAACTACCAACTGCCGCTGCCAACTGCCCATTCACCGCTGCCAACTCGCTACTGTCGACTCACAACCTCACTCTTCGCCAGTTCTTCTTTTTTAATAATAACATTACCGGTTCGTTTTAGGGCGCCCCACCCGCTTAACTCGCCTTTAACGGCCCTGCGAACTGATTTAAAGAGTACGTAATACATCAACTGGCGCCATATAAAACGCTGGGGAATGATGTAAACTAATTTTTTGTAGTCCTCCTTTTCCATCCGGAAAGCAATAATGGCTACTATAAAATCGACCAGTACAAAAGCCACATAATAAGCTAATATTTTGTATGGTTTATCGCCAAACAGGCCTATAATCATCATCAGATCCGCAAGCGGCGAGAAAAGAGGAAGAACAATCTGAAAAATCAGGATATTAGGCATCCCTACCATCCCAAAAAACTTGTATTTTTTGTTGAACAGCGCACTCCTGTTTTTCCAAAAACTTTGTATAACGCCAAAGCTCCAGCGGAAACGCTGTTTCAACAAGGCATTAAGTGTTTCGGGTGCTTCGGTATAGGCGATGGCTTCGGCGCAGTTTTTTACTACGTAGCCTTGCTTTAATATCCGCATGGTAAGGTCGCAGTCTTCCGCCAGTGTATCAAAGGTAAATCCCCCGGCCTTGAATATGGCTGATTTTCGGAATGCCCCAATTGCGCCAGGTACTACGGTGATGCTGTTGATAAGATCAAACGCCCGCCGGTCCATATTTTGAGCAGTGATATATTCGATCGACTGCCATAAGGTGATCATGTTATTCTCATTACCCACCTTAACCGTCCCGGCAACGGCGCCTATTTCGGCATCTGTAAAGTAGGTCATTAAGTGATAGATCGCGTCGTTTTTTAGCTGCGTATCAGCATCAATGCAAATTACAAATTCGTTATGCGCATGTGTTATGCCAAAGTTAAGCGCTGTTGCTTTGCCACCATTGGGTTTGGTAAGCACTTTAACCATCGGATGATCGCCATAGGCGTTGCTCACGATTTCATAAGTTTTATCTTTCGACCCGTCATCCACAAATATGATCTCGAAAGACGGGTATTGGGTTTTAAGTAAACTTTCTATAGTTTTTATAGCAGTAACTTCTTCGTTATATCCTGGTACAATAATGCTTACCGGCGGTAGCAGCGATGGATCGATCACTGCCCGGTTTAATTTTTTATTTTCGATATATTGCCTTACCGCCAGTACCGCAATAAGTAACACCCGGCCAACAGCAAGAAATATAGCCGTTAAAAACAGGTAAATTAAAAACCAGTTGCCATAAAAATAAGCCTGTATCGCAATATTATACAATGTGCCCAGCACACCTGAATTAGCATCATCTTTTATAGGAGGCATCAGATCGGCCTTTGTTTTGCCTAAAACGGCCGCTATGGTGGTAAACTGGTATCCGTGGCTCTTGAAATAATGAATGATTTCGGGCAAGGCTTTTACCGTTTCTTCGCGCGTATCTCCGCCTGCATCATGTAGTAGTAACATGGAGCCGGCATTTCTTTGGCGTATAGTACGGGCTATAATACTGTCGGCGGTTACACCGGGCTGCCAATCCCATGGGTCAATGGATTCGCCGATATTAATATAGCTCTGTTTACGGCTTTCGGCCACCGGTATAACTTCAGCAAGTGTTTGCGGCTCGGAGTCGGCATTAAACGGGGGGCGGAATAATATGGTGCTTCTGCCGGTTACCGATTCAATCAGTTTACGGGTTGCATTTAATTCAAGCTTTACCCTGTCTACACTTATAGTTGAAATATCCGGGTGAAAAAATGTGTGATTCCCTATCTCATAACCCTCATCAAATTCCCGGCGCAGTATCGGTATGTTTTTTTCTGCCATCGATCCAACCACAAAAAATGCGGCCGGCACATGCTCCCGCTTTAAAATATCAAGTATGCGGGGCGTAAATTCTGGGTCGGGTCCGTCATCAAATGTGAGCACTATTTTGCGTGGCGCATAACCATACTTCCTGATGACATACTTGGTTGGCAATTTTATATATTCCTGGTTAGTGATGAGGAAGCTGGTAGTATCCAGGTGTACGTTTATTTTCCCGGTTGTCGGCGTAGTTATCAGGTCGAGCACTTCACCCTCACCATCGTAATCTATCTTGTTATTCAGCCCGACAGAGGTGAGTTTTTTTATGTCGATGCCTGTTTTTCTTAACGAATCAATCGAGAGGTTTTTCTGGAAAAACGTCCATAAGCGCGGGTCTTCGAAGCCAAGGCGCCAGAGCGCAACACCACCGGTTGCCCAATCATCGGCCATCCGGATAACGTTAAAATTGGTAGCCGCATCTGTAAAATAAACAGTGTGCTGTAAGCTGTCCTGGTCGAAATAGCTGTAATGAAGGTTAGCAGATATCTGATCAAAGGTAATTTTGCTATGGCTTTCCTGTGCTATACTAATGGCCTGGGGATAACCGATCGATTTGCCCAAACTGTTCTCTGGCCAGTCATAAGCGCCGCCAGCCACAGTAAGAATAACTTTTTCACTGGGTATCCTCGAACAAACATTATCCAGTATTTCCTCTACCCAATGCTGGTTAGAAAGGTCGCCGGCATTACTACCATCATTATGCTGATCGATAGCCATAACAAACAGGAAATCGTTAACTTTCTGCAGCCGCTCCAGGTTGTACGCGGCGTCATCCGGAATTACGTTTTGTGTAACCAGGTAACCCTGCGGGTGTAAAATCGCATATAAATCGTTTTCAAACGCTATATAGTTTTTACTGTTAATGTCTTTAATATTATCGAAATCGAGGTTTACACCCTGAAAGTGGAAGCGGGCTAATTGCCGGGCAATGCTATTTATAAATTCAATTCGCAGGGCTTTAATTTTGATAATTCGCTCTACATCCTTAGTATCATAGCCGCCGGTTACATTGTTATAATTAACGTAGTTCGACAAGGAGAGGAGCACTGGTTTCCTGTATTTCCTGTTGATATTAATCAGCCCGGTATCAATATTTGCAACTATGGTATCTCGTTTTGGTAGTATATAAAGCCCTTCGCTCACTACCATATCCAGTTTGCCAATGTGATCTACCAGTGAGTTATAAGCCTGCGGTTCCCATGCCCTGTAAAAGGCGGCGTTGATACGATCTTTATTGTTAGGATGTTTTAGCTGGTGGATGTGCCTGCTCTTGGTCAGTTTTTGAATCTCGGCCTTGTCTATTTTGAAGTCTTTGTACTTGCGCGATTTTTTCACGTTTTCCAACTCTTCTTTCGTCAGCTTTTTTGGGGGCGGATTTAAGTTGGGTAAACTTGGATACTGCTTTGAGGTCACTGTAATAACAGCTGCAACAACGCTGCAAACCAATACAACGATAAGGACACGGCTAAGCCATTTAAAACGGATCCATCTGCCGGGGGTGTCAGTTTGAAAAACCTGTTTATCAGCCATTAAGTATTTTAGTAAATATCGGTTTGGTGGGGTTTATAAGGTTTATTTATGAGTTGTTTTGCCTGGCTCAATCGCAGAGAAATCAACACCGCATTTACAGTTACCGCCGCAGCTTTTTTTTGCGAACAGATTTCTGTAAACAAGCCTGCAAACGTAAAATACGGCTGCTGCAAACAATATGGTTATAATGATTACCTGGATGTTCATGTCACAAATTTAATACATTTTATATATATACGTATAGACGGATGATTTAGTATTTGGTTTAAGTTAGGTTAGTGATTAGAGGCTGGAGAATAGAGATTAGTAATGCGGAAGTCGGAATGTCGATCGCGGAATTTAATTTAGTGTATTCTACATCTTTAAACTTTCCGGACTAATCTCAAATCACTAATCTCTCAAACACCCATAAAAGCAATCGTGCCGCCTACCCAGTCGAAATCCTGGTTGTAGCGCACGCCTATCATTTTGCCCCTGCTTAGGCGTGCCAGGTTGATGGCCAATGTTGGTTTTTCATCACCGTTGGGCCACAGGTAAAGCAGCCTGATCTCTACTTTTACATTGCCATCCGGCGACTCCACTACCGGTTCATAATTTACCTTTTGTTGCAGTATCCAGTTCTGTGGGTCGGTTATGTTTTGGATGTCATTTTTTGTTACATCAATAATCACGCCCTGACCTGCAAATGAAAACAGTGGTTTTAGTACGTAATTTTCCAGATCGGCCGGGATTTCTTTAAGCTGATGTAAAAACTGCGTTTCTGGTATGTACTCACCCTTTAAAAACGGCATCGTGAATTTGCTTACGCGATAGAACCAGTTGGGATGAGTTATCCATTCCACATCCAGCGGTTGCCGGATATCAACCACTTTTTCAAAAATATGCGGGTCGTTGTCAATCTCATCGAAAATCAGCCTGTTATAAATGCGCTTAATCAATTTCCGTTCGCCGTTTTGCTGATAAAAAAGCTGTTTCCCATGCTGTTCCAACTCATTTAAGGAAACCACCGGCGTGCCGATATATTTTTGTGTTATATAAAAATCGGCAGCTGTTTTTTGATGCGGGGCATCAACATCAATTAAAACAACTTCTTCGGGGTTATGATTGCCGATAATAGTTTTTTTAAGCAGCTCAATGTATTCTGCTTTATTGAGCCCACCGAAGTATGGCGTTTGCCCGGCGGGTATGTCAAAATTATCCAGGTATTTGTCGGCAAGGGTGGCCTGGAAACCATATAAAGAAGGGAAGCCCTGCATTTCTATAAGTTTTGGAACGATGCTGCCCGATTCGTCTTTGCAAACCCCAAAATCCAGCGCAATAAAATGCGGGTGGTCATTCTCGTTGGCAACCTTCCATTTTTCGGGGATGGCCCGGTCGGTTAGCTCTTTAAAATTGGACCGGAGAATAGTGGCAATAATATCTTCGCCGGCGGAGATTAATTTGTCACGAAAATCGTTTGTTAAAAATACCGGGGTTTCAGCTACACGAAAAGCTATTGGCTCGCGTAAGCCTTCATTCAATTCTGTGAGGAAGTGTTCGTATTTTTCTTGTGTGAAATTAGCGTTATATTTTTCTCGGGCGGATGGGTTCATATCAATTCAAATTCTTTGTCATTTACACGAAACAACGTCCTCCATACAGCGCTATCTACACCTCCTGCAAACTCAAAACCGCTTGGTCCAGGAAATTAGGGATAATGGTATTTTGGGTGTGGATTATTTTATCCGGATCATCCAATCGTTCAAGCATTTCGTTGTACTTATCTGTACCATGCTCACTAATCACTTCCTGTTTTTTATCTTCTTTTAATAACAGCGTTTTAATCCCAATTGCGTCAGCTTCAGGATGAAACTGCGTTCCGATAAAATATTCATTAAAACGAATAGCCATTAAAGCCCTCGGTAAATCCACGTGAGGGCGTTCTTTTTCTATCGCTAATAACTGCATCCCATGATCGATAAAACGTTTTTCATTTGGATTTACTACCTGCCAAAATCGCGAATCAACCGAATAAAACGGTTCGGACAGGCCATCAAACACAGGTTCGTTTAGGCCTGCCTGGGTTTGATGCGTAGGCAGTACACCAAAGGAAGCAGAGCGTCGCATATTGATATATCCCAGTTGGTATCTGCGGCACATTAACTGAAACGAGTGGCAAACAAAGAAACCGTATTTTTTTTGCGGGCTATCAGAAAGATTGTGTGCTTCGAGCTGGTCAACAAGCCCCCAGAATTTCTTTTCCCATTCGGTACCTTCACTGTCCAACGGACTACCAGGGCCGCCGCTAAAAATGTATATGTCGAAGTCGGTACCGGGTACTTCCACATTTTTACGGACATCAAAAACCCGGTAACTCAGGTTTAAATCGTTTTTTATTTTGTAGCGTTCCAGTATTTCGCGAAAGCCGCGCATTCCCTCATTTTCCATGCCATCGTACAAGTCGAGTATGGCTACTTTTATCGGCTGTTTTTCCATTTGCGGTAATAGCATCAAATGCCCTTTAATGTTTGCGATGTAATATAATCCACCACATCTGCAAAGTTACTGTTTTGATTGTAAACTGCTAACTGCCTGTCGGCTCCGGTGCCATGTTCCAGTATGTTATGCACGTACTGCAAATTGTCGCGGCAGCCCAGGTCATCAACTACGTCGTCAATAAAATCCAGCAGTTCCAGTATCAACGCCCGGGTGTTCACTTCTAATTCCTTACCGAAATCAATCATCTTGCCATCAATGCCGTAACGGGCGGCTCGCCATTTGTTTTCGTTAATGAGGGCCCGGTTATAGGTTATAAACTCCATGTTTTGCAGGCGTAACTTATAGAGCTTGGCGCAGATGGCCTGGAACAACGCAACAAAAGTCATCGTTTCATCAATCAGCATGGGGCAGTCACATATCCTGAATTCAATGGTTTCAAAAAACGGGTGCACCCGTATATCCCACCATATTTTTTTGGCGTTATCAATGCAGTTGGTTTTTACCAGCAGCTTTACATAATTATCATAGTCTTCAATACTGTTGAAATAATCGGGAATGCCCGTGCGCGGGAACTTATCAAACACCTTGGTCCTGAATGATTTATATCCGGTATTGCGCCCCTCCCAAAATGGGGAGTTGGTAGACAAGGCATACACATGCGGCAAAAAATACCGCGCCTGGTTGGCGATATGAATAGCCATATTGCGCGATTGTATGCCCACATGCACATGCAACCCAAAAATGAGGTTTGAACGGGCGGCTTCCTGCAACTCATCAACAATTTCAAAATAGCGGGGGTGATCGGTGATCAGCTGGTGTTGCCAGTGCGAAAACGGGTGTGTTCCGGCCGCACCAATGCGCAGCCCCAGGTCGCCTGCCAGCATTGCTACGGTTCCGCGCAATTTGGTTACCTCCTTGCGCGCTTCCTCGGTATTGCGGCAGATGTGGGTACCCACTTCAACCACTGCCTGGTGCATTTCGGCCTTTACCTGGTCCTCATGCACCTTTTGTGCGCCGTCGACAATTTTTTGCTCATGCGATTTTAGCTCCCGGCTAACGGGATCAATCACCATGAATTCTTCTTCAACACCTAAGGTAAATTCGTTCATAATTGGTTAGATTATTTTAACGGGCCTAATATTGGTTGTAAATTTTTTATGCTTTCCGGCCATTTTTCTTCCCAGGGATAAATGCCTTTTATTGTGGGATAAATGCACTGAAGAAGAGGAAACTCATCCCCTTTATAATATTGCTGTGCTCCACCAACATATTGATCATAATTTGATTTCTCAACTTCGATAAAATAGCAATTAAAATCGTCAAGAATATTTGGCTCATATTTAAACGGAACAAACACTTTTCCCTTTTTTATATCAGTTGCCATATTGTTTATAAGTAAATGGGCCAGTTGCTGTTTTAGTCCAACGATGATTATTTCAGGGTGACAGTAGCTTTTAACCAACCCAATTGAGTAGCTAAAAGGTGGTAAATCGTTCTCTGCCAACACATGGCGCACATTTAATCCGAATTTATCAATATTATCCTGTACTTCCTTGTTGAGTTTGGCACTGGTCATATTTTATTTTTTAACAGCTTTTTTTGGTTTCACAGCTTTCTTTTCCGCTGCAATTTCATGATCAATACTTCCCGCGCTCACTTCCTTTTTCTCCGCTTTTTTCTCTATTTTCCTTTCGGACGATAACAGGTGCGTTTTAGCCGCGCCGGTTTTTACATATTCGCCCCAGGTTAAGTTATCGGTGTCATCCTTTTGTTTTTTGGCACGCTCGATAGCATAGTCGGCAGCGGTTTCCACCACCCATTCAAAATTATCCTGGCCAACGCTGGTTACTTCGGCATCAGGGGCAGGGTTGCAGAAATCTATCGCGTAAGGTACGCCACCGCGAATGGCAAATTCAACGGTATTAAAATCATAGCCCAGGTACTTATTCAATTTTATTACATAATCTTTAACCGTCTCCAATAGCTTTTTTGATGCCGGGGCTTTGCCATGCTCGTAACGCAAATGATGCGGGTTCCGCGGTTCGTATTGCATAATACGTACATGTTTGCCGCCGATACAATAGCAACGGAAGTAATCGTCAAAAATAATTTCTTCCTGCAGCATCATTACATACTGTTTGGTTTTGTTGTATTTATCCCACAGGTCGTCCAGGTTATTAATTTGGTAAACTTCTTTCCAGCCGCCGCCGTCAAATGGCTTCATATAAGCCGGGAAACCTACATATTTGAAAATCCCCTCCCAGTCCAGCGGGTAGGCAAGGTTGCGAAATGAGCGGTCGGTTGTATCATCCGGGTGGTCTTTTGAAGGGAGGATCACCGTTTTTGGCACAGGCACACCAATTTTAACCGCCAGCGCGTTGTTGAAAAATTTTTCGTCGGCGCTCCACCAAAATGGGTTGTTGATTACCGCTGTTCCGCAAATCGCCGCATTTTTCAGCATTGCCCGGTAAAAGGGTACATCCTGCGATATACGGTCGACGATTACCGCGTAGTCTAACGGCTCTGCCTGCATCACTTTGTCAATGCGGACAAATTCCGCTGTTATATTTTTTTCGGCTTTTTGGTTGATACGATCAACAAATGCCTGTGGGAATGAATTTTCCTGTCCAAATAATATGCCTATTTTTTTCATGGTAGTGGTAAATAGATTTCTTAATGGTACTTCTTATTTCTTGTTTTTCAGTCTTGGCTCTTGATTCTTGACTCTTGGTTCTATTTTATCGTCGACAAATAATGCGGAAACATCTCCTTCCACACCGGCCAGTCGTGACTGGCAAATGGGCGGATGTCCAACCAATGGTTAATATATTTTTGGTTCAGAATGTTTGATAGTTGAATATTATAATCCTTGCACATATCATGTTCGGATGTGCCGAGGATGATATTCATCTGCCATAGTTCAGGCTGGTTGCTTCCCGGCAAAAAATCAACCGGGTTGTTATAAAATACATTATCGTCGTAATAGCCATCGGTAAACATTTTGATATCAAACGCGCCGCCCATGGTAAACAGGTGCGCCACCTTTTCGGGATGTTTAAAAGCAAAGTTTGCAGCGTGGTAACCGCCAAAACTACAGCCTGCGGCCACTATTTTATTAACGCCGGTTTCGTGCATGGCCCAGGGAGCTAGTTCTTCAATCAGCATTTTATCATACCAGGCGTAGTTGCGGGCACGGTCGGCAGGGTGAATGTCTTTATCATACCAGCTTAAGCCATCAATCGTATCGGGACAATATATTTTAACTAATCCCTCGTCAATAAACCATCTAGCGCTATCGATCAACCCGAAATCTTTATTTTGATAATACCGGCCCTTGGTAGTAGGAAATAAAATAACCGGGTAGCCACGGTCGCCGAATACCAGCATCTCCAGGTCCATACTTAAATTGGGCGAATACCAGCGGTGATATTGTTCAGTCACAAAAGGCTAATTTATCAGATGTAAGTTAAGCGGTTTATGTTGAAAAGGCAAGGTTTTAATTTGAAGATTTGATGATTTGAAGATGAGCTGATTAGGATTTGGAATATGTTGATTGACTGTTGACCTGTTAGAATATACCATCTTCAAATTTTCAAATCAACAAATCACCAAATAAACTTATTTTTGTGCCCTTAAATAATTGTAATAAAGATGTATGCTGGATGGCTGGAGATGGGAATAACTGTCGCTGAAAATAAAATAACTATAAAATCTGATTTGCTGAAACGTGATGTGGTTTGCACGTTGCTAATGCCGGAGGATAATATCACGGAGCCTTTAAGTTTATTATTGCTGAACGATGGGCAGGAGGCGAGCGATCTTAAACTTAAAGAAATGCTGGAAGACCTATACGACAGAAACTGCATAAACCCTGTATTGGTTGTGGCTGTACACGCCGGTGACGAACGCCAGCAGGAATATGGCACGGCCGGTAAACCGGACTTTAAAAAGCGGGGATCAAAGGCTACCTTATATAACGACTTCGTAAAATCGGAGCTGTTGCCTTCTATTAAAAAATATACAGGTATTGAGCATTTTGGTACGACGGCTTTTGCCGGGTTTTCGCTGGGCGGCTTATCAGCATTTGATATTTCGTGGAATAACCCGGGTTTGTTTAATAAAACGGGTGTTTTTTCGGGGTCTTTTTGGTGGCGAAGTAGGGACCTCGCCAAAGGATATACTGATGCCGACCGGATAATGCACGGCATTGTAAGAAACACCGTTCAAAAACCCGGTTTAAAAATATGGCTGCAAACCGGCACCAAAGACGAAACCAGCGACCGCAATAAAAATGGTATCATCGATTCAATCGACGATACGGTGGACCTGATAAAAGAACTGGAACAAAAAGGCTTTCAGCGACCGGATGACATACAATACCTGGAAATGGTTGGCGGCTCTCATAATACTGAAACGTGGGCACGGGCTATGCCTAAATTTTTAACCTGGGCTTTTGGGAGGTGATAGTTTTTGTATAGCTTTATTAAAAAAATACGGCGATGCCTTTCAAACCCCGCATTTTAGCGTTGCTCGTGGCTTTTTCATTACAACAGGCTAAGGCGCAGCAATATGTGAAGGATATTTACCACGATAAAATACCCGTCGACTATACAGGCAAACTCCGGGATGCTTACGAATTTAAGGACGCCGCCGGGCTGCACCTTTATATTGTTTCTAAATTTGAACAAGAAAAACCAACCAATAAGGTAAGTATTTTTGGCACCGGGTATACCCTGGTCAACGGTGCTTTTGTAAAGGATTGGAGCATCACTGATTTTTCGGGACTTGATGTACTGTTGAAATACAATTATACCAAAGTAATTGATATTGATAGGGACGGGATATATGAAACCATTTTTGTTTACGAGCTTGATCCGAACGATGGGATGGGCTCAACGTGGAAGCTGATGCTGCATTATAAAAACAAAAAGTATGTTTTGAGGGTTCATGTGCCGTCGGAAGATGATGACAATTATAATGTACAGCTAGATAAAACCTTCGATGCCTTGCCAAAATCTGTAAAAAAATATGTTATAGATTATTGGAACGCTATTGCGGATGAACTGGATTTGAAAGGGCGATATGATATTAAATGATCATCCTAAACCACAAAACATGTATTATAAGTTTATCTTGATTTTTCTCATAGCATGCATTGCACAAAAAGCTAATGCTCAGATGTATGTGAAAAATATTTTGAACGATAAGATACCTGTTTCATACAAGGGTAAACCAATTGATGCTTATGAATATCAAGACGGCGCGGGATTGCACATTTACCTCGTAACTAAAACCAAACAAGACAGGCCTGCGCAAAAGGTGACAATTACCGGTGCCTGTTATACCCAAACAAACGGCATCTTTGTTAAAGACTGGAGCATAACTGATTTTGCATTTAATATTTTGCTTTATAATATCAACACAAAAATAGTCGACATTGATAACGACGGTATTTACGAAACCGTTTTTGTGTACCAGTTGAACCCCGATGCTGCCCCCGGCGCCGACTGGAAAATGATGCTGCATTACAAAAACCAAAAATATTTGGTACGGGCACATGTTGCAGGGTTCACTATGAACAACGGATCGTTAGAACGCGACAAAGGGTTTGACACTTTACCTGCGGCGATAAAAAATTATACGATTGATTATTGGAATGATATTGCCGACAGAAACGAACTCGGCCTGAGCTTTAGCAAATAAGATTGGCTGAATATAACACACACCTTATGCATCATCCCGAAGAAAATCCCTGGAAAATCACTTCCGAAAAAGCAGTGTACGATAATCCATGGATTAATGTAACCGAATACCAGGTTATCA
>Ga0163162_10004280_pt1 | contig 13735 bp, 12 predicted proteins | sample S55metaG_FD_115310 | JGI IMG/M metagenome (GOLD analysis project Ga0163162, IMG submission 115310) | Switchgrass rhizosphere microbial communities from Kellogg Biological Station, Michigan, USA - S5-5 metaG | ecosystem: Host-associated > Plants > Roots > Rhizosphere > Soil | place: USA...
CAGAGGCAGAAGCCATTTACGCCGCTTTATGAGTGCGCTCGATTGTCAGGGTAACGAGCCTGCTCTGGATCGCCCCAAGGCGCTGATGGTCAGACTATCAATCATATACCTCGCCCTACGCGTCGATGCCCGACAAGCAATATTGGGTCTATTCTGGCTTGCGATGCGAAAAAAGGTCAGAGGCCGTGCCCTGATCTATTCCGCAGCAGCACGGCACACGGATTATCACACATATTGGGTCGAACATGTTGAGCCCGGTTTATGGGCCAGTTATTGCGGTCAAGCACAGGCTCGGCAAAAGAGAATTGCCGTAGTCATTGTGGCCGGAGGCACGACAGAATCGGGCTTGATCAATCGCTCCCTCCGCAGCGCGCAGCTTGCTTTCGGAGACAAGGCCCAGATCGCATTGTGGTCGAGGGATAAAGACGAGTTACAAAACACCGCTGCCGGGGTTTTTTTTTCTGTTTCCAGCGATTTGCACTCTCTCTTGGAGGGGGTTAGTGCCGATTATCTCATTACTCTCTTCGCTGGAGATCAACTGTCGGCCCATACGGGGCAGGTTCTTGCCCATGCCCTGTCCATACACCCTGACGCTCCCGTGATATATTGGGACGAGGATCGTCTGTCGGGAGATCTCAGCCGACGCGACCCTTGGTTCAAATCGAGCTGGAACCTTCTTCATTTTTTCGCGCAGGACTTTCTAATCGGCGCATCAATGATCCGGGTCGAGGCGATCAACGCCGATGCCTTTACAGTGGGGGAGTCGTTCGCCTCGCACATCCAAAATGTGCTGATTAATGTTGCCACCCGCCTTGGAGCCGAAACGCCCGCTCATGTTCCTCTGATCCTTTCCCATCGCTTAAAAACGGGCGGGGGAGACGGAGATCAGCGTGTCGCCAGCTTGGAGCAGGCTCTGGCAGTCCCCGTGAACCGAGTTCGCGGCAAGCCATCCTTGTTGAGCGTTCAGTGGCCACTGCCTGACACGCCCCCGAGCGTTTCTATCATCATTCCTACGAGAGATCGTGTCGATCTGTTATCGACGTGCATAGACGGACTGCTCGAAGTAAGCTTTCCAGGGAATATTGAGATCATCGTCATAGATAATGAAAGCGCTGATCCAGAAAGCCACCGATTTTTCGATCAACTGAAGATGTCTGGAATCCATGTTATGGAATTCCCAGGGTCCTTTAATTTTTCGGCGATGAATAATGCAGCGGTCAAGCAAGCAACCGGAAAATATCTATGTTTCCTTAACAATGACATTGAAATGATTGAGAACGACTGGCTCACTCAGATGATGCGCCATGCCGTCCGCCCGGGGATAGGTGCTGTCGGTGCGAAGCTTTTATATCCTGACGGAACAGTCCAGCATGCCGGGGTGGCAGTGGGAATTGGGCAAGCGGCTGGTCACGTGCAGCGTAATGTTTCGGACGATGAGCCAGGATATTTCGATCTGCCTCACATCACCCGTTATGCGACTGCCGTTACTGCTGCGTGCATGGTTCTTGAGCGAAGCAGGTTTGAAGCTATTGGTGGTTTTGACGAGCGGCTTTTCCCTGTTGCCTTTAACGATGTTGACTTATGCTTAAAGCTCGTCGCTGCGGGCTGGAAGAATGTTTATTCCGCAGAGGCAAAGCTCATTCATCACGAGTCAAAATCGCGAGGGGATGACATGTCCGCTGCCAACTATGAGCGGTATAGCCGGGAGTTAGCCAATCTGCAGGACAAATGGGCTACCAAAACCTATTGCGACCCCTATCTTAGCCCTCGTTTTTCCCGCAAAAGCGAAACACTTTACGTCGAGATTGATTGACGCTGAGAACAGATTGCGGGCACATGTGCTTCCCAAATGATCAATCTACCGGAGATTACTCTTTGTGCTGCGTCCAGCGTAGCCCTGCCTCAGACCATTGCCGCTCTCGAAAAGTCGATGGCAAATATCGCATTTGGGGCGGTGCGGCTTTTCACCCATGAAAGCATGTCGCTCCCTATTCGCGGGATTGAGGTTGTGAAGATACCGCCGATCCGCTCTAGGGAAGATTATTCTCGGTTCATGCTTGGAGAGCTCGCCCGGCACATCGAAACGGACTTTGCTCTGATCGTGCAGTGGGACGGATATGTCCTCAGGCCGGAAGCATGGCGTCCGGAATATCTTGAATTTGACTATATCGGAGCCATCTGGCCCCAGTTTAACGATGCGAACAGCGTCGGGAATGGAGGCTTTTCCCTTCGCTCAAAGAAATTACTGCATGCATGTAAAGAGCAATTGAAATTTGTGACCGAGGCGGAAGATATCGCTATCTGCCGAACCAACAGGAAAGTGCTTGAGCAGCACTATGGCATTCGATTTGCAGACAGTGCGTTGGCATCGACTTTCTCATACGAGCGCAATCACCCCACTGGTGGCGAGTTTGGCTTTCACGGCGTATTCAATATGATCGATGTTTTAGGAATCGAGCTATTTCTTGACTATTATTACAGCCTTTCGTCAGTCATCGGTAGAAGGGAGCATCGAGACTTGTTCTGCCTTGCGCTGGATCGCGGACACAACGACCTGGCTAGTAACATAGTTCGCAATCACTTGTCCTCACCGACGCGCTTTGCGGACGGTTTGGGGTTTCTTGGAAAAAAAATCTTGCATGATTTCGGACGCCGCCGGGCGTGAGCGGCGTTCTCCAACCAGACAGTGCGTGCTTTGCAGGAGGCGAAAATCCCTTTCCCGGCGTTCCTATTGTTGAATCAAAGCTATTTTCCAGCTTTTTGAGTAATTCTTCCTGGACGCTAGCGGAACGGGAAATCGCAACCAGCCTGCACGACAATGGCTATGTGGTTCTCGAATTCCCTGACGTTGAGGTTGAAGCGAGGATCGAACGCGTGAAGCGGGCGCTAGAATACGAATTCTCCGCTGAAATGCCAAGCGTTGGCGTTATTCGTCCTGATGGCCGTCGTATTCAAGACGCATGGAGTTTTAACGCCGATGTCCGCGCCATCGCGGCAAACGATGCAATCATTGATTTACTTGGAAAACTTTATGGGCGCGCCGCCATCCCGTTCCAGACGCTGAATTTTCGTACTGGGACAGAGCAACATTTCCACAGTGACTCCATACACTTTTCGAGCATACCCGAGCGCTTCATGTGTGGCGTCTGGCTAGCTATGGAAGACATTTCTGACGATTCTGGACCGCTGTTCTATTATCCCGGTTCTCATAAATGGCCAATCGTCACAAATGAAATGATTGGCAGGGCTAGCAGTGACGTGGACGACGCTCAATCGCCATATGAACCCGCGTGGCGCGCGTTGGTCCAATCGAGTGGCATTCAGCCGGAGCGCTTCTGCCCAAAAAAAGGTCAGGCGTTGATCTGGACCGCGAACCTTCTCCATGGCGGTAGCCCTCGGCTGAATCCTTCTCTCAGCCGATGGTCGCAGGTTACCCACTATTATTTCGAAAATTGCACATATTATACGCCAGCATTCAGCGATCCGTTTCTGAACAAGGTGCAGACCAGATCTATCGTGGATATCAGAACCGGCGAAACGGTCGAAAACCGCTATCTCGGCAACGCCTATGCAGCAATGCGGGTGCCCGACCTCAAACCTCTCGAAAGGAAGAAACCAAAATGGAAATTTTGGTGAAGCCATGAGCGCAAGCCGCCTGCAGCTGCATAAGATGATATCTCAAGTGGCAAAAGCTTGGGCGCCACGCGGTCAAATCGATGCTTTTACTCCACGTTGGGCGGTAGGATGGGCCCTTAGTATACCGAGGTTGAGGTTCAGGCGTGGGTAGGCAAGCAGCTGCTGGTTCGTTGCCTGCCCAATCAGGATAGGCCCGACGTTGCGAATGCATATCCAGCAATGCGGTTGGCATATTGTAGTGGTTTCTCTCTCTATTTCCCAGAAGACGTTGTAGAACCGAATGATGTTGAGGAATTGCGCATCGTCGTGCGCCCTACACGCTCCTGGCGGCCCGCAGCTACCATAGGCCGGTTTTTCATCGCAAGGCGGGATGCAGAAAAAGCACTGCAAGTGCCCGAAAAATCCGGGATTTTAGGACCTTTTCATTGGGGCACTTCACAAACCCATTTCTTGTATCGCCGCTCCAATTTTGGGGGGCGTGGCTATCGAACGATCAACGAACTAACCAAAGTGCAGAAAAAGCTAAAACGGCTGTGGGCCACCAGCAATTGCATCGGTTATCAGCTCTTCAAGCTGATCCAGCGGCCATGATGTAGACGCATCCGAGAGGGCTCCGATCGGATTCGGATGAGTTTCGACAAATAGGCCAGCGATGCCGACTGCCGCCGCCGCTTTAACAAGATGCGGTATGAATTCTCGCTGCCCACCGGACTGAGTGCCGAGGCTGCCGGGCTGCTGAACGCTGTGGGTTGCGTCGAACACCACCGGGCAATCTGTCTCACGCATGACGACCAAGCTGCGCATGTCGACCACGAGATTATTGTAGCCAAAGCTCGTTCCGCGTTCGCAAACCAGGAACTGATTGGTTGTCTTTCCTGCTTGTTCGGCCGACTCTCGCGCTTTTGCGATGAGTGGTTTCATATCTGGTGGGGCCATAAACTGGGCTTTTTTGAAGTTTACGGGCTTTCCTGAGGCGGCGACCGCTTCGATGAGGTCTGTCTGGCGTGCCAGGAAGGCGGGCGTCTGAAGAATGTCGACGACTTCGGCGACGGGACGCGCCTGTTCGGGGAGGTGAACATCAGTCAGAACGGGAAGGCCCGTCTCACGGCGCACCTTTTCGAGTACCCGCAGCCCTTCTTCCATCCCTGGACCGCGGAAGGAGCTGCCGGACGTTCGGTTCGCTTTGTCGAAGCTGGCCTTGAAGATCACCAGCATGTCGAGCCTGTCGGCAATGCGGCGTAGCTCTTCGGCAACTGTCAGGCACAACGCTTCGCTTTCGATGACGCACGGGCCTGCGATCAGAAAAAGCTTCTTTCCGAGCCCGACTTCATGTCCGCATAGCTGCATCTCGACCCCGCTTATTCCACACCGCGCGCTTTAAGGATGCGCTCGATCGGTGCAAGGTCTGTCGGATTGTTAAGTTCGATCACATCCCAGTCGGGAGTATCACAGATGACCGCGGCGATCCGGATTCGCGCATCAAGGAAACGCAGCTGTTCCAGCCCCTCAAGCAGTTCGAGCACAGATGGCGGTGTGTTCATATATTCGATCAACGCTGACGGCCGGTACGCATAAAGGCCCATATGGAGGTAGACCGGAAGATCCTCATCAATAGGGTGATCGAGCGGAAGATGGGGAATGACGCGCTTTGAAAAGTAGAGTGCCTCGTTGCTGCTGTCGAACACGACCGTGGTTCCACCAACCCGGCCTGCGGCCTGGTCACCGACCAGGTGCTGATAGAGAGTCGGGCTGCAACGGATCGCCGGCGTAGCCACTGAAACTTCTCGAACATCGCGCATATGCGCTATCATGCGGGTGACAATTTCCGCTGGCGTAAGGCATGCATCACCTTGTAGATTAACGATAATATCGGGAGTGTTGTCACCTAGACGGGTGATCGCCTCAGCACATCGTTCCGTGCCGTTTCGGCATGATGAGGACGTCATGACGACCTCTGCGCCGAAGGCTCTTCCTGCTTCAGCAATGCGCTCGTCGTCGGTGGCGATCCAGATTGCGTCGACATCAGGCACGGCCTTTGCCGCGAGCCAGCTCCGCTCGATCAGTGGCCTTGCGAGGCCGGTCGCGCCATGGATCGGTGCCAGCGGCTTGCCGGGATAGCGGCTCGATTCAAAGCGGGCCGGAATGATGATGCCGACGGTCGGACGGCCACCGGATGTCATGGAATCAGATCAGACCAAGCCGAGAGAAGTTATGGATGTGGACGAGGCCGATCGGAATATCGGGCGCATCATGGCGCATCACGAACAGGCCAGTGATCTTGTTGGCGTTCATGATCGCGAGCGCATCTTCAGCATATGTGCCTTCCGGGACGGTTTTGGGGTGCGTCGTCATCACGTCCGCCGCCGTGCTCTTGAGCAATTGCTCGACATGGCGCCTGAGATCGCCGTCTGTGATCACGCCAACCAGTTTGCCATCCCCGTCGACCACGCCTGCGATGCCAAGACTTTTTTGTGTAATCGTGACCAGCACTTCGCGCATTGGCGTTATGGCTTCGACCAAAGGAATATCGCCGCCGCAATGCATGATTTCACTAACAGGAAGCAGCCGCGATCCAATGACTCCGCCGGGGTGCAATACCTGAAGTCCTTCACGTGAAATGCCGCGAATGCCCATCACAGCGATCGCCAGGGCATCACCCAAAGCAAGCATCAGAATCGTAGAGGTCGTCGGGGCGATATTGGCCGGACAAGCCTCACGCGCGCTCGGTAGACGCAGCCGGACGTCCGACGCGTTCATCACAGGAGAGTCGGATTGCGACGCGACCCCGATAATGCCGCACCCAAGCAATTTGGCGTGTCGCATGATCATGCGCAATTCGCTGGTCGCCCCGGAATTGGAAAGGACAAGCAGCACGTCATCACGCATCAGCATGCCGAGATCGCCATGTGCGGCTTCTGCAGGATGAACGAAAATGGATGGGGTCCCGGTAGAGGCCAGGGTGGCTGCAATCTTCCGGGCGATATGGCCGGACTTACCCATGCCCGTTACCACGACACGCCCGCGGGTGGCCAAGATCAGATCAGTCGCATGCGCAAAATTTTCGTCGAGCGCCTGGCCCAATTGAACGAGCGCGGCGGCTTCTGTTTCAATAACAGCGCGCCCGCGCGCCAATATGTCTTCTATTGAACTATGGCCGCTTACGCTTTGTCTTTGCGTAATATCTGTCAGCACGCGTCAATCCCTTTGGTATCTTCCCCGAAACTGCGCCCGCATTGTTAACCAATTATTACTGCCCTATATGCAGCGCAGCACAATAGCACAATGCTGTTTGCGCAATTTCCGACATGTCGTTGGTCTGCACAGGTTTGACGGAGACGACGACCTCAAACCTTACCAGCGGTCTTGTTGCCGACATTGCGCCAAGGCTGCCCCAGCCAGCGCTCGAACCGATCATAAAACCGCCATCTTGCGGGCACGCGTCGTTCCGCGATGCCCGGCAGACTGAGAGGATCGAGCCCGGTCCAGGGTAGAAATGGATTACGGCGGCCATATGACCAGATTTCCACTCGCGTGGAGGGATGGGCAGATCGCCCACGCGCGTGAAATCCGAAAGTGTCTGCCACCACGAGGGTATTGGCGGGGACGGCAAAGATGCGCGGCTCAGGCAAATTCAACGACGCCAGTTCTTCGCGATCGATGCGGAAAGAACCCCGCGACGTCAGTCGTTCTGCGCGCGCGGCGGAAAGGCTGGTCTTTTGCTCCCATGAAATCCGTTCGGGAGTGAGGCGATGAGATCCCGGAACATAGGTCAGCGGGCCTTCATCCTCTCGGACATCCGTCAGGAACAGCCAAGCCTTCATGGTCGGATGGAAGGTGTCAGCATGGAGCTCCTGCTGCGGATCAGGCGGAGCATCGAACAGACTGGCAAAAATCGACTGAATATAGTGCAAAGGTTCCATCTTGCTGGAGCTGACGTATCGGACAAGGCCGTGCCAACACGGATCCTGCAGCAGGGCGCGAGCAGCCGGGATCGCCGCCAACGCCTGCGGATCGAGCGCCAGCCGCCTGGTGATGGTATCGCCTTGAACCGTCTCGCGTGCAGGTCCGCAATAGGAAAGTACGCCATCGCGCAACGCTGCGAATGTCTGGGGATCGAGAAAGTCGTGTTTCAAGACGAAGCCATCTCTATCAAACGCGGCGCGATCGGCCGGATCAATCTCGTGCGCGAGGCGGCGGCGGCGAATGGCCGCCATGCGATGGGCAAGCTTTAGCCGCAGAACATGAAGCCCGGCGTGGTTCAGCCGCCGCGATCCGATTACCGGATTGTCTGCGAAACTCTTCGCGCCGGTGGCCAGCTGCATCAGCCACCATGGCCACAGCGCGTGGCGCAAGAATGTCCCATTGCCCATTGAGGTAACTTAGCTGTCCCGTGAACCTTCAGCGAGGAACCATCGGTCATTTCCCTCAAGGGCCAGCGCGGTCAGGATGCCGCTATTATATGCGCCGGTATCAATTCCGATGCGATTATGGCGAATCTCCGGCCCCTGCCGGATCGTATGGCCATGAACGACCATCATGCCATGATCGCGATCATCGGTAAGGAACGGATCGCGGATCCAGCGAAGGTCAGCGCTAGTCTGCTGGTCGATAGGAACGCCGGGACGAATGCCGGCATGAACGAAGAGATAATCGCCGATCATCACGCGGTCGGGCAAGCTGTTGAGGAAGGCTATGTGGGTTTCAGGGATATGCTTTCGCATCCGGGCGGCCAGTTCAGCGCCCTTCGCGCTAAACAGTGAATCTTCCGCGCCGTAACTCAGCATCGTTTCGCGCCCGCCATAGGTGAGCCAACCTGTTTCCTCGGGCAATGCGTCATCGCCAATGGAGGCAAGCATGGCTTCCTCATGGTTTCCCGCAATGCAATGAAAGGTAGCAAAGCCGCCTTGCTGAGCGCGCAGATATTCAAGCACGTGGGCGGATTCAGGGCCGCGATCGACGAGATCGCCAAGCATTACGACCTGGATATCCGCGGGGCCGCGATCACGGCCGTCCGATTTTATGCGCTCGATCAATCGGACCAGCAAATCGAATCGACCATGCACGTCGCCGATCGCGTAGACTCGCTGTCCCTCGGGAACGCAGAATTCCCGGGCATTTTCGGCAATCGGGACCTCGCGTCTGAAAAATGGAAAGCGCCACTGCATACCGGCATTTTGCGCGGTCCGCGGAGTGGTTGCAAGTCGCGTGCGATCAACAGGATTGCAACGCGATCAATGGCAGCGGTAAAAGGTCCACATAGATTTTCAGAATATTTTGTGCCTTCTCGACATGCTTGCGTGCGAGCCGGGCGAGAAGCTTTCTCAGCCCGTCTTCATGAATGCCATCCTGTCCCTGCAACCAAGCGACGCCGACCGGCAAGCGCCAGTGCGATATGTCGTTTAGCGCCAGACCAGAAGCCTTGGCGTAGAAGCGAAGATAGGAGGCGGCAGCGACATGGCGGCGGACCCGGAGCAGCGGAATATGACGCAGCCGGACTCCATATTGGGCAAACCGCAGCAACAGCTCGGTGCGCGCGATGTCGGCCGCTGAATGACCGATGCTTGCCTTGAACCAGTCGATGATGGCCAGGCCTTGTCCTGTCATGATCGCGTTGCCGGGATGGAGATCGCCATGGCACAAACGATCTCCCACCGGCAGGTCATCAAGGACGTTAAGCGCCGCACATTTCAGTGCGTCCGAGACATGCGCGGACTCGATGCGTCGAAGCAACGCGTGGCGTTGGAAAACGAGATGGTCTTTGCCGGGGTGTTGGTGGATTTGTGCGTGCCGCTCGGCAGTGCCTTAAGCGACGCCAATTGGCGCAAGGGCTTGCGATTAAGTTCCACCCGCAGAGTTGGGCGTTCCAGATCTTCAAATATGATGCCCACCGATCGTCGAACCTGCGCATCTCCACCGGCCGCCCGACAAAAATGCCTGAATCATGAGCAAAGCGCGCAGCGTCATATTCGTAACGCACCAGTTCTTCAGCCATGCTGTCCCTGAAAAGCTTCAGTACCTGTTTCTCAGGCAGGCGATAAACCGCAGCGCTGCTGCCCTCATCGACCAGGTCTCGTACATCGAATGCCATCGCATGAGAGTATTGCATTTCGCCATACAGGCAAGATTGCGGGACAAGGCGCCTTTAGCCTGCCACATTCGTAGTCGCTATCCTCGAGCATATGGTGAGCACCGCTTTCAAATGATCTGGCCACGTCGGCATCGACCATGATGCTATCCGCTCTTGCTGCGCGGCTCTCTCGCGGGAATCTTCGGTAGCGTATGCTCTGATTGCAGATAGCCAGGCCATTCCATCCACCGGATCGAGATACTCGGGCGCCTGGCCGCCTACTTCGCGCAGCGCGGCGATATCGCTGCAGATGACGGGTACGTTCATCGCCAACGCCTCTGCGACAGGCATTCCATAGCCTTCCGCAAAGGAGGGAAGGAGGAGTGCTTTCGCACCGCGGATCAAGCCTTCGATATCGCGATCCGATACCCGCTTTGCCTCGACGACGTGATCCGTAAGGGAGGGGCAGCGATCAAGCATGTCGATGACATTTTCGTTTTCCCAACCCCGGCGGCCGATCAGAACGAGTTTTGGAATGATCTCCCCTGGTCGTTTTTCCTCGGCCATCCGCCGCCACAAGTTGAGCAGCAGCAAATGGTTCTTGCGGGGTTCGATCGTGCCCACGCAGATGAAATAGGGCGAAGCGACCTGAAGGGTCGGTGCAGTGTGGGCGCCCACGTGGGTTCCCAGATGGGCAACGGTAATATCCGGAAAGCCGCCGGTCGGCGTGAGATACGCAATGAGCGCTTCCCGCGTGGCAGCGCTGTTTGCAACGAGCGCATCGGCATGTTGCCCCAGCGTGTCGATCCGGCGCCCGTGCCGCTCAGCGCCGCCGGGCCGCGCATATTCCGGATATTGGATGGGGATGAGATCGTGGACGAGGCAGACAAACCGTGCAGCTTCGCGTTGCAAAATCGCCCGCACACGCCCCGGGCGATCGAGATGATGGGGCGAAGCCTGAAGGTAAATCCGCACACGGCCGGGCGTCGGTGACGGTATACGACGCGGACGAAGTTGAAAAAGCTTTGCCGCCGCCTGCAAGCGGAGCCGCGTTTTGGAGAATGACGTCTGCCCGTTCCAGAGCATCTCGGTCTGATCGAGGAATTCGAGAACGTTCCTGCGCGGCAGTCGCCCATAGGCGCCATAGGGCTGGACCGCTGCGAAATGGAGTTGATCGGGAATTAGGCGCAAAAGTTCGCGTGCGTATGCCATTTCGACGCGATCGATGCCGGTCGGTGTCGGATGCAATATCCGCGAAAGCAACCGAGAGAGATCGAGGATGATTTCCGGCTGAACGACCTCAACGGCAACTGCGCTCATCGGGTGTATTGATCAGCGAAATTCACGCGAGACTACGGACAACGAGACTGGCCTCGCTATTGGTCGTCAGCCTTCGGAAGGCTTCGTCGACCAGCAACTGCAGTCCCTCTGGGCTGGCAAAGCCGCCACGGATCAGGCATCGATCGATCAATGTGCGGCAGAAGGCATCATAGATCTTTGGATCGGGTTTAGACGGTCCCTGCCAGAAATCGTCAAGGATGCTTTGGTCCGTTATGCCCTCGATGTCATATATCGCGCGGCCTAGCACCTTTACGGGCACGCCGGCGCCGAGAGCGAGCGTGCCCGTCGTGCTGTTGACAGTAACGACGCCCCGCGCGCCCTGGACAATCTGGGCGATGTCGCCGCCCTCGAGGAAATGAAGGCGCCCCTTGATATCGTAAAGCTGTTCGAGACGCGAAACCGTGCGCCGCCAATGTGCCAGTCCATTATCAAGCGGATGGAGCTTGATGACCAGATGCACGTCTTTCGGCGCCGAGCGTGCGAAGCTTGCGACAACATATTCGGTCGCCACTTTCATGTTCGTGAAGGGTGAATGGACACGGATCTGATGATCCGAGCTCAGCTGGAGCGGCAACAGGAAATGATCGACTGTGGCTATCTTCGCGAGCGTCTTGCCGGTGCGTTTTTCGGCACGCGGCATGCCCAGAAAGCGGTTGCACCAGCCAAGGCCCTCCCAGACTGCCGTATTCGGACGATGCGAGCGGTAAAAGGGGAATCGCAATCCGCCCTTTGTGAGATTGAAATAATAACGGAATGCTTGCCTGGATCTCAGCCCCGGTATCGCTGGAATCGGCGGCAGATCGGGTATAACCGACAGGGCTTTCGCCTGACTGACATACCATTTCGGATCGCGCGACAGGGTGGAACGGCCATTGACGCCGTCAAGCTCCATCGTCACCCAATCTGGCCGGATATAGCCTTCCTCGAAGACATGGATTCGCAGCTTGCGCAAGACCGCCATGCCATGTGCGGCTTCGTGCAGTGGCCGGCAATCGCCGAATAATATTACGTCAGTGATATGATGTGTGACGACAAAATTGTCGAAATAATGCGGCCAGTCCTTGGCCCGGCCGCGATAATCGATGGCATCTTCGTGCCAGTCAGCACGATCACCGCCATTGAAATTGATCCGGTGCACCGGGAAACCGCGTTCTTTGAGGGTATCACCCAATCTCTTGAAGAATGGGCCCGGCGGTCCTTGAAGGAAGAGGTAGGCGCGCCGTTCGATTGGCTTCGGTTTCATTTTAGTTTTAGCTCGCTCGCCATTCGACGTGCCCTCCCCTGTAGATTGCGAAGGCGCGTCAGCCAAGTCCGCTGCGGCGATTTTTGCGCAGAAAGACGATTGATCAGAACTTCCGGCGTGCAGGGAAGGTGGGTGACCGGATCGAGATAGTGCGGATAAAGCAGAAGGACACCGGCCGTAAGCTCGCGCAGGCTGAGTTGTCGACCGCGTCGTTCGGGAACTTCGCCCAGATCGCGCGTAAGTCCCCATCCCGCATAAAAGGGCGTGCCGTGCGCGACGACCTCGACTCCGCGTAACAGGGCCTCAAAGCCAGCCAGCGACGTCAAAACGTGGATGGCATCGATCGCATCGAACAGATCGCTGATCGCGGTGTCCCGAATGATCAGATCGGCATGTTCCAGAATACTAGTGTCAGCCACGGCCCCCTTGCGATGCCCCGCGTCAACATCGGGATGCGGCTTGAACCAGATTTCCGCATCCGGCTCCATTTCGCGCGCGCGCCTTAACAGCTCCAGGTTGCTGGTAATTCCGTTACCACCCAACATGACCGAAAGGTCGTCTTCAACCTGCCCGGTGACCAATATACGGCGGCGGGTCCGCTCCGGAAGATCACACTTGCCGCCCGCTTCATATTTGCTGATTCGGGACTGGACGATGAGTGATATCAGATCTTCGGCACGTGCAATCAATTCCGGGCAAAATATCGTGGTCTTGAGCAAGTTCTCAAGATCGCTTGGCTTCGTTGGATCGTAGTGCGCACCGGATCGATCAAGAACAATGGAAAAAGGCGGATGACATTCTGCCCCCAGTCCGATCGAGCGAATGAAACCGTCTTCGACCTGATAATAGGGAATGGCTTCGGCAGCCGCTTTCCGCGGCAGATCGGGAGCGGTTCGGGCCGGCCACGCGATGATAGCCGCATTCACCGCTTTCGCGTCCTTGAGCGCCTGTTTTGCCGAAATGGCAAAATCGAGCTGGCTTTCTTCCCCAGCCCACAAGAGCTGGGCGACTTCCCGACGCTTCCACGAAGCGATGCCAGCGGCGACGACCTGCCGACCGCCATAACCTGGATTGCGCTCAAGGTGCGCGCGCCAGAAGCCCAACAACGCAACTGCGGCTTCAGGCGAACAAGGCCGATCCGTGAACGGATCCCGATATTCCGCGTTTTCCAGTAACAGACGGTAGGCGAGTTCTTTCCGGCCATCCGATGACATTGCCGTCGCATTCCCGCTGTGTGTGGCGCACAGCAGATTGAGCAGCCGGCCTTCTTCGGTCGACAAGCCGGCTTCTCCCCAGGGATCGCGTCTCCGATTCCAAAAGGCGCCACCCACGCGTTCCCTGGCGATCGCTTTGGTCAGACGATCGGCCCGCTCCAAATCAGAAGCGGTCGGCGCGCCCGCCAAGGGACGTAATCGAACCCCGCTGACAGCAGCCACATTCGCCGCCAC
>Ga0163162_10004282_pt1 | contig 13732 bp, 11 predicted proteins | sample S55metaG_FD_115310 | JGI IMG/M metagenome (GOLD analysis project Ga0163162, IMG submission 115310) | Switchgrass rhizosphere microbial communities from Kellogg Biological Station, Michigan, USA - S5-5 metaG | ecosystem: Host-associated > Plants > Roots > Rhizosphere > Soil | place: USA...
AAGGGAGTTCTCGGATTGCTCAATTTTAGTCGCAATAGTCCGCCACTCTTATCCAACAGGGCATTGACGACGCGAGTTCTCACAACTGCAAGGCCAGCGAATGCATCCTCGCCGGCGCATAACTGGAGGTCATATGAAGAGAGTAGATCATTACGACGTCATGATCATCGGAGCCGGTCTTGCAGGCCTAGCTCTCGCGCGTCAACTTCTTCTGTACACCAATAAGCGAGTCCTCCTCGTCGATCGTCGCACTGAGTTTCCACCTGCCAAGCAAAAGGTCGGCGAGGCCACCGTTCAACTCTCTGCCTACTACTACGCGAGAGTGCTCGATCTTGAGGAACATCTCATGCACGAGCACTATTTGAAATATAACTTGCGCTTTTACTGGAAGACGCCAGGTAAAGCCAACGACTGCTACGAGCACTACAGTCAGTCGTACATCCGCAAGCTTTCAAACATCAATACCTACCAGCTTGACCGCAACAAATTTGAGGGCGAGATGCTGCGCGTCAACCTGGCGAACCCAAACTTCGAGTTCCACGCGGGCTGTAATGACCTCGACGTGACGCTCGCGGAATCGGGCGGACCGCACTTCTTCTCCTTTAAGACTGCGGAGCGCGAATTCTCGGGTACAACACGCTGGCTCGTTGACACTTCGGGACGCGGAAGGTTCCTTGCTCGCCGGTTGGGGCTTGCGACTGAAGGCAAGATTCGCCACGGGGCACATTTCTTTTGGGTGGATGGGCTTGTCGATATCGAGAAGCTGACCAGCCTTTCACCGCAGCAGATTCGCACCCGGCCCGATCGCTGCGCACTCGGCCACACTCCCGCCTGGCAGGCAACGAATCACTTTTGCGCCGAAGGTCTCTGGTTCTGGACCATCCCACTCCACGGTAAGACCAGTCTTGGCCTCGTCTATGACAACCGCCTGATCCCTCGCGAACGCATTGATACGATCGATAAGTTGATCGCCTGGGTGTGCGAGGAATTCCCACTTTTCGCGCGCGATCTACCGTATCGTCGCGTGCTTCACCACACCGCGCTGAAGGACTTCGCTCACGACTGCGCTCAGACCATTAGCCCGAAACGCTGGGCCATCGCGGGTGAAGCGGGCCGCTTCACCGATCCACTTTACAGTCCCGGTGGCGATCTCATCTCGCTCTATAACACCTTTATCACCGATGCAGTCCAAACAGAGGATGACAATGAGCTCGCCGGTAAATGCCGGCTCTACGAACAGATGATGGAAGCAGTCTACGAGGCGTACGTCCCTACCTATGCCATTAGCTATGACGCGCTCGGCGACCAGGAAGCCTTTAGCCTTAAGTACACCTGGGAACTCGCCATTTACTTCGCCTACTACGTCTTTCCTTTTATCAACGATCTATTCATCGATAAACGTTTTCTTGCGATCTTCATCAATCGTTTCTCGCAGCTTGGGCGCATCAACCGGAGCCTCCAGATTTTCATCAGCGACTTTTTCCAATGGAAAAAGAGCCAGCGCACGCCCCCGTACGAGGTCTTCCATTTCGACTTCACGGACATCAAGCCGCTCGCGGACGCTGAGAAGACCTTCTACCGCGTTGGCGTCACGGTTGATGAGGCGCGCAAAGTTCTCGACGAGCAGCTCGCCAATCTCAAGGAGATGGCGCGCTTCGTCGCGGTGCAGATTTGTGCGTCCGTAATCGGCGACGTACGCGTGCTAACAAACCGGAGCTTTGTAGAGAGCCTTGACATCACCCGCCTCCACTTCGATCCCGAAGCAATACGTGAGAGCTACCTAAAATTCGAAAGTTCGACTGGTGACTACCCCTGGACACTTGATCCGCACGTTCTCCAATGCCTTATCGAAGGTCAGCGCGTCGTCGAAGACGAGACTGAGCTGTTTGCACGAGTTGGAGGCGACTGATGGAAGACTACGCACCACTCATCGAACGCGCTTTCTCGTTCACGCCGAGCGAACAGTCGTACACCATCGAGAACATTGAGGGCGACGTCCCTCAATTCATCCGCGGCACATACTACCTCAACGGGCCCTCATGTTTCTCGCGCAGCGGTTTCCATTACAACCACTGGCTTGACGGCGATGGAATGGTTTGCGCATTGCGCTTTGAGGACGGTGGAGTGTTGTTCACCAGTCGCTTCGTTCACAGTGCGAAGTACGTGGCAGAGGAAGAAGCTGGACGTCCGCTGTTCCGCACTTTCGGAACTGCATTCGAGTCTGATGTTCTAAAACGCGGCGTGATGCTCGAGTCGCCAGTCAATGTCAGCGTCTATCCGTATGCCGGCAGGCTTTTGGCCTTCGGTGAACAAGGGCTGCCGGTTGAGCTCGATCCACTCACGCTTGAGACACATGGAGAATTCAACTTCCATGGCGCTCTCAATGACATCAGCCCCTTTGCCGCGCATCCGAAGTTGGACCATGCATCGGGTGAGATGTTCAACTTTGGCATTGCCTTTGGAGCGACGGAGCCTTATCTGAATTTTTATCGCTTCGACGCGAATGCGAATATCGTTTTCCGCAAGCGTCTACCCGTCGAATATCCCTGCTCAATTCATGACTTTGGTTTAAGTCAAAGCTACGCGGTTTTCTACCTGAGTCCTTACCTTCTGGACATGCAGGCATTCATTCGAAACCGGCGAAGTTTGTTGGACTCACTTCGTTGGGAGCCCGAGCGCGGCAGCCGCCTCCTGATCGTGTCGCGCGAGACGGGCACAAGGCTGGCTACCATTCCAGTTGGTAATCGTTATTGCTTACATTTCATCAATTGTTTTGAACAGGACGGCCGGCTCACGATTGACGTCGTGGAAATGGATCACCCGATTTATGACCAATATAAGGTAATACCGAATCTGTTCACGGATATTTGCGAAGCGCAGCCCCGGCGGTTCGTCATCGATGTAGCGAGTGAGGAGTTAATAAACACTGCCACGATCGATTACCTGCTGGCGCCGGATTTTCCTTCCATTGCTCAAAATCGATTAACACAACCATACCGAGACTTTTGGATGCTTGGCATCTCGGCGACTGGAAGAAAGGGTCGGAAATTCTTCGATCAACTTGCACACGCAAACTGGGCCTGTGCGAAAGCATGCGACATTTATCACACGCCGCCACTGTCCTACTTAGGAGGCGAGCCCATTTTCATCGGCAACCCTCATGACGAAAATGAGGGGGCCGTGATCTGTCAGATATTTGACGCGCAACGAATAACAAGTGCGTTCGCGGTCTTCGATGCCTGCAGCGTGGCGCAAGGTCCGATCGCTTATCTAAGGTTGAAGGAGCCGGTGCATCTCGCTTTCCACGCCTCCTTCGATCCATCAATGCAAACCCAACAAGTGAGTTCGTGCGATCAGAGTTGAGTGCTGAACCTCACTAAAGGAGACAAAACATGAGCACCAATCAACAGAAATTAAGCGGCCCGCCGCTCTTCACACAATTGGATATGGTGACGAAATTTGCTCCTCCAGGACAACTCGGAGTCCGCGTGGGAACGGTAGCAGGAGTCATCAACGGTACGATCACGATCAATTCAACCTTCGACCCGACAGTTGCACCGCCAAACTTCAAGTCAACGGGTCAAGCGTTAATCGTGGATACGGATGGAGACCAACTCCTTCTCGAGGTTGCATTCAGTGGAACGTTTATCTCGCCACTGACACCTCCAACACCTGACCCGGCTTTAGTTCAAGTGTCAGGATCGTTCGGTGCTGTGTACACCGTTAGTTCGGGAACTGGCAAGTACTCATCAAGTGCCGGACGGATCTTTAACGGTATCGGTGTAGCAGTTCTGCCGGCTCAGAATCCGGCTGAAGGCGCAGCCTTCAGTCAATTCACCGGGTCGCTACATTCGGCGCCCAAATAATCTGAATGTTGGACTCAGACAATGCGTGATTTTTTCAAGTCAGCACTTCGGTTCTCGTGGGCCATGTCTTTGTTTGGCGTTCAGCAATTGGAAAACCTGGTTGCGGATTCCAGTCAAGGGCAGAACAAGACAGTGACTGCCTTCGAGACGATCGCTCAGGCAACTGAAGAGCAACTGACTGGCGTAGTCAAAGATACCTTCAAGGCGGGTGATCGATTGCAGAGCGAAATCGTAGACTCGATGTTCGCCACTGTTCCAGGGCAGTCCGCGCCGGCAGCCTCAACGCCAGCTCCGACCGGTTCTCAGGCAAGACCAAATCCGGCGGCTGGTTCAATTCCTCGGTACCCTGTGAATAGCGGTCGATTGAATACGACGACCTTCGTTGTACTCGGTGAAGGACTGGCTGCCGGCATGGGCGACTTTACGCTTAGCGAAGAGACTCAGATCCAAAGCTTCGCCGCGCAGATGGCCAGGCAAATGCAAGCTGAGTTTCCACAACCGTTAATTCAGCCGCCAGGGATCTGTAATCCTGTGGGCTTTGCCCAACTGCCTGTAATCGTTTCGGGTCCCATGCAAACGACGGTATTGGAGCTGATACCGCCGGCGCCCGTTAACAATCTCTCAGTGCCGGGCTTTACACTTTCCGATGCGCTCAAGCTGCGACCATCCCAACCCCTGATTCAGCGAAATGACGCCAAGCAAACGGCGGCAAATCTGATTCTCGGTGTGATTCCGATCAGGGATGGGCACAATCTGCGTCTGCCTACGCAACTTGAATGCGCGATCCATCGGAAACCAACCTTCAGCATCATCGAGCTCGGCTATCACGAAGCTCTTGAGGCCGCAGTAAAAGGCGATCCTAATCAATTGTCGGCCGTTGATTCCTTCCGCTCTGGCTACGACAGGCTTATCAAGAACTTGAGAGAGTGTGGCTCAGACGTATTAGTGCTTACCGTTCCCGACCCTTTCGACACAGCGTATTTCTCCTCGCTCGAGTTGGCGGCGAAGATATTGAAGTTAGAACCGACCACGCTCTTGAACACCTACCATTTGAAAGAGAGAGATCTCGTTAGCGTGAACGGATTGACCGAGATTGCTTTTCAGATTTTCAGCCAGAGCATAGGCGAGCTGCCGGATGGTTGCGTGTTGTGCGGGGAAATCGCCGGTGAGATCAGCCGCCGCATAAGAGAGCTGAACACGGCGCTTACCTTGATGGCCCAGGAACGCGGAGCGTTGGTGTATGACCTTTGCGCTTTCTTTCAATGGATCAAACGTGATGGCATGACCATAGGAGCCAGACGATTTTCCGCGGAATACCTGGGCGGCTTCTACTCCCTCAACGGTTACTATCCGGGCGCAACAGGACAGGCGTTAATTGCTAACGAGGTACTCCAACAACTGAATATCTTCTACGGATCGGATTTCCCGCAGATCGACATTCAAAGAGTAATGGAAAACGATCCGGTTGCCGGTTATCGCCAGGCTGAGGGGCCGAATTGGCCTGCGGACAAATTGCGCCCAAAGGTTGTTCAAGCTCAGAGTTCGCTGGGCAACACACGGTCTGAGACTCAAAGCAGGAGCGCAATGCGCTCCCACATAGATGAGTGGTCCAAGCTTCCCCTAACTCAAAGTGTATCGCCCGCCAAACCACTGAAACTTCCCCCCGGCCTGGAGCAAGTGCTGCCAGTGAGTAAAGCGGCCAGCTATTTTGGCGATTCCATTCGCGCTGTGAACTGCCTTGACCCAAAAGAAATTCTTTTCGGCAGTTGTCGTGGGAATCTTTTCGGCGGGTTTGTGATGGTCGACAGTCACCTTAGTGGCTCAGTGCGGTTGAAGTTTACGCCGCCGGTCGACAACATCACTCATTTTGAAGTCACGCATGGAGAAGGGTTGGTAGGTGACGACGGCATTCTTGCAGCCCCGCAATTCTACAAATTACCGGCGCTTCAGAATCGCGTTCAGGACGTGCCCGGGCTAATCTCGGCTGGCGATCTGAATTTGGAAACAGGTGAAGTAAGTAACCTCACTTACTATGTTAGCTTCAGCAATACCGCGCTCCTCGCGTTATCAAGAGTCAACCCAAATTTGCCCGCACAACCAATCGAGTTCTCCTCACTCCCGAGTACTGCAACCAGGTACGGCTCGGCATGGGCTGAATTCGAGCAACGGCCTGATGGGCTGTTGGATTACACCTTTTACGGCTCTGCCTTCTTACCGCTGGGCGGGGAGTTTCAGGGAGATCCGGTGTTGTTCCCACTAACGATCTGTAGCTCGAGTCTGCAGTTCGCCAGTGTCCCAGCAAAGGGTACGGCTCTCCATCCGCATCTTAGTATCAGTACAAAGGAACCTGAGATATTCGCTCACGATGTGAGCCTCGATGTTCCTTTCAATACGATTCAGGAACTGACGCTCTTTACACATAACAGCAGCTTCGGTGACGCATTTACGTTGAACGCGCCCGAAATACTCGGAGGAACCGCCACCGGTCGCTCGCATGTGCTCGGCAGGGCACTGATACAGTTCGGAGAACGCAGCGGTAATTCAGCCCCGGTCGCTGTGTCGTTGCTCAATGCCGGTGGCGTCATGGCTCCGATGGCGCCATCTCCTATATCACAGGCCTTCCCCGGCCGGCTTTACCCTGGCCCAAACGGCTTTGACGAGTTTCTGCGGTTTCCGCTGCGGACGTTCGATTTGGATGATTTGCAGATTATCGACGACCCTTTCGACATCTCTGTCGGCGCAGTTGATTTGAGAACTGGAAGATTCCTCAATCAGCTGCTTCATCGCAGCTTTATCAGTCAAGACTTGTTTTTCGCACTAATTCGTGTGGAACCACGCACGCCCGGTAGTTCTTTTTTCTTCCGTGGCCCTACAGCATTGCAGCGAGGACCGGCCCGGCAGTTGATCTTTCGATTTCAGGGAGAAGTTCATATTCCGTATCCCGAAGGCTTTTTCTTCCCAAACCCAAACTTGGCAACTGGCTTTGTAGTTGGCCCTAACTCGGCGCTCGATCCGTTCCTCTGGGTTCATGCAATTCAGGACGCTGATAACAAGCACGCGTCCAAACAAGGTGGAGAGCGCAATGTGATCGCCTCCACCGGCGAGCGGTTCTCTTACAGCTACAAGATTCCATCGACTCCAGCGTCACGTGAGTTTTCGTTCGAGTATGAGAACCACACACAGCGAGGCAAGTTTCGGATGCACAGTTTGGCTTGGATAGGATTCGCCGATTCAGGGAATTCCGGACGCACGTCAGGCGAGTATGACACGGTCACTTTTACAGGTTTCGGCATTTGGAGTAAGGATGGCTCTAACACGATGCAGCAGGTCGCGGCGCAGATTTGTACGTCGCCGCAAAGACCTTACGTAGCCATCCAGATAGATCTCGGTAATGTTTCAAATGTTAATACAAAGCCACCGAATATCGACGACGCGCGGCCTTAGACATTGATGATGAGAGCCACTACAACGAATCACCGTACCGGGATCACTGACGCTCTTGATGAGTTTGCGGTGACGCGTGCGCGAACTCGGGAGATCGTCAGTGGACTGACCCAGGAACAACTTGACTTTTCGCTGGCATCGAACCGCTGGTCCATTGGTGAAGTGTTGGATCACATGCTTCGGGCTGAACGCCTCAACCGTGATCACGTGGCGCGACTCATCCAGTTGAAAAGGGAAAAGCAACGGCCTGAGTTGAGGCTGACGTTTTCAGATCTCAATGTTTCGGTGGCTGGACTGCCTCATTCTCTCCTGTCGCTGTTGGAAGGTCCGCTAACACTAATGAACATGTTCGTCTCTGACAGTTTGCGCAATTACCTGACGCGCACGCGTTTGATTCCATTCCGAAACCCGGATCCAGCGACACCACTCGACAGCCGTCCGGCCGCTGAGCTTCGCGCTGATTTGATTGCTTCGTTCCAAGCGACGAAGAGGCTTTTTGAGAACAATCCTGACCTTGATTATGAAGAGATGTTTGTGCAGCACCCACTCCTGGGCCGCTATGACGTGCCCGGGCTTCTGCGATTTATGTCTGCGCACGAACAGCGCCACCAGTCTCAGGTTACCGATACTCTTGAGATCCTGGAGAAATCAGTGAACGGATACGAAGAAGACTCAGAGGAGTCGGCCTGATCTCATAGTGACAGGGGAGCTCACTATGCGTAGAAACATTTTATTCTATAGCGTTGCGCTAATGCTGTTTGCGGCGGGCGTCTACTTCCTGCTGGCTGCCGGCAGGCATTTGCGACCCGGTAATTCGCAGCATAGCGCTCCGACCCAGGCGGTAATCTCGCAGGGGCAAGGTACGGGGTTCGGCAGTGCGCTCACCTCTAATCTGCAACAGCCGCTGAGCATTTTGCTCTTGCAAGTGATTGTTATCGTCGCGGCTGCGAGATGGTTTGGCACGCTCTTCAACAAAATAGGCCAGCCGTCGGTTATCGGTGAGATGATCGCCGGCATCATCCTTGGTCCATCATTGCTCGGTGCTTTGTTTCCCGCGACACAATCATTTTTATTCCCGCCGTCCTCGATGGACCTACTGAAAGCGCTCAGCCAGCTCGGAGTCATATTGTTCATGTTTGTAGTGGGTCTTGACTTGAACCTGCGACACCTGCGCCTGAAGGCGCACACGGCGGTGCTGGTTAGTCATGCCAGCATCATGCTGCCTTTCTTACTCGGCATCGGCTTATCGCTGCTTATCTACACCTCGCTTGCTTCACCCGATGGTTCGTTTACTGCGTTTGCGCTGTTCATCGGTGTCGCGATGAGTATCACTGCTTTTCCAGTGCTGGCTCGCATTATCGAAGAGCGAGGGTTGACCAAAACACATCTCGGTATTACCGCCATTGCCTGCGCTGCGGTGGACGACGTAACAGCGTGGTGCGTTCTGGCCATAGTGGTCGCCATTGCAAAAGCAGACGGATTAAGCAGCTCCCTGATGACAATCTCTGTAATCCTGCTCTTCATCGGCATGATGCTGTTTCTGGTCAAGCCACGAACGAAGCACCTGTTAGGCGAGAAGTTCCGCGGTGGACCAGCGAGTAAAGGCATAGTCGCATATGTCCTGTTGATTGCATTTATGTCGGCTTTGTTCACCGAAATCATCGGCATCCACGCTCTCTTCGGCGCTTTCCTGGCGGGCGTGGTTATGCCATCTCACGAAGGTTTCAGAAATTTTTTGCGCGAGCGACTTGAACCTTTCAGCGCAAGTTTTTTACTGCCGCTATTCTTCGCATTCACCGGACTCCGCACGCAGATCGGGCTGCTTGATGATTGGCAGAGTTGGTTAATGTGCTTTGGAATTATTGCTGTGGCGGTAGCAGGCAAGCTGGGTGGCAGCATGATGGCCGCCTCCTGGACCGGCATGAGCTGGCAGGAGTCGTTTTCATTAGGCGCCCTCATGAATACGCGAGGCCTGGTTGAATTGATTGTACTCAACCTCGGATATGACCTCGGCATTCTCCCGCCGAGAATTTTTGGAATGATGGTTCTCATGGCGCTCACAACGACACTCATGACTGGACCACTGCTGTGGTTGGTACAAATCCTGAGTAATAGAAGTCATGAAGCAAAATCCTGGAGGAACCAATTCGCCGTGGGAAATCAGTGAGTTGATGAGGCAATTGCTGCCGCTTGATACTGACTTGCAAACGGACCTGCTCAACTGTCGTTGAGGAAAGGAGATTTTATGGACATCGTTATCGAACAGATTCAAAGCAGCGAAGATGTCACCGCAATGTTGGAAGTGTGGCAACAGGTGTTCGAATGCGAGATGGGGATCTTGCTTTCACAGGACTCCACGTCCAGTCACATTTCACATTGGCTTGCGCGACTCGAACAGAGCAGAGAGCCGGTCGGCACGCTGAGTGTGGTGGATACAACTGGCCAGCGTCAGTTGCATGACAGTCTGGGCCTGGGATTTGATCCAGAAGCTCGAGTGGCGCGTTTCACACATCTCGCGGTGCTCAAGCCTTACCGTGGTCAGAGTATCCCGCTGGCGATGATGCTCGAAGCTCACCGAAGCATGATTGTTCCAAGTGAGTTCGATCATACCTGGTTATTATTTGACGTTGAGAAAGCCCCCAACTCGTTTCTATCGCGACAACTCGGCTTTACCATTTTGGCACAGACTTTCGTCTCCGAATATGGTTGCAGATGTCCGCTGGTGCGCAACGAGCGCACGCACGAAGCGGCCCGCGCCATCCGCTTAGCCGAGGTGTATCTCAAAAAGCGGCAAATCACAAATGACTTAGCTAGTTCGTTTGTTGATGCCCTCTAACTACGGGTCTACGATTTTCGGTGATAATTAGATGTTCCTCATCTCCATCCCGCCAAAGGAGGCGATCATGATCAAGTTCGTAACGCTTTTGACTGCCGTTTCTCTGTTTGTTCTGGCTAGTTGCGAGAAAGCCCCGCCAACTCCTGTTATCAAGCAGGTAAACGTCAACGGGGTCACCCTGAAGTATCAAGAACAGGGGAAGGGAGAGCCGGTGCTCTTCGTGCACGGATCGCACACGGACCACCGCATGTGGGAGCCTCAGCGCGAGGCCTTCGCCAAGCTGCCCTACCGGTTCATCGCTCTCGATCAGCGCTATTTCGGCACGGAGCCCTGGCCGGACAAGGGCGAGAACTTTTCGATGACGACGCACAATAACGATCTTGCTGCATTCATCAACGAGCTCAAAATAGCTCCTGTTCACCTCGTGGGATGGTCTTACAGCGGGACCACCTTACTAGATTTCGCGGTGCAGCATCCGGAACTGGTCAAGAGCGTGCTCGTCTACGATCCTTCGGTGGCTACCTGGGTTACCAATCCCGCCGACCTGCAGGTCATTGGCGCGGAAATCCCGGACATCGCGGGTCCCCTTGTGGCAGCGGTCAAGAGCGGAGACAACGCAGCCGCGGTGAAGGTCTTCACAGATCGCGCCAGCACCAAGGAGCCCGGCAGCACCTTCGATACGTTGCCTCAGCCGGTGCGTACCATGATGCTCGAAAACGCGCGCATGCTGCCGCTCCTGCTCGCGCAGCCACCGGGGCCTCAGGTCACCTGCGAGCAGTTGGGTCAAATCAAGGTTCCGGTAGCCCTCGTCCGCGGGGAGCTTTCGCGGCCTCTGTTCCAAGTCCATACCGACACGGCGCACAAGTGCATGCCCAACTCGAAACTGGTCGTCATGCCAAAAGCTCGGCACTTGGGTCCCATGCAAGATCCTGCTGCCTTCACCAAGATCGTTGTTGACTTTCTGAAAGGTTATTGAGTGGTATTCCATCAACTCTGCGACGAAGTCGAGGCAGGGCAGTACAGCGCGTGACAAGCCTGCGGGCGAAGTTTGCGCCAATGAGGAGTCAAACAGTAATCGGAGGTGGAGGTCTCAAATTAAACGTGGAGGATGGCGGTAATCCTCACGGTAAGACGATCCTGTTTATTCATGGCTTCTCGCAATGTCATCTTGTATGGCATAAGCAAATTCATTCAGGGCTGGCAAGGGATTTTCGCCTCGTGACGATGGATATTCGCGGTCATGGGCTTTCGGAAAAGCCGTGCGGTGTCTATGGTGATTCAAAACTATGGGCGGATGATGTGCACGAGGTTATTGCTACTCTTGGTTTGAAGAACCCTTTGCTTGTAGGTTGGTCCTATGCGGGGGCAATCATGTGTGACTATATTGCTTGTTATGGTGAAGCTGATATTGCCGGGACGAACTGGGTCGCCGCGGTCTCTGCGCCCATGCGTGCCCTTAGCCAACGAGCCTTTCTGGGGGCCGATTTTCTATCGGTGGTTCCAGGATTACTGTCACGAAATGCCCAAGAGAGTCTTGAATCGATGCAAGCATTTGTTCGACTTTGCAAACACGCTGAAATCAGCCCAGAAGAATTATATTTGACACTTGGTTATGGCTTGAGTGTACCCCTGCATGTTCGAATCGGATTGCTTTCTCGCGAGCTCAATAACGATGATGTAATTAGCAAGATAAGAAAGCCTATGCTACTGAGTTATGGAGATCATGACGCCGTTGTGTCGCTCAGTATGGCCAGGCACATAATGTCGCTGGTAAAGCACGCTAAACTTTCTGTCTACCATGGCATTGGTCACTCGCCTTTCTGGGAAGCCTCACGTCGCTTTAACCGGGAATTGCGCGAGCTTCGCAATGCCACGTAAACTACCATTTACACCGTCCGCTATCATCGTCCTTTCCGGTCGGGCACTCACTCGTGGCCCAATGTCTCTGCGGGGAAACACTGTTTTAAACCTAAGTCTTACAGTCAAGGGACTATGGCGGTATTATGTTTTGCAGGTAGCGGATCCGAATGGACTGTTGGTTAAAGAGCTGATCGTAGCAAGGAGAGGAATGTGACGATGAGAGATTTTTGTTAACGTTCAGTAGGAGTTTGCTTGGTCCAAGTTTGTCCAGTTCTTTACAAACTAGGCACTTCAAGCACAATACGCAAAGTATGCACGTGCGTTTTGTTAAGCTTTTTCGTAACTGTTGAAAATAAAAGGCTCGTGAATCCGACTCTAAGCTCTTAGCCTGCGAAGCAGGCGACAGCATAAAGCCTGGGGCGCAAGCCCCAGGATCAAATGGGCAAAACCACGGTCAGAGCCCGTGAAACGGGCGACAGTGTGAATCTACAGGCTGTCACCCGGCTTTCACTTGTAGGTAAGAGTGTACAGCGACCTGGCAACCCGCGTGAATGCCCTACGGGCCTGTTCGTCTGTAAATTCCAGGTCGCCGTGTGCGCCTGACACAACGATCCTCCGGATCTGGTATTTGTACGTATCCGTGGGATAGTCGTGTCCTCTGTAATGAATCATTGTCGCGACGCGAAACGCCTGGCCAGGCATCAACTGCGTTGTGACCGAGCGACTCGCTTCATCAAGCTGAAATTGAGTGGGAGTCCATTCCTTACCGGCTTCACTCAATTTAGAAGCGGCAACCACACCCGGCGGTGTAGGCGGATAAAATGGCCCCGGGAAGTCCTTCACCTCGTAACGAATCATGATGGCCGTATCCGATTCGTTAACGATGACGAAATCCGTCGCGTACGAGCAAGCGCCGAGTAAAAGGAGTGATCCAACCAGCGCCATTGAGATGACACGTCTCATACTTACCTCATTTAACTGCTATCTGATCCTTAATACTGAACGTTGCTTGTGAAGGTCCGACGCAGAACGCGGCGTATGGTCTACTTTGTAAATGTCAAAAGTGTAGTCTTGCCAATTACGCTCGTAAGCGTATCATCAACCGGTATCAGGATATCAAGGGAGCGGTTTCTTGAACGCCAGGCGAATCCAGATCGTTGGCGCTTTATTCCTTACGGTTCTCAGTGTGCCGTCGCTCTGCGGCCAGTCGTCCAGGTCTGATCCCTGGGTCGACTTTCCCTCATACGACCAAACGCTTGTGTGGTACATGCGCCGAGGCGCAGACGCCAAAGAGGGCAAGCGACGCCTCGCGCAGGACTCCGCGTCTGTTGACACTTTCAGGCGGCTCGTCGCCGCTGAACGGCGCGACGATGCGTTGGTCGAATTGAAACGAATACTCGAAGCACCCGATGGCGCGCAGACGATCGCCGCACTTCATGCCCTTAGCGAAACGATTTTTACGTTTCAGCATGATCAAACGCGCTCGTACACCGAGACGATTCGCCAAACGCTCGTGCCTGCGCGCGCTCGCATCGCACAGCTACCACGTGAAGATGCTGCGCGGCTTGCGCGTGAGCTGCTGTCAATCGATCAGTGGTTGGAGGGGCGCGAAGCCAGACAGAAATGGCCCGAGCGGCTGACGCAGTTTGTCCGAGATTATGACGGCGCCGAGGCGGCGCTACTCACCCAGGTTGACCTGCTCACGTCGGATCCCGGGCAGATGCTG
>Ga0163162_10004285_pt1 | contig 13728 bp, 11 predicted proteins | sample S55metaG_FD_115310 | JGI IMG/M metagenome (GOLD analysis project Ga0163162, IMG submission 115310) | Switchgrass rhizosphere microbial communities from Kellogg Biological Station, Michigan, USA - S5-5 metaG | ecosystem: Host-associated > Plants > Roots > Rhizosphere > Soil | place: USA...
TATTCATGCTTATTGGGAGTGCGTTTAGCATATCAAGTGTTATTAGTATTTGATCCGGAATATAAATTTGAACGCGGGGTGTTTGCGGGATGATTAAGCTAGCCGGGAACAAATTGTTACTCGCGTCAATGAAACGCTCCACCCGTTTTTTCCCAATTTGTTTTGTTTGTTTTCTCATGGTTTCAGTTTCTTGAAGCGCGATATTTGTCTATCTCTTCGTAGTGTATGAAATTTTAATCAAAAATTCCTGATTTGATCAGGATGCCGTTCTATGGAAGGCTTGTGAAATAAATTAGCCCACAGCAGCTATGGTAAGCGAACCTGAAACAGGAATTAATCCCTTATGGCAAAGCTGTGAGCCACTAGCAAAAATGGTTGGTTGGAAGGCGGGGGAGGGAGGGCCCCGCACGGGGTTGGCCAAAAATGACAGGACGCATGACTCCTACTCCAGGATTCTCAAAATCTCTAATAAGAATAATTCTACTTATCAAATATCGCCCCGTAAAAAGAAAATTAACCAAGCGCAGCGACCAAACCGGGAATACGCACCAACTGTCTGATATCGGACCTTGAAACATGGAATACCATTGTTACTCAATCGTCATCATAACTGGAGATTTCTTGATTTGGGAAATGTGAAATTTAACTTAACGAGCAGCATCAAATCCCAGGTCAGCAATTTTAAGGTGTTCATAACCTGGGAATAGTTAACCCTCCATCCACCATGATCACCTGACCAGTGCTATATGCAAAATTTCCATTAACAAGAGATGACACAACTTTTCCAACATCTTCGGGTTCTCCCCACCGTTTTTGTACCAATAAACCTTCATTGATCAGTTTATCATATTTCTCCTTAACACCCGCTGTCATGTCTGTGCGTATGATGCCTGGTCTTACTTCAAACACCGGAATATTAAATTCACCCAACCGTACGGCAAACAATTGCGTTGCCATGCTTAGGCCTGCTTTTGAAATACAATACTCTCCCCGGTTTAGGGACGCAACGGTTGCCGACATGGAAGAAATATTGATAATGCAGCCTGTAAATGTTTTATCATTTTTCTTTTGCTCGATCATCCAATGGGCTGCTTTCTGCATAAGAAAATAAGCTCCCTTGAGATTGACAGAAATAACATCGTCAAAACTTTCTTCTGTTGTTTCGAGTATATCGGTACGCACTTTTGGTGCAATGCCCGCATTATTCACCAGCACATGAAGTGCGCCGTAGTGTTTTCGCACTTGATCAATAATATGCTCCCTGTCTGCCACCGATGAAATGCTTCCCCGGCAATAGATAACATCTTTGCCAAAATCTTTTAATTTTTTCACAGCATCTTCCACGTCGGCAGCACTTCGTATGCCATTGATCGCGATATCAAAACCATTCATGGCGAGTTGTGTGGCAATGCCAAAACCAATGCCCCTGCTGCCTCCCGTAATTAAAGCAACTTTTTTCATGCTCTCAATAATTATTAAAGTTCTGGTACATCAACCCAGCATCTTTTACTCCAGCTTTCCAATCCTTTCGCGGCAAGCTGCACACCTTTTACACCTTCATACATATCCCAGGGAAAAGGATCGTTTTTTACAACGTGTTTTAAAAACAATTCCCACTGTATTTTAAACGCGTTATCATAATTTTCCTGTTCGGGCACTTTTGCCCAGCCCTCAAAAAAATTGATCGATTGGGGAATATCAGGATTCCAGACAGGCTTTGGTGTATTTCCATAATGCTGGATGTAGCATTCGCGTAGCCCCGCAACCGCTGAGCCTTTGGTGCCATCCACCTGCAATGTCAGAAGATCATCGCGTCTTACACGCACTGTCCACGAAGAATTGAATTGTGCGATAATATCTCCCTCCAGTTCGAATGTTGCATAAGCAGCATCATCTGTGGTGCATTTATAGAACTTACCCTGCTCATCAACTCGTTGCGGAATATGCGTGGCGCCAATACAGGAAACAGCTTTTACTTTGCCAAATACATTATCGAGCAGATAGCGCCAGTGGCAAAGCATGTCAACGATAATACCCCCACCCTCTTCTTTCCTGTAATTCCAGGATGGTCGTTGAGCAGGAATCGTATCACCTTCAAAAACCCAATAGCCAAACTCACCGCGCACGGAAAGTATTTTGCCAAAAAAACCTTGCTGGATCAGTCGCTTTAATTTTATGATACCGGGCAGCCATAGCTTGTCCTGCACCACTCCATTTTTTACTCCGGCTTTTTTACAAAGCTGGTATAACTCCAATGCCTCTTCGGTACTCATTGCAATAGGTTTTTCGCAGTAAATATGTTTACCGGCCCGGACCGCTTTTTTCACAGCATCGGCACGTCTTGTTGTTGTTTGAGCATCGAAGTAAATAATATTAGAAGGCTCAGCGAGTACACTCTCAAGGTCAGTACTCATTTTTTTTACGCCGGACAGTGAGCAAAGTCTCTGCAGTTTATTTTCATCGCGTCCTACCAATACCGGGTCGGGCATGATCGTTTCACCCAGGTCAATTCTCACACCACCTTGTTTGATTATTTCAGCAATAGACCTGAGCAAATGCTGGTTGGTTCCCATCCGACCGGTAACACCATTCATGATAATGCCTACTTTAATTTCTTTCATAAAAAAATTACAGTTTCATTAAAAGATTTTTATCAAATACGATCGATTTGAATTTCTCATAATAGTGAAGTTTTCACACCGTACTTTCTGCAGAGATAATTAAAAAGGAAGATAGTTCAACAAAAGAAGACAAGTAAATGGATTTTTTGCATTCTATTTCAGAGATTCGGGCATGTCCCCATGGTCATTGCGACGAACGGGCCTTGAAAATCTGCAGGAATACGAGGGGAACGATATGACTCATACAACGCATTAAGGTGGCATAAAAAGCACCTTCTATTTCTTTTTTAGAGATCCCGACCAGCTTCGCTTCTCATCTTTCTAAATTTTGCACACGGCTAAAATGGCCTGCTCCCAATTCGTTTTGTATACCATTGGTAAAGTTCTTTCGTAGTCGTACAATCATGTGAATGCTATGTTGCAATTTCGTGTCTGAGTAATTGAACAATTATGAATCACAAAAAATCATTTGCTTATTAACTCCTATACAAATGAAAGCAGTTAAACTGATCAAATACGGCCAAGATCCGTCCTGTTTCCAGATAACCGAAACGGAAAAGCCTATTCCACAGGCAGGAGAGGTGCTGATCAAAGTGGAAGGGTTCGGATTGAATTATGCGGATGTGATGGCACGATTGGGACAATATCGCGATGCTCCTCCGCTTCCCGCAGTGCTGGGATATGATGTGGTCGGCGTCATTGAAAATGTTGGACCCGGCGTGGATGAAGCAAAAATCAGTCAGCGGGTTGTCGCCATTACCAGGTTTGGAGGATATGCCGAATATGCTGTTGCCCGCGAGGAAGCCGTCATAGAGGTGCCAGAAGACATGCCGTTGGCCTCTGCGGCTGCTCTGGCTACCCAATATGCGACCGCTTATTATGCGGCTTTTCAATTAGGAAATGTGCAAGAAGAGGAACGAGTTTTTATACATGCTGCTGCGGGTGGAGTGGGATTGGCATTGATCCAGTTCTGCAAGCTTAAGAATTGCGTCATTTATGGAACGGTTAGCAACGATTCAAAAGCTGAAATAATTCGTGCTTTGGGTGTTCATCATGTCATCAACAGTAACAAACAAAATGTGCCTGAAGAATTGAAAAAGTTAGAACATAAATTCGACGTGATTTTCGACAGTGTTGGCGGCAAAGGGGTAAAAATTGGATTGAAAGCATTGAGAGCCGGCGGCCGCCTGGTTTGTTACGGCGGATCGCAACTAACAGCAGGAAAAGGAATTTTTAATTTGATCAAATTCGGCGCATCGTTCGGTCTTTTTTCTCCCATTCAATTACTAACGCAAAGCAAAAGCATCCTGGGGGTTGCTATGCTTAAGCTTATGACTGAGCACCCCCGCTTATTGAGAGCTATCCTGGGCCAGGTTTTAAACCTGTTGCACGAAAAGAAAATCGGCACGCCCGTTGGAAAAAGCTTCACCGTTGACGAGTTATTCCAGGCGCATATGCATTTGCAAAATAGAAAATCCATTGGGAAGATAGCTGTGAAATGGTAACTGATAGGTCGATCCGGTTTATGCAATTGTAACGTCACAGACTCTTTGTTTTTCTTCGGTGGCTTTGCAAAAACGGAATCAAAAAAGCAGCCAGCATTTGGTTTGCTGCCACCCTGCAACGTGTTGCCCCGACGCTTCGGGGTCGGCAATAAATAAAAATGGATTGGTTGTGGGGCCCGAAAAGTTTTTTAATTTGTCGGCCTTCGGCAAGCCGGGCTCGCCAGGCGCAACTAAATTATCACGATATGAAAATTAAAATATTATTACTATTGACATTCCTTTCGGCACTCGGGAAAGTTTCAACGGCTCAACCTTTGATCGGAGTTTGGAAAGGCACATCTCTATGCCAGATAAAAAACTCTCCCTGTCATGATGAAAGCGTTGTTTATCACATTTCAAAAAATGGTAGTGGCGACTCATACCAGATTAGTGCAAGTAAAATAATTGATGGAAAAGAAGATGATATGGGGACTCTAAACTTCACGTTTGATCCCCAATTAAACATTTTAGTTTCAGTTGATAGCGCAAACAAGATTAGGTGGGAATTTAAAGTAACTGGTAAAGAAATGCATGGGACTTTAATGTCAAAAGGCAATTTATCCAGGATCATTGATTTAAAAAAGGAGGACTAACTACCTATCATGCTGGAAGAAAAATTGAGTCTATTGTACATCACGCAGTTGCCAGGAATTCAGGATTGATAACATTTTCTCTTTTATCAGAAGTAATGATCAGTTTTTTTAACTGTTGTTGGCTCCATGACTGGTGCCGCTGAGGAAGAAATGCCCAGGTACCCCATAGAGAAACATTTTGTAACTTTCGTTGCTGGCATGAAATGGAAATTCACCACATTACTGTGCTTCATTGTGACATCGGTTGTCATTATCAGTTCCTGTTTTACCAAAAACGGCGGAGATAAATTACCTGATAAAGTCAGCTATAACTTCGACATACGCCCAATCCTTTCTGATAAATGTTTTAAATGCCATGGTCCCGACGCCAATAAAAGACAAGCTCAACTGAGGCTTGACATAGCCGACAGTGCGTTCGCTCCATTGAAGGAAACAAAGGGAGCATTTGCATTAGTGCCCGGCAAACCAGACGAATCAGAGCTGTATAAACGCATCTCGTCCACTGACACGTCTTATATGATGCCGGAACCGGAATCACACTTGGGCGCGCTGACCGAACATGAAATTAACTTGTTCAAAAAATGGATCCAGCAGGGAGCTCACTACGAAAGACACTGGGCTTTTCTGCCACCCAAAAAAGCTCATTTGCCAAAAGTGAGCAACAAAGACTGGGCAAAGAATGAGATCGACTATTTCATATTGCAGAAGCTCGATGAAAAAAATCTGTCTCCCAATGAACAAGCTGACAAAGAACGACTATTAAAACGCGCATCGCTGGATATTACAGGATTGCCGCCTTCCCTGGACATGATGGACAGGTTTCTTCACGATACCTCGCCAAATTCCTATGAGAAAATGATCGATGAGCTAATGGCTATGCCACAGTACGGAGAAAGGATGGCAGTTCATTGGCTGGATGTAGCACGCTATGCCGATAGCTATGGCTACCAGGATGATAACATACGCACTCAATGGCCCTGGAGAGATTGGGTGATCCACGCGTTCAATGAAAATCTCCCATATGATCAGTTTCTCGTGTGGCAGATAGCGGGCGATATGTTGCCCCGTGCAACGAAAGAACAAATACTCGCCACGGGTTTTTTCCGTAATCACAAATACACCGAAGAAGGTGGCGTGATCGACGAGGAATACAGGATCGAATACCTGATCGATAAAACAAAAACATACGGAAAAGGAATATTGGGTCTTACCATTGAATGTGCCCAGTGTCACGATCACAAATATGACCCCTTCAAACAAAAAGATTATTACTCGTTGCTGGCCTTTTTCAACAATACAAAAGAAAAAGGCTATGAAGGAGACGTATCAGTATCAAAGCCGGCTAAAAATCCGTTGATCCATATAAGCGATACAGACGTACATACGGTTTTAACATTCGTTAATAAAAAGGATACTAGTGATTTGACAGTCTCTGTTATGGCTGAGGACACGTTGCGCAAAACCTTTGTCTTAAGTCGCGGTGTGTACAATATGCCAACAACAGAGGTGCAACCTGAAGCAATTCCCGCGGTCATGAAGTTTGACGAGAGTAGATTTCCAAGAAACCGGCTGGGTTTAGCCAGGTGGACCGTTGATAAAAGGAACCCTTTAACAGCCAGGGTATTTGTGAACCAGCTCTGGCAGGAGATCTTTGGAAGAGGCATTGTAAAAACTGCCGGTGATTTTGGGATGCAGGGTGAACTGCCTTCTCACCCTGAATTACTCGATTGGTTGGCTGTAGATTTTATGGAAAACGGATGGAATATTAAGCAGCTGATGAAAAAAATTTTACTATCGGCTACATATCGGCAGTCTGCTCAAATAACGGATGATAAATTGAAGACCGATCCGGAGAATATTTATTTGTCGCATGCGCCGAGGGTCAGGTTGGCGGCCGAATTAGTTCGTGATCTTGTTTTGTGCAGTAGCGGTTTGCTTAACAAAACGATCGGCGGTCCGAGCGTAAAACCGTACCAACCAAAAGGCTTATGGGAAGCCGCTACATCGGGTCGTGGCGTTTTGGCAACCTACAAACAAGATGAAGGACAAGCATTGTACCGAAGAGGTATGTATACATTTATCAAGCTCACCGTGCCGCCACCATCGATGGCGATATTCGATGCCAGCAACCGTGATCAATGTGAAGTAAAACGACTAAAAACAAATACACCATTGCAGGCACTGATGATGATGAACGATCCAACAGTATTGGAAGCGTCGAGAGTACTGGCGCAAAAGCTGGTCGCTGAACATTCTACCGCCGAGGAAAAGATCCACGAAGCATTCCGACTTATCATTTGCCGCGATGCGACAGACAAAGAGTTGTTTATTTTGAAAAACTATTATACCGAACAGCTGCAGTTGTTTCAACAAAAAAAGCTGGATGCGCTGACGACATTGAAAGTGGGTGCATACCCCTTGAATGAAAAACTGAACGCGGATATTTCTGCCGCACTGATGAAAGTAGTGAATATGATTTATAACATGGAAGAGGCCATAACGAAAACGTAAGAGTTTCACGTAAGAGAATTCTTTGCCTCTTTGCGCCGTCGCGTGAGATAAAAAAGTTTGAAAGGGACAGTTTCACGCAAACTTCGATAACCGGGAGCAAAGTTCGCAACGAGTAAAGTCGTGGGGACACTTGGTGTCTTTGTGCCTTCGTGGCAAAAAACGTGAAATAATAAAGTTGAATAGCAAGCAGTACAAGATACAGCCAGCTTAATAAAACAAATTGATCCGGATACATGAAACTAAAATTATTCAATGTTTCCTTTGTGTTCTTTGTGTTTCGTCGTGCTCTTTGTGACCTGTGTACCCGCTGTATGTAAAATTTTTTTTGGTCACAAAGCACACAAAGAATGGCACGGAGTCCACAAAGCATATAGAATTTGCAACATGCGGATAGTCAATTAAAATAAAACTGATGGAAAAAGAAATTTTGGAACATGGTCTGAACATAAACCGGCGACGCTTTTTGTCGAGATTAAGTTTAGGTATTGGGAGTGCGGCACTGGGTTCTTTGTTGATCCCGGATCTATTTGGCAGTGGCACCGAAGAAGAAATGATGGTGACGGGACTTCCGCACTTTGCTCCAAAAGCAAAAAGGATCATTTACCTGTTCCAGAACGGAGCACCTTCTCAATTAGATCTGTTTGATTACAAACCGAAGCTGAACGAAATGTTCGGCGAGGAATTGCCAGCATCAGTCAGGATGGGGCAGCGGCTCACAGGCATGACGGCCGATCAGAAAAAATTTCCGCTGGCCGGTTCTTATTTTAAATTCGATCAGTACGGTGAGCACCGCATGTGGTTCAGTGAACTGTTGCCGAACATTGCGTCAATAGCCGATGAACTATGTGTGATTAAAACATTGCACACGGAAGCTATCAATCATGATCCCGCGCTGACTTTTTTTCAGACCGGAGCCCAGGTGGGGAATCGTCCGAGCATGGGTGCCTGGTTGAGCTATGGTCTTGGAAGTGAAAACAAAAATTTGCCGGCATTTTGTGTATTGCTGTCAAAAGGCAAGGGGAACGGGCAGGGTGTTTATTCGAAACTATGGACAAACGGGTTTTTAGATTCCATTCACCAGGGCGTACAGTTCAGTAGTGGCGAAAATCCTGTTCTATACCTGAATAACCCTGACGGAATAAACAAAGCCGACAGGAGAATGATGCTGGATAATTTGTCGGCATTGAATGAGGAATCTTATAAAGAATTTGGAGATCCGGAGATCCAGACAAAGATCCAACAATACGAAATGGCTTACCGCATGCAAACAGCCATCCCCGAGATAACGGACCTGAGCAAAGAGCCGGAAGACACTATTAAATTATATGGACCTGATTGCCTGATACCGGGAACTTATGCGGCCAATTGTTTACTGGCACGCAAACTTTCCGAGAAAGGGGTTCGTTTTGTTCAGTTGTATCATCAGGGTTGGGATGGTCATGGCAACTTACCTGCAGAGATCCGCGGGCAGTGTATGGATACTGATCGTGCAAGCGCTGGATTGATCAGGGATCTTAAACAACGAGGCTTACTGGATGAAACATTGGTGATATGGGGCGGCGAGTTTGGCCGTACCAATTATTGCCAGGGTGCTTTGAAAAAAGAGAACTATGGCAGAGATCATCACCCAAGATGCTTTACGGTGTGGATGGCGGGAGGCGGAGTGAGACCAGGTGTCTATGGCGAGACAGATGAGTTTGGCTATAACATCGCCAAAGACCCCGTGCACGTTCATGACTTTCATGCAACCATCCTGCACCTGATGGGATTGAATCACGAGCAATTAACTTTCAAACATCTCGGTCGCCGATACAGATTGACAGATGTATCGGGTGAAGTAGTACAGCGCCTGATGGCGTAATAACTGGCTTGCTATGACTTTGTGCCTTGGTGGTTCTTTGTGTTCTTCGTGACCATACTAGGTCACAAAGTGCACGAAGGTTACAATGAATGGTACTGGACAAAATAGCACTAAACTCTATCGCATCGATAAAAATAAATTATGAAACGTAAACATTTCATCCGCCAGTCATCACTCGCTGCCACAGCGATGCTTCTCTCTCCTTCTATTCTCACGTCATCAAAAAAGGAAGATATCATTCTAGGTCAGGGCAATAAACGCTATCGCATCAATACTAAGTGGAGTAAAGCAGATGCCATGCAATACCCGGTGAAGGATTGCCATGAGATGATACAGGATAAAAAAGGAAGGATCCTTTTATTAACGAATGAAACAAAAAACAATGTTCTCATCTATGACCGGTCAGGAAAATTGTTGAGTTATTGGGGGACGGAATATCCGGGTGCGCATGGATTGACTTTGTTTAACGAGGGCGGCGAAGAAGTATTATTCATCTGTGATAATAATCTGCACCAGGTGATCAAAACAACTATTGATGGAAAAGTGTTGATGAAGCTGGATTATCCAAAAGAGACAGGAGAATACACCAAGCCAGAAGAATATATTCCCACTGAAACAGCTATTGCGGCGAACGGGGATATTTATGTCGCAGACGGATACGGCAAAGATTTTATCATACAATACAATAGTAAGGGAGAATATATCAGGCATTTTGGCGGGCGGGGTACTGAAGAAAAATTTCTTTTAAATGCCCACGGTGTTTGCATAGACACGCGTGATAAAAAGAACCCGGTATTGATCGTTACGTCGAGGCAGCAGAATGCCTTTAAACGCTATACAATGGAAGGTGAATTCATTAATACCATTTCATTGCCCGGTGCGTGGGTTTGCCGGCCTGTTATTAAAGGTGAATATTTATATGCGGCGGTATTACAAAGCCAGAATAATTTGTGGAAGCAATCCGGATTTATAACAATCCTCGACAAGAATAATAAATGTATCTCCAATCTTGCAGGCAGTGAGCCGCTCTATAAAGACGGCAAACCCGAAGAGATGTTTCAGACCAATAAAATTTTCCAGTATCCCCATGATGTTTGTATTGATGACGAAGAGAACATGTATGTGGCGCAATGGAATTCGGGTAAAGAGTATCCTTATAAACTCGAACCGGTAACATAGTTTCAAAAGGTATGCGCTATAAGCTACAAGCTTTAATCGTTGGGTTAACGTCGTGTTCTTTATGCAAACTTCGTGTACTTTGTGACCTATTCTTCGTAAGTAAGCTTTTTCGGTCACAAAGAACACAACGAACCACAACGGACACAAAGGAGTCTTCAATTTGATGTCGACCCATTCTCAGTAAAATCAATCTATATTTAGCTCCTGAACAAAATCAAAAACATACTATTCAACGCCAGCCTGGCTATCAACTGCCTGTTAGTGTTTCTTCTGTTATTTGAAAGCAGGATCCAGTTGCCGGGTTGGTTGCAGGTTGCCGGGCGCATGCACCCGATGATGCTGCATTTCCCGATTGTCTTGAGTGTACTGTATGTATTATATGCATTGTTCCTTCAGAGCAGGCTTTCACCGCCAGCCGTTGCTATTCAAGTCGGCGATTGGCTCTTGCTTCTTTCGGCGTTCACTGCGGCCACTACGGCGATCATGGGTTTGTTCTTATCAAGAGAAGCAGGCTACGATGCCGAAGCATTGATGTGGCATAAATGGGGAGGAGTTGCCGTTTCATTGTTACTATTGGCATGGTATGGTTTCCATGATAGGTTATCGGCAACAAGAGCCGGAACATTCGTCGCCGCCATAATTTCTTTTGCCATCATCATTTTTACGGGTCACCAGGGTGCAGGTATTACACATGGCCAGAATTTTTTGCTGGCCCCACTCCTGCCGGAGAAACAACAACAGCAGGTTTTACTGGAAGATGCCGAAGTATTCAAGGATATGGTGCGGCCCATCCTGCAAACAAAATGCATGGGTTGTCACAATAGTAAAAAGGCGAAGGGTGAGTTAGTGATGGAGACTCGCGAACTACTGCTCAAAGGTGGAAAGGACGGAAAATTATGGGACAGCACCGAAGCTGATTTTGGTTTATTGATGAAGAGGATCCATCTTCCTCTTGAAGCAAAAAAACATATGCCACCACAGGGCAAACCCCAGTTGAGCGAAGAAGAAATTTCAATCCTGGGTCAGTGGATAAAGACCGGTGCTGATTTTAAAGTTAAGGTCATGGATCTCGATCCAAACAGTGAATTAAGAAAGGTCGCCACCAACATCTTCACCACTATTGAAACAGATAACTATGATTTTGCTGCGGCGGATGAAAGCAAGGTAAAGTCATTGAATAATGATTACCGGGTTGTTTATCCACTCGCCAAAAATTCACCTGCTCTGTCTGCCGAATTCTTTAGTGCGGCACAATTCAGGGCGGAAAGTTTAAAAGACCTGGTTGCAATAAAAGGGCAACTCGTTTCGCTGAACCTCGCGAAGATGCCCGTAACTGATGAAGACATGAAAACGATTGGCCAGTTCACCAACTTAAGAAAACTGAATCTTTCATTTACAAACATCACCGGTGCCACACTCGATGAATTGAAAGGGTTGAAGGAGTTAAAACACTTGTCTTTGTCCGGGGCAAAAATAACTGCTGCATCGCTAAAGGGGCTGGCTTCACTGGATCAGCTCACGAAACTTTTTATCTGGAATACCGGCTTGAAAAAAGAAGACGTAAGGTTTCTGGCAAATAAGAACCTTGTTATTGAAACAGGTTTCCGTACGGATACGATGATATTAAAATTGACACCTCCTATTTTGGAAAACACCGAACAGGTTCTTCTTCAACCGCAGCCTTTAAAGCTGAAACATTATATAAATGGCGTGACGATCCGTTATACGCTGGATGGAGCAGATCCCGACAGTGTTCGATCTGCGATGTACACAAACGAGGTTATGGTCAGTGGCAATGAGCACTTGAAAGCAATAGCCTATAAACCGGGATGGTATAGCAGCGACACAACAAAGGCCGATTTTTTTGAGACTAAATACAGGCCTGATTCACTGATCCATTTATTGCCGCCGGATAATTATTACAAAGATGAAAAAGGAAAAACATTGATCGATGGTGTAAAAGGAGATTTGATTTTAGGCAGCGGCAAATGGATCGGGTTTAGGAATAATAGTATGGAAGCATTAATGATATTCCATGATGCCTCGGTAGTTTCCAACGTGTCAGTAAGCTCTATCGTTGATACGGCTGGCTATGTGATGCCTCCACTATCATTGGAGCTATGGGGAGGAAATGATTCTGCTCACCTGAAACTTTTAAGCCGCATCGCACCTGTACAGCCGCCAAAGCCGCCAAAACCTTCAAAGCCAGGGGAACCTTTAAAGAGTCAGCCAGCCTATTTGAAACTCTATGACCTGAGTTTTAAACCGACTGCTGTCCGTTACCTGAAACTGGTCGTTAATCCAGTTATAAAACTTCCCTCGTGGCATTCGGGCAAAGGACAGAAAGGATGGTTTTTTGTAGACGAGTTGATCGTGAATTGAAAGGTTTTACAAGCTACGGATAAACGTTTCGCAAAGTGGTTTGTCAACCTGGGGGCACGAGCAAGCCTGCTTGCATCGTGACCAAAAAGTAAAATAACATCCGAAGGATGCGCTTGCTATGCCTCTGGTGGTCGTCGCGGCTTTTATAAAAAAGTTAAGCCCCTCGTCCCGCAAATATTTTTATCTTGATATGCGGCACAGCGCCCAGCCCTGGCGGTTAGCGGCTGGTGTAAAACTCTAATAAAGATCTGTTACCCATTTAAACTTGAGACGTTTGATACAAGAATTATACAAAGTATAAGGACGAAAATGTTATATGATAAAGGTCATTCACTATTATACCGGGTTAACATTAGCCATTTACATAGGAATCCATTTGCTGAATCATTTCTTAATTCTTCATTCCGAGGCTATGCATATCAACTTTATGCAAAAAGCTCGTAAGGTTTATCGTCACCCCATTGTGGAAAGTGTTCTTCTCACAGCGGTGGTGTTACAGATTTTATCCGGTATATTTCTTATTACCCAGAAATGGTCCAGAATTGATAGTTGGTTCGATTGGGTCCAAATTTGCTCCGGATTGTATCTTTCTTTTTTTCTGACAAACCATGTTAGAGCTGTCATGGTGGGCAGATATAAAATGCATTTAGATACCAATCTTTATTATGGCGCCGGGGTCATGAATATGTGGCCACAAAAATTAGTCTACATTCCATACTATTCGCTTGCGATTCTTGCGTTTTTTTTTCATGTAGCCTGTATTCATAGAATTAAAATAAAGGAACTCGCTCCAGAAGAAATAGCTGATCGACAGGCAATAGCAATTATGATATTGGGGTGCGCGGTAACGTTGCTGATTATTTTCAAAATGTCACGCCTGAAAATGCCCGCCGACTTCATGGGAAGGGCGGGTAAAACCTCGAAGACAATCATTTGAAAAATCGACTACACTTGTAGTTGATTATTGAATACAATCAATCACTAATCACAGAATAATACGCTAACAAAAGGTTTCGCGTCGTGCGGGCTGACGAACA
>Ga0163162_10004286_pt1 | contig 13724 bp, 15 predicted proteins | sample S55metaG_FD_115310 | JGI IMG/M metagenome (GOLD analysis project Ga0163162, IMG submission 115310) | Switchgrass rhizosphere microbial communities from Kellogg Biological Station, Michigan, USA - S5-5 metaG | ecosystem: Host-associated > Plants > Roots > Rhizosphere > Soil | place: USA...
CGCGGACGGGAAGAAGCAAGTGACCGTCAACGGCCTGCCTGTCTACAACTTCGTAAATGACAAAGCCCCAGGCGACATCCTCGGCCAGGGCGTCAAGGGCGTCTGGTACCTGGTGAGCCCGGCCGGCGAGATGATCAAGGGAGCCGCCCCAGGGTACTGAGGCTCCTGGTCCTCGGCGTGCCGCCACCGACCATTGACGAGGTTCGTCAGCGCGAACAAGGATGGGCACCGGGCCGCAGCTGCGCCACCGCATAGTTCTGGCGCTCACGCACCACGACCGAAGGAACTCTCGCATGACCGACAGTGCCACTGATGACTACAACGGAGCCACCCGCGTCGAATACCTCCTCGGCGCTCCCCTCCACGAGAACGCAGTCCGCCAATGGCCACAGCTGCGCGAAATCGTTCGAGGCCGCCAACTCATCGCAGACGTCGAAGGCAACTTCCCCGAACTCACTCTGGAAATCGGCCGCCGACACCGACTGGGCACCACCATCGTCGTCGAATGGACCTGCAACTACGGCGACGGACGCCTCTACCGCAACGTCACTATTGGAGAACTCGTCGACGGCGCAGTCACCCACATCACGGACTACTGGGGGGAACCGGTGGAGACCCCGAAATGGCGGAAGGGTATGACCGACCGGCTCGAAATGCCGGCAGATGGCGTCTGGAAAGACGCAGCCCACCTCGGCCGGCACTGACTCGACGGGATCACCGGTAACCGCTATGGGACGACCACGGCAAATTCGTACTAGACGGGCCCACCAATCCGGCGACGCGATGGCTTGGCTTCGTTGAAGCTCCAATCACGATGGCTGCTGTCAGGGACCGGTGGGAGGGTTTACTCGCATCCGGGTACCAGTACCTGTGTGGGATTTCTCGCGGACCTTAAAGACTGGCACCGTCAGCCTGGCTCGCCGCGCAGGGGGGCGGTGGCGAATTCACTCATGCCTTCGTCGAAGCCTACGGTCGGTTCCCAGCCGAGTTCGGACTGGATCAGGTGGGAGGACGCGGTGATATGGCGGACATCCCCCAGCCTGTACTGGCCGGTGATGATGGGGGCTGGTCCTGCGCTTAAAGTACTCAGCGCCGCGGCAACATCGCCGACGGTGTGCACCTCGGAGGCGCCGACGTTGTAGGCTCGGAATGCGGCAAGGCCGCCCGCCGACAGGGCCTCGGCGGCGGCGATGTTCGCGGCGGCCACGTCCCTGACATGAACGAAGCTGCGCCGCTGGGCGCCATCTTCGAAGACCCGGGGTGCCTCACCGCGGGCCAGGGCGGAGCGGAACAGCGAGGCGACACCGGCGTAGGGTGTGTCACGGGGCATCCGGGGACCGTAGACGTTGTGGTAGCGCAGGGCGATCGCCGCCCCGCCGGTGCTGCGTGCCCACGCGGCGGCGAGATGCTCCTGGCTGACTTTTGATGCCGCGTAGACGTTCCGCGGATCCAGGGGCGCGTCCTCGGTGACCATGGACGGGTGAAGGATGGCGCCGGACGCAGGGTTGCGGGGGTCGTAGATGCCGGCCCGCAGATCGGCCTCGGCGCGCGGTCCCGGTCTGACCAAGAGGCCGGTTTCGGAGTCGGTGTAGGCGCCCTCGCCGTAGACCACCATCGACGAGGCCAGAACCAGCCGGGGGATCCCGTGGCGTTCCATGGCTGCGAGCAGGACCGCGGTGGCGTAGTCGTTGTTGCGGATGTAGTCCGGCGCGTCAGCGAAGCTGACGCCGAGTCCGACCTTCGCGGCCTGGTGGCAGACGGTGTCGATCCCGTCGAGGGAGCGGTCTGCCGTGGCCGGGTCCGTGAGGTCGCCGGTCAGCAGCTCCGCCCGCTGATCAAGGGCGGGCGGGCCCGGGTGGAGGTGAGGGTCCAGGGAGTCCAGGACCCGGACGGACCATCCCGCGCCGAGGGCGGCGTCGACGATGTGCGAACCGATGAACCCGGCGCCGCCGGTGACGAGGAGCCTCACCGTGAGGACACGGTCTCAGGTGCAGCAGGGAGGGCCATGATGCTGGCGACGGCCGTGTGATCCATCAGGGGGCGGGGGGAGTAGTCCTCGGGGATTGCCGCGATGGTGTCCTCGAGCACGGCCAGGATGCGGTGTTGGGCGTTCTTGAGCCGCGCAAAGACGGCATCGGCGGTCACGGGTTCGGAGCCGTCGTGTCCGGTGTCAGAGTCTGTGATGAACGCCAGGTTGGCGAAGCCCATATTCAATTCCGCGGCGAGAACGGGTTCGGGGTACTGGGTCATGCTGATGATGTCGGCACCACCGGTGACGTACCACTGCGACTCGGCCTTCGTGGAAAAGCGCGGTCCGTTGATCACCACCACCGTTCCCAGCGGGGCGCAGGGGAAGCCCCGCGCCGCAAGCGCATACGCCAGGTGCGAACGGAGTGTCGGGCAAAAAGGTTCCGACGCGGGCAAATGCTGGACGCCTGCCGGGGTGACACCGTCGGCGACAGTGCCGTCGTAGAATGTGTCGGCGCGTCCCCAGGTGCGGTCGATCAATTGGTCGGTCACGACGAAGGTGTCAGGACCAAAGCCTGGCCGCAACCCCCCGACCGCCGAGGACGAAAGCACTGCCTGGACTCCGAGACTCTTGAGCGCCCAGAGGTTGGCCCGGTAGTTAATCTTCTGGGGCGGAAGGGAGTGTTCTCCGCCATGACGGGGGAGGAACGCTACGGTTCGTCCGGCCACGTCGGCCAGTGTCACCGGACCCGACGGCGGCCCGTAAGGGGTTCCGACGTCGACGGTCGCGCGCACCGTTGCCCCGGGAAGCCGGTAAGTCCCCGAACCGCCGATGATGCCGACGCGTGCCTGGGCCGTCCCGGGAAGTGGGGTATCCATGATGTCATCCTGCCTATCCTCGATGTGGGTATGTGACTTTCCTATGCCGGTCACCGGGCCGCCGGGTCCGTCGCCCCGGTAGTGAGACCGGTGAGCGCAGCGAGCTGCAGCTCGTCGCGGCGCCTCAGCCAGGTGCCCCCCGCAATGGCCGCAGCCGCCAGGAGCAGGGCGCCGTGGTTGAGTGGCTCGCTCCAGGGGCCGGCGGGAACCATGTAGATGATGCCGAGAGCGAGGATGACACCCACGTACTCCCACCGCCGGCTCAGAACGATGAACGGCAGCAGCATGAGTCCGTACCAGGGGTAATTTGGGCTGACGATCAGGAACGTCAGCCCGATCATGACGGTCTCTTGCTCCCAAACATTCCCCGCACGGGTGCGCCGCAGCACAGTCAGGGCGATGACGGCCAGGGCGACTGCGCTGAGCACGGGTGGCCAGGGGCCCGCGGCGACGAGTTGTGCCAGACCGAATCGGATACCCCCGCTCTGGCTGTAGTTCTCTTCCTTGAGATAGCCGGGCAGGAAGCCCAGGACACCGGCTCCCGCGATCGCCACGTAGGGAAAGTAGAGCAGCACGAACGTGACCATCGCCGCTGTGATGAACGTGGCCGGGCGCCGCCACAGCAGCGCGGGGGCGGCAATGATCGGTATGAGCTTCGTTGCGACGGCGGCCCCGAAGGCGGCCCCGGAGCGGAGCGGCTTTCCGCCCAGAAGCAGCATCCCGGCGGCAAGGAGCAGCACTCCGGCCAGGACGTCGACGTGCGCGTTGTTGATGGCTTCGAGCTGTACGAACGGGCTCCAACCCCATACAGCGGCAAGATGCGGGGGTGATCCGCGGCTGGCCAGCGCGCGGAGCAGCATCAGTGCCATCGCCACGCTCAGGAACAGGCCGGCCACCTGGAAAGCCATGAAACCGGCCGAGTCCGGGACCGTGGCGCGGACGCCCAGAAAGTACAGTTCGGCCGTGGGCGGGTAGATCGTGGGCACGTGCGGGCGGTTGATCGCAGTGCACAGGGGGTCCCCGGATGGATAGCCGGATGCGGCGACGGACTCCGTTCCGAACAGGTCCCTGGCACACACGGGCTTGCCGTCGGGGCCGGTAGAACCTGCGGCGAACAGCCAGCCGGGACGAAGCCTGCTGAGCGTTTCATCGATGGGCACATAGGAGTAGGGGGAGATTCCGGCTTTTTGAACGATGCCGTCCCACGCATACCGGGCCGAATCGTTGCTGGTCCGGGGTGGGGCGCTCACGGCAACGAGGCCGAGAAGGACCGTTCCCGTGATGATGACGGCCCCCACGTGACGCCGCGACACGTGCCGTAGCAGGCCGACGGCCGCGATGAGAGCCAGCCATGACAGACAGGTGGCGATAATCTGCGCCGTTTCGAGCGGGTTTCCGGGAACCACCATCCACCACAACAGCGCTGCACTTGTGAGGAACACGAGTGGAAGGAGCACGAGGACCTTGATCCTGGTGCCGTGTGTCCGGCTGGATTCTGTTGCACTGACGCCCACTCTACGATCCTGCCCCATGTCCGGTACCCGTGCTGCAGGCGGGCGAAGGATTTCAGCGAATCGTAAGGTCCGGGGGACTGAATTGGTGGTGTGATCGAACTATGGAAAAGCTAACCAACGCTTTGGCGGCCAGGTTCGCTTCACCGACGCGCAGCACCCGGCTCACGGTGGTCTTGGGGCGCTGGCTGGGGCTCAGCTTCACCATTTGCTTTCTGACCGGGCTCTTCAGCCACGGGCTGCAGGAGCCGCCGTCGTGGATGTTCTTCCCTACCACCCCCGTCTGGATCTATCAGCTGACGCAGGGAATCCATGTGACCACGGGCATCGCAGCCATTCCGTTGCTGCTGGCAAAATTGTGGTCGGTCTATCCGGAGCTGCTGAAGTGGCCGCCGGTCAAGTCCGCGGCGCATGCCCTGGAGCGGGCATCCATTGCCTTGTTCATCGCTTCCTCGCTCCTGCAACTGACAACGGGCCTGATCAACACCTACAAGTGGTACCCGTGGCCGTTCCCCTTCCGTCAAACGCACTTCTGGCTGGCTTGGGTGATCTGGGGGTCGCTGCTGCTCCATATCGCCGTCAAACTTCCATTGATCATGCAACATTGGCGTTCCCGTCCGAGCGTCCGGCCCCAAGTGGCGGCCGGCGCCGATTCCCCTGCACCGCTGATTGACGATGGCGGGGCGCCTCCGATGCCGGGTGGCTGGTCCCGGCGGGCCTTTCTGGCCGCCGTCGGCGTCACCACGGGCGCCGTCGTTCTCACGACGGCGGGGCAGTCCTTTTCCTGGCTGGATCCCTTGAACCTTTTTGCGCCGCGGAAGATGGGAACCGGCCCGCAGGCCGTCCCGGTGAACCGCACCGCCGCCGACGCCAAGGTCGCAGACCTGGCCTTGGCGGAGGACTGGACGCTGACTGTGAGCCATCAGGACACCCGCCGCATCCTGACCCTCGCGGAGCTCCAGGCTCTTCCCCAGCATGAGCACGAACTTCCCATCGCTTGTGTTGAGGGCTGGAGCCAGACGGCCACCTGGCGGGGTGTGCGGATCCGGGACCTGGTGGCCGCTGTCGGCGCGCCGCCGTCCTCCTCGCTCCGGGTGACAAGCCTCGAACCGGAGGGCGTTTACCGCACGATGGACATGCCGGCCGGGTACGCTCAGGACGAACGGACCTTGGTGGCCTTGGAACTGAACGGACAGACGCTCGATCTGGACCACGGGTATCCGGCACGCATCATCGCCCCCGGACGCCCCGGCGTCCTCCAAACAAAGTGGCTGCACACTGTGGAGGTCCGGTGAAACCCGTGATGCCGGCTGGCGCCGGCAAACCCGCCGGGGCGGGAAAAGCTGCGAGCATCTGGAGGATCGTGCTGGGGACAGCGGGTGTCGCGCTGCTCGGGTACGGGCTTTTGGGCTTGCCGACCCAACTCGGCCCGCCCCAGCTGCTCGGCCTTCTGGTGTGGATGGCGGTGGCCGTGCTACTGCACGACGGCGTCATCGTGCCGGTTTCTACCCTGGCCGGCGGGGGCCTGACCCGGCTGGGATCCGGGCTCCGTCCGGCGTCGGGCGCGGTTCTGCGTGGCGGGCTAATGACCGGGGCCGTGGTGACCGTGATTGCCGGGATCTTGTTGAAGGCCCAGTCCGTGGCCCGCAATACCAGCGCCCTGGAAGGCGACTACGCCACCAATCTGCTCTGGTTCTGGGCGGTGCTAGCCGCAGTGGTTGCCGTACTCGTTTACGGGATAGAGCGGACCGGCATGCGGCCGGGCGAGAGTCGGCAAAAGACGCGGCCCTGAAGGCGCTGGATGGCGGCTATAGACCAGCCGGCGGCCGGCGCCCGCGATGCCAGGCCGGCCGTGCCGATTCGGGCCCAGGCGAACGCCTCGCTGCGGTTCCCGTGCCTGTCTTCGAGAACAGCGGAGTAGGCGGTGTCGATGTGTTCGTCGGCGTCAACTTCCACCAGCAGCGTCCCGGTAGGGGCGATGAGCTGCCGGCAGCGGCCCAGCAGGGCAGTGACGCTTCCCCCGATTCCAATGTTGCCGTCGAGCAGGATGACGGACTGCCAATGGCCCGGCTGCGGTACAGGGGCGAAAATCGACTGTTCGAGGACGCGGGCACCGCGGCCTCGGGCCTGCCGGACCGCCTCGGCGCTGGCATCGATGCCCAAGGCTGCCAGTCCGAGCGGCTGGGCAGCGGCCAGGAGTCGTCCCGGCCCGCAACCGATGTCCAGGACCGGCCCCCGGAGGCTTTGCAGGAGGGACCTCTCTGTGGCGTCGGCGTCCTCGCACCAGTTGCGGACGTCGAACTCCACCGTCTCCGCAGGATAGTGCGCGCTTTCCGGACGGAGGGTCAGGGCCCCGGAGCCGGTCAGCAGTGCACGGGCGTAGGGCTCGCGTTCGCCTTGACCGAAGTAGGCGGCGGGTGCCACAGCGGTAGGCATCATCGGTGTGCTTCCGACTTTTGCCGCGCCCCCGGCACGCGGGCGGCGGTTTCGGCCACCGCCTTGGCGAACGCGCTGCCCGGAATCTCGGCCGCGATCTGCTGGGCGTCACTGAAGTGGTCCATGTCCCGCAGTTCGGGGAGCATTCCAACGCTTAGCCCGGCCGCGGCGAGTCGGGCGAGCTGCAGGGCCCCGGTTGTCGTCGTGGACATGGGCACTCCCCTGATCAGGGCTCCGTCCGGCTGGCGCAGCGCCAGCGACCAAAAGCCGCCATCCGTTGCCGGGCCGATCCAGGCGTCGTGCCTGGGCTCCGCAGTGGACCAGTCATGGAGCACCGGCTCTACATGGCGGCGGCAGAATTGCGGGGTGTCCATGCCAATAATGAGCAGGGGGCCGCTGGCTGCGTCACAGATGGCGGCGAGGCGCTCATCCAGGCCTCCGGATACTTGCTGGACAAGAGTGAATTGGGTGGCGTCCCGCGCGGTGGGCGCCCCGTCCAACACGAGCAGACGGCATCGGGCCGGGAGGCTACGCACCGAATCCAGGGTGCGGCTGAGGCTCATCTGGGCCAGGGCTGCAGCTTGTTCGGGCGTCAGCGGGGGACTGAGCCGGGTCTTGACCCGTCCCGGCAGGCACTCTTTGGCGATGACGGCGACTGTCAGGTCCATGTTGCCCTCATAGTGGTTCTTCGCGGCGTCCGGTCATCCGGGCGGGTCCCGGCGGCAGCTCAGCGTCGGCCGCCCTGAGCTGGGCCGACATGTCGCGGACCGCCGTAATCGTTCCGCGTAGGGTGCCGGTGACTTTCGATTTGCCGGTGCGCGGTGAATACGGCACTGGGAACTCCACGATCCGCCAACTGTGCAGGCTGGCCTTGAGGAGCATCTCCAGGGGGTAGCCGCTGCGGCGGTCCTCCAAGGCCAGGGAGAGCAGTCCGTCGCGGCGTGCGGCCCGCATCGGTCCAAGATCCGTCACGTGCTCCCCGGTCATGCGCCGGATCCGCGATGAAAGGACACGGTTGGCGATGCGGGCATGCAGGGGCCACGAGCCGGGCTGCGGCCGGCGGCTGCCCAGCACCAGATCCGCGTTTCCGTCCATTATGGGGGCGAGGAGCGCCGGGAGCTGTGCCGGATCCAGGGAGCCGTCGCAGTCACAGAAGGCCACGAATTCCGCCGTTGCCGCGAGCAGCCCCGCATGGGCGGCCGCCCCGAATCCGCGCCGGTCCTCCCGGATCACGGTCGCACCCATGCTCTTCGCCACCTCAGCGGAACCGTCCGCCGAACCGTTGTCCACGACGATTGCCCGGTACCCGTGCGGCAGACGGGACAGAACCCACGGCAAGGCGGCCCGCTCGTCCAGGCACGGCAAAATGACGTCAACCATGGAGACGGTCATTTCAAACATGCTTCAAGGCTACGGATTCGGCAGCGCCGATTCGCCCCGGAATCCTTACGGTATGCGGAAAAATGGTGACGCGGACGCACCGCTAAACGGGCAATTCCCATTCCCGCCGGTGCCTGGCTGCGGCGGAGCGAGCCGCGTCCCGCCAAATGTGCCGACATCGGGATATTGCCTGCCTCGGCCACTTCCGGCGGATGGCTTCAGGCCGTTGTGTTCCGGGTGGTTGGTGCCCGAGATGTGGTGCCCTTGGGCCCGCTTTCGCGAGTCCGGATGGTTAGTGGGGGTGGCGGAAGATTGCCAGGGCTTCGCGGACCGCGTAGTAGACGATTACCAGGCCAGCAACGGGGTCGGCCCACCACCACCCGGCAACGGTGTCCAGCAGAACCCCGGCCAGCACAGCGGACGCCAAAAGCCCGTCGATGAACGTCACCCTGCCCTCTGCAAGTAGAACGGGATCGCCCAGTGCTTTGCCCGTGCGCGCCTTCCCTGCCGCGAGGATGAACATGACTGCGACGGTGACTGCCGTCCAGGCAATTCCGGCTGGGCTCGGCTGGGCGTGGTGCCCGGCGGCCAGAGTAAGCCCGGACTGGATGGCCAGGTAGAGGGCAAGGGCCAGGAAAGCCCCGGCAATCAGCTTCAAGGCGAACCGTTGACGCCGTTCGCCGGCGCCGGAGAGTTCCCAGATCACTACGGTGCTGGCGCCGATTTCGATCAGGCTGTCCAGGCCGAACCCGGCCAGTGCCACCGATCCGGCCGTGATGGAGGCGACGGCCAGAACAGCCACCCCGATGACGTTCCAGCCCAGCGTGACGCCCTCCAGGATGAACCCGCGGCGTCTCAGGCGGCCCATGTCCGGGCTCTTCAAGATTTCAGGCAGCATCTGTCTTCTCTTTCCCGGCGTTTCCGGTGGTTGGTGCCGGCAGGCCGGCGAGGCGTTCGATGACGGCAAGCCCGGCCGGGGTTCCCGGCCAGTGCCGCCGCAAGGAGCCGGGTCCCGCAGTGCGGATCACGGAGCGCAGAACCAGGGCCATGATGATTACATCATCGGCGTAGCCGATCAGGGGCAGGAAGTCCGGGACAAAATCGAGCGGCAAGTCCAGATATCCGAGCAACAGGGGCAGTTTGATTCTGGCCCCGCGGGATACCGACGGGCCGACCGACAGGCGCCCCCAGCACACGCATCACATCCGGCAGCAGCCGCAATGCCATCCCGCATCCCCACTGTTTCCGGATGGGACCTGCACCGGTGAATTCCCGCCACTCCTCCAAACGAAGCTCTTTGAAGGCGGAGCGGAGGCCTTCCACTCCCGAGTCCCGCTGCCAGCGGTGGGCAGGACCGGGACGCTGCCGGCTCCACGGCCGGCCAACTCCACAACCCTCGGCACGGACTCCGAAAAGAACGGCGTACGAAACAGGGCTGTCAGCCGGGGTGGCCAACCCTTCCCGGTTGCGTTGCGTCATCTCTCAGCCGGAGCTGATTTGCATGTTCTTCCACCATTGACCGGTGATGCCGATGCCGATCACGGAGACCGGGACGCAAAGGAAGAGCTGCAGAGGACCGACCGCTTCGGCGGCCGCCGCGCCGCCCATGCCCATCCATAACCCGGGCGCGGCATAGGGAAACCATGCCCCGGATCCGAACGCCGTCACCACTTGGGTGGTGACCACCAGCAGGACCAGTGCGCCGACGCCGGGAAGATAGCCGCGCGCAACGCTGGCCACAACAGCGAGAGGACACGCGAGCAGGGCCGCCATCGCGCCGCCGCACCATGCCTTGACCGCGAGGACCAGATCCTCCGGCGAGGGGACGCCCAGTCCGATGACGGCGCCGGCAAGAAGGGCGACGGCTACGCTGGCCAGACACAGCAGCAGGGCCCAGAGAATGATCACAGTAAACTTCGCGTAGGCAAGACGCCGCCGGCTGACCGGCAGGGCAAACAGGCAGGCCTGGGTCTTGTCCGTGAACTCGCGACCGAAACACCAGCACACCACGAACCCGATCCCCATCAGCGCCCCGACGGACAGCAGCATCCCCACCATCGCTAAATACCCGGCCCAGCCCGAACTTGTCAGCATGGCCGCGGCTTTGAGGCCGATCTGGCTGGACCCGTCGGAGGTAGCAGCGAGCATGAAGGCAGCTGCGAGCACCGGCAGGGCAGCAACGATTAGGACGGATACCGTCCATACCACCGGCGCCCGGCGGAATTTCAGGGCCTCAAACTCCCGGGCCTGCCCCGAAGTCCTCATCGGTGTTCCTGTTCGCGCATGTCGGACTGCAGCACCAGGTCAAAGAAACGGCGTTCAAGGTCCACGGTCCCGGGCCGCAGCGTCCCGATGATCCTGCCCCGGTGAAGCACGCTGATCCTGTCGGCCATCCGTGCGACCTCATCAAGGTGGTGGCTGGACACCAGGATGGCGGCGCCCCTGTCCCGGCATGCCTCCTGGAGTAGGCGGCGAAGGACGATGACACCACGGGGGTCCAACGCATTGGTCGGTTCGTCCAGGACAATCACATCCGGGCCATGGACCAAGGCAGCGGCCAGGCCGACGCGCTGCCGGTTACCCAGCGACAACGTCCCGGTACGCCGGGCGGCATATTGGTCCAGCCCCAGATCAGACAATGCCCGCTCCGAGGCGCATCTTGCGACGGCCTTACTCATTCCGTGCAGGCGGGCGGAACAGTAGACGTTCTCGAGTGCGGTCAGCTCCGGGTACGCGAACGGGGTCTCCAGCATCTGCCCGACCCGTGACCATACCTGCGCTTCTGCACCGGCAACCGAGGCTCCGGCCAGGTGAGCCGAGCCCAGGTCCGGCTTGAGCATGCCCAGCAGGATCCGCATCAGCGTCGTCTTTCCGGCTCCGTTCAGCCCAACCAGCGCGTGGATTTCCGACGCCCCCACATCCAGGGACACTTCGTCCAGGACGGGGAAACCGCCCAGCGCTTTCGATACCCGCTCTGCCCTTATGGCCGTTGACGTCTTCATCGGTTTTCCGGCGCCGTCCTGGCCGGTTGGCTCATCAGGTCCAGGGCCACAGTCATGCGCTCCCGCAATTCCTGCCCGTCCGGTGCCGAGGCCCAATCCAGCAGCGCGGCCGTCAACCCGCCCAGGCACGCTCCTGCGGCAACCCGCGCTTCAACGCGGCGCGCACCGGTTCCGGTCAGTGCCTGGACGATCATGTCCTCGGTCCTGCGGTTGTTCTCCCAGATACCGGCTGCAAGCCGGGTGTGGCCGGCTATCAGTCTGATTTTTTCCCTGGTCGCGTCGTCCACAGAGTGGGGCACCGCGCTCCACGCGGCAAGCAGGCCCAGCCGGACACGCTCCATCGCCGGTAACCCGGGGTCCTGGGCGGCAATGAGATCGGCGATCACCGGATCGTACGGGTCGTCAAAAACCACGGCCTCCTTCGTCGGAAAATACCGGAAGAAGGTCATCTGTGTGACCCCGGCCGCCTCGGCGATCTGCGCGACGGTCGTCTCGTCGAAACCCTGATGAACGAACAAGGCCATCGCCTGCTCCTGCAGGAGCGCTCTGGTGGCAGCCGCTTTTCCCATACCAAAATGTTAGTCGCTAACATTTTGGTCGGTCAATGGCATTAATCGGTCAATGGCATTAATGGGCCCAACCGTCGCACTCTGCATCTGCGTGGGCGACGGACGTGCAGCCATCCCGTTCTGCACCACACGGTTAGCGATCCATCCCGGCGGCCTGAAGAATCCTGTCCGTGTCAGCCCGAGCGGATGCTGTATTGGTGTTCGGGCCGCCCGGTCGTCCCGTAGCGGAGATTCACCTCGATTGATCCATCTTCGACGAGGGAGGAAAGGTAGCGTTGGGCGGTGGCGCGGGAGATGCCGACAGTGCTTGAAACATCGATGGCGGTCAGGGCCCCGGGGGTTCGGCCCAGCGCACTGAGGACGGCTGCCTCTGTCACCGAGCGGACTCTGGCTGTCTGTGTGTCTGAGGAGTGCAACTGGCGCAGGGACCGGTCGACAAGGTCCTGGTCCAGGGCAGACCCTGATGCGAGAAGGCGCCTGTAGCGGGTGTATCCGCGCAGCCTGTCGGAGAGCTGTTTTTCGGAAAAGGGTTTGATGAGATAGCCCAGGGCACCCCTTCGCATGGCTTTGCGCAGGGAAGCCATGTCTGACGCGGCGCTGAGGACGAAGGCATCGATGTCGAGCCCGCGCAGGATGTCCAGTCCATTGCCGTCCGGGAGATAGATATCAATCAGGACGAGGTCTGGGCGGTAGGTCTGGATGGCTTCCAGGGCCGCTCCACCGCTGCCGACCGGTTCCAAGGCGGTGTAGCCCGGGGCTGCGTTGACATAGGTGGCGTGCAGCCTGGCGACGTGGAAGTCGTCGTCAATGATCAGGACCCTCAGGTCATCTTTCATTCGTGCTCCTTTTGTCCGCTCGTGTCCAGTACCCGGGGGAGTCGTGCGCAGAATACGGCACCGGGGCCGCCGGGCTGGCCCTGCGAGACCACCCAGATGTCTCCGCCGCAGCTTCTGGCGATCTGGCGGGAGAGCGCCAGGCCCAGTCCTTCGCCCTGGCCGAATTGCTGGTCGTTGGTCCTCTGGGTTGGTTCTGGACAGTCTGCGGCGGGGGAGGTCGAGTAGCCTTCGGTGAAGGGTGTCTCGGGATTCTGGGTCTGCAGCCCGTCTCCGGAATCTGCCACGGTGATGTAGAGCGTGGTGCCTTCACTGAGCAGTTCCACTTCAACCCAGCGGTCCCGACGGGTGCCCCGGACGGCTGCGGTGACGGCGTTGTCAATGAGGTTTCCGAGGACTGTGGTGACGTTTTGCGGATCTGCGACGGTCCCGGAGATCAGGGTTGATTCGCCCAGCCGCATCGGGACCCCGACCTCTGCGGCGCGCAGCCCTTTCGCGCCGATGAAGGCCTGCAGATAGGTGTCATCCAGCCTGCCGTGAAAGTCCACGGGGTACTTCAGCGGGCCCGATTTCAGCGTGTCCTGCAGGTAGTTGGCGGCCTCCTCCGGCCGCCCGACGTTCAGCAGTCCTGAGACGGCGTGCAAGCGGTTGGCGAATTCGTGCCGTTGTGCCCTCAAAGCAGTCGAAAGTGCACCCACGGCGTCCAGCTGGCGGCTGAGTGCCTCCACGTCTGTCCGGTCCCTAACCATGAGTACCCAGCCGAGTTTCCTTGCGCCCCGCACCACCTTTCGGGCGGTCATGATGAGCACTGAGCCGTTTACCATCATTTGCACGCTGCCCTGGTCATCGGCGTTCCCGGGTTCGAGTAGGGCCAAGACCCGTGGCGGCAGTCCCAGTTCGCCCAAAGTCCGTCCGGCGGTTTCCTCTAGCCCGAGGAGCCGTCGGGCCTTGTCGTTGCAGACGGTGACGTGCCCGTCTTCGGCGATACCGATGACCCCTTCGACCACGCCGTAGAGCACCACCGCCTGATCCTGCACCAGTTCCCCGATCTCTGCCGGTTCCAGCCCCAGGGTGTGGGTCCGGAGCCTTCGGCTCAGCAGGGTTGTCCCGGCAGCTCCCAGGGCAAGTGCGACGGCGGCGATTCCG
>Ga0163162_10004288_pt1 | contig 13718 bp, 11 predicted proteins | sample S55metaG_FD_115310 | JGI IMG/M metagenome (GOLD analysis project Ga0163162, IMG submission 115310) | Switchgrass rhizosphere microbial communities from Kellogg Biological Station, Michigan, USA - S5-5 metaG | ecosystem: Host-associated > Plants > Roots > Rhizosphere > Soil | place: USA...
GCCAGGTCATACAGTCGCTTCGCTTATGGTTCTGTATATTCCTGCGCAGCGACCGTATTGCCTCGTAGTTGAGCGGGTGGCCAGGTCATACAGTCGCTTCGCTTATGGTTCTGTATATCATCCCATGGTCCAGCCTTTAAAAGAGTAAACTAAGATTTTCGCAGCGCTGCCAGGGCAGTCAGGACTTCTTCACTATGTCCACCCGGACTCACATTCGCAAACACCTTTGCGACTTTGCCTTTGGGATCAATGATAAAGGTATTTCTAGCCGACAACTTCATCCCGTTGTATTCCATCACCGAGCCATAAGCATCCGATACTTTTGCGTCAGGATCTGAGAGCAACTTGAAATTCAGTCCCTCCTTTGCACAAAAATCCTTGTGCGATTCGGCAGTATCGACACTCACGCCGAGAATTACGGCATTTACAGCCTGGTATTTTGCAATATCGCGTTGAAAATTCCGTGCTTCGAGGGTGCAGCCGCTCGTGAAGTCTTTCGGATAAAAATAGAGCACTACCCATTTCCCTTTGAACTCTGCAAGACTGGCTTGTTTGCCTTCATTAGTTGTCAAATCAAACGTAGGAGCGTTGGCTCCGACCACGGGCATTTCCGTGCTTGCTGCAGCCGGTCGTAAGACAAAAATAGCGATCGCAAGGAACACGAAACCGAATAGACACTTACGCATACCTGAACCTCCGGAAAAAAAGAATGGTTAGATTGATCGGGGAACAAGCCAAATATACACACTCTCACTGAGGGATGCATCGCTCCGAAGCCAGGTTTCTCTAGTGCTGAGAGTATTGTGAAACTATCCGATCGCGAATCTGGGCCGCACTCAGCTTCTCTTGTTTCTGCAGCTGATAAGCTAACAGTGCTTCGTCAACACACACCGCACAGTGCGATGCGTGATCATCTTCAAAGCAACTGTAGAGACTCTTGTGTCCGAAGCCTCGATCACAATGGCAGTAACATGGAAGCTGAGCGATGGTTTGCGGGATTTCTCGCACCACGCTGTAAGCCTCTCTCGCTTTGCCAAAAAACTGCTCCGGCGGCAACGTTGGCCCAAGGCTGGCGCGAGCGGGTGGCTCTTCAAAGTGGGCCGGTATCGCACTCTGGTCCATGGATTTTACTTCGGGAGAATGGACATGCGCCGGTGCACTGCTTACCTCATGTTGCTCGTGGCCTGAGGAATTGAAAATCAACACGACGGCTACCACTACCAATGCCAGGCCAGGAATTAAAAGCCAGTTTCTTTTCATGAACTACTCCTGAATCGATTAGTGCATATCGTGCGTACCGGTCATTTTCATCTTTCCCGGACGCACTCGGAAGAAGAGCTTCCATGATACCGGATTGTCTCCATAAATCGCATTGAGCTCATCCGGCTTCGAATAGAATGTTAAGTCTGCTCCAACCGCGAACGAGGCTTTCTCACGACTCCAAAAGTCACGGACCATTCCAAAGGTGTAAGCGCCGATCCTAAATGATGGATGGTGCTCGGTAATTCCCAAAAGCGCGCGATCAGAATCTCGTAATAGTTGATTCTTGTCGGCAAGTTCTAAGCGTGTATAGAAGTGATTCCTATCCAGGAAATTTACTGTCGACTCAGCAATGTAACCATTCAGGTTGAAAATCTCTCCATCGTGACTTTCATGGTTTCTGCCCCAGATTAAGCTCGATGCCCAGCTTCCTCGAGCAAATGGCTTGTTGTAACTAATCGATGCTGTGGTTCTACGAACGTCTCCAGGTTCAAGCTCTTCCGGATTCCTCAGAAAGCCGTAACTAACTTGCATGGACCAGTTGTCGTTTGGTGCGTAAGTAAGACGGGCAGATCGGGAATTCCATGGATTTGCTTCAAAGTTATACCGATTCTCGTCTGGTTCACGACCATTAAAGAGTGAGCCTTCGAGTTTGAACCAACGATAGGTAAATCCAGTAGTGACCACTCCAAAACTTATATGGGTGGAATCCTGAAGATGGTGCGAAAGTGGCGCCGACGGATTCTCCGCAGCGGAAGCTCTATGCATAAACGCAGTCGGACCAAGCGCAGGCTCTCCCGGATATCCAAAATAGGTAAACCACGAGCCGCGTTCGCCAAGCGGGAGAGTATAAGTTGCGCTCAACTCCATAAATAAGTCATGCGGATGCTGATGATCAATTAGGGGCTGTCCCTTATACGTCTCGCCAGTTTGAAAAAGTAGCGGCGACCCTCCGGGCGGAAAAGTAAAAGGCTCAAAACTAAACATGCCCCGTAACTCGATATTCCCTGGACCGAGACGTCGGACAGCCGATGGCATGAACCAGTTAGCTGATTCAAACTTCGACACTCCTCTTGGCCCACCCTGAGAATTCACTCCCGCGATGAAGTTGTAATGAAACATTACCAACCAGTCATCGATCTGTTTGTGAATCATCGGCATGTCTGTCGAGGCGGGTTGCCACGATGTGCCCGAGCCCATCCGACCCATTGGAACCAGGTTTGCCGGACCATGACCAAGACTCAAATACATCCGACCGTTCTTCATCGTGACCATCTCATCCATCTTCGTTTCATCAGCGCTCGACGATGAAGACGTTGTGGCACCCATGTTGTGCTTCGAGTGGTCCACCATGCCCGGCATTGAATCCTTAGCACCGTCCGGCGAAGGGTTTGCCGAAGGCGCTGGCGATGACTGCGGCGTTGGCGATGACTGCGGCGTTGGCGATGGCGAAGCTGATGGTTGTGCCGGCATTTGGTGTCCCTGATGTTGCGCAAATACCGGGACGGCGCCGGAAAACAGAGTAATTAATCCTAAAACCAACCCTTGGATCAAAGACATCACGCGGAACTCCCATTACGAAGACGTCGCCCGCAAGAGTGACGACGTCTTCGTCTTTTCATGGTAACAAGCCGCTTATTGTTTCGGCTTTTCAGTCTTCATGTTGGCGTGCTTCATCTTCATGTTGCAGCAACCGCCACTTGCCGAGTGACTCATTTGACTTCCCTCTTTCATGTCGCATGAATCGCCCTTACAGCAGCACTCGTGTCCGGCGGAATGGTCTGCCTTTGCATCCATCTTCGTCATATCGCACGAATCGCCGTCACAGCAGCAACATCCGGTTGAGACTGCGTGATGATTGTCTTTGTTCTCAGATTTCATCTCGCATGAGTCATCACAGCAACAACAACCTTTTGGCCCATCAGTTTTTGCAGTTTCGCCCTGCTGGTGGGCCGCACAACAACACGAGTCCATCGTGTCCCTGGTCTGTTTTTGGTTTTGGTTGGATTGAGTTTGAGCGAGACCAACTGCCGTGAAGACAACTAGCAGTAGTCCCATTAGAAGAAAAAAGGCTGTACTGGTCCTAAGTTTCATTTCAGTTCTCCTGAATAACGATTGTTCGCGGGCCAGTCATAGACAGACTGGCGCAAAGAGATAAGCGGATGCCATTTATCTCGATTTCGGAACTGATAGTTAAATCAGGAAAACGCAGTGAAGGACGTGAGTAGGACCTTTATTAGGTATTGATAGCGGCGATGATGTCGCTCGCGGACTGATCTTCGCCAGCTCGATAATCGGTAACGAACTACGTGACGAAGCATCAGCTGTAGTGCTCTTTACTTGTGAGACAGCCACAGTTTGATTTACGGCCAGTGGACAGTCGCTCATCATTCCCGAAGGAAGTCCATTCAATATCAACTTGTGGAGTTGTACTGCTGACTTGTCCAACCGGGATTGCTGCTTTTTCGCGCAGCAGTCGTGCGGTCGCCTCGCATGACAACCAGGCCCTGCAACAACTGAATTCGATGCAGCTCGAGCCTCAGCAACAGCACCCGAACCATAACTACAACCGAACAGACACCCTGCCCCTGCCAACCATAACGACACGCAGATTGCCAGGAGTATCCGGTAGATGCGAATTGAGCGAAGCGAACCCATCGAGCTAAGTTTAGCTTTCTCGTGAAGAAATTGTCGAGAGAATGTGATGGATTGAGTGAAAGTGCCCTTGAAATGCGAGATGACTCCAAATTGTCATCAATTCCCAGCCGTTCTGAAAGATCGACCTGCTAACTTTAACTTTTCGACGAACTCAGGGAAGGAGTTTTAGATGACGATCGATAAAAACAGGGTGACAACACAGGATGAGCTGGATGAACCCGCTCCAATGGATCAAATCGAAGCGCGTGTCGACGCGAAGATGAAAAGATTAGAGGGGAAAGCAAAACAAAACGTGGGGGAAGGTTTAAACGATAACTCGCTCAAACACGAGGGAAACAAACTGAGAAAGGAGGGTGAAAAAGCACTAAATAAGGCAAAAAGTAAGTAACGCAAAAAACCTTGAGGGCCCGATTATTGTTTCAACTAACAATTGAAAACTCTCAATGTTAATTGAAGAGATTCGGGCCCTTGAGTGTTATCTGGCTGCTACTCTCAGCCGGTGTAATTAAGTGCTTGTTCTAAGGCTTCTCTTATTTGCGGTGGAGTAATCTGGGGATGGAATCCGATAAATCGACGCAGGATATGTCCATCGCGAGTGATTATGAAGCTTTGCGGAATTGAACCTCGACCTGCCATCAAAAACGCCGCCACCTCGGGTGTGGCCCAACCAATGTGGTAGTCAACATTATTGTCCTTGACGAATTGCCGCACGCTTTGAGCCGACGCGTCTGGATCTTCTGTCGAAAGACCGACAATCTCAACACCCCGAGATTGGAATTCCTTGTGCAGACGAACGAGCTCGGGGGTCTCAATCCGGCATGGACCACACCAGGTGGCCCACAAGTTCACCAACATAACCTTTCCTGAGTAGTCAGAAAGTTTAAGCTGCGCGCCATTGGCTGACCTCAATTGAGCCTGAAGTACCGGCGCTGGGAGTTGACTCAAAGCCGCCGGCGAAGCGTTCGGCTCTGGAGCTGTGTTGGGCGGCGCGCTGTTTGTTGGACCAGCAACCGGGCTCGGATCATTTGAGTTACAACTAGACACCCCGAAAGCTGCGATTAAGCTCAACACAATGATCGTTGCCACGATACGAAGCGGGCTCCAGAATCGATTGATTGGGGCCTTTGATTCTTTAGATGACATATTTCTAAGCTGACTGCAAACCGCAAAAATACTAAAGGCCGGCGCGAACTACTTCTTGCCGAACCGGAATGAATCCAGGATTACCGGAGCTTCACCCTTGTCGCCGACATCTTCTATAGATGACAGCTCGGGTGCCAGAGATGTCGTCAGCATGGTCAAAGTTGCGCCTCCGGTGTCGCCTTCCTTGCCAGTTGGCAGGAAGATGACCCGGCCCCATAAATGAATGTCGCCTTTTTCAGTGCCGCGTGAAAAACCTTCCCATCTGAACTCGTATCCCTGCATCGAGTTCACTTTGGTTGGACCTTCCGAGAGCTTCTTGTATTCCGGAATGTTCTTAGCGAGCGCCGCACTTAACTCTTCGACTCGTTTAGGATAACTGGGCAAGTCACCAATAAAGGTTCCCGAACTTGTGTACCAGCCTACTGCAAAATTCTCCTGGGTAAAGTCTGGAGGCAGACTGCGTTCGACTTTCACGAAGTTTGAAGATCCTGCCACTCCGGCTTTTGGATCAGACTGCCAATTCTTCGGGTAATAGAAAGAGAAATCAAAGTAATGGTCAGCCAGCCGGCCATCAAGTTTGTCTTTAGAACTTGTGAATTGGACCGTGTTAGGAGGTGGAACGAAGTTGTCTTGCGGTGATGGCGATGGTTGCTCAGTTGGTGAGGGCTGTGCGTTTACGTTCGCCGTCGTGTTCGTGTTCGCCGGTACCGGCGAAGCTTCGGGGACCGTTCTATTCCCCGCCATCTCATTCAGGCGTGGTTTAACCACGAAGAAAAACAGGCCGGCCAAAACTCCTCCGCCGAACAGCAATAACAATAAAACACCTGCAATAATCAAAGGCAACTTCGATTTTTTCGCCGGCGGCGCAGTTGGCGCGACTACGGCTGCGGACGGTGCCGTTGGTGGAGGTGTTTGGACCACCGGGCTCTCGGCAATTGGTGGCGGCGGCGGTGGCGGAACTGTAGTCGCGATCGTCGCAGCAAGCGGCGGTGGTGGCGGTGGAGCAGCCGGCGGATTCGCTGGCGGCTGTGGCGGAGCGATGTCGGCCGTATTCTTGGGAGTGGAGGTTGGACCAGTGGTATGTCGTGGCAATGCTATGGTTGCCGGGTACGACTCCATGATCGTTGCGTTTGGATCCGTGAGCTCGCGGCTGGTGGACTTCTCCGAAGCTGGGGTTAGATCGGCTGACGTCGCGCGAATTGTCGCGTTTGGATCGAACGTCTGCGGCGCAATTAGTAAGCCGCCGTCAAAAGTGCAAAACTTTTGTCCCTCATCCGGGAACGTACGATTACATTTCGGGCAACTCTTCATACACGAGACCTCTTGATGGAGTGGATTGATTCAAAGGCGATCAATTTGTGCGAGCCGTAGTCAGCTTCTGAGATATACCACCATTTCCAGGATCCAGGTCCAGGGCGCGCTGATAAGCCTTCGCAGCATTCGCTTTCTGATTCGCTTTCATATACGCGTCACCCACTCCTTCGAAACCATAGATTCCCGCCAGCTGTTTACGCTCCCCGGGTGCTGCATAACCAGACGCCGTTTCGTACATGGCTGAAGCTTCGTCAAGGCGATTCATCGCCAGATACGCTCTTCCGAGAAGGTTGAATGGCTGGTAAGCGCGTGGGCTAACTTCCGTCGCGGTCTTAAGGTAGGGTTCGGCTTCTGTGAATCGCTTGTAGACAATTAATAACCGCGACATCAGTAACAACGAAGTTAGGTTTCGACCATCAAGCGATAACGCTTGTTTCAGCACAGGCTCAGATGAAGGCCACAACTGTTCCGCCTGGAGCGATTCAGCAATCAAGTTGAGAGTGTCAGGATCTTTGGCGAGTTCAGTAGCTTTACTATACAGAGGAACCGCTTCGGTCTGCCGATTGGTTCGATTGAGAAGACGGGCCAAGTGCGCATAGGCAGCCGCAAATTGGGGATCTAATTCGATCGCCCGTCGATAGCAGTGTTCCGTTTCACTATTAATAATGCCACGAGATTGCAAAGCCACTCCAAGTCGATCCCAACCCACTGCATTCTGCGGCTCAATCTGAACGGAGCGACGCGCCGCCAATTCTGCATCCGCAAAGCGTTTGGCATTGTCGCCACCTGGCTTTGGCTGGACCAGGACCACACTTAGGGCGAGATAGGCATCGGCGTTGTTCGGCGACCATAGCGTCGCATTCCGATAGGCTGTCTCGGCATCGTCCCACTTTTGTTGATCGGCATATACGTTACCGAGACCGTAAGCAGCCCGTGAGTCTTTAGGCTTTATTTTCAGGATTCCTTGATAGGCCGCTTCCGCTTCGGCGTATTTGCGTGCGTCACGTGAGCTGTTACCTTTTTCGAGCAACTCCTCGATCCGCTCTTCCACTGCGGGCCCCTTGGGCCTGTTAGCTGCAGGACGATTTGAAGGTTTGTTCGCAGTGGCGGCCCCCTTTGATTTCGCCTTTGTCTCGGGGTTCTTGGGGCGGAAAATTCCCGCGCCGCCACCCACATCTGCTCCCACATCCTGAGCAAAAACCGCGCTGGCAGCGATTAATGAGATCGAAAAACAAGCTACCGAAAGGACAAGCACGCGCAAATTTGCGTTAGCTCTCATTCTGGTCTCCTACGAGTCTTATTCCTTGGATTATGACAAGAGATCGACTTTGAGTACTGGGGCTCAAATCGCAATGCGTTTCCTTTTACCCGATAAACGGGGTTTCGCAAAGAATAATCTGTTTGGATTGTAGATCAGCTTTTGCGGATGAGCTAATTGGATCTGATTGTTCGTCCCCGATGCCGCTCTGAACTGGTTACGAGGCACTCCGAACGAGCCGAAAACCAAGCAAGGTGTTCCTTGTCGAAGGCGGGACAAACTCTCGCATGCAGGCAGAAACCGGTTTATCCACATTTGCCGGATCGCTGACATAACAGCCCCCGCGAATCGTCACCCAATCTTTGGTGCTATCTGGAATTGTGATTGGATTGCCGGGATACGCCGAAACTTTCGAGGCTGTCCATTCCCAGACGTTTCCCAAAAGATCGACCACGCCCCACTTGTTCTTGCCCGTAGGCCGCGAGCCAACATCAAATGGAGCAGCCTCTTTAACAACCGCGTTATCGACTGACCACGTCGTTCCCCACGGATATAAATCGTCGTTTTCACCGTTGCGAGCTGCGTATTCCCACTCTTCTTCAGTCGGCAAACGATAGGCAACCGAGTCACGTTTAGAGCGCCAGTTAGCGAAGGCAGTGACGTCATCAAACGAGACGTTCACAACGGGCCACTTTTCCTGTCCAAACGGTGGCTTTGGACCACCCCAGTGCGACGGAAATGCGTAGTTCGTCTCACGGACGAAATCGGCATATTCAGCGTTCGTCACTTCAGTTCGATCCATCAGAAACGCGTTCACCTCGATCGGATGACCCGGAGTCTCCTGACGTGGGCCCTTATCTCTTCCCATGATGAATTTGCCGCCGTCTATTGGGAGCAACTCGGCTTTTACGGTCGGCGGCTTATCGGTAGGTGGCGGAGGTTTAGTGGTTACGACTTCTGTGGGCTTGGGTCTAAACATCAGGTAACCACCAATTCCAACACCCGCCAGTACCAAAATAATAACAGCGGCTGCGATGAACAAAACGGGGATCGCTTTTTTGGTGCCGCTATCGGGCACAACATGTCCCGTTGCAACAGGAATACTGTTCGTCGTGATTTGCGTGACTGGAGCGGCTCGTTGTACGTGCGTCGTCTCGGGATCGATAGCAGTAGCAGGCGACACGCTGACAGATAGTCGGTCGAGACGATCTTCGAGCTCTTTGGCTTGAACAGCCATGCGCTCGAGCTTTTCTTGCTGTTCTCGATCGCGAGCCTCGCGCTCTTGCTTCGCGACTTCCTCGAGTCTTCGTTTTTCCTCTTCTGCTTTCTTTGCCTCGCGTCGCTTTTGCTCCTCAGCTAAACGCTCCTGCTCTTCTTTTTCCCGACGATGCGCCGCCGCGGTGTCAGATAACTGTTTTTTTACATCGGCGTCTAAGTCGGCGGCGCTCACTGTTCCCGCAAGAGATTCAAATGAGGCCGCAAACTGGGTGTCGTTAGTATTGGGCGATTGAGAACCAGTAGCTGAAAGAGGGTCTGCCTGATTTGTCGTTGACGAAAATGCAGACGCGATAGTCTGGTTGGGATCCAGGGCTCCAGTCTGGCGAGGCTTAGTTGGGACCGCCTGCGAAGAATTCAATGCCGCTTGAAACTCTTTTAAGAAGGAGCCGACGGAATCTATTCGAGCGTCAACTTCTTTCTCGAGTGCATGACGGACTACCGCTTCAACTGCGGGTGGGACGGAAATTCCCATCGACTGAAAACTGGGGGGCGGCAACGTCAAATGCTTTTTCATGATCGACGGAATCGAAGTTCCTTTGAAGGGAACCTCGCCGCATAGCATTTGAAAGAGAATTACGCCCAGGCTGTATATATCTGCTCGCGCGTCCGGCTCATCATCGGACCATTGCTCCGGAGCCATGTAAAAAGGTGAGCCCATAAGGCCACTTGTTTGAGCCTGCACAAATGACCCTAACAATTCTCCGGATTTGATCTTCGCGAGACCAAAGTCGAGGATCTTGATCCCTTCGGCGACCGGGACTTCATCCTGAAGCATGATGTTCAACGGCTTCAAGTCGCGGTGAACGATCTTTTGCCGATGCGCGGCTCCAACGCCGGCAGCCACCGGACCCATCAACTCCCACGCTCGTTCAGGTGACATCGCACCTTCCTGAGTAAGGATGTCCTGGAGTGATTTTCCCTTGATGAACTCCATCACCAAAAAGGGCATCGAACCCCGAACCACACCAAAGTCGGTCACTGCGATTATGTTCTGATGTCTGATTGCAGCTGCAGCAAGAGCTTCCTGACGGAAACGCGTTGCTAACATGGGATCGTTTCCTACGAGGTCCGGCAGAATTACTTTGATTGCGTGAGCGGTTTTTAGAAAGATATGACGTGCTTGAAATACTACGCCCATTCCCCCCTGGCCAAGCCGCCTCTCCAGCACGTATCGACCGTCGAGAGTCGGCTCGCCCACTAACGTAGGGGCAGTCGCATCACCGTCTTGTGGACAGTGATTGATCTCGTCGGGGAAACAGCGCTTACAGACCGGACATTCTTTCATGGAATGGCTCGTAACACTCGGCCGCTACATCATCATGGCAAGGCACGTTCACTGGTCGATTTCTTTACGTGCAACAGAGAATTGTTCAAAGCAATTGGACTTGAAAACAGCGGTCGGCGGGACTTATCGAGAAGTAATGAGACTGCGTAATTGATCATCTGGTAATTCGAGAGATTTCCGCCGTGTTCGGGGTAAAGATAATCGCTGCCTGATTTTAGCGACTACATGGCGGCCAGGCAACCGCTTTTGCCCTTTGAAAATCAACTTTCATCGAAACCGCTCGGGGCGGCACTCTGTCTCCGCCCCGGTATCTCACGTTCTAACGCACCACGATGTTCACAAGACGTCGCGGAACAACCACAACTTTAACGACTTCCTGGCCTTGTATTAACGATTTTACTTTGTCATCTGCCAGTGCCGCTGCTTTCAATTCATCCTCAGATACTTCCGGCGATGTAATCAATCGCGAACGGAGTTTTCCGTTGACCTGAATCGGAATTTCCAACTCTTCTCGACGTGCGAGCTCCGGATCGGTGTTGGGCCACATCGGTCTTCCATTCAACAAACCTTCAGTGTGTCCCAAACCTTCCCACATCTCCTCGGCAACGTGAGGCGCAAACGGAGCCAACATCACCACCAGTGCTTCAAGCGCCTCTTTAGCGACAAACAGTTCCGACTGTGATGCTCGACTCGGAGTTACATTGAGATCGTTAAACTGATTGAATAACTCCATCAATGCTGCCACGCTCGTATTTAAGTGAAGCTGGTCGAAGTCCGAAGTAATCTTCGCAATCGTCTGATGAGTCTTACGACGCAGCGCTCTTGCGTCAACACTTAATTCATCAGTGTTGACGGTTTTTGGAGCCTCGGCCAGTCGATCCTTCCAGGCATAGACCGCAGTGTACACACGCCTCAGAAACCGAACTGCTCCTTCAATACCTGTTTCCGACCAGCGCAGTTCATTTTCAACTGGTGCCGCAAATAAAACAAACAAGCGACTCGCATCGGCTCCAAAAGCGGCAATCATCTGATCTGGATCAACTCCATTACCCAAACTTTTAGACATGGCTTTCCACTCATCGCCACCTTGCACGCGATTTGTGACCATGCCTTGTGTCATTAAGCTTTTTACCGGCTCGTCGAAATTCACGAGTCCGATGTCACGCATAAACTTGGTCCAGAACCGTGTGTAAATCAGATGCATCACTGCATGTGAATCACCACCGATGTACTGATCAACAGGCGTCCACTGTTGCGCAATGCTGCTATCAAAAGGCATTGACTCGTTGCGCGGGTCACAGTAGCGAAAGAAGTACCACGAGGAATCAACAAAGGTATCCATCGTGTCCGTATCGCGTCGAGCCGGACCATCACACTTTGGACAAGTGGTGTTGACGAATTCTGGAACTCCGGCGAGCGGAGACTCACCGCTTCCGGTAAAGGTCGCATTCTGGGGCAAGACAACCGGAAGTTGATCGTACGGAACCGGAACCATTCCGCAGTTATCACAGTAAACAACCGGTACTGGCGCACCCCAAAACCGTTGCCGGGACACACCCCAGTCGCGAATTCTGAACGTGACAGCGGCTTCGCCAAATCCTTTTTCTTTTGCATAAGCAGACATTTCGGGGATGGCCACTTCGGACAGTTTACCGCCCCAGTCACCGCTGTTGATCAAGATCCCAAACTCGGTGAAGGCTCGATTCAGGTCGGCGGATTGATCGGTTCCGGTAACAGACGTCGGTTCAGCCCCCGCGTGCTGATGAGTGACGGGAGCAATCACTTGTCTGATCGGCAGCGAATATTTCTGCGCAAACTCGAAATCGCGCTCGTCATGAGCCGGAACACTCATTACCGCGCCCGTTCCATATTCCATGAGCACGTAATTCGCGACCCAGACGGGAACAGTTTCACCACTAAACAGATTGATTGCCAACACACCGGTATTGAGTCCTTCTTTCTCTGCTTCGACTGTTTCGTCTGCTGTGGCAAGTTCAGCCTTGACCTTCTCCGCGAAGGCTCTGACGTCGTCCTTCAGCGCAGATTCAGCCAGCAACTCGTCGAGCAATGGGTGATCAGGGGACAGCACTACGGCTGTGGCGCCGAAGATAGTGTCGATGCGTGTGGTGAAAACCCGAATCTTGTGGCGACTATCTTTAACAGCAAAGTCGAGATAGGCGCCTTCACTTCTACCGACCCAGTCGCGCTGTCGTTTCAAGACTTTCTCGGGCCACGCAGCATCGATTTCCTTCATGTCTTCCAACAACTGCTCGGCGTATTTAGTGATGCGCAGGAACCACTGTTCCAGATCTCGCTTTACGACATGGGCTCCACAGCGCCAACAGACGCCTCCGGAAGACTGTTCGTTCGAGAGCACCGTTTGTTCATTCGGACACCAGTTAACTTGAGATACCTTTTTATAAGCCAGTCCCCGCTCGAGCATCTTCAGAAAGAACCACTGGTCCCATTTGTAATAGTCCGGACGATGCGCCGCTATTTCGCGTGACCAGTCGTAACTGATACCCAGACGCTGTAACTGGCCTTTCATGTGCTGGATATTTTCTTCGGTCCAGTCGCGCGGGTTAACGCCGCGCTTGATGGCGGCTTGTTCGGCGGGTTGACCGAAACTGTCCCAGCCAATTGGATGAAGCACATTAAAACCCTGCAGTCGTTTGAACCAGGCAAGTGAGTCCCCAATCGAGTAATTGCGGACGTGGCCCATATGAAGGAAGCCAGACGGATAGGGCAACATCTCCAGACAATAAAACTTCTGTCTGGGATCATCGTTGTTCACTTCAAAAGCCCTGGCCTCATTCCAGCGCTGCTGCCACTTATTTTCGATTTGTTCGGGAAAATATTTTTCGTCCATAACCTTATCCAAAGCTACACTTAACACGTTTTGCCTAAACCGCACAAAACCAGCCGGTTTTGGCCTCTAAAATTCAATAACTTTGTCGAGTGGAAATCGCCGCTGTCCGCCACATCGCGCGATTAAGCGCGTCGCAGAAGCGGCACCGTTAGGAGGAGTTTGGTTCGAGGTCGTTTCGAAAACATGGTCGTAATCAACTGCTTGGATTCTAACCCGATTCCGGAACTTTTGTCATTTTTTCATTCTTCACTGCGCTGTCACTACTTAACTAACTCTGTGCAGCCTTTGTGTCCTCTGTGCCTCAGTGGTGCGCAAGGTCCCTAAAAAAACCATCACCACAGAGACACCGAGATCTCAGAGGCAGCACAGAGCAGAGAAATCGAAAAGTACAACCAAATAATCACTTCCGAACAAAGCTCCTCAAAAGTTCGAGATTCTTGGTATCGGCACGCGGGTCGTCGTATGGCGTCTCGAGGATAAAAGCGCAATGGTCCAATCTTGGGTGAGTCGCCACTCGACGTAAAGGCTCGAGACCGATATGGCCTTCACCAATGTGCCAGTGCCGATCGACACGCGAATTGTAAGCGGCCTTTGAATCATTGAAATGGATAGCTCTAACAGCTTTCATCCCGACGGTCCCATCGATCCTTTCC
>Ga0163162_10004289_pt1 | contig 13717 bp, 10 predicted proteins | sample S55metaG_FD_115310 | JGI IMG/M metagenome (GOLD analysis project Ga0163162, IMG submission 115310) | Switchgrass rhizosphere microbial communities from Kellogg Biological Station, Michigan, USA - S5-5 metaG | ecosystem: Host-associated > Plants > Roots > Rhizosphere > Soil | place: USA...
CTTCCATATGGCATTGGCGGGCGGCCGCTTCGGCTTCATCGCGGGCGGCGTTGGGGTTACCGCGGGCGTTGCTGATCTTGCCCGGGCGGCGTAGCGGGGTGAAGGCGGCATCGAGGGATTTGCCGCGCAGCAGCGTGTAGGCGGCATGCTGGGCGGCGGTGGTGGGGCCGGCGGCACAGGCCGCGCGCCAGGCGGCCGAGATGGCACGCTCCAGGGCAAAGCGGTCAGCGGCGGGGGCATCGAGCAAGGCTGTATCGAACGAAGGGGAAACGGCAACAGCGGTCATGGTCAACATGGGAAAGCTCCGGTCAAGGGAAAAGGGGATACAACGGATCACGGGTCAGGAGGGGACACCTCCTGGGGGCGGGATCAACCGGAGCGGGGGACCGCGACTGGCGGCACGCACCTAGCCAAAGGGGGCGTGCATCAGGCTCAACTCGCAGGCATAAAAAAACCGGCCGCCATCGGCACGATGGGGTCGGGTCAGGTGAGCGACGAGGGGGTGGGCAACCTAGAACATGGCGATGAGGGTCGTTGGGTGAAGGGCGATGGGTTAAGCGTATCGCACGCCGGGTGCGGCTGTCAAGTGGTGCGCGGGGCGGGATTCGAACCCGCAACCAACGGTTTTAGGGACCGCAGCTCTAACCGTTGAGCTACCTGCGCATGGCCTTGAGCATACCCGAGGTTGCCCCGGATATGCAAGTGGGGAGGGGTGGATCAATCGCCGATCGGGTTTTCGCTGGTGGAACGCCCATGGGTCACCTGGGCACTGGCGTGAGTCCGTCCCGGCTCCTTGCCGACGGTGGGGATATCCTTGTCCAGGTAATACTTGGCGATGGCGGCCATTGACCGCTTGGAGTTGCCGTTGGGCCAGGTGCGGTGACGCAGCTGCGGCTCTTGCCAGTCGGCCGGCGGGGTATACTCAGGTCCCAGCGGCTTGGGGTTCTTGGGCTTGACCAGGCCCTCTTTCTCCAGCCACCACAGCAGGTGGCGGGTGGTGTCGTCGCTGGCGGTGATGGTGTAGAAGGGCACGCCGGTCTGGTAGAGGAACTCTTCCATCGAATCGGCCAGGCGATCGGACTGCTCTTCGGTCTGGATGCGGCCCGGCGCTACGTAGGCGTGCGAGCGGCGGATGAAGAAGTTGATGTTGTCATACTGGTCGAAGAACTCGAACACCGACTGCTTGAAGGGCAGGGGGTAATCCTCCGGGGAATAAAACGATGACAGCAGCAACGGCGAGTCGCACACGGCGATATCGGTTTGCCCCTCCAGGCAGTCAATGCGCAGCTGCTGCTCGGCAAACACATACAGCTGGTGCTTGAGCAGGTGGGCTGAGCCGCGCCAGACCAGGTCCTTGGCGAATTCGGGCACATACTCGGTCTGGACCCAGCGCCGCTTGAGCTCGTAGGCCAGGCCCAGGCAGGCGGTGCTCTTGCCGGCACCGGGGGAGCCGAAGATGTTGATGATCCGCACGCGGAAACTCCACAGTTCAGTAATAGGGGGGCGGTCGGGGGACCGCCGGCCACCCTAGCTGAGGATGGGGGTGGGCACAAGGGTGCCGGCCTTGCATTTGACCCCGCCTCTTTGGTAGGCTTAACGTCCCCTCCCGTCCGAGCCACTGCCATGTTCAGTCGTCGCCTTGACAACATCCTGGGTCCCGCCTCCCATGTGTTGGGCACCGTGACCTTCGACGGCCTGCTGCTGCTCGAAGGCACCCTCAAAGGGGCCCTGGTGGGGCGTGGCAACCGAGCCAAAGCCATCATCAAGGGGTGCATGGAAGGCCCCGTCCAGGCCGACACCGTCTTCGTCGAAGGCACCATCCTTGGGGATGTGACCGCCCAGGCGGTGGTGATCCATCCGCGCGGCGTGGTCCTGGGGCGGGTAACCACCGAAGTGCTCCACCTGGAAAAGGGCGGTCGGATCGAGGGCCCGCTGGTGGTGCCGCCACCGCGGGCGGTGGCCGAACCGGCGGCGGCGCTGTCGGGCAAGAAAACCAGTTCGGCCGAGGCGGCCAAGGCACGGTTGCTGGAACAGACCAGCCGCCGGCCGGCGGCGGGCGCTTAAGGGATGGCAAAGCCGACTTCGCAGTATGTCTGTTCCCAATGCGGGGCCACCTCGCCCAAGTGGGCGGGCCAGTGCCCCAGCTGCAAGGAATGGGATACGCTCGAAGAGCAGTCCCTGCCCAGCCCTGCCGCCTTGGCCCGGATGGCCAAGCCGGCGGCCAGTGGGCGACGCAACTGGGCCGGGGATGGTACCGGTGGCCAGGCGCAGAACCTGGGCACGGTCCAACAGGGCCAGCGTGCGCCGCGCCGGGACACGGGCCTGGCTGAGTTCAACCGCGTGCTGGGCGGAGGTGGGGCGGTGGAAGGCTCAGCCGTGCTCATCGGCGGCGATCCGGGCATCGGCAAGTCCACCTTGCTGCTCCAATCGGCCGTGGCCATGGGGGGTCAAAACAAAGTCATCTACGTTACCGGTGAAGAGTCCCTTCACCAGGTTTCCGATCGCGCGCTGCGCCTGAACCTTGATCCAACCAAGATCGACGGCCTGGCCGAGGTGGAAGTGGGCACCATCTTGGAAACCTTCTACGCCATCCAGCCGCGCGTGGCGATCATCGATTCGATCCAGACGCTCTACAGCGACCGCCTTACCTCAGCGGCAGGCTCGGTCAGCCAGGTCAAGGAATGCACCAGCCAGCTGACAGCCTACGCCAAGCAAACCGGTTGCATCATCTTCTTCGTGGGCCACGTGACCAAAGATGGCAGCATCGCCGGGCCACGGGTGCTTGAACACATGGTGGACACGGTGTTGTATTTTGAAGGCGACGACCAGTCCCCGTATCGCTTGCTGCGTGCGATCAAGAACCGCTTTGGGGCGGCCAATGCGCTGGGGGCCTTTGAAATGACCGGCGGCGGCTTGCTGTCGGTGGACAACCCTTCGGCCATGTTTTTGGCCGAAGACCGCCAGGTTTCACCGGGATCGTGCGTGTTTGTCTTCCAGGACGGCCCGCGGCCGATCATGATTGAACTTCAGGCCCTGATGGATGACATGGTGGGCAACCAGCCCCAGCGCCGGGCGGTGGGCATTGACCCCAACCGCATGGCCATGCTGCTGGCGGTGCTCCATAAGCACGCGTCGCTCGACGTGGGCCTGCTCGATGTGTTCTTGAATGCGGTGGGCGGGATCAAGGCGGTGGAAACGGCGGCGGACCTGCCCATGCTGCTGGCGATGGTGTCGTCGCTGACCAACAAGGCGCTGCCCACCACTTTGGCCTGCTTCGGCGAAGTGGGCCTGAACGGCGAAGTCCGCCCGGTCCAGCGCGCCGAAGACCGTTTGCGTGAAATGGTCAAGCTGGGCCAGACCGTGGCCATGGTGCCGGCGCGCAACCTGCCCAAGGCGCCCATTCCAGGCTTGCGCGTGATCGGTGTGCGCAATATCGCCGAAGCCATCCAGGAAGCCAAGGAACTGTGGGTGGAAGTGCCCGGTTCCCAGGCGCGCCCCACTGCCCAGGCCAAGGGCCGGGGCAAGGGCCAGCCCAACCGGCCAGCGGGGCGGGCACAGGGCCGTTCCGACGATAGCGGTTATCCGGCGTAAACCGGGACGGGATCGGGGGCGCGTTAAGCGGACAGGGCCCAGGCGTCGGCCGCGTCCGTCCAGCGTTCGAGGGTGACCTGGTCGGGGCGGAAGGCGATGTAGGTGGGGGCGTCGGTTTCCAGACTCGGCCGCACGGCGCCCTGGCCATCGTGGGCCTGGACAAGCACCCCGTCATGGCCGCTCCGCTCACACCAGTGGCGGAACGCGGCCACCGACGCGGCGGGGTTGGCTTGCCGGGCGACGCGTTCGATCCAGCGGGCCCAGTCGGAGGCCTGCATCGGGAAGGGGTGACGCCAGGCCAAGGCGACGGTGGCCACCGCGGCGCGCGGCAAGAAGGGGTCGGGATCGAACTGCCACGGATCATCGAGCAGGCTGCGGCTGCCGGCGGGATGGGCGTAGCCATCGGAAATGACCCAGGGGCGCAGGGTGAAGTGGGCGGCGATCCGCGGATCGGCGGACAGGAAGATCCCCAAGCGGGCGGTGGCGGAGCCCGCCACCGCCGGAGCGGCCGGGTTGAAGGCGGTAAAGCGGGCGGTGGATCCGTGGTAGGCCAGCAAGGTCATCGCCATCGAAGCTCGAATTCGGTAGACTTAAGAGTATACCCCAGGCACCTTGCGAAATACCACCATGGCCTTTCTTCCTTTACCGCCCGGCACGCGGCTTTACACCACGGACTCGTTTCGGCTCCAGGCCCTGCGCCAGGGGGCGACCCTGACGCTGGGAACCGATGGCCAGATCGAGCGGCATTTCGAAGGGGGCGATCCGTGGATTTTCCATAGTCACCGGGCGCACCGCGAGGGGTTGCCGGACTACCCCGGGCGGGGCCAACTTGAGCCGCCGGGGGGTTACCCGCTGGCGAAGGTGGATGGCCAGGTGGGTTGGGATCCTGATTGGGCGCTGCTGCTGGCCCTGACCAGCGGTGATGCGCCCAACCTGACCGAATGGAAGGCCCGCCTGGCTGTGGCCGACCCCCTGGTGCGCCACCCCAGCCCACTGGGACCCGGTGACGGCTATCCGTTGCCGTTGGCCATTGCCCGGGCACCGATCAGCGGTGAGCTCAAGCTCAAGCTGCTGCGGGGCCTGCCTCGCGATGCACTAAAGGTCGTCTGGCAGGGGGAGGATGTGAGCAATACCCTGGCCATGCGGGTGCGGGCCGCCGATCCGGAGACCCTCTCGACCCTGGCCTGGGCGCTGGCGACGACGGGGCAGACCCTGACGAAGGTGGACGCGTTGCTTTCGGTAGGGTTGGATCTTCCCGAAAAGCTGCGCAAGCACGGCAGCAGCTGGCCCAAGGAGTTGGCGGCGTGCTTCCCGGGCAGCCGGACGGGCCAGGCCAGCGTGACGGCCATGGGGCAGATGATTTTGACGCGCAGTGCGCAGGCGCTGGCCCAGCTCGATCCGCAGCAGGTGGTCGAGCGTGCCGACAAGCGTGAGCGAGGCGTGGCGCGGTCCCGTGCGGTGTGCGTGGTGGTGGCCGAAGGGATGGTCCAGCACGGGCTGCTCCTGCCTCACGGCCTGGCGGTCTTCGATCAGGTTCGCCAGGCGGCGGCCGTGGAGGTCGATCAGGCGTCGGCGCTGTCGAACACGCTCCACCTGGTTACCCGCCCCGCCATGGCTTACCTCGAAGAACGCTTCAACCGGGCCCATCACCTGGCGTTCTTCCGCTCGCTGGTGTTGGCTCAGCAGCCCACGGCGGCGGCCGACCCGGCCCGCCGGCGGTACCGCACCTAAGGAAGCAACCGGTCCCAGCCGCCAAAGGCGCTGTCGGCCTGGGCCCGCGGCGCCACCTGTTCGGGCGGCTGGGTGGTCACCAGATGCCGCTCCAGGTGGAGGGTATCGGTCACGTAGCGCGGCCAGGTTTCCGGATCGCGCAGGCGCAGCAGCGCCCAGGTATCGGCCAACGCCTGGCCCCAGGCTGCGATGGCATCGGGCTGGACCACCGAACGGATCCACGCCGCGCGCAGCCGGCCTCCCAGCAACCCCTGGGCTTCGGCGGCTTCGAAGACCCACGACGCACGCAGCGCCCCTTCGGGGCCGGGATGGGCCTGGACCAGGCGTTCGGCCAGGTCCCACGAGCCCATGGCCCAACCCTCGGCCGACAGACGCATCCAGCGCCGCCAGCCCTGGCGCTTGACGTCCGGGCGCGGATCGGCCAGCTCTTGCTCACCTTGTTCCCACTCACTGGTGCGGTAATCCAAGGAACCGGCCCACTCCTCGGTTTCGCGATGGGCCCAGGGGGCATCCCACGGGTCCTGTTCACTCACCACCGGGATCGGGGCAGGCGGTGGTACGCTGCCCTGGGGCAAGGCGTTGACCACGGCCTGAATCTGACTCAAGGGAGCGTCGAAGAACTCCTTGCGCTGGCCACCGGTGGCCGCCAGGGCCTGGTGGGCGGCACGCTCGGCGCTGACGCTGTCCCAGAAGAAGCGGGCATGGACCACTTCGAAGGGGGTGGGCCAGGCGGTGGTGGACAATTCCCGGGCCCGTTCGTGGGGTGGGCGGTAGGTGCGGCCGACCTTGTGCCACGCCGGCAGTTCCGGGTGAGCCAGGACGTAAACGTAGCCAGGGGTGGCAAGGGCGGTGGTCATGGCCCCAGTGTAACCGATGGGACCGGCCAAAAGCTATAGGAATCCCCGCCACCGGTGGCTGCAGGGCTTGCCTTTCACCCCGGGTGACGTGATATCCTTCCCCCATGACCTGGATGCCCCTGACGGCTGAGCACGTTCCCACCCTGCGCCCCCGGCCGGCCGATCGCCCCCATGTGGGCACCTACGATCCGGCCACGGGCCAGGCGTGCTTTGCCACGCCCGATCCCGCTGACTTCCAGGTCTACGATCCACTCACCGGCTATGCCTACACGCCAACGGTGATGGCGGGGCAACTGGGGTTTGACCCGGCCGATCGCATCGTGATGGCCCTGGGCGAAACGCCCGTGCCGCTGGCCCCCCTACAGCGCTGGCTGGCCCAGGATCCGTCCGCGTGGCAGCATACGTCTTCCACCACCCCCAAGGCGGGCTGGCTGGTGGCCATGCACAGTCAGCTGACCGATGCTGAGCTCATCGGCTTGTGGCAAGCCTTGCCGCCCGGGCGGCTCCAGGCCATCCATGCCGAAGAGCCGTCCTTGCTGGGGGAAACATTCTGGGCCGGCCGCCCGCAGCTGGCGGACTGGTTTTGGGAACAGGGGCTGCGTCTGGAAGGCCAACGCCTGTATGCGCACGCTTTTCAGCCGATCGCCGAACAGATGTGGCAGCACCTGGGAGGCCGCCCCCTGGCGTATCACGATCGCCTTCCCACCACGGCGGGCGCGTATGCAGACCACACCGGGGTCGCCATGCTGGCCCGCGTCGCCAGCACCTGGCAGGGCCGATTGTCCCGCACGGAGGTGAACGAGCGGCTCACCCTCGTGGTGATGGACGAGGGGCGCGAAAAACCAAGGGATGAACAGCACAGCCCGGCCTCCTTTTTGGTGGCCGGCGCGTGTGCAGACCCGTCATCCTGGCACGATCCCATCATCGGCGCGCAGGTCCAGGCCAACCAGGCCAGCTGGCTGCATTGGCTGGACCTGCATGGGTTTGACTGGAGCCGGGGCGGCATCAGCGTCGACGATGGCCCGCGGGATTGCCTGGCCAGCTATGCAGGGGCCTGCGCTGCGCAGTTTGGAGGCACGAACTGGGCAGACTTCATCGCCCAGCGCGTGGCTGCCACGCGCCTGACCACCCTGGCCGGGGTGCCCAGCTCACCCACCCTGCGCCCACGGCATCGCGTTTAAGCGGACGTGGCCACCACCGGCAGGCGGTCCACCCCATCGGCCAGGGTGCGGCCCTGATCGGGGCCCAGGTGCCACTCCAGCGCGAAGAGGTCGGCGGGGGTCATATCGATGACGGCCTGGTTGGCCCAGCTTTCCGGTGCCACCCCATCAGCAACGATCTGACGCAGCAGGGCCTGGACATCGGTCCGGCGCGATTCCAGGGCCAGGGTGTGGTAGGTGGTCCAGCCATCAAGACGCGGCTGGTTCCAGATCTGCCAGAAGGCCTGGCGGGCGGCCAACGGCAACGACAGGATCAGCGACCAGTCGCGTTCCTGGTTGGCGGCGTGCCAGTCCATGCGCGGCAGCCACTGGGTGGCCCAGCGGGCCAGCAACGCCCGCCACAACGGGGTGGCCAGTTCGGCCTGGATGGCCGATGGGCTGTAGCCAGGGCTAACGGCGGTATCAACCATCGGATGGACGGCCTGCTCCACGGCGCTGAGGGCTTCCTCGGCCAGGGGCTGGGCCATCAGCGTGGCCCAGTCGGGCGGCAGCAGGCGCTGGCCGATAGCCCAGCGGCGGTAGCGCACCGCACGCGTCCAGAAGCTGTGGCCGGCGGTGTTGCGGGCGCGATTGGCCTGATCGTCGGGGCACGGGGCATACGGGTCGACATGAAAGCGCTCGATCAGGTCGCACATGGCCAGGGCGCGTTCTTCAAGCGGCAATACGCCCGGACGGTTTTCGCCCCATGGATCATTGACTTCTTCGCCCAGGCCTTCGATCAGGCAGGTGGTGGGGGTCTCGCCATCGGGCAGGCGGCGCTTGGGATCCAGCCCCTGTTCAAAGAGGTCCTGGACGATGCCTGCATGGAGGTGCTGACAGGCCTGGGTGATGACCATGGCGTCGTTGGCCAGGATGGGAAAGGCCTGGCGCAGCTTCACCCAGCCGGCGGTCCAACCCCCTACCACGGCGGTCAACAACAGGGCGCGGTCGGCGATCTGGCCATGGTGGTCCAGCAGTGTCCAGCCTTTGGCCAGGCAATCTTCCAGGTCAGCCAAGTCCCGCCGCATCAGTGCACCGCGGGGATCAATCACCTTGATATGGCTGAATAAGGACATGGGGACAGGCAGGGTGAGGGCAAGTGCCCTTCTATAGCCTAAGCAGGCCTGAGACGCAACGGGGGCGTTGACGGAAACCCGCCAGATGCTACAACTGACGGACTTCTGGCCGCCGGCCGGGCCCGCACCCTGTCTGGTGGCAGGGTCATCGTTTTCCACCTTCGACGTTTGTGCTCCCATGGCCCCAACTCAGCCTCGCGGTCTTACCCAGAACCAGGAAGTGCCATCCACCCATAATCGGGTGGATTTCCGACGGCGTGGGCAAAAGTTCGAACACTTCATGGTCGAGAAGGCCGGCGGCCCCTTGATGTTGATGATCGTCCTGGCGGTCATGTTGATGTTCCCGATGCTGATGGAACCGGCTTTCGCGGTGGGCATGCTGCTGATGTGGTGGCTTAGCAAGCGCAAGTTCCACCTGCCGCTGCGCATGCCCAAGAGCAGCCGGCTGAAGGACTACAACGACCCGAGCCCCAACCCGGCGGACAAGGGGGGTCCCAGCAATGCAGGGGGTATCGTGTTCATCGGCAATGAAATGGAGACCAACAAGGAGCTGTGGGTCAATGCTGCGGACTCGGGCACCCATTTCCTGGTCTTTGGCACCACCGGTGCGGGCAAGGCCATCCGGGACGATGAACCGGTCCACACCCCCCAGGGCTGGGTCCGGGCCGATGCGCTCAAGGTGGGCGATGAGGTGTCCACCGCCGATGGCAAGACCGCACCGATCGTCGGTGTCTTTGAGCAAGGGCAGCGGCCGATGTATCGCCTGGTGCTCGATGACGGACGCACCGCGGAGGTCAGCGATGAACACTTGTGGGCCGTCCAGCCATTCCGCCGGTCCAGCCCCCTGGTGGCTGAGCCCACGTTGACCAATGAGGTGATCAGCACCGTGGAACTGCGGGATCGCCTGGGCCAGGCCGACAGCGCCGGCTGGGCCTTGCCGCTGCCGGAGGCGGCGCCGGGGGAAGACGCGGCCTGGGGCACGGCCATGGCGGCCCGGGTCGGGCGCGCAGCGCGCGCCCTGACCGGGGAAATGAGTTTCCCCGATGCGCCTGAGAGCGGGTCGGCGCGCCAGCGCATGACCTTCTGGCAAGAGTTCCTGGCCATGGCGCACATGGTGGGCCTGTGCCGTTCGGTGGGCCGGGCGCACCGCTTTGAGCCGATGCCGGCCGAGACCGCCCAGGCGGTGGTGGCCTTGGCCCGTTCGCTGGGCCGCTGGGCCAAGATCGAGGCGGAAGACGGCTCGGTGCTGGTGCTCGACGGTGCTCGCCAGGTGCGCATCGTGCGCGTTGAGAAGCTTCAGCAATCTGCTTCGTGCCGATGCATCAAGCTCGATGACCCGCGGGGCCTGTTCCTGATCCACGACTACATCGTCACCCACAACACCGAAACTCTGATCTCCCTGGCCTACAATGCGCTGGTGCATGGCTCGGGCTTCATCTACGTGGATGGCAAGGGCGACAACTCGCTGTTCATGAAACTGTTTTCGATGACGCGGGCCACGGGCCGGCATGATGACCTTTTGTGCATCAATTACATGACCGGCGGGCGGGATGTGGTGGGCCCGCAAGAGGACAAGCTCTCCAACAGCCTCAACCCGTTCATCTCGGGCACGGCGGGCTCGTTGACCCAGCTGCTGGTCAGCCTGATGCCGTCAGCCGGGGGCGGTGACGGGGGCATGTGGCAAGGCCGGGCGGTATCGTTCATCGGTTCGCTGATGATGGCGCTGACCCACCTGCGCAACGTGGGGCTGATGCAGTTGGGGGTGTCCAACATCCGTGAATACCTGACGTTGGAAAAAGTCCAGGAGATGGCCAAGCGCGCGGACCTGCCGGCCCACATCATCACCTCCCTGGAAAGCTACCTTCATTCACTGCCGGGCTACCAGGCCAACGCCGAAGGGGGCAAGCAGGGAGAGATCACCACCGAGCAGCATGGCTACTTGCAGATGCAGTTCAGCCGCATCATGAGTTCGTTGGCCGATGACTATGGCTACATCTTCAACACTTCGCGCGGCGAAGTGGACTTTTTCGACGTGGTGCTCAACAACCGTATCCTGACCGTGCTGCTGCCGTCGCTGGAAAAGAGCCCTGAAGAACTGGGCAACCTGGGCAAGATCATCGTGGCGAGCCTGAAATCCATGATGGCCACGGGCCTGGGTGACCGCGTGGAGGGCGAGGTCTCGGTCATCATCGATTCAAAGGCGTCCCACGCTCCCAGCCCGTTCATGTGCATCCTCGACGAGTATGGCTACTACGTGGTCGCCGGGGCGGCGGTGATGCCGGCCCAGGCCCGAAGCTTGAACTTCTCCATGGTCTTTGCCGGGCAGGACTACTCTTCGTTCAAGAAGAACAACAACAAGGAAGAGGCCGAGGCGACGGTGGCCAACTGCAACATGCTGGTGTTCATGAAGACGGTGGACTCGGCCGACACCGGTGAACTGTTCCTGAAGTCGGTGGGCAAGGCGCGCGTGGCGTCGGCATCGGGCTACCAGCGCTCAGGCGGGGGCTACTTTGACTCAGGCAACGCCCAGATCCAGATGGAAGACCGCGGCGACCTCCAGGACCTGCGCGACCAGGGTCCGGGCCAGGCGCACGTGATCTTCAAGTCCACGCTGGTCCGCACCAAGATGTTCTACGCCGATCCACCCAAGGTCAAGCACATCCGCCTCAATCACTTCCTGCGGGTGGAGCCCACCTCGGCGGCCGACATCCAGATGCTGGACCAGGACATGAAGGTGTTCAGCGATAAGCTGGCCTACCCCGATCGCCTGAATGAAATGGCGCTCCAGCACCCGTTGCCGGAGAACCTCCAACTGACCAGCGCCACCATTGACCAAGCGATCAAGCGTGGACGCAGCCCGCTGGAGGCGGGCTTGGCGGGCCTGATGGCCCTGAACAAGCTGCCCAATGCCACCGTGCAGAAATTCGCCAAGCGCGGGGCGGAATTGCTCAAGGACGGCAACGCCACGCCCCAGGATGATGTTTTGAACATCTTTGCCGAAGACGATGTCCTGATCGGTCCGCCCAAGGTGCCGACGGGACTTCACCCGAGCGCCCCCCTGGTGGGCACGCCGCCGGGGAGCCACACCCCGGAGCACTACATGTCCGACAGCTATGACCAGGACGACGATGGCGACGACGACCTGACGGATCATGATTTGCGCGTGGGCATGTCCCAGCACGAAATGGAAGATCACATTTACGAAGGCGAACGGGCGTCGGGAGCGACGCACGACGAAGCCCAGGCGCGCTCGACGGCGTCGGTGGACGACATCGCCTCGACCACGTCCTACCCCACCCAGAAACCCACCACGATTGACGAAAGCGATTTCGACAAGCTGCTCGGCGACCTGTATACCGACATGGGCGATGACCTGGCCCTGGGAGACTCGTCCTCGCAGGACGACCCGGCCCTTGAGGAATAATCCCGCAGGGTGGCCCCGCTTTGGCCCGGTCCACCGTCCGCTATCGATCATGACGTGCGCCCAGAGGCCGTTCGCATCTTGCGAACGGCCTCTGTTCTCTCTAGGGTGGCTGCCATGACTGACTGCCCCACCCCCCTCTGGCACCAACCTCCTGGCCCCTGGCGTGAACGCGGGGCACACCTGGCTGCACTTCAACTGGGCCAGGCTCGCCCGGTCAGCACCTGGCCGGCTCCTCCTTGGCAAGATCACCTGGGCTATACGCTGTGGCATTACTGGGCCGCTTCCTGGGCCCCCATGGCGCAATGGCCGGCCCTGACCCAGTCGGCCCACCGGGCAAGCCATGACCAAGCCTCGCATGCAGGATGTCACCCATGGCACCTGCTGGCCCTGCGTGGGCATCACGACGCGATGGAGGGGTGGCTGGGCGAACTGGGGCACCCCCGCGTGGGGGTGTGGCACGGTGACGGCTTGCTCCAGTGCGCCATCTGGTCCGGCAACGCGGCGACGGTCAGCGCGGCCCTGGCCCTGGATGAAGAGGCGATCAATCGCCTGGACAAGGCGCGCATGCCGCCGCTGGTGACGGCCCTCTACCGTGGGGATGCGGCCCTGATGGCGATCTTGATCCAGGCGGGCGCCGATCCGGACCTGGCCGACCCGGTCGGGCGTAGCGCCCTTCACCATGCGGCGTTGCTGGGCGAACACGTGCTGCTGGGCGAGCTCGAAGATGCCGGTGGCGATGGCGGCCTGGAGGACAAGGATGGGCGCACGCCGGCCACCTTGATTGAACACCGCGGCGCGCTGGTGGGGCCCTCCTTGCGGGCGCATTGGGCCCATAAGTATACGGCCAAGCTCGCCTTCTAGAGGAGGCCAGTTCCGCGCCAAAACAAAACGGCCCAGGAGAATTCCATGGGCCGTTCGGCGTCTACCCGGAAGGCGGGTTTACTTGTCCACCGGCTCACGTTCGAAGAACGAACGCAGGGCTGGAGCGATCGCGCTGTTACGGATGCGGCGCATGGCCTTGGATTCGATCTGCCGGATGCGCTCACGGGTCACTTCGAATTCCTGACCGATCTGCTCCAGGGTCTTTTCCTGGTGGCCGTAGCGCATCTCCAGCACCTTTCGTTCACGCGGGTTCAGGATATCCTTGGCCTGTTCGAGCAAACCGCGCAGCTGGTCGTCGGACGCCATGTCCATGGGCATGGTCGCCTCGTGGTCTTCGATGAAGTCGCCCAGGGATGAGTCGTTCTCTTCGCCCACCGGGGCGTTGAGCGAGTAAGGCTCCTGGGCGGTCAGCAGCAGCATGGTCACCTTGGCCTTGTCCAGCCCTTCGGCAGCTGCGATGACTTCCTCGCTGGGGTTGCGCCCATGCTCTTGCATATACTTGCTCATGAACCGGCGCACGCGGTTATACTGGTCGTGGAGATGGACCGGGCGACGGATCAGGCGGGACTGGTCGGCCACCGAACGGGTGATGGCCTGGCGGATCCACCAGGTGGCGTAGGTGGAGAACTTGAAGCCACGGCGGTAGTCGAACTTGTCCACCGCACGCATCAGGCCGATGTTGCCTTCCTGGATCAGGTCCAGCAGGTGTAGGCCGCGGTTGGTGTATTTCTTGGCGATGGACACGACCAGGCGCAGGTTGGCCTTGGTCATCTGCTGCTTGGCCTGGCGGGCCTTGGCATCGCCCTGGATCAGGCGACGGTAGAGGTCACGAAACGCCTGGTAGGGCATGCCCACCAGCACTTCGAGCTTGGCCAGGGCATCTTGATGGGCGCGCACGTCATCGGCCACAGCCTTGAGGGCGGCCTTGATCTTGTCGTCCTTGACCGCACGCAGCTC
>Ga0163162_10004290_pt1 | contig 13716 bp, 13 predicted proteins | sample S55metaG_FD_115310 | JGI IMG/M metagenome (GOLD analysis project Ga0163162, IMG submission 115310) | Switchgrass rhizosphere microbial communities from Kellogg Biological Station, Michigan, USA - S5-5 metaG | ecosystem: Host-associated > Plants > Roots > Rhizosphere > Soil | place: USA...
CATGTCCACGCCGTCACGGTCGATCCATTCACGCGCACGCGACGCGGCGATGTCCGCCTTGTTCTGGTGATCCGCGTAGACGAGTTCGATTGGCTTGCCGTTGACCTTGCCGCCGAAGTCCGCAATCGCCATGCGGATCGCTTCGAGGCCGCCGGGGCCGTCGATGTCGGCGTAGAGACCCGACAGGTCGGTGACGAAACCGATCTTCACCGCATTCTCGGCAGCGCTTGCGCTTCCGGAGGTGAGACCAACGCTCGCCGCCGCAGCCGCAAAGCAAAGGTAAGAAAGGCGCGCGAGAGTCTTCTTCTTCATTCCAGTCTCCATGGGTTATGGTTGTTGCTTGTGCGCACTGTGCGTGCATGTCCCTGGCGCATGCCGCGCCGCGACGAACCTTGAAAGATCACACCCCGAGCAGTTCGTGCAGCATCGGCATTTTCGCTTCGAGTTCCCCTGCGTTGAAATGCTCGACGATCATCCCGTGCTCCATCACATAGAAGCGATCGGCGAGCGGCGCCGCGAAGCGAAAATTCTGTTCGACCATGACGATCGTGTAACCGCGTGACTTCAGCATCAGGATCATGCGCGCGAGCGTCTGGACGATCACCGGCGCAAGCCCTTCGGAAATCTCGTCGAGCAGCAGCAGGTTCGCGCCGGTGCGCAGGATGCGCGCGACCGCGAGCATCTGCTGTTCGCCGCCCGAAAGCCGCGTGCCCTGGCTGTTGCGGCGTTCCGCGAGGTTCGGGAACATCGAATAGATCTCGTCGATCGACATTCCGTCCTTCGCGCTGCCGACGAGCGGCGGCAGCATGAGGTTCTCCTCGCAGGAGAGGCTCGAAAAGATGCCTCGCTCTTCCGGGCAGTAACCGATGCCGCAATGCGCGATCTTGTGCGTCGCCATGCCGACGGTCTCGCGCCCGCCCACGCGGATCGAACCGGTGCGGCGCCCCGTCAGCCCCATGATCGCGCGCAGCGTGGTCGTGCGGCCCGCGCCGTTGCGTCCGAGCAGCGTGACGACTTCGCCGCGGTTCACCTTGAGATCGACGCCATGCAGGATGTGCGATTCCCCGTACCATGCCTGCAGCCCGCTGATTTCGAGCGCGGGCTCGTTGCTCGATGCGCCGCGCGCGTCGAGCGGGCGGCGTTCCTCGACGATCGTGCTCATGCGTGCGCTCCGGTGAGCGCCGCGTCGGCGCTGCCCATGTAGGCTTCCATCACGAGCGGATTCTTCGAGACTTCCGCATAGCTGCCTTCGGCCAGCACCTCGCCGCGCTGAAGCACGGTGATGGTGTCGGAGATGCCCGCGATCACGTTCATGTTGTGTTCGACCATCAGGATCGTGCGTCCCGCCGACACTTTCTTGATCAGCGCGGTCACGCGGTCCACGTCCTCGTGGCCCATGCCCTGGGTCGGTTCGTCGAGCAGCATGAGCTCGGGTTCCATCGAAAGCGTCGTGGCGATTTCGAGCGCGCGCTTGCGTCCGTATGACAACTCGACCGTCTTCGTATCGGCGAAATCGGTGAGGCCCACTTGCGTGAGCAGGTCCATCGCGCGGTCGTTGAGCGCGTCGAGCGAACGTTCGCTGCGCCAGAAATGAAACGACGTGCCGAGCTGGCGCTGTAAGCCGATACGCACGTTCTGCAACACCGTCAGATGCGGAAAGACAGCGGAAATCTGAAACGAGCGGATCACGCCGCGCCGTGCGATGTGCGCGGGACGTTCGCGCGTGATGTCGGTGCCGTTGAAGACGATCTGTCCCGCCGTGGGTTCGAGAAATTTGGTAAGCAGGTTGAAGCACGTGGTCTTGCCCGCGCCGTTCGGCCCGATCAGTGCGTGAATGGCGCCGCGGCGAACGCGCAGGTTCACGCCGTTCACGGCAGTGAAGCCCTTGAATTCCTTCGTGAGCCCGCGCGTTTCCAGAATCGTGTCGCCGAGAATCATGTCCCCTTCCATGCGAAGTGAGGCGCTAAGCAATATGCTCGCCCGCGCGTTGTTTTCATTTGTTCGCGCGTGCCCGAACATGCGTCATATCCGGACTTGCTGGTCTGTTCTTCCGTCATTCGCGACGCTCTTGCGCGCTGCACTAAACCGTACGCGTGATAATCCGAGCATCACTCGACCCGACGCCATTGTCGCGCCAATGATGCAGCGCAATCATCGGGATTTGCACTTAGTGAGCAGGAGCGGGGGCGGCGCCGGTCAATCCTTCTGCGATGCACGCGTTCAGGGCATGAAGGTTGCTGCCTCAATCCCATCGCAGCACACAGCGACACACGTGCACGCCCATGCAAAAGCCGGGCGAGGCGCATAAGCGCCGCCTGGCCAGCAGGGCCCACCGCATCGGTCATCAGGACGTCATGCGAGCGCGGTAGCGATCACTTCCTGTGTTTCCACGCTGCGCCGGTCCTCGCGAATCATGTCGCTCGCACGTTCCGCAATCATCAGCGTCGGCGAATTGGTGTTGCCCGACGTAATGAGCGGCATGACCGAAGCATCGACCACGCGCAGCCCGCGCAGGCCGATCACGCGCAGGCGGCTGTCCACGACCGCGGCCGGATCGTTATCCGTGCCCATGCGGCATGTTCCGACCGGATGGAAAATGGTCGTGCCGATGTTGCCCGCGGCCTCGGCAAGCTGCTCGTCGGTCTGGAATGCGATGCCCGGCAGAATCTCTTCCGGTGCATATCGTGCGAGCGCGGGGGCCGCGACGATCCGCCGCGTCAGCCGCAGCGCGTTCGCGGCGACTTCGCGGTCCCGGTCCGCGGAAAGATAGTTCGGTGCGATGAGCGGCGCCGCGTGCGCATCGGGCGACGCAATATGCACGCTGCCGCGCGAACTCGGCCTCAGGTTGCATACCGACGCAGTGAACGCGTTGAACGTATGCAGCGGCTCGCCGAAGCGATCGAGAGAAAGCGGCTGCACGTGATACTCGACATCCGGCCGCGTAATCGACTTGTCGTGCGGATTCGACTTCGCGAACGCGCCCAGCTGAGACGGCGCCATCGACATCGGACCACTTCGCATCAGCGCGTACTGCAGCCCGATGAAAAGCTTGCCCCACCAGTGCGCGGACAGCGTGTTGAGCGTGCGAACGCCATTGACCTTGTAGGCCATGCGCAATTGCAGATGGTCCTGCAGGTTTTCGCCGACGCCGCGCAAGTCCCGCACCACGTCGATGCCGAGCCTTTGCAGGCGCGCGCCGTTGCCGACCCCGGAGAGTTCGAGCAGTTGCGGCGAATTGACCGCACCCGCGCTGAGAATGACTTCGCAGCGCGCCTTCGCGACGTAGTCGACGTCCGCGCCGCGATACTCGACGCCCACGCAGCGCTTGCCTTCGAACACGAGGCGCTGCGTGTGCGCGCCGGTGATCGTCGTGAGATTGGGGCGCTTCATCGCCGCGCGAAGAAAAGCCTTCGACGCGTTCCAGCGGATGCCGCTCTTCTGGTTGACGTCGAAATAGCCTACGCCGGTGTTGTCGCCGCGATTGAAATCGTCGGTTGCGGGGATGCCGGTTTGCTGCGCGGCTTGCGAGAAGGTTTCGAGAATCTTCCACTTCAGACGCTGCTTCTCGACACGCCATTCGCCGCCCGCGCCATGCCATGTATTCGAGCCGCCGTGGTAGTCCTCGCTGCGCCGGAACACCGGCAGCACCGAGTCCCACGACCAGTTCGGATCGCCGGTGACATGCGCCCAGTCGTCGTAGTCCTCACGCTGGCCGCGCATGTAGATCATGCCGTTGATCGACGAGCAGCCGCCCAGCACACGGCCGCGCGGATACGACAGCGCGCGCCCGTTCAGGCCGGGCTCGGCCTGCGTCTTGTAGAGCCAGTCGGTGCGTGGATTGCCGATGCAGTAGAGATATCCGACCGGCACGTGAATCCAGTGATAGTCGTCCTTGCCGCCCGCTTCCAGCAGCAGGACGGTGACGTCCGGGTCCTCGGTCAGGCGATTCGCGAGCACGCAACCCGCCGTGCCGGCGCCGACGATGATGTAGTCGAACTCGCCCTCGAGCCTGCGCGCGTTCTGTTTCACCCTTGTCTCCTTGACGAGCCGCCATGCGCGGCATGCGTTCAGGGTTGTGCCCTCCGCCGATACGCAAGCGACGGGCTCGTTCTTTTACTTCGCCAGCGCTGACTTCCCCGGCTTGTTACTTCGCCACCGGCATCGTGAACTCGGCGCCTTTCGCGATGCTGTCGGGCCAGCGCTGCATCACGCTCTTGTAGCGCGAGTAGAAGCGAATGCCTTCCTCGCCGTACGCGTGGTGATCGCCGAACAAGGACCGCTTCCAGCCGCCGAACGAGTGCCACGCCATCGGCACCGGAATCGGCACGTTGATGCCCACCATGCCCACCTTGATCTGCCGCGAGAATGCCCGCGCGACGCCGCCATCGGACGTGAAGCACGACACGCCGTTCGCGAACTCGTGCTCGTTGATGAGTTCCACCGCGCTCGCGAAGTCCGGCACGCGCACCACGCACAGCACCGGCCCGAAGATCTCTTCCTTGTAGATCGTGCTGTCGGTACTGACGTCGTCGAACAGCGTGCCGCCGAGGAAAAAGCCCTTCTCGTGGCCCTCGACCTGATGGCCGCGCCCGTCGACGACGAGCTTCGCCCCCGCCTTCACGCCCGCCTCGATATAGCCTTCCACCTTCGCACGATGCGCCGCCGTCACGAGCGGACCCATCTCCGCGTCGCTTTCCATGCCGTTCTTGATCACGAGCGACTTCACGCGCGGCGTGAGACGCTCGATCAATTCATCAGCGACGTGGCCCACCGCCACCGCCACCGAAATCGCCATGCAGCGCTCGCCGGCCGACCCGTAGGCCGAGCCGATCAGCGCATCGACGGCCTGGTCGAGGTCCGCATCCGGCATCACGACCAGGTGATTCTTCGCGCCGCCGAGCGCCTGCACGCGCTTGCCGCGCTTCGTGCCCTCGGTGTAGATGTACTCCGCGATCGGCGTCGAGCCGACGAACGAGAGCGCCTCCACGTCGCGATGCGCGAGCAGCGCATCGACGGCGGTCTTGTCGCCGTGCACCACGTTGAACACGCCCTCGGGCAACCCGGCCTCAGCGAGCAGTTCCGCGAGCCGGATCGATGCCGACGGATCGCGCTCAGACGGCTTCAGCACGAACGTGTTGCCGGTGGCGATCGCGATCGGGAACATCCAGCACGGCACCATCATCGGGAAATTGAACGGCGTGATGCCCGCGACGACGCCGAGCGGCTGGCGCAGATTCCAGTTGTCGATGCCCCCGCCGATCTGGTCGGTGAAATCGGTCTTGAGCAGATTCGGAATGCCGCAGGCAAATTCGACGATCTCGATGCCGCGCATCACTTCGCCCTTGGCGTCGCTGAACACCTTGCCGTGCTCGCGGGTGATGAGCTCGGCCAGCTCGTCGTGGTGCTCGTCGAGCAGCTGCTTGAACTTGAACATCACGCGGGCGCGCTTGAGCGGCGCGGTTTCGCTCCAGGCGGGGAATGCGGCTTTCGCGGCGGCGACAGCCGCATCGACTTCCGCGACGCTCGCGAGCGGCACGCGCGACGAAACCGCGCCGGTGGCCGGGTTGAACACGTCGCCGAAACGGTCGCTCGTGCCGTCCACCCGCCGTCCGCCGATGAAATGCGACAGCGCCGCAACGCGCGTTTCGCTCTGATGTGTCTCGCTCATGTGCTTCCTCGTTAGCTGGGTCCAGTCACCGATGCTCGAAGCGTACTGCCGGACCTGTCTCGAAATCCAATGAGATATGTTCAATTGCGATATAAGCGGAGTTAATATCAGGCGATGGACTACACCCTGCTCCGCGCCTTCGTGACTGTCGCCCGCGAAGGCAATCTCACGCGCGCCGCCGTTCAGCTGCATCTCACGCAACCGGCGGTGAGCCTGCAGATCAAGAATTTGCAGGAGATGCTCGGCGTCGTGCTGTTTTCGCGCACCTCGCACGGTCTGCTGCTCACGCGCGATGGCGAAGCGCTTCTGCCCCACGCGGAGCGCGCGCTCGCCGCGGCCGGCGAAGTTCAGCGTGCCGCCTCCGCACTACGGCACGAGGTGCGCGGACGGCTGCGCATCGGCACGATTCTCGATCCCGAATTCCTGCGGCTCGGCGGCTTTCTGCGGCAACTGGTGGAAACCTATCCTCAGATCGAAACCGCGCTCAGGCACGGCATGTCGGGCTGGGTGTTCGAGCGCATCAAGGCGCGCGATCTCGATGTCGGGTTCTATATCGGCGACCCGGCCGCCGACGGCACCCGCGACGGCGAGCGCTTTCACGTAGTGACGCTGACGCCGTTCCTGTACCGCGTGCTCGCCCCGGCGGGCTGGCACAACCGCGTGAACAAGGGCAAACGCGACTGGGCCGCGCTCGCCAAGCTGCCGTGGATCTGGACGCCGCCGGAATCGGCGCATCACCGGCTGCTGTCGCGCATTTTCGAGCTGGCGGGCGCCACGCCCGTGATCGTCGCGGAAGTCGATCAGGAGCCGTCGATGCTCGATCTCGTCAAATCGGGCGTCGGCCTCTCGCTTGCCCGCGATTCGATCGCGATCGCGCAGGCGCATGCGCACGCGCTGACGATCGTCGAAGGAATGACGGTGTCCACGCAGCTTTCGTTCATCGCGCTCGCCGAGCGCTGCGACGAGCCCGCGATCGCCGCCGCGCTGCGGCTGATCGAGGACCAATGGTCGGTGTAAATGGCCGATCCAGACAGTGCCCCGGGCGCCATTCGAGCGCCAGTCGCAAAAATTTTGTTAGTCTGAGCCCTGGCTTTTCAACCGGGTTCTAGGAGTTTTCCCACATGGCACGCAACATCGAAATCAAGGCTCGCGCGCATCATTTCGACCAGCTTCGCGAGCGCGCCGCTGCGCTTGCACCCGACGCGCCGCTCATCTTCCGCCAGCAGGACTTCTTCTACGACGTGCCGAGCGGCCGCCTGAAGCTGCGTCAATTCGACGACGGCACGCCGTCGGAGCTGATCTTCTACCAGCGCGACGACCGCGACGGCCCGAAGGTTTCCTACTACTCGCGCAGCCCGGTGACCAATCCGGAAGCGATGCACGCGCTGCTCGCGCAGGCGCTGACGACGCGCGGCATCGTCACGAAGGAGCGCCACGTGTATCTCGTCGGGCGCACGCGGATTCATCTGGATCGCGTGGACGGGCTCGGCGATTTCGTCGAACTGGAAGTGGTGCTCGGCCAGGACGACGACGAAGCCGCGGGCGAAAAGGAAGCACACGACATGTTCGCGCGCCTGGGCGTCGCCCAGAGCGACCTGGTGCCGCTCGCCTACGTGGACCTGCTCGGCCAGCCGGCTTAACTCGCCGCGTCCCCCGACAGGTGCCCGAGCGGCAGCGGACCATTGCGCTTGAACGTCGTCAGCACGATGTTCGAGCGCACGCTGTCGACGCCCGGCACCCGCATCAGTTTCTTCATCACGAACGATGACAGCGCGTTCAGGTCGGGCGCGACTATCCGCAGCAGATAGTCGGCGTCGCCCACCGTCGCGTGACATTCGAGCACTTCGGGCAGCATCTCGATCTGCTGCTGGAACTGCTCGATCACCGTATCGCCGTGGTGCTTGAGCTTCAGGCTCGTGAACGCCGTCACGCCGAGCCCGAGCTTTTCAGGCCGCAACACCACGCGATAGCCCTCGATCACACCCGCCGACTCGAGCCGCTGCAGGCGCCGCCCGATCTGCGACGGCGAGAGCGGCACCTGTTCGCCCAGTTGCTGATGCGTCGCGCGTCCGAAGCGCTGAAGCACGTCGAGAAGCGCGAGATCGAAGTGATCGAGTTCCACCATGAGAGTTTCCTGCACAGAATCGCCGAGCATGCGAGTTTACTGCATCGGCACGTGCTTATTGTTTGATCAGACCGGAACGTACGGGACTAGCGCGGCTCATAATTGAAGATTCCCCACACGCAGACCGAGGCACGCGATGAACGACAAGATCAGGCCCGACATGATCGAGCAATTGCTGTCCGAACTGAACGGCTGGCAGGAAGCGCTCGCCGGAAAGGCGATCTACCGGCGCTTCGAGTTCGCCGACTTCAACGAGGCGTTCGGCTTCATGACGCGCGTCGCCATCAAGGCGCAGGAGATGGACCACCATCCGGAGTGGACGAACGTCTACAACCGGGTCGAAATCACGCTCACGAGCCACGACGCCAACGGCCTCACCGACCGCGATGCGAAGCTCGCAAAATTCATCGATTCGATTGCCGCAGACGCGTGACACCGCGCGTCGAAAGTACGGAAAACCGCCGCCCGGACGCATAAGCGGATGACCGTTCTATTACGAATCATGACATCCGTAAAGTGCTCAAAAGTGGGAGAAACGGCGGCGAATCGATACTTCGAAAGCAAATTCGAAGCTTATCGCAAGTCGTTCCATACGCATGCTTTCATTCCGGCATGCTGTTTTTAACGCGCTCGTAAGCTTCCCAGGCTGCGCGGGCGCTGGCGTCCAGCCATCCCGGCGGTATTGAGGACTCACGCTGTACAATCGACTGCGCATACGGCTTTGACAGCGCGCTTGCCTCTTTGCAGAGACTCAGTTCGTCACCCGTCGATGGCGAGCGGTTGCGCCAGAAATTGATTGCGGCTTCGAGTTCGTGGATCGGGATTTCGCGCATGTCCGAGCAGGTAGATATCCGGTTCACAGCCGTTCGCGGCAGCCAGCATGGCCGCGGTGTGCCGCCTTTGACGTAAAAGACTTGAACTGGCTCGAATCCGCGCCGCTGCGTCGATGCTCCCGGTCCGGCCCGCGCCGGTTCGAGCTCAACCCATTGTACTTGAGCGACCCCTATGCGAATCCTTCTGATCGAAGACGACCGCCCCATCGCGCGCGGCATTCAAAGCAGCCTGGAACAAGCCGGCTTCACCGTCGACATGGTGCACGACGGCATTTTCGCCGAGCAGGCGCTCGCGCAGAACCGGCATGAGCTCGTGATTCTCGATCTCGGGCTTCCGGGCATAGACGGCATGACGCTGCTTTCGCGCTTCCGCCAGAGCAACCGCCACACGCCGGTGATCATCCTGACGGCGCGCGATGAACTGCACGACCGCGTGCAGGGCCTGAACAGCGGCGCCGACGATTACATGCTCAAGCCGTTCGAACCGCAGGAGCTGGAAGCGCGCATCCGCGCCGTGATGCGCCGCAGCGGGCCGCATGGCGACGTGCCGCGTCCGGAAGTGTCGCTTGGCGGGCTGCGCCTGTCGGGTGTGGATCGCCGGATCTTCAACGACGAAAAGCCGCTCGAACTGTCGCCGCGCGAATTCGCCGTGCTTGAAATGCTGCTGCTGCGCCATGGCCGTGTCGTCAGCAAGGCACAGCTTCAGGATCACCTGACGCACTTCGGCGGCGACCTCGGCGATACCGCGATCGAAGTCTACGTGCACCGCGTGCGCAAGAAACTCGAAAACACGCGGGTGGAAATCGTGACGGTGCGCGGCTTCGGCTACCTGCTGCAGGAAATCCGGCAGGCCGCGTAAGCGCCTGTCGACGACGCCTTGCGATTCCCTCCCCGGCGCACGAGCGACGAGCGTTTCGCCCGCGACGATTGGCTTCACCTCGCGCAATCCAAGGTGACCGGCACGCCGCCGCCGCCGAGCCTGCGGCAGACCCTGCTGCGCCGGCTCGCGGCGCCGCTGTCGCTGCTCGCCCTGATGAGCGGGCTGATGGCGTACTGGCTCGCCTGGCAGTACACCCAGCACGTGGTCGACCGTTCGCTCGCTGATCTCGCCACCGCGATTTCCCGCCAGATCCAGCTCGCGGGCGTCGATGCGCCCGTGACCGTCCCGCCGCTCGCGCAGGCGATGTTCTCGGACCCCGTCGAGCAGCTGATCTACCGCATCAGCGACGGCGAGAACGAGATCGCCGGCGAGCCCGATCTGCCGCTCACGGGCACGAGCGTGCGGCGCATCCACTACGCGTACGTATTCGAAACGCACTATCAGGGCACGAGCGTGCGCGCGGCCCAGGTGCGCGTGGACCAGCCGCACGGCAATCCGATCGTCGTCGAAGTGGCGCAGCGCGTCGGCTCGCGCTATCGCATTGCGGTCGAGTTCCTGGTCGCGATCATGATGCCGCTGCTCCTCCTGCTGCTCGCAGGCTGGGTGATCGTGTGGCGCGTCGTGAACCAGCAGCTCAATCCGCTGACGGATCTTGCCGACACGCTGAATCAGCAGACACACATCTCGCTCGAGCCCGTTGACGAAACGCACGTGCCGATCGAGATCCGCCCGCTCACGAGCGCGATGAACGGCCTGCTCGATCGCCTGCAGACGGCGCTCGACGCGCAGCGCAAGTTCATCGCCGACGCGGCGCATCAATTGCGCACGCCGCTCACCGCGGTCAAGCTCCACGCAGAACAGGCGGTGAACGCACGCGATCCGGCGAAGGCGCTCGAAGCGGTGAAGGAGCTGCGGGCGTCGGCGGACCGGGCGGTGCGGCTGTCGAATCAGTTGCTCTCGCTTGCCCGCGCCGAGCCGGGCGAGCAGGCGGCGCGTTTCGCCGATTTCGACTTCGCCGCGCTTGCTTTCGAAACCGGCGCGGAGTGGGTGCCGCGCGCGCTCGCGGCGCACGTCGATCTGGGCTTCCAGCGCCTCGACGATCCGGAGAACGAGCATCCGCTGTTTGCGCGCGGCAACGTGGTGCTAGTGCGCGAGGTGATCGCCAACCTGATCGACAACGCACTGAAGTACATTCCGCCGTATCGCCACGAAGGCGCGCGCGTGACGCTCTCCGTAACCGAGTTCACCGACGCATCGAACCGGCGCTTCGGCGAAGTCGTCGTGGAGGACAACGGCCCGGGCGTGCCGCACGACCAGCAGCCGGATCTCTTCAAGCGCTTCTTCCGCGGCGACGGGCAGAACGTGGAGGGCGGCGCGGGGCTCGGCCTTGCGATCGTCCACGACATCATGGTGCTGCACGGCGGCAGTGTGCATTACGAAGACGCGCCGGAAGGCGGCGCACGCTTCATCGTGCGGATTCCGCTGAAGCCACAGGACCCGGGACCGCCCCCTCCGGCATGAAAAAAACGCCACGGCAGCAGCGTTCGCCGTGGCGTTTTTCGCGTGGCGCCTGCAAGGCGGGCCCCCTCGCTCCTTGCAGCCGGGCCTACTTCTTCAACGCGAGCATCGTGCCCCGGCATTTCTTCGAGCCGCAGCGGCACTCGTATTCCTTCTTGAGCTTCTTCGTGATGCGCCCGTCGATCACGAGACCGTAATCGTAGTTCAGTTCCTCGTCCGGCTCGATATCGCGGAGTGCGTGGATGAACACGCGGCCTTCCACTTCCTCGGCTTCGCAGTTCGGCGCGCACGAGTGGTTGATGTACTTCGCGCTGTTGCCGTCGATCTTGCCGTCGATCACGTGGCCGTCGTCGAGTGCGAAGTAGAACGTGTGATTCGGTTCTTCCGGATTGTGCGGATGACGGCGCAACGCCTCCTTCCACGTAATGCGTTCGCCCTTGTATTCCATCACCTGCTCGCCCGCCGCAATCCGCCTCGCGGCAAACACGCCCTTGCCATGCACGCCCGAGCGGCGAACGGTGACCCTGCGTGAACTCATCGAATGAATCCTTAAATATCGAACGGTGGGGATGGTTGTCTCGTGCCCGCTTCGATGCGCCGCGCGCGCGTCTAGTCCCGCGAAAAAAGCAGCTGAACGAATCGGAATTAAAAAAACGCGGCGGCCTCGGAGGCGCCGCGTTCTCGTCCTGAACGCATGGCGGCAGGACATCCGGCATCGTACACGTTAGGCGCAGACGAATTCAACCGTCGCAATCAATCCGAAGCACCCTGCGCAACATCCGGTACGCACCGTCGTTCGCGCGCTAGCGCTGGCCGAACGAGATGTCGCCGAACAGCGTCTTCAGCTCGCGCGGCTGCGAACGCCAGTACTGCGGCGGCGCATCGACGCTCGCACCGAGCACGGCCGCGGCGTGCCAGGGCCAGCGGGGATCGTAGAGCATCGCGCGCGCCATCGCGACGAAATCGGCCGTGCCGCTCGCGACGATCTCTTCGGCATGTACAGGGTCGGTAATCAGTCCGACGGCAACGGTGTTCACGCCGGTCGCTTCCTTCACGGCCTTCGCGAAGGGCACCTGATAGCCGGGTTCGAGCGGAATCTTCTGCAGCGGCGACACGCCGCCCGACGACACGTCGACCCAGTCCACGCCGCGCTTTTTCAGCTCGTTCGCGAACGCGATGGTGTCTTCGATACCCCAGCCGCCCTCCACCCAGTCCGTCGCCGACACACGCACGCCGACCGGCTTGTCGGCGGGAAACGCCGCGCGCACCGCGTCGAAGATTTCGAGCGGATAGCGCATGCGGTTCTCGAGCGAGCCGCCGTATTCGTCGGTGCGATGGTTGGCGATCGGAGAAAGGAACTGATGCAGCAGGTAGCCGTGCGCGGCGTGCACTTCGATGCCGTCGATGCCGAGCCGCGCCGCCCGCTTCGCCGACGCGACGAACGCCTCGCGCACACGGATGAGACCGGCTGTGTCGAGCGCAAGAGGCGGCGTTTCGTCCGGCTTCTGCGGAACCGCGGAGGGCGCATGCGGCAGCCAGCCGCCTTCGGACACCGGAATCAGCTGACCACCGTCCCACGGCGCATGACTCGACGCCTTGCGGCCCGCATGGGCAAGCTGCATCGTCACGGCGATCTTCGAATGCTTGCGGATGGCCGCGAGCACCGGCTTGAGCGCGGCTTCGGTGACGTCGTCCCACAGGCCGAGGTCGCCGGGCGTGATGCGGCCCTCGGGCTCCACCGCCGTCGCCTCGATGCACAGCATGGCCGCACCCGAAAGCGCGAGGTGGCCGAGATGGATCATGTGCCATTCGTTGGCTTCGCCACGCTCGGCGGAGTACTGGCACATCGGCGATACGACGATACGATTGGCAAGCTTGACGCTACGCAGCGTGTGCGGTGAAAACAGCGCGCTCATGACGGATTTCCGGTGAGGAAAAGGAGCGGACCAGAATATCACTTCGCTTTTTTTCCTGCAGATCGCGCACGGCTCGCGCGTGATTCGATTCTTCGCGTCTAGCCCGCGGGCATGTCGAGGCGGCTCGTCCACGACTCCACCTGGCCGCTTTCAAGGCGCTTCGCCGCGGTCTTGCGCCATCCCGGACTGAGCGCGTCGAGCGCGGCCATGCCTTCGAGCGATGCGCGGTCGTCGCGATCCACGTAGAGCACGCGCAGGAGACGCGCGACGCTCCATTCGGGATGCGGCCGCGCGAGACGCTCGACGCTGTCCCCCGCACCGATCTCGCCCGGCTCCAGCACGCGGTAGTACCAGCCGGTGCGGCGCGTATCCTGGACGCGGCGCGACATGTCATCGCGGGAGAAGCGCAGGTTGAGCTTCCAGCATGGCTGACGCGGCTGCGAAACCTGCACGATCGCCGTGCCGATGCGAAACACGTCGCCCACGCACACATCGTGTTCGCCGACACCGCGCGACGACAGGTTCTCGCCGAACGCGCCGGGCTTCTCGAAACGCGCAAGACCGGCCGTGCCGGCGGGCCATTCCTCGCGCCAGCTCGCGTAGTGATCGAACGAATAGTGAAGAAGCGCCTTTTCCGGGCCGCCGTGGTGCTTGCGCTCGAACTGCTCGTCGCCTTCGAGACCGGTTTCGCCCACCGCCACCCGCTCGGACACGGGCGTCTTGTGGATGGCGCTTTTCTTGCCCAGCGTGCCGAGCGGCGCGACCTTGCCGATCAG
>Ga0163162_10004292_pt1 | contig 13714 bp, 8 predicted proteins | sample S55metaG_FD_115310 | JGI IMG/M metagenome (GOLD analysis project Ga0163162, IMG submission 115310) | Switchgrass rhizosphere microbial communities from Kellogg Biological Station, Michigan, USA - S5-5 metaG | ecosystem: Host-associated > Plants > Roots > Rhizosphere > Soil | place: USA: Michigan...
TCCGGCTGAAAACGCATGCCAGGGGAAATGTGATCCAACCACAGAATGGACGGGTCTATGGCGCGACGGATGTAATTATCCGGGTGTAACAGATGCCTGTAAGCCGGAGAATGCATTGAGTGGTCAGATCAGTTGGGACGGAGCCACAGGTGCCATACAGGTACCCAGCACCTATAAGAATTTAAGAATATGGCGCAACACACCGGTTGTCGCCAATTTGGCCGCTGGAGCAACTGCTACATTCCCATTAGGAACCTTAGGGTATGAGTGGGATTGGGAACAATACACAAATAGTTATCCTCCCGGACGAGTTACCATGTCGAGTACGGATTTCGATGGCCACACACATAAATTAGCACTCTACAAAGCGCCGAGCGGTGCCATTGTATTCGGGGCTGGCACAGTTCAATGGGCCTGGGGTCTGGATGCAAATCATGACTTAAACTCACAGGGCGGAGGTGGTCCAGCTAATCAGGATATGCAGCAGGCTACAATTAATATTCTCGCCGATATGGGAGCCCAGCCCGGATCACTTCAGAGCCCGCTGGTAGCCGCTGTACAATCAACAGATGTTACTCCTCCGGTAACAATCATAACAGCTCCGGTAAATGGAGCAACGATTCCTCAGGGTAGTATTTTTCAAATTACCGGCACTGCAACCGATGTGGGTGGTGTGGTTGCCGAAGTCGAAGTTTCAGTAGATAATGGGACAACATGGCACGCCGCAACGGGAACAACCAGCTGGACTTATGCCTGGCTGCCGAGTGCTTTAGGAGCTGTTACAATAAAAAGCCGCGCCGTTGATGATATAGGCAATCTGGAATCACCCGGTGGCAGTGAAGGATCAGCCAATACAGTAAATGTTGTCGTGGTTACCGGTCCTCCGCCGACAAATTGCCCCTGCTCTGTTTTTACTCCGGCTGATATTCCGAGTAACACAGAAACAAATCTATGGGACGGAAACGACATTACAGTTGGTGTGAAGTTTAAAGCTTCTTTTGACGGAACTATTGCCGGTATCAAGTTTTATAAATCTGCCAGTGATAATGCAACAACTGACGAATATGTAGAATTATGGACACTGAGTCCGGATGGTGGGACAACACCGGGAACTTCATTGGGTAAAGCATTTTTCCCTGTAGGGTACACGCCAACCCCCGGCTGGAACGAAATTTTCTTCGATACTCCCATCCCGATTACAGCGAACACGGTTTATGTCGCAACAATGTATAGCCCACTCGGGTTCTATTCCAGTACAACAGATGCACTGCTGAATCCGATTGTCCGGGGACCGCTTGCCCTTATAGCGGATGGTGACCAAGGACCCAACGGTACCTATATATTCCCCGGTGAAGGATATCCGGTAAGCGGATACTTTTCATCCAACTATTGGGTGGATGTAGATTATTCCAATGGCGTGGATATCACTCCCCCTAACGTTATTGCAAATTCACCAGCGGAGGGAGCAACGAATGTGACTATCAACAGTTCAGTGAGTGTCATTTTCAATGAACGAGTTGATTCGTTAAGGGTCACCACCAACTTTGAATTAAGAGATGCATCGAACAACCTGATACCGTCGTCAGTGAGTTATTCACCCAATACAAATACGGCAATTTTGATTCCGTCAGTACAGCTAGACTATTCAACAACGTACACGGCTACAGTAAGAGGGGGTGCGACAGGTATACGGGATCTGGCAGGAAATAATATGCTGACAGATTTTATCTGGAGTTTTACGGTTGTTGCTCCTCCTGCAGTTCCACCCGATGAAGGAGCAGGCGGACCTTGCTTGATCATCAGCAGCTCACTCACTCCATACAGCAGATATCAGGTTGAAATACTCCGGGCCCAGGGATATACGGGTTTCAGGGCGGTAGATATTACCGAAGTAAATGCGGCCATGCTGGATAGTTTTGATGTTATTCTGTTAGGAAATATTACCGTTAATTCAGCACAGGCTACGATGTTTTCAAACTGGACGACAGCAGGCGGTACGCTCATCGCACAACGTCCCAGCGCATTACTCCAACCTTTAATGGGAATTACGGTATCAGGTACGAAGCCGGATAATATCACAAATACGTATTTACTTGTTAATACCACTGCGGGGTTGCCCGGCGCGGGGATTGTCAACCAGACTATCCAATATCACGGGATTGCAGACCTATACACTATGTTGTCGGGAACTACAAGCCTCGCCACACTGTATTCATCCCCAACTGTCGCCAGCACAAATCCGGCGATCACTACAAGAAACGTTGGAACAAATGGTGGTAAGGCGATTGCGTTTGCATTTGATCTGGCAAAATCTGTCGTTCTCACCAGACAGGGAAATACTGCATGGGCAGGACAGAGCCGGGATGCCCAGAGTGGTCCGATCCGTTCTGATAATTTATTTTTCCCGAATTATATTGACTTTAATAAAATTCAAATTCCTCAGGCAGATGAGCAACAGCATCTGCTTACTAATATTATTTTACTTAGCAATTTGCACCGTAAGCCCTTACCGCATTTGTGGTTTTTCCCTGGTGACAATAAAGCGGTTGTAATAATGACCGGCGATGATCATAATAATGGAAGCTATCCGGGCAGCTCAGGTACTGCACTAAGATTTAATGAATACAGGGACTTAAGCCCGGACAATTCGCAACAGGCGGTGGATGACTGGAAAGCGATCCGGGGTACATCTTACGTATATAATAACATTCCTATCCCTGATGATTCCGTTGAATATTATCAATCCTTAGGTTTTGAAATTGCTTTGCATCCGAATACCAATTGTACAAATTTCACAGCAGCTTCACTGACCAGTGACATGACAACACAGCGGTTAGAACTGGAAGCCCAGGTGCCCAGTATTATTCCGCCGGTAACAAACAGAACCCATTGCATGCCCTGGAATGACTGGGTTACTCATGCTAAAGTGGAGAGTTCTTTTGGAATTCGCTTTGACGTGAATTATTACTATTGGCCAGGCACATGGGTACAAAACAGGCCCGGCATGTTTACGGGATCGGGTATGCCTATGCGATTCTCGGATATGGATGGAACAATTATCGATGTATACCAGGCGCCTACTCAGATGCCGGATGAATCTCAATTAAACATTCCATCCAGTATCAATACCCTGTTAGACAATGCGATCAACCTGGGTTATTATGGTGCGTTTGTAATGAATATGCATACCGATACTGCTATACATACTGGTTCAGACCAAATCATTTCGTCTGCGATGTCAAGGAATGTTCCGGTGATCAGTGCCAAACAAATGCTCACCTGGCTCGATGACAGGAATAACACCGTTTTCAGCCATATGACCTGGTTAGACAGCAAGCTTAGTTTTGATCTGACCAGTTCTGCGCATAACCTGCGTGCGATGGTACCATTTAATTCATCTGACGGAAGTTTAATACAGGTTACTGAAAATGGACTACCCATTAATTTTGAGTCTCAAACCATTAAGGGAATCCAATATGGAGTTTTCCCGGCCAGTACAAATAGTTATGTAGCCATTTATTCCAGCACCCCATTGCCGGTAACACTGGCTAGTTTTACAGTAACTAAACAGCAGGACGACGCCCGGTTGAACTGGACAACTTCCATGGAAGAAAATAATAAGGGTTTCGAGGTACAACGTAGTACGGATGAATCCCAGTGGACGGTGTTAAGCTTCGTTGCGGGCGCAGGAACCAGCCAGACAAAACACGACTATCAATACCTGGATCAGAATCTAACGGCAGGTACATATTACTACCGTTTGCGACAGGTGGATTATGACGGTCATTCACAATTCTCCAAAATAATTCCGGTTACATTTGACGGAGACCTTGTGTTGGCATTAAAACAGAACCGCCCGAATCCTTTCACCAACAATACCATAGTGGAAATGGTTATTCCGAAATATTGTCAGGTACAACTCGTATTGTATGATCAGACCGGTAGACCGGTGCAGCAATTGGTGAATGAATTCAAATCTGCAGGGAAATACAATATACAGGTTAACAAGAATGGTTTAAGTCCGGGCATATATTATTACAAAATGAATGCAATGGGTCAGACGATTACCAGAAAGATGACGATTCTTTAAAGAATACAACTATAATAAAAAAAGCCGCTGATCATTCAGCGGCTTTTTTATTTACAATTAAAGAGAACAGTTAAATAAGGAAGAATTTTATCAGATACTAATCAGGAATCAGAATGCATTTTTATCACCTTGTATTGTTACCAGTACCGTTAAGACCATTATTTTTAAATCCAGGTATAGTGACCAGTTTTCCATATACCAGGTGTCGTATTCCACTCTTTTCTTCAGAAATTCATTGTCCCTGATTTCTCCCCGGTAACCATTTACCTGTGCCCAGCCGGTAAGTCCTGGTTTAACAAAGTGCCTGATCATATATTCCTTATACAATTCAGCAAAATGCTCTGTATGTTTCAGCATATGGGGTCTCGGTCCTACCAAAGACATATCCCCGAGAAAAATGTTCAGGAACTGCGGAAGCTCGTCAACATTAGTTTTACGCATAATACGTCCCAGCCTTGTAACCCGGTCATCATTCCGGCTTACCTGAACGGAATCGGCCTGGTCATTTACCCGAAGGCTGCGGAATTTAATACAACGAAATGGCTGATTGTTTTTACCTGATCTTAACTGGATGAAGAAAACCGGTCCTTTTGAATCCAGTTTAATCAATATGGCCAGTAGGGGAACCAGCCAGGAAAGAATAAAAATGATTACCAGTGTGCTGACAATAATGTCAAGCGCTCTTTTTTTAATTCTGTTCCCTGTATCTTCAAGGGGTTCTTTTCTTAATGACAGTACAGGAATGTCATTTATAAAATCAACAAATATATTCCTGTTGACAAATATCTGGTAGTCGGGAACGAATTTAAAATAGACGAATTGTTTTTCGGCCTCATTAGCCAGTTCCAGCAGATAAGGATATTGCTCCGGAGCCAACGTGGAATATATTTCCGTAACCTGATGTTGTTTTACAAAATGCATGCAATCTTCAAGGTTTCCAAAAACCCTCAACTCTTCCGAGTCCCGAATCAATCCTTTGTCATCAAAACAACCGGCCAGTTTAACCAGCTTGGCTTCTTTCTGAAAATACTCAATAAGTCGTTTGGAAACCTGATTGTAACCGAGGACGATCACATTTTTAGCCAGCCTGAATTTACTGCGGAGGGAGAGAACTAAAAGATTAAATATGATCCGGTTAAAAAGTAAGATAGTAGCAAACCCGGCAAAACAAAAAATGATAAAAAAACGGGAGTACTGGAAATGGTAGAGGAAAATGAATAAGAGGAGGCTTGTGGTGGTGAAGATGTAGCATTTGAAAGTTCTCTTGAAGAAAACTTCAAAATCAAGCCAGTTCTTACTCATATAAAGCTGGGTGAGGTGTACGGATGTAATCCAGCTGAGATTAAAAACGGCGAAGAATAAATGGTATTCTTTTAGATTTATTGCGTTTGCCCTGAAAATGCCGACACTGGCAAATAACAGGATGATGTTCAGGGATAATACATCCCATAAAAATAATAATGTCCGAAAGAAGTTAAACGAACGCTTATTCATGCGACGGGTGGTCTGGTTCTATAACGCGGTTAGGTTCGGTAAATTTTACATAAATATTTGTGATTCTGTGTTTAAATTGTAATTTTTATTGCCTTTTGATCAAATTGATTGATCAGAGAAACGGTTTCGTTGATATTATTTCTGGACGACGCACCGAATAGAATTGACTCAATATTGGGCAGTCCGCAAACGTATTCAATTGCTTCTTTTGGTGAAGTGGCACCTCCTGCCAGCACCTGCATGGCAATTGCCCGGAATTTCCTTGTCTCCAGTGTTTTCTTATACAGGGCTTTACCACCAGACATCCGGAAGCCGGCTTTGTTGATAGAAGAACATACGATTGGATTCTTTATTCCGGCCTCTTCAAGCACATCCAACAGCAGGGGAAGGTTCATCGTGATGAATCCTGCTTCAGCACGATATTTTTTTGCAACATAGTCATGGAATGTGACCAAAACATCTGTCATCTTTAATCCAAGTAACAGGTCGGTAATTACATTTTGTAAAAAAATTACCGGAGTATTGAGGCCTTTGAACATTTTCATTTCAGCATCTATGAGCAGTTCCATTATAGCCATATAGTCTTTAGACAAAAAAGCTACGCCACCCTTAAACAATGAACCGACAAAATTCCCCGGAACATATTGTTTCAGTGTTCCCGCAATCCCGAGTTCAGTAACGGCATTAGCATATTTATGTGCATACGGCATGCAGGGGAAGATTTTGAAGTGACGGTATTTCTCCGGATTATCCCGAATCACCTGGCAGATATTGGCAATCCGGTCATGGGTAGTACACATAAATGTATTTACCCCGGCTTCAATTGCATAGTCCAGGGTTTTTATAATCGCCGCATCATCTTTGAAACGGATCGACTGCGCCATGGATTTTTCATCGGAAATATGGTTTACCGCAAAAAACTGATTGTCGCCAAATAAAATTCTATCCATTAGTTAAAGTATATTCTTTTCTGATTAGGGAAATTGCACGGTCTGTAAGCCAGGCACTTTCAAAATGGTTGATATTATTAGGAACTTTGCCATGAATTGCCCGTATAAAATAATCAATCTGTGCACTGTATTCTTCCCCCCGAAGATAATAAGCCACTTCATGGGTAAGGTCCGTAACGTGTTTGATATTCCAGCCTTTAGTATATCCTTCCGGGCATTCATCCTTAAAATAAACCTTGAGCTCATTGGCATCCGAAACCAGTTTACCTTTTTTTGCATTGATTGTAATGGAGGTCGACATTTTACGGATTGTGTCGTCACTCCAGTTTACTGTTAAAAGCCCGGTAACCTTATTACTGAGTTCCAGCATGGCATAGACAGCGTCATCAACGTCTTTCGAAAAAATGGATTTCAGCATGCTTGCCTTTACACCGGAAACTGGTGCAATGATGTGATTGATCAGATCGATAACGTGCGAAGCATAATCCATCAGGCAACCACCGCCGTCTTCTGGTTTTGACCGCCAGGTATCCTGTTTTGGATTTACAACAACAGGACCGTATGCCTGTCCATGAAAATGATATATTTCACCCAGCCAGCCTCCGTCCACAATTCGTTTTACCTCCTGGAATGTGCCTACAAATTTGTTGTGATAGCCAACCTGGTTAATCAGGTTCTTTTGTTTTGCCAGGGCAACCAGTAAATTGCCCTCTTCAGGATTTAAACAAAATGGCTTCTCAGTGAAAACATGGATATCCCTTCGCAGGAGTTCTTCGACCATTTTTGCGTGAAATTTTGTAGGAACGGCCACAAAAACAGCGTCCGGTTTAGCAGAATCCAACATTTTTATGTGATCCGTAAAACAGGGGAACCCGCTGTATTTTTCAATCGCGTCAATCATCATTTTAGATGTATCGCAGACACCCACTATTTCTACTTCCGGATGGGCTCCGAGTATAGCAAGATGTGAAATGCCCATTTTCCCGGTTCCTATAATTCCAACCCTTGTCATAGTGTAACGTATTAAAAATTAGATCTACTTCAGAAGTGACGTGAAAGTATCGATGACTTTTTGAATATCTTCTTCCTTCATCGGGATATATAGCGGAAGGATGATACTTTGATCACTGGCTTTTTCAGATACGGGCAGAGAAAGACCTTCGTATTCTTTTTTATAAGCGGTCTCCCGGTGACTCGTCATAATTCCTCTTCGTGTTGAAATGCCGGCATCCAGCATTTTCTGCATGAGTTCGTTGCGGCTGACCGGGCAATTATCCTTTAAATAAATGCTGTACGACTGATAATTGCTGAAGTAACCTTTTTTTTCCACCGGCAGCTGCAGGCATCCGATATTTTTAAAGGCTTTATGATATCGCCTGGCTATTTTTTTTCTTTTGGCGATTATCCAATCCAGCTTTTCGAGTTGTTGTATACCAACCGCAGCCTGTATATCCGTCAGCCTGTAATTGTATCCAACCTCAAGATGATCCTCAAATATCACTTTTGATGACTCATGACGGGTTCGGTCATTTACCGACATTCCATGTTGCCGGAGTAATCTCAGCCGGTTATAATAATCTTCATTATTTGTTGTGATCATTCCTCCATCACCGGTGGAAATTACTTTTCTCGGATGAAATGAGAAACAAACGAGTTCTGAATGACTGCCAATTTTCGCTTCCTTATAGGAAGAACCGGCCGCACAGGCTGCGTCTTCAATCAGTTTCAGGTTATGTTTAGAAGCAAGTTCCCTGAACCTGTCAATATCAGCCGGCATGCCGATCTGATGAACCAGCAGGATAGCTTTGGTCTTTGCATTTATCCGTTTCTCAACATCAGTTGCATCAAGATTGTAATTGGCGGGATTGATTTCCGCAAAAACAGGTTTGGCCCCTGTATATTTAATGGCATTAGCCGTGGCAATATAACTCAGGGAGGGACAGATCACTTCATCGTCCGGACCGACGCCTGCAACAATCATAGCCAGGTGCAATGCGGTTGTGCAATTAGAGACCGCCACAGCAAATTTGGCTCCGGTGTAAGCAGCAAATTTCTGTTCAAATTCAGCCACTCTCGGTCCCTGGGTAATCCATCCGGTAAGAATGGTATCGTAAGCGGCTTTTGCTTCTTTTTTTGTCAGATAAGGCTTGGCAATAGGAATCATTCGTTGACTGTAATTTTTATTTTTTCAAAATACCATTCACTTAATTCTTTCATTCCCTGTTCCAGAGAAATGGTAGGGGTGAAGTGGAGTAATTCTTTAGCCTTGCTGATATCGGCCAGCCTGCGACTAACGGGGTTGATTGAATTTTCCTCCCGGTATTCCGGTTTGAGATTTGACTGATTTACTTTCAACAATACTTCGAGTAGTTGTTTCAGGCTGGTTTCTTCACAATTACCAATATTAAAAGCTTCATCGGTTACATCAGCCTGGAGAGCGGCAATATTTGATTTGGCAATATCTTTTACATATACAAAGTCCATTGTGGTAGAACCATCACCATAGATTAATGGATTTCTGCCATCCCGGATGCAATCCAGCCATTTGATCATAACCTCGGTATACTTACCATCAGTATCCATGCGGGGTCCATAGGCATTGAAATAACGCAGGGCAACATAATCCAGACCGTACATAAACTTAAAACTACGGAAAAGTTGTTCACCCCACATTTTGGCGGCGCCGTAAAAAGTCTGGTTATTGTAAGGATTGTCCGTTTCAGGTGTCGGAAAATGCTGGGCAAGACCATAAACGGATGCGCTTGAACTATAGATTACTTTTTTCACCTTGTGCTTTACGCATAAAGAAGCCACTTCAAAAGTTGATTTGAGCATCACTTCGAATCCTTCCCGGGGATTGGCTGCACAGGAATTGATGCGCAGAGCCGCCATGTGAAACACATAATCTGATCCGGAAATGCAGGATTCAAGCAGTTCCAGATCCCGCATATCACCGTTATTAAACTCGACGATAGGGTTCCCGATAAAATTCTTCATATTCGCATGTCCTCCACGGATTAAATTATCAATGATGATAATTTTTTTTGGTTGAAGCGGAATGAGTTCTTCTATTACATAAGAACCAATAAAACCGGCACCACCCGTCACTAACACCGTACTGTTTTTTATTTTATTGCGCATTTAAGAATGGGTTTATCTGAAAAATATTTATTTGGCATTATAATTCTACTATTTCATCAATAATGAACACTGGCCTTTTGCGACTTGCATCAAGCGTTCTCCAAAGATATTCGGCGATTATTCCCAGAGAGATGTTTGTGATACCAAACCCGATGGTCAGGATAGACATCAGTGCGGGCCAGCCACTGGCCAGATCATGATAAATCAGTTTTCGGGTTACAATATATATCGTCCACAAAATTCCGAAAAAAAACATGGCTATCCCAATAATGGTAACCATACGTATTGGAGCATACGAAAAGGCTACAAATGAATCAATGAACAGTTTAATTTTTTTGGAAATGGTCCATTTACTTACGCCTGTTTTCCTTTCCTGTTTTTTATAGGAAATAGAGGACTGGCGAAATCCCATTCCCAGGATCTGCAGAAAAATGGAAGAATTCGCTTCCACATTGGTTTTTACCTGGGTAACAACCTTTTTGTTGAACATAACAATATCAAACCCCTTTTCAGGAAAATTGCTGAATGCAAATTTTTTCATGAGGTAGGCATACAATGAAGAAAATGCCTTCTCTCCCAGAGAAACTTTAACGCTTTCCCGGTGCGCCCAGATGATTTCATTGCCTTCTTTAACTTTTTCTTCCATGCGAAGGATCAGATCCAGCGGATCCTGCAAGTCAGCATAGTTAAAACAGATCAGGTCACCAATAGCAATTGAAATACCGGCTCTCAGGGCGGCATGGGAACCAAAATTCCTGGAGAGGCTGATAATTTTTGCTTTATATGTACGGTGATTCATCTCCCGAAGCCTTTCCACAGAGCGGTCTTTGGAACCGTCATTTACAAATATTACTTCCGGCTTAAGGTGCGGATGTTCTTCAAAAAAAACATTCAGACTTTCAACGAGGTATGGAATCCCCTCGTACTCATTATAAATGGGAATAATAAGGGAGACATATGGGTTATTCATCTCATGCATGATTATCCTGTTTGAATCTGACGCGAATGCTTTTTATGAATTCTGTGGGGACAATTCTTTTACCATTGACTTCAATTTCCTGAATTTTCAATATGCCTTTACCACAGGCCACAAGAATGGTTTTTGAATCTTTTTGTATTTCCACTACATGTCCGGGAACTGCCAGGAATCGTTCCTTATAATCATAAACCATTGCTTTCCAGACAATGACTTTTTCTCCATTCAGGAAACTATATGCTCCACTGTACGGTTCTGCGGAAGCCCGAACCAGCCGGCTGATCGCTTTTGCGCTGTCGTTCCAATTCACCTGACTATCCTCAGGCAGGCGCGGATAACACCGTAAACCATGAAGGGAACCTTTTATTTCAAATGCCCCCGGATCTTTAAATACTTTTTTTAGCGCTTTTTCATACAGGAGCGGCGAGTCGCGGACTGCCGCTTTAAGAATATCTGAAATATATGTCTGTTCAGTGATGGGTATGGCTTTTCTTGTCACAACGTCTCCGGCATCCAGTACGGGATCCATTTTATGGATATTTCCGTAGATTTTATTTTCTCCATTGATTATTGACCAGTTAACAGTCGCATTTCCCTTATAATCCGGAAGATTTCCAAGATGAAAATTCAGTATGCCACATTCAAAAAGATCCAGGAAACTTTTCGGAATTGTATATTTCCAGTTTACACTGATTGCAGAGCGGATCTTATTCTCTTTTACAATTCCTATGAGTTCTTCATTATTCAGTGACTTTATCATGAAAAACCGCGCACCAATTTCGGTCGCAAGCAGCTCAAAATCCTGGTGTTTGATATCATATTCTTCATAGGCCTCCTCAGTAACTATGGCCTTTACGGAAAACCCTTTTTTCACCAGATGCCTGATGGCTTCGTACAAATAGCGCGACCTGCCAATAGCAATGATATGGTTTATTGCACTCATACTAATTCCAGTATTTTTTCATTCTTGTACATATAGTTCCCCTCCAGCAGGGCTTCCCCCACCTTTAGTCCTCCGGACTGAAGGCGAATTATCGGATCGTAACCGACGGCGGAGGGGAGGATACCCATATGACCGCTATGGACATGGTGAGGAAAAAATCTCACCCCTTCTTTTTGTAAAAACGTTTCATCCAGGTCGCCGGCATATCGTAAAATATACGGATCTGTCAATAAGGATTTAAGTTGTTGAAAACGGACTGGGGTATTATCACCGATCCAGTTCTGATCAAAGGGATAAGCTGTAAAAATAACGGCTTCTGCGTTCCTGTAAGAATCCGGAATCTTCAGATCAGGAAAGCCACCTATCCAGTCTACCCTGGTGATATCGTAACGGTGTTTGTTTTCATCCTTGTCAATCACAGCAAGTCCATCACAAATCCCGGCAAGGACCTTGGCGATAAAGGGTCCAAAATCATTGTTGCAGAGTAGAATAAATTTATTTCCATAGGGACATATTCCGGCATCAAATATTTGTTTGAGCGCCATATCACCGAGATAGTTAAATACATCTACGTTTGGATGCCTTTCGTTGGTAGCGCCGACCTTAAACCCTCTTTTCCGGATATATTCAATATCCATGTCGGCATCTCTCCATTCCCATGCTTCATACATCAGGGGAATAACCAGGTTGTCTTTGGCATGAATCAACATTTCTTTATTCAAAGGCCGGAGGTGACCGGAATTTGTTATAATATCCGCCTGTGCGATGATGTCCGGACTAAGCTTGTCTATAAAATGTATATCCAGAGGGAAATCCCGGAATGTGCCGGCCAGTTCCCTGGTGCCGGCAAATACTTCTTCTGCTGTCCCGTATCGGGTGGTTTTTGAAAATGCATAAACTTTTGCACCGGAAATGGCTGCGATAACGGGAGTGACCACATAAGCACCGGTAGCGGCTTCAGTTAAAACGATCCTGCCTTTCAAATCCAGTTGGAGCGCGTCGACCTGGCGCACCAATTTATTTATCAGCATCGTTAATAGCTATTTAATGTTTTGATTACATAATCCGATTCTTCATTTGTCAGCTCTGCATACATCGGTAGTGAAAGGCAATGACCAGCCAGATATTCTGAATTTGGAAAATCCCCCGCTTTGTATCCCAATGACGTGTAAGCTTTTTGGAGATGGCAGGGTACAGGATAGTGTAAACCCGGGAAAATGTTTTTGTCATTGAGATACTTCAGCAATTCATCCCGGTTTTCAGTGGTGATAACGAACAAATGAAATACAGATTCATGGCCCGGAGGCTGAACCTGCATTTTTATTCTTGGATTTTTTATTTCCGAATGGTATTTCCCTGCAATTTCTTTTCTTCTGGAATTCCATCCCGGAAGATATTTCAGTTTAATTTTCAGGGATGCTCCTTCCAGTCCGCCCATGCGCATATTAAACCCGATTTCGTCGTGATAATACCGGGTAACGGAGCCATGATTCCTCAGACTTTGCAAATGTTTGTAATATTTTTCATTATTTGTTGTAATTCCTCCGGCTTCGCCGCAAGCCCCCAGATTTTTTCCAGGATAAAAGCTAAAGCAGGCCATTTCGCCAAACCCACCCACTGGCTTGCCTGAATAACAGGCTCCCTGGGCCTGGGCTGCATCTTCAACCAGGAAAAGATTGTGTTTTTTACATATGGCCAGAACGGGATTGATATCAAATGGCTGTCCGTAAAGATGCACTCCGATTACCGCTTTTGTTTTCGAATTTATTTTTTGCTCGAGTTTGCCAGCGTCAATTTCCCAGGTATCCGGATCGCAATCTACAAATACAGGAACCGCCCCGGTATAGGAAACTCCCCAGGCAGTCGCGATGAATGTATTAGCCGGAATGATCACTTCATCACCATGACCAATACCTAATGCCAGCATGGCTAAATGAATAGCAGTGGTGCCGTTGTTTACGCCGACAGCATATTTAGTGCCGCAAAATGCAGCAAAATCTTTTTCAAATTCTTCAACAAAGGGACCGCCGGAGAACGCTGTTTGATCATATACTTTTTCAAATGCTTCAAACACTTCTTTTTTGATTTGCTGGTGTTGTCCCTTCAGGTCAAGACAGGCA
>Ga0163162_10004293_pt1 | contig 13712 bp, 10 predicted proteins | sample S55metaG_FD_115310 | JGI IMG/M metagenome (GOLD analysis project Ga0163162, IMG submission 115310) | Switchgrass rhizosphere microbial communities from Kellogg Biological Station, Michigan, USA - S5-5 metaG | ecosystem: Host-associated > Plants > Roots > Rhizosphere > Soil | place: USA...
CCCGGCTTCGACGTCGTCCTAGCGCTGGAGCATGTCGAGGAAGAGCAACGCGACGCCCGCGCAGATCGCGGAGTCCGCGACGTTGAACGCGGGCCAGTGGTGCCCGGAGATGGAGAAGTCGAGAAAGTCCACCACGTATGTGAAGCGCACGCGGTCGAGGAGATTGCCCACCGCGCCGCCGAGGATGAGCGCCAGGCCCATCTGGAGCCGGACGCTCTTGTGGGAGGAGCGCAGGGCGTAGCCCGTCACGATCAGGAACACGAGGACCGCGACGCTGTTCAGGACGATCGCCTTGACGGAGGAGTCGACCGAGGCAAAGAGGCCGAACGCGGCGCCGCTGTTCTGGACGTAGGTCAGGTCGAAGAGCCCCGAGATGACCTCGCGCGACTCGTGAACCTGGAACGTCCGCATGACGACGCCCTTGGTCCACTGGTCCAGGAGGAGGACCGCGAGCGAGACGAGGAAGTACGCGCCCCGGTAGAGAGCGCTTTCCTTCAGGCGCGGGAAGGCCTTCACTGCACGACCCCGGCGGGCTCTCCGGCCCGGAGCTGGAGCACCTCGCGGCACCGATCGCAGAGGCCGTCGGCCTCCGCCTCGGGCGTCACCTTCCAGCACCGGTCGCAACGACGCCCGCGCGCTTTTTCGAAGCGCAGCGACAGGCCGGGGTACGTCGCGGACGGCGTCCAGTCGCGGCCGGCGGCGACGGATTCCGCTGTCGTCGCCTCCGACACGATGAAGAGGTCGGCGAGCCGGGGTCCGACCGTCCCCGTCGCCCGCCGGTCGCGCTCCAGCGCGTCGCTCACGGTCAGGGCGATCGCCCCCTCGAGAGAGGAGCCGATGATTTTTTCCTTCCGGGCGTCTTCGAGCAGCCGGGAGGCTTCTTCGCGGAGCTTCATCAGGCGGTCCCAGGCTTCCTCGGGAACGTCGGTATCGGGCAGGTCATCCAGGGCGTCGAAACGCACGACGTGGACCGATTGTTCCTTCGCGCCCGGCAGGGCCTCCCAGATTTCTTCGGACGTGAACGGGAGGACCGGGGCCGTCAGCGTGGCGAGCGATCGGCCGATCCGGAATAGCGCGGTCTGCGCGGACCGCCTCTCGGGCGACGCCGCCGACGAGGCGTAGAGCCGGTCCTTCAGGACGTCGAGGTAGAAGGCGGACAGCGTCGTCGCGCAGAAATTCACGACCGCGTGGTACACGAGGTGGAACTCGTACTCCCGGTACGCCTCGAGGAGCCGGGCCGCCAGACGCCGGGCCTGGACGAGGGCCCAACGGTCGAGCGGCAGCAGGTCATCCGCTGCGACCGAGTCGCGCGCGGGATCGAAGTCGTAGAGGTTCGAGATCAGGTAGCGCGCGGTGTTTCGGATCTTGCGGTACGCCTCCGCGCACCGGGCCAGGATCTCGTCGGAGATCGGCTCGTCGTCCCGGTAGTCGACGCTCGCGACCCAGAGGCGGAGGATGTCCGCGCCGTTCTTCTGGATCAAGTCCTGCGGCGCGATAACGTTGCCGAGGGACTTCGACATCTTCCGGCCCTTGCCGTCGACGACGAATCCGTGCGTGACGACCGCCCTGTAGGGCGCGTCGGAGTGGAGCGCCACGGATGTCAGGAGCGAGGACTGGAACCAGCCCCGGTGCTGGTCGTGCCCCTCGACGTAGACGTCGGCCGGCGGACCGTCGCCTTCCTTGACGAGCTCGGGCCACTGCCCGTGGCGCAGGACCGCAGAGTGCGAGACCCCCGAGTCGAACCACACGTCCAGGATGTCGGTCTCGGCGACGAAGTCCTCGGGGCGGAACCCGCGCAGGTCGGCTCCCGGCGGAAGGAAGTCGACCGCGGGCAGCGCGTACCAGGCGTCCGCTCCGTCTTCGCGGAAGAGCTCCACGACGCGGGCGAAGAACTTCGCCTGTTCACCGGGCGAGTCGGCCCAGGGATAGATCGCGGCGCGCTCCCCGTCCCGCATCGCGAAGAGGAGCGTGATGGGGGAGCCCCAGCGGCGCTGCCGGGAGATCAGCCACTCGTGGCGGTTCTCCACCATACCGGCGATCCGCGCCTCGCCCCACGGCGGCACCCAGCGGACGCGGCGGATCGCGTCGAGCGCGCGGGCCCGGAGGTCGGCGGATGGCAGATCGAGCCGGATGAACCACTGCACGGTCGCGCGGAAGATGACCGGGTTCTTGCAGCGCCAGCAGAGCGGGTACTCGTGCCGGAACGCGGGCTGGAAGGCGACGAGCGCTCCCGCTGCGTCCAGGTCCTTCACGATCTCGGCGTTCGCGTCGTGTACCTTTTTACCGTGGTACTTCGGTACCGTAGTGAACCGTCCGGCTTCGTCCACGGGAGAGAGGATCGGAAGGTTCTCGCGGACTCCCGTCTGGAAGTCGTCCTCGCCCGCGCCCGGCGCGGTGTGGACCAGCCCGGTGCCCGCGTCCATCGTGACGTAGTCGGCCGCGACGAATCGGAACGAGCGCTCCTCCTCCTCCGGCGTGAGCGCACCCCGCATCTCCGGGCCGAGGGGGTGCCGGTACCGCAGGCCGACGAGCGCCGATCCCTTCGCGCGCGCGATCTCGGTCAGGGACTTTCCGGTCTCCGCCGAGACGAGCGCGACCAGCTTCTCGGCCACCACGAGGACGCGGCCGGCGCCGTCGGAGACCAGGAGATACGTCTCGTCTGGATGGACCGCGATCGCCAGGTTCGACGGGATCGTCCAGGGCGTCGTCGTCCAGATCAGGGCCTCCGGTGACGGACCGGACGACCGCGCCGCGCCGAACGCGGCGGCGACCGCGTCCTTGTCGAGTGGGAAGGCCACGAAGATCGCGGGATCGGTGCGTTCCTCGTATTCGAGCTCCGCCTCCGCGAGCGCGGTGCGGTCCGCGAAGCACCACCGTACCGACTTCAACGCCTGGTACACCAGGTTCTCGCGATAGAACTCGCCGAACACGCGCGCGATCTCGGCCTCGTAGTCCTTGCTCATCGTCAGGTAGGGCCGCTCCCACCGCCCTCCGACGCCCAGCCGGCGGAACTCCGACCGCTGGATATCGACGTATCGCCCGGCGTACTCCCGACAGGCCCGCCGGATCTCGAGCGCCGACATGCCGGCCTTCTTCGAGCCGAGCTGAGAGTCCACGTGCCGCTCGATGGGGAGGCCGTGGCAATCCCAGCCCGGGACGTACGGGGCATCGAATCCCAGCATCGAGCGGCCCCGCACGATGAAGTCCTTCAGGATCTTGTTCATCGCCGTGCCGATGTGGATGTTTCCGTTGGCGTACGGCGGACCGTCGTGAAGGATGAACCGCGGACGGTCCTTCGACGCCTGACGGATGGCGGACTCGAGGTCGTCCTTCTCCCACGCGGCGAGCCTCTCGGGCTCCCGCCGCGGAAGGTCCGCCTTCATCGGGAAGTCGGTCTTCGGCAGGTTGAGCGTGGCCTTCAACGCGGCCTTGTCGTCGTCCTGTTTCGCCATGTTTCGAGCCCGACAAGATACCAAGAACGTCACGGGGACAGGCCCACGGCCCTGCACCCGTCCCGGACTTCCGGCGGATTCGGGCCGGCGGGCTCTGCCGGCGCTACTCCTCCGCCGTCAGGGCGACCACGGCCGCGGCCACGCTCTTCGTGTGCGTGATCGAGACTTCCGCCTGCGCGACGCGGAGCTCGCGGGCCCGCTCGAGGGCGCGGCCGTGAAACGCGAGCAGCGGCTTGCCGCGGCGGTCGCGGCCAACTTCGATCTCGCGGAACGCGAGGCCGCGCCAGCCCGTTCCGAGCGCCTTCATCGCGGCCTCCTTGGCGGCAAACCGGCCCGCGACGTGCTCCGCACGCGCGCGCGGGTGGCGGCGGGACCGCGACAGCTCACCCGGCCGGAACACGCGATCGATGAACCGGTCGCCCCACCGCTCGAGCACCGCGGCGACGCGGTCGACCTCCGCCAGGTCGAGGCCGAGCAGGACTCTCAAAGCCGGCCCCCGGCCGAGAAGGTCACTTGATCCCGAAGAAGCGCGCGATCCGCTGCCGCAGCGGGCTTCGATCCTCGGTCCGGTCGGCGTCTCCGCGCGCCGCCTCGAGGGCGTCGGCGGACTTCTTCCGGCGCTCCTGCATGGTCAGTTCGAGCATCCCCACGAGGGAGGGGTTCTCGCGCAGGATGGGGCCGAGCGTCGCCTTGTCGATCTCGACGAGCGTCGCCTCCGTCAGCGCGCGGATCGTGGCCGTACGGACGTCTCCGGTCAGGAGGCTGATCTCGCCGAATGCGCTGCCCGCCTCCAGGACCGCGAGCTTCTGGCTCTGGCCGACGTCCCCGTGGACGCTCACGCCGAGGCGGCCGTCCTCGACGATGAACATCGAGGACCCGCGGTCCCCCTCGCGGACGATGGTCTCGCCCGGTGCGAAACGGCGCTCCCAGGCCCCGGCCGCGAGGCGCTTTCTCGCCTCGTCGGAGAGAAGCGCGAAGAGATCCACGTTCGCGATCGCTGACTCGATCGAGGGCACACTGTCCCTCGCGATCAACGCGCCCCCGGAATACTGCCACTGCCGGATGAGCGGGAAGGCGATCCGGATTCCGGCGCGATCCAGTCGGTACCAGACGCGTTCCCGGACCTGCGAGTCGAGGTCCAGGAACTTCGAGTAGTCCTCCAGCCAGTACCGCAGCTCGTAGGTCACGGCGAAGTCGTGGAACTTCTTGAGGTAGGCGGTCGGCTCGGGAAAGGGTGCGATCCCGGGGAGGTCCCGCGCCGACGCTTCCAGAGCCTCCCGGGCCTTCGCCGGGGGCTGCTCGTACTCGAGGCCGACCTCGAGGATCCGGGCGATCGGACGGCCGGGGCGCGGGAAGACCTCGAGCCGCTCCCGGCTCGCGACGCTGTTCGGAATGAGGAGGACGTTGCCCTCCATCGTGCGCAGTTTGAAGGCGCGCCACGACATCTCCTCGACGGTTCCGAAGATCTCGCCGGAGCGCACCATGTCGCCGACCTGCACGGTCTTTTCGAGGTGCAGGGCCAGCCCGGAAAAGAGGTTGCCGAGCGTGTCCTGGAGCGCGAGACCGATGACGACCGTCAAGACCGCGGACGTCGCAATCATTCCGGTGAGCTCGACCCCCAGGATCTGGTGGAAGAGGAAGGCGAGCGCGACGCCGAAGACGAGCAGACTCACGAGCTGCCGCAGGAGAGCGGGAGCGGCGACGTTGCGACGGAGACGGAACGCGACGTCGAAGAAGACGTAGTCGAGGAGGCGGGTGACGACCAACGCGATGGCGATCCCGATCGCCAGAGCGCCCCAGTCCCGGTTGCGCGCGTCGCTCGTCGGAACACCGAGCGTCGAAAGGAGCAGGACGAGCGCGACGGCCGTGACGGCCAGTGCGAACGGTCCGAGAAGCCGCCGGACGAGGTAGGGGAGCTTCTCCCCCAGAGGCTTCATCCGGTCCAGCGTCTTCACAGGCGCCCGATTCTTTCCACGACCGCGCGCGGGTCAGCGGCATGCTGCACGAGCCGCACGGCGGCAACCCCGGAGATCCGGTCTCCGAAACGGGCCAACTCCTCCAGCCGGGATTCGTCGATTCCCCCGATCGCGAACACCTCCGCCCCGTGCGTTCCGCGGGGCGGGAGGTCCTCGAGGGACCGGGTCCCGAGCGGCGGCCCGTAGGAAGTCTTCGACGGAGTCTGGAAGATCGGGCCGATCACGACCACGTCCGCTTGCTCCTCGATCGCGCGGATCGCCTCGGCAGCGGAGTGCGTCGAAACGCCCACCCGCGTTCCGCGGGGAGCCGCGGCGCGGATCCGCGGCAGCGGGAGCCCGTCGGCGGGGAGGTGCACGCCGTTCGCCCCCGCCGCGAGGGCGACGTCGAGGCGCCGGTTGACGAGAACGGGCACCTCGGGGCCGAGCTCCTGCTTCGCCGACCGGGCCCAGGCGAGAACTTCCCGGTCCGCGCTCTCCTTCTCGCGCAGCTCGACCGTCAGTTGCTTCGCTCCCGACAGCTCCCGGAGGAGTCGGCGGAAGGCGTCGTCCCCGATCGCCCGCCGGTCCGTGACGTACAGGCACTTCACGGGCGGCTCGACTCCGCCGGCGGTCCGGACAGGGCGGCCGAGAGGACCTTCAGGTCCGCCGCGCCCGCGAACAGATGTACGAGGCCGATCCCGGAGACGAATCCCCGGAAGAATCCGGACGCCGTCCAGCCCCCGCCGCCGCCCCCGCCGGTCCAGGGACGCAGCACCAGGTACACGCCGACGGCCGTGCAGTAGAAGACGAACAGGGCGCTGCCGAGCACCGTGGAGAAGCGGAGGCTGCTCACTGCGGTCGAATTGTAGTTGGCTCTCCAAAAAAAGACCGCGCCCGGAGGCGCGGTGTGAGAAGAGGAAATCCCGAAGAAGTCGGGGCAGGAACCTCGATCAGCCTTTGTTGCCGCGGCCGTTGCCCCGCCCCTTGTAGCTGGACGGGGGCGGCGCGGGCGCCGCGGGAGGCGCGGAGTATTGCGGCGCCCTCTCGACGCGAGGGGGCGGCGCCGGACGATATTCACGCTGCGGGGGAGCCGGACGATACTCCGGACGGTATTCACGCTGTGGCGGGGGCGCCCGGTACTCCCGCGGCTCGGGCCGGTACTCCGGACGGTATTCGCGCTCCCGCGGGGGCGCCCGATACTCGCGCGGCTCCGCCCGGGGAGCGGAATATCCGCGTTCCATCACCGGAGCGCGATAATCCCGCGGGGCCGGCGCGGGTCGCTCGACCCGCTGGCGCCAGTCGGCGGGCGCGCTCTCTCTCGCCCGCGGCGCCTCTTCCTGCCAGCGCCGTCCCGGAACGGCGCCGTCGATCACCCGCTTGGCGGGGGAGTCGTCCGAACGGGAGCGCCACATCGCCTCCGGAGCGCGGGCCTCCCGCGCCGGCGCGACCGGGCGGCTGCGCCAGTCGTCATCACGCGCGACCGATTTCCCGGGCCGTCCACGCGGAGCGTCCACCGGAGCCCGCTGGACCGGCGGGTCTGCCGGCGCGGCCGGAGCCGGCCTGGAGATGCCGCCGCGGGAGCGCCACTCCTCCACTCCGGAGGGCGCGGGCGCCACGCGCTCGGGGGCCTTGCCCATCCGCGGAGATTCCCCGACCTCGGGACGGCCGCGGCCGCGGTCCTTCTCCAGCGTGGAGGCGTCCGGAGCCGGGACCCGTTCCACTTCGCTCCCCCGCGAGCGCCAGATCTCGCGCGCTTGCGGATCGTTCCGCGGGACGCGGGCCACGGGCGCTTCTGGAGACGATACGTCCGCCGGCATGATCGAGACGGGAGCCTTGCGGCCGCGCTCGAGGACCGAGCTCCGGCTTCCGGCGCCTTTCTCGAAACCGCGGCTGCCCAGGATTTCGTTGATGGAGCGGCCCCGCTCGACGACGGTGCCGCGGGAAGCGAGATCCTCCGCGCCCGGGCCGCCGATGCGGCCGCGGCCGGCGACGACCGCCTTTTCGCGGAGCGCGTCCACGGTCGCGGGGGGAAGAGATTTCTCGCGGGCCAGCACGGGCGCGAGACGGACGGAGTCCTGGCCCTTGGTCCGTTCGATCACACCGGGCGCCTGGCGGACGAAGTTCTGCAGCGCCTGCGTGATTCCGGCGCTGCCGCCTCCCCGCGCGGACACGACGATCGGCTTCGGCGAGATCGCGAGCTGATCGCCGATCGAGCTCCCGAGGCGGGAGCCGGGGACCACCGCGAGGCGGTCGTAGCCCGAGCCGAACGAGTTCGAGGCGACGAAGTTCCATCCGCCGAAGTCCACCTTGCTCGTCTTGAACGAGCCGGACAGCGCGAAGACGAGGTTCTGCCGACGCGACCAGCCGCCGGACCAGCCCCAGCTCCGGTAGTAGTTCTGGAACCAGGGGGAGAAGAACGAGTAGTAGCCCACGGGGCACCAGCCCACGTAGTTGTTCGTGTAGCCCCAGTAGACCCACGCCGGCGAGTAGGTGTACGCGGGCGCCCAGCACCAGTGGCGGAACCCGGCGTCGTAGAACCAGCTGCCGTAGTGGAAGGGATACCAGCCCCAGGGATCGGAGGACCACCAGGTCAGCCCGATCGGCGTGTAGTACCAGCTCCCGGAAGAGTAGGGCGTCCAGTTGATGTTGACGCGGGGAACCCAGACGTTCGTGTCGTACGTGTCGCTGTATTGCCAGTCGCCGTAGTCGTCGAGCGCCACGACGTCGCTCGCGTAGTCGTCGTCGATGTACTGAACGGACCGGCTCCGGCCCGTCTCGGCATAGAGCTCCTCCAGGCGGTCCGCGGCCCACAGGTCGAACCGGTCGCGCGAGAAGACGCCCCGCGCGATCTCGGGCTCCTCGTCCCCCTCGACCATCAGGTACTGCCCGGCCTCGACCGTGTAGCTGTCGGCGCGGGTGCGCACCTCGACGGATCCGGAGCGGACGATCACGCTCGTCCCGCGGTGAGGGTCGGCGTTGACCCGGACCCGCGAGCCGGCGGAGAGATAGACGGTCGCAGCTTCGGTGTCGACGCGCGGGATCGAATTCTCGTCGGAGCCGATCGCGGCGAGGACGACAGAACCGTCGGAGAGGTCGATTGCCGAGAAGTCGTCGTCCTCCCCCTGCTGTGCGTAGAGCGAGGAGAATCGCGCGCGCGTGCCGCCGCCGACGAAGAGGAGGTTGCCGTCGGCGAGCCCGATCTCGGCCCGGCCCGCGTCGGAGACCAGGATCTCGTCCCCCGCGGAGATGGGCATGTTCCGGCGCACGGTGACGCGGCCGTTGAGGCTCGACTGAACCGTGACGCCGCCCACGACTTCGCGGACGTACGAGTAGCCATTTCTTCCGGCGTCCCGGCGGGCGTAGGAGTCGGTCCGGGCGACCGTCTCGTACTGCGAGAAACCGGTCGCGACCGTCGCGAGCGCCAGCACCGCGCCGAGGAGAAAGCGCCTCAAGGGGTTCATCGGTATCCCTCCGCGAGGATGAGATAGCGACGCCCGTGCCATCCGGTCCCGGCGCGTGCTCCCCGGAACCTCCGACCTATCAGAGAGTTGGGAGAGTCCTCCGGACACCCTGTCGGGCCGGGTGTCCGGCTTCGCGGACACCCTTTCGAAGGCCGAGGACACTTGTGCGCGAAGGACGGCGGCCGCTGCTAGTCTCCGCGCCCATGACGATCCGGGACCTCGTCCGTTGGGGAGACGACCGTCTCCTTGCCGAAAACGAGGAGGTGCGGGAGACGAACGGGGACCTGGGAGGCCTGATCGCGGACCTCGTGGACACCTGTCACGCGGCGCCGGGCGTGGGCCTCGCGGCGCCCCAGATCGGAGTCAACCGGCGGGTCGCGATCGTGGACCTCTCGGTCGGGGAAGACCCGTCTGCGATCATCGTGCTCGTGAATCCGGTGATCCTGTCGAGCTCCGGCGAGCAGAAGGAGGAGGAGGGCTGCCTCTCGGTCCCCGACATTTCGGAGAAGGTGATCCGTCCGAGCCGCGTGATCGTGAGCGCGGGGGACGAGACGCTTCGTCCGCGCGAGATCGAGGGGACCGGACTTCTCGCGAGAGCGCTCTGCCACGAGACCGATCACCTGAACCGGATGCTCTTCGTCGACCGGCTGCGCGGACTCAAGCGGGAGTTGACGTGGAAGAAGATCGAGCGCCGTCACGCGCGGGGGGTCTGGTGAAGCTTCACAACACGCTGGGTCGCCGGCTCGTCGACTTCTCGCCGATCGAGGCGGGCCACGTCCGCCTCTACACGTGCGGCCCCACGGTCTACAACGTCGTTCACATCGGCAACTTGAGGACCTTCGTCTTCGAGGACGTGCTCCGGCGTCATTTCCTCGGCCGGTCCGAGCGGGTCACCCAGGTCATGAACCTGACCGACGTGGACGACAAGACGATCCGCGGAGCGCAGGAGGCGGGTCTCTCGCTCGGGGACTTCACCGCGAAGCACGCGGAGACGTTCTTCCGCGACATCGGCCGGCTGGGAATCCAGCCCGCGGAGCACTACCCGCGGGCGACGGACCACGTCCCGGAGATGATCGCCCTCATCCGACGGCTGGAGGAGCGCGGCCACACGTACGAGTCGGAGGGCTCGGTGTACTTCCGCATCGCCACGTTCCCGGACTACGGAAAGCTCTCCGGGATCGACCTCGAGCAGACCCGGCGCGGGGATCGCGTTGCCGACGACGAGTACGAGAAGGAGGACGTCAAGGACTTCGCGCTGTGGAAGGCGACGAAGCCGGGTGAACCGTCGTGGCCGTCGCCATGGGGAGACGGGCGTCCGGGGTGGCACATCGAGTGCTCCGCGATGAGCATGAAATACCTGGGAGAGCGATTCGACATCCACACGGGCGCGGTCGACAACATCTTTCCGCACCACGAGAACGAGATCGCCCAGAGCGAGGGCGCGACCGGCCAGCCGTTCGTAAACGTGTGGCTGCACGCCGAGCACCTGATCGTCGACGGCGAGAAGATGTCGAAGTCGAAGGGGAACTTCTACACGCTCTCCGACGTCCTCGAGCGGCGCAACGACCCGGCGGCGGTGCGCTACCTCTTCCTGTCGGTGCCGTACCGCAAGAAGCTCAACTTCACGTGGGAGGCCCTGTCCGGGGCGGCCGCGGCGGTCGACCGCATCCGGTCGGCTGCGGTCCGGATCGCGGAGGTCTCCCGGGCGGCCCATCGCGCCGGCGGCTTCCCCTCGGCCGAGCGGGCGACGGAGTTCCGGAAGTCGTTTACGGCCGCGCTCGACGACGACCTGAACACGCCCGAGGCGCTCGCGGCGCTTTTCAACTACCTGCGCGAAGTCACCGCCGCGACCGACGACGGCACGCTCGACGCCGAAGGCGCGGTCGTCGCGCGGGAGGCGCTCGCCGCGGGGGACGGGGTCCTGGGCGTGCTCCCGGCGGCGCCGGAGGTCCTGCCCGCCGAGATCGAGGAAAAGATTGCGGCGCGGAACGCAGCCCGCAAGCGGCGCGACTTCGCGGAGTCGGACCGGATCCGGGACGAGCTCGCCGAGCGGGGCATCGTGCTGGAGGACACGCCGGGCGGCACCCGGTGGAAGAAGGCGGGATCGGTCTGATATCGTGACTGCTTCATGAAGAACCGCTCGATCGGGTGCTGGCGGGAGGGGAACCGGTAAGGTCGCAGAGAAATCTCTCGCGACCCTGCCGCGATTTTCTCGGGCCAGGGCGAGCGACACGGAGCGACCCCCGGTCCGGAAGGACTCGGGGGTTTTCGTTTTGAAGGAGACACGGCTCTCGCTTCCGGCGCACGTCGCGTCGCTGGCTCCGCGCGACCTCGCGGACGCGAAACGTTTGCTCGCCTCCGTCCCGGCGGGGGCGTCGGCGATCGAGTACCGGCTGGACGGCGCGGCCGAGCGGATCCCGGCCGCCGCGCTCGTCGCCCTGGATCCCCGACCCGCGATCGTGACCTGGCGCAGCGCCCGTGAGGGGGGCCAGTTCGACGGCTCGCTCGAGGAGTACCGCGCCCGCCTCCGAGAGGCGTACGACGCCGGCGCGATCGTGGACGTCGAGGGGGAGAGCGGCTTTGCGGGAAGCGCGGAGTTCGGCGACCGGGGACGGATCGTGGCGTCCGCGCACTTTCCCTTCGGCCTGCAGGACGGGTGGGAGGGTCGGCTCGCGTCGATGCGGGAGACCCATCCGCTCGCGGTCAAGCTCGTCGCGGGCGCGGCGCACCTCCGGGCGAGCCTGGATCTCGCGGACGTCCAGGGCCGGGAGGCCGACGGCGCGACCTCGATCTTTCCGATGGGACCCGCGAGTGCGCCCGGGCGGATCCTCGCAGCGCTCCGCGGATCCGCGCTCGTTTACGGCGCGGTCGGAGTCCCGACCGCGGCGGGTCAGCCGCTGCTGGCGGACCTGATCGACGTCTACGGCACGAACCGGCCGAGGCCGCTGCAGGCGCTCTTCGGAATCGTGGCCGTCGACCCGTCCGGGTCCCTCTCTCCGCTGGTGCACAACGCCCTCTTCCGGTCGCGAGACCTGCCGTACCTCTACCTCCCGCTCGCGGTCGCCGACTTCGATCGGGAACGTCCGCACGAGCTCGCGGCCGAACCGGCCTTCCGGGGTTTCTCGATCACGCAGCCGTGGAAAACCCGCGCCGCGGGCGCCGGGTCGCCCGGCGAGGACGTGACCGCCACCGGAGCCGCCAACACCCTCTTCCGCGACGGCCGGCGCTGGCGGGCCGAAAACACCGACGTCGACGGGATCTTCGAGCCGCTCGCCGACCACGACACGGGCGAGGGGAGAAGCGCGGTCATCCTCGGAACCGGCGGCGCGGCGCGCGCTGCGATCGTGGCGGCGCGCCGGCTGGGTTACGAGGTTTCCGTCGCCGGGCGGCGCGACGACGCGGCGGACGCTCTCGCCGCGCGGTTTCACGTCGACTCGGTCGCATGGGATGACGTCGCGGCCACCGAGGCGGACCTGTACGTGAACGCCACTCCGGTCGGCTGGCGCGCCGACGATCCGCCGGCGATTCCCGAGCGAGTCCTCGAAGGGCGGCCGCTCGTGTTCGACTGCGTGTACCGGCGCGACGGCGCCGAGACGTCCACCGTTCGCGCGGCGCGCGAGTCGCGGTGCCCGACCGTCGCCGGCCCGGAGATGTTCGCCGTGCAGGCTGCCTCGCAGGCCCGATTCTTCGGGGTGGAAGGCGTGACGCGAGAGGAAGTGGGACGCATCCTGGGACAGGTCGGGCGATGAAGCCGCTCGTCCGCACGATCGGCGAGGGCGAGGCGGATCCCGTCGATCTCTTCCGCCGCCTGCGGAGCTCGGGAGAGGAGTGCTTCCTCCTGGAGAGCGTGGAAGGGGGAGAATCGCTCGCGCGCTACACGTTCCTCGGTGTGGGACCCTCCGCCCGGTTGACCGCCCGCGGTCGCGAAGTCGAGATCGAAAGGGACGGAAAGCGCGAACCGGCGGGTCTTCCGCTGCTCGCGTCCCTCGAGGCGTTCGTGGCGCCGGCCCCCGTCGAGACGGGGAGCGACGTCCCGCCGCTCTGCGCGGGAGCCGTCGGCTATCTCGCGTACGACGCCGCCCGGCTTCTCGAGGAGATCCCGGACCGCCATCCGCGCGAAGGCGAGCTGCCGGACGCTCTCTTTCTCCGGTTCGACGCGATCGCGGCCTTCGACCGTCAGCAACGCCGGCTGCTCGTCACGACCTCCGCGACCGGGCCGGGGGATCGGGACGCGGGCGGGCGACTGGACCGGCTGGAATCGCTCCTCTCCGCGCCTGTCCCGGCGGCTCGTCCCGCGCGGCCGGCGGGTTCGCGGTTCGAACCCGTGATGTCGAAGGAGACTTTCCTCTCCGCCGTCGAGACCGCGAAGGAGGCGATCCTCTCGGGCGAGATCTACCAGGTGGTCCTTTCCCAGCGGTGGACCGGTTCCCTCGCCCTGGATCCGTTCGACGTGTACGGCGCGCTGCGGACGCTGAATCCGTCCCCGTATCTCTTCTACCTGGAGACGCGGGACGGCGTCGTCTTCGGAGCCTCGCCCGAGATGCTCGTGCGCTGCCGCGGGCGCACGGTCGAGACGCGGCCGATCGCGGGAACGATCCGGCGGGGGGAGACTCCGGAGGAGGATGCGCGACTCGCGGAGCGCCTGCTCGGAGATCCCAAGGAGCGTGCCGAGCACGTCATGCTCGTCGACCTCGGGAGGAACGACCTCGGCCGCGTCAGCGAGATCGGCACGGTCCGCGTCACCCGCAGCGCGGAGGTCGAGCGGTACTCCCACGTGCAGCACATCGTGTCGGAAGTCCGCGGAACTCTGGCCCCCGGGAAGACCGCGATCGACGCCCTCGGCG
>Ga0163162_10004295_pt1 | contig 13711 bp, 7 predicted proteins | sample S55metaG_FD_115310 | JGI IMG/M metagenome (GOLD analysis project Ga0163162, IMG submission 115310) | Switchgrass rhizosphere microbial communities from Kellogg Biological Station, Michigan, USA - S5-5 metaG | ecosystem: Host-associated > Plants > Roots > Rhizosphere > Soil | place: USA: Michigan...
AAAGCATGCGATATATTCGATCGGTTCATTTTTGCTTTCACAGGCTTTGTCAGCGGTCACTCTTTAAAGCACCTGGCTGCCGCAGTGGCTACCCTGTACCTTGTAAGGTTATTTCAGTCCAAACATCTCTCATATGGCGCTGCATAAGAAATTTTTCCCGGGGATAATATTCATTTTTACGGGCTTACATGGCCATGCGGCTGATAGCGGACCGTTGCGGGACCTCCGCTCTGTGGACTCTCTTTTACCCGTGAGCGCCGGGCACATTCAAAAAGAGGACGTAGCCCCTGACCTGCTGGAAGCCGAGGCAGACTATGAAAGGACAAGGGACGACCGGAAAGGGCTGGGACGATTGCTTAAGGTCATTAAAATAAGAAGGCTGATCCCGGACAACAGGCGGGGATACAAGCTCTTCACTAACCTGGCACGTTTTTCTGCCAGGCTTAAGTTGTACCCGCTGGCGATGAAATTTTACAATAAAGCCGTTGAGTACAGAAAGAAAACCATGCTGTCATGGTGGGAAGAAACACCCCTGGCCGATAGCACCACTTACTCCTATTTACAAAGCATGGACTCCTTATCGTCTCCTGCTGCAGGCCTGGGGGCAAACTCCCCGCCTGTGCAGGTACAGGACCTCCGCGGATCATTCAATGACGGCAGGGCAGCTGTATCTTATGCTTTGATCCTGCACGACAAGCAGCCCATTCCCGGCAAAAGACGATCCTTTACCCATATCAACAATGTGGGACACATGTTCATTACATTGATCAAATATAATTCCGATAACACCTTTACAGCACGCTCATTTGGATTTTACCCTCATAAAAAGAATATCTTTTCGGCTACGCCACTGCATGTAAGGTCGCCCTCTGTTTTCAAGGATGATGCATTGCATGACTGGGATGAATCCATTGGTAAGTTTATTGCAAAGGCACGTTTTGAAAAGATCCTGGACCTGCTGGCAAAATATGACCACGCAACCTATAATCTCAACCGGAATAACTGTACTGATTTTGGCCTGAATGTCGCTTCATTGGCGGGGATCAGCATTGCCGGCACACGCGGAACCTGGCCGCTGGGCAAAGGGAACAATCCGGGCAACGCAGGTCAGAGCATGCTCGAAGGGAAATTCCGGAATATGGATGACGATGATCGCGGTCCCTTATTTGTATGTAATAATGTTCGTCTCATTTGCCCAAACTAAATTTTTCCTTGATCGCAGGCAGGGAAAAATAAAAACTGGCGCCATTACCTACTTCCCCTTCGGCCCAGATTTTACCGCCATGTTTAGCAATGATTTTTGCAACCAATGCCAGGCCTATACCTGTGCCCTCAAATTCATCGGCACTGTGCAATCGCTGAAATACTTTAAATAATTTGTCTTTGTATTTCATATCGAACCCAACACCGTTGTCTCTTATAAAAAAGACTGTCTGCCCTTCATTTATAAAACTACCTATCTCAATATGGGGATGCAATTGCCTGGCGGTATACTTTATAGCGTTGCAAATAAGGTTTACCCATACTTGGCGTATGGTATTAATGTTGCCGTCGACCCGGGGCAGGGCCTGGACTTCCCATGTAATGCCATTTCGGCTGTGTTCAGGGATCAGTTCAGCTATTACCTCTTTTACCATCGCCTCTATATCAATGCCGGTCTTCGTCATATCCTGCCGTCCCATACGGGAGAATTCGAGCAGGTCATCGATAAGGCGGCCCATTTTTAATGTATTGTTTCTAATGACGGCCGCAATCCTTTTGGCCTCATCGTCCATTTGGCTGATATAGTCTTCCTCCAGGATTGAGGCAAAGCCGACGATACCCCGTAAAGGAGCCCTCAGATCATGTGAAACAGAATAGGAAAAGGCTTCCATCTCCTGGTTGGCTTGTGTCAATTCTTCCGTGCGTCTTGTCACTTTCTCTTCGAGCTCGATATTTAAATTCCTTATTTTTTCCTGCGCCTCTTTTCGCTCGGTGATAAACTCTGTAAAAAGGATGATGCCGCCAATTTCACCCGACGCCTTATGCCAGGGACGGATCTCCCATCGCACCCAATGATCGGGGCCGTCTGGCAAGGTAAATAACTCCTCTTCCTCCTTTTCTATGGCGCCTTTCAGGCAGCGCCTATGAATATCTTTCCAATGCTGCGGAATGTCGGGGAAAATTTCGTAATGAGATTTGCCGATCAACTGACGCTCTCCAAGGTTATAATCACTTACCCATCTGCGACTGGCCGCAATGTAATTCATCCCGGTATCGAACATAGCAAGCGCGACTGGGCTATGTTCAATAAACAATTCAAGTTGTTCCCTGTGTTCAATTAGTTCCTCCTCCATTTGTTTTCGTTCTGTAATATCCTTATAAAATATTGTCAATCCATCCGATGAAGGATATACTTTTACGTAGAACCAAATGTTCATGGGAGGGTAGAAGCTTTCAATTTCCACCACATTCCTTGTTCGCATCGCTTCGTGGTATTTGTCCCAAAATATAGTACCATTCATCCCGGGGTGCACATCCCATATCACTTTACCGAGCGTTTCCTTCTTGCCTGATGGGTGGGAAGCCAGGGCGGCATCATTCAAAAAGGTATAGCGCCAGTCATTATCAACGGAGACTACGCCATCGCTGATGCGGTTGAAAACGATCTCAAGTTCTTTTTCTTTTATTTTTCTTTTGGATTGTTGATCGAATAGGTTCAGGGTTGTAAAAATGAGCAGGGCGGCCGATAGCGTAATTAAAAGGTTCATCCATTTTCTTAGCTTGTTGATCTCGTCTTTTAATTGCATCTTCTGATAGTCGATCAAAAAGATTGTTCTTTCAATGCCCCGGTTGATAAGTGAATTTATATTTTTAAATGCAGCAACGTGTTCAGGTGATCTGTGATGAATGATGGAATCAGGCACATTGCTATTGAGCAGCCAGGATAATTCCGATCTGGTCATTAGATCCAGGCTTCCTGCAATCCGGATATTTTCCGAATCAGTGACAATTGACTTTAATAGGTTTAATTGTTGCGCGACTGTCTGACTGTCTGTAAAAAATAACTTTTCTGTTTTTAAAGAATCACCTGCTTTGATCAGATCGGGATTAAGGACAGCAGCATTATTTATTTGCCTGGAAAGGTTTTGAAAACAGCTATAAACAATATTTTGTCTGTTTGCTGATTCAGTATAAACAGTTAATTCCTGGTATGCCCTGTTGAAAAATAAGAAGACAGCCAGCAGCAGGATGAAAGCGGTAATATAAAGTAATACGTTTTTGCCCATGCTAAGCCCTTCTTGATTAATGATTCATTTTTTTCCAGGGCACTTAACAGGCGAAATAAGGGCTTTGCTTGCAAAAGATGAGATGGTCACTAAATATACTATATAAAACGGATTTGTCCTAAAAGTGTGAATGATGTAACTTTCCAAAAACACTCCAATGCCTTCAGAAAGAGCGGCTGTTTCCAGGAGGAAATTCCTCAAAATAGCAGGCCTGAGCGGAACAGCCCTTTGCCTCGGCTTCTATTTCCCGGCGGAAGCCGGAAAGGGACGGATAGTCAACGCGGCCGTGGCTGCAGCGGAAAACATCGAATTGAATGCCTGGATCCTGATCGATACCTCCGGCAAAGTGACGCTGGTCAGCCACCGGGCCGAAATGGGCCAGGGCGTTTACCACTCCATTGCGCAGATCATCGCAGAAGAGCTGGAGGTCAGCTTGAATGACGTCAATATCGTATTTGGTCAGGGGAACAACAAAAAGTATGGCAGCCAGATCACGGGGGGCAGCTCTACCATCCGGGGCTCTTATAAGAACTTATTGAACCTGAGCGCATCGGCGCGTGTGATGCTGATAGCTGCCGCAGCGGCGAAATGGGGTGTTGCACCATCCGAATGCTATGCGGAGTCGGGAAATGTCCTGCACCGGCCATCCGGCAGGAAATTTCATTACGGAGAGCTGATCCTCGATGCATCCAAACTTACACCGCCCAAGGATATACCGCTTAAGAAGCCGTCGGAATATCGCCTGATCCGCAAGCCGCTTCACCGGCAGGATACCCCTATGAAGACCGATGGCACGGCCATATTCGGGTTGGATAAGCGGCTTCCGGGTATGCTGTATGCGATGGTGGAGCGGAATCCCCGCTTCCTTGGAAAAGTGAAAAGCTTCGACGACAGCGCAACCCGCAAGGTGCCGGGTGTCAAAAACGTCTTCAAGGTCAGGATGAAAGTTCATGATTCTTTCCGGGAGGGAGTGGCGGTGGTGGCTGAATCGCTGTGGGCTGCCATGCAGGGGAGAAAGGTTTTAAAAGTAGAATGGGACGATAGTGGGTTTGAACATATCAACACAGCGGAGATCTACCGCCGGATGAAGGAGGCCCTGTCGACAAAAGAAGGATTGTCGTTCCGCAGCCAGGGGAATCCCTCAGCCGTCATAGAAAAAGCCCAAAATAAACTGGATGTCGTATATGAGACCCCATACCAGTCGCATAGCTCCATGGAACCTTTGAACTGCGTCGCACACTACCAGGACGACAAGATCGAGATCTGGGGACCCATACAAGCCCCGGATTGGGTGCAGGAGTTTATTTCCAAGGAATTTGGTCTGCCGCAGGAGAAGGTCATCGTCAATATGACTTTTCTTGGCGGGGGATTTGGACGGAAGGCATTCACGGACTATCCGCATGAGGCGGCAATAATTTCCAAAGAAATGGGCGCGCCTGTACAGGTGGTCTGGTCGAGGGAGGATGATATGACACAGGGGCCCTATCGTCCGGGCATCTCGTACAGGTGTGAGGGTGTCGTGGAAAATGGAGGGATCAGCGCCATGAAGGTCAGGATGGCGGGCCAGAACATTGGCCATTGGAGCGGGGGCCGTAAGGATAAGCCCAATGACAGCACCGCGGAAGGATTTTTGGAGCCTTACTTTAGGAGCATTAAGAACCTGAGTTTTTCGGATATCCCTTTCGAGGCGACCATACCGCCCATCTGGTGGCGCTCAGTCTATGCTTCTACGAATGGGTTTGCCTACGAAAGTTTCATGGACGAACTGGCGGTGGCGGCCGGAAAGGACCCTTTAGAGTTTAGAAGACAATATTTGCAGGATGAACGATGCCAGCGCCTGATAGATCGGCTGGAAGAGGTGTCCGGTTGGAAAAACAGGGGGACGCATGCTGGTTTTGGCGCGGCGATCACGGAATGCTTTGCCAGCACGGTTGGCCAGGTAGTAAAGGTCTCAAAGGCGGCTGACGGTAAGATAAAGATCGACCAGGTGTGGGCGGTCATAGACTGTGGGTGGTATGTCAACCCGGACATTATCAGGGCTCAGGTAGAAGGCTCCATCATCATGGGGCTGGGTGCTGCAACGGTACATGAAATAACTTTTCAGGATGGTATGACAGTGGAAAAGAACTTTTATGCCTACAAAATGCCGAGGATCAATGATGTCCCTCCCATCGAGATCCATATCATGGAAAATGAGGCGGATGCGGGTGGTGTCGGGGAGCCTGGTTTACCAGCCTTCGCTCCTGCACTTACCAATGCGATTTATGACCTGACTGGCCGGCGAATAAGAAAGCTGCCGTTCAATTTAAGCGATGGCAAGCCTTTTAAAGCCTGAAATTCGTAGCTTCAATCACAAGATAAGAACCTTCAATACAATATCTTTCTCCCCGTTTCGGACAAACCGGAATAAATAAAGTCCCTTGCTGAGTCTCCCTGCTGGGATCTGCAGGTTTTCATCGTCGATCGCCAGTTCGTACACTTTTTGCCCCAGGGTATTAAGCACCTGTAATTTTGTGTTTTGTAAGGTGTCTGCTGAAAGAATATGGATAGGTTGATCCTGACGTGCGGGGTTGGGGTAAACAATAAACACTGACCCGGAAAAATAATAAACTGTTTCCGGCTGGGAATAAATAACCGTTCCGTTATTTAATGCAAGCTTTATACGGTAAATGTTCAATCCCTTTTTCAACCGCGTGTCCGAAAAACTCATCTTCAGATCCGCAGGGCTGGTCAATTGCTGCAGCTGAATGTAATTGGCGCCGTCATTTTTTTCCAACGTTATCCTGTTGACATTGTATAAAGTGCCCAACGTCAGGTCAAGCTGCACCGTATTATCGACCAGCAATGCCAGGAAAGAACGGATATAACATTCCACGCCCTGTGTGGTGTAATTGAACGTATAGCTCTTTACTCCCTCCCGGTTATTGATCAGCGGAGCCACCGCATAATAAAGCGATGGATTTGCATGCTTGTCCAGGATCAAAAGGCTGTCAGCAGTAACAAGGAACGGCTCAAGGTATTTGTTGCCTAATTTGAAAATGCGGTAATCATTAACATCTTGTATTTTGTTCCAGTAGATCAAAAAAGAATCGGGACAATTAAATCCTACGCCTGTGGATATTCTTTGTGAGAGGGTAAACGTATCACTTATGAACTGCTTACTGCCGATGGTCATTCTCAACTGGGCGGTTCCGGTTAATGAAGGACCATCCCACTTGTAATGGCCTGCGGTCAGGTCCAGGGTGTTTTGGATCGTTTGCCAGTTTTTGCCGTCATCGATGCTGAATTCCAGGTTGCCTGCTGCACCTGAAAAAGAGGATTTCCAGCGGACGACATTGGGGGCGGAGGAAAAAATGAAGTCATTCGTCGTCGGGAACTGCCATTCAAAAACATCCGCTGAATCGAATTGGTAAGCGATGTAAAATGCCTGGGACGGCGTAGTGACCTTGGATCCGGTGACCTTGAACTGGTAGTCGCCTGCCACGGGATTATCAAGCGTGACCTGCTCCACGTTATTCAAACTGTCTCTTTTTCTTGCAGCCGGTTGCTGTAACGAATCCGGATGAGGAAATGGATTCAGCACCCAGGGGCGCCAGCTTTGGCCGGATGATGGATACAGCAATTCAAGATCGAGATCATTTACCAACGATTTAGCAGCATTGGGGGAGGCGGGCGGATCATTCCATACGATCGTGCCTTTTAATTTTTTTATGCCGGCCGGGATAGAGACGGTGAATGTTTGGGCAGCCCCATTGGTTACTGTCCCACCCAGAAAACGGGTGGCCTGTATGGTTTGCATGCCATTATAAGCATTCAGGGCGCCAAATCCGGATGCATAGTCCACCTCTGCATTGCCAACATCATCGGCACTGTTCAGCAAAATAGCTTTAACCAATGCGTTCGGTGGTAAGGAACCGTAACGCTGCTTATATGCATCTTGCAGCAGTAAGGCTGTACCTGATACAAGCGCGGCAGCCCCGGAGCTTCCGTCTTCGCCGAAAGCCACCAGCTCGGGTTTTACCCTGCCATCGTAGGCAGGCCCTTTTGAACTAAGTACGGGTACGGAACTAAAAGAGTCTGTAGATCCTGCTGTAATGATATTTTTGGCCATTTTGAAGCTGCCCGTCAGGTTGGCAAATCCCGGCAGGCCGGCATAGGTGCCCGTTGTGGCAGCATCTGTTCCCGAATTTCCTGCTGAAAAAATATGCAGCAAGTATGAATTGTCGATGGCACTGCCGTCATAGGCTGCCGCATCGGAACCATAATAACTTTCTACGCCGACGCCGTAGGAATGATTTTGTACAGAGATATTGTATTGCTGATAGGCAGTATTGGCATCGGGTAGTAAGGAGGCGAAGTCGGATGAACTGAGAGTGCTGCCCCAGGCTGCACCTTTACCCAAATACCAGCTATTGCCGCCGCCGCCAATCATGGTTGACATGATCGATGCATGTGAACTGACAACACCCGATGAAAGACCGGTGGTAAGCCACCTCCCCTCCAGATCAATATCCGTAGTGTCGGGTTTATTTTCTTTCACCGACACCGTAATCCCGTCACCATTGTATTGCGGGAACCTGCTATGAGCAATATTAATTTTATTGGTTGCCAGATCAAGGTTTCCGACCAGCATTTCTTCTTTTGGTACCCTGGATGCATCTTCCACAAAAAGCACTGCTGCAGACGGCAACACTGTGTTATAAAAATCCTCTTTTGTACAGGTGATCGTAACAATAGTGAAATTGACGTCCGCTCTTATTTTCCTGGCTTCGTATTTCGGTTTATTCAGCTCCCCCGGGAAAGCCGTTCCTTTCAGTGTGATCCGGAATTTTATTTTCTCCTGCATCCCTGTTTTAAGCAGCCTTGTATTCAGCACAGGAGATAGTTTCCTTTGATGTTCTTTTTGTTGGGCCAGGCCGGAAGGTATTACAAGAATGCTTAGAACTGAAAAGAGAAGGAGGATCTTTTGACGCCCGGAGCAATGTTTTAAGGGAGGAACGGCTCTCATGCCTTCAAATGTAGCAATTTATTGGATTTTTATTTTTTTTAACATATCAGGAATTTTATCTAACTTAATACTAAACAATTAAATACCCATGAAATATCTTCACAAAGGCGAGTCGCTGATCAATTTTCTTAATTTTTAAACCACACTCACATGAGCAAAACGACTACTTACCTGTTCATTGCAGCCATTGCAATCACTTCCTGTAAAAAAGACCAAAAAAGCACGCAGGACCAGATCTCCCAGGAGACACTTACACAGATCTCCCAGCTTGGGTTCAGCACCACGGATGTGCAGAAAATTGATGAAGGCTACCTGGTGGAAGGAGATATCATCCTTACCAATGCCAATTTGAAGGAAGTCCCCAATTCCGTTTTGCTCAGGATCGCTGAAGTAGAGCAGTACCACACTTATGAGCTTGTCACTGGTTTGCCGCGTGTCATCACCGTCAGCAGCAGCGGCAGTATCAGCAGCAATGTTTCTTCTGCCATTGACGGCGCCATTGCCCGTTATAATGCAGCACATCTGGCGATAACTTTCCAAAGAGTTGGCAGTGGCGGTAATATCAACATCAAGGTTGTTAACGGAGCTTCCTACATTGCATCTTCCGGGTTTCCCAGCGGGGGCAGTCCTTATCCGCAAGTTAAGTTCAACAAGCAATACCAGAACTGGAATAACAGCACTTTGGCCTCCGTCTTTGCACATGAAATAGGTCATTGTGTCGGCTTCCGCCATACGGACTATATGGACCGCTCCTATAGCTGCGGAGGCAGTCCCACCAACGAAGGCGCCAGCAGCGTGGGTGCTGTGTATATTCCCGGCACTCCCACCGGACCGGATGCAGCTTCCTGGATGCTGGCTTGCATCGGTAATGGTATCAACCGGCCGTTTAACAACAACGATCTTGTGGCTTTAAATTACCTGTATTGATATAACCCTTCGTACAGAAATTAATATAATAATAGTAGGTTTGTCATACCAGAACGAATGGCAAGCCCCTATATCGACGATACCACCTTGCTCACCGGCTTTCATCAACGAGAGACCCTAGCAGAAAAACAAGTATTTCAAAAATACTTCAAGCCCCTCTGCCTGTATTCGGAAAACATCACCGGTCAGCTGGACGCTTCAGAAGATATTGTTGCCGAATCTTTTGAGAAAGCCTGGAGCCGGCGACAGGAGTTCCAGACCCTGGAGAACCTGAAGGCTTTCCTATACCGGATCGTCCGTAATGCGAGCCTGAACTATACAGAAAGCCAAAAACTCCACCGGACCCACCACGAAAAGTTGCGCTATTTATCCCACAACGAGCCCGAACAGGGGGAAGCGATGGAACAGGAGATCCTGCGCGTCGAACTCCTGCATGAGATCTATCAGGAGATCGAAAATCTGCCGGAACGGTGCGGTCAGGTATTTAAGCTATTGTTCATCCATAATCTGACCACCGACCAGATCGCAGCCCGATTATCCATCAATGTCCAGACAGTCCGGACGCAGAAAGCACGGGCTATCCAGTTGATTAAGATTGAGTTATTACGGAAAAACCAAATTCCGGCTACCCTGTTGTTCGCCATCCTGCTGGAATATGCACGCTGACCCCTAAAAAAAACTTGTTCTTTCTTTGGATGAAAAGGAAGTTCAACTGTCTTCAACAGCATGGAGCCCATCAAATCACTCTTATTAAAACATTTACGTGCTCAGACCACTCCGGAGGAACAAACGGTGATCGAGGCCTGGCTGGCTGCCTCCAAAGCCAACCAGGAACTATTCGCTGAGCTCAATGATCCGGACCTGGTAGCCCGGTCCCTGGAGAAGATGGACCTGCTGCACGAAGACCAGGTCTGGCAGCGGTTGCAGGCAAATACGACAGGAAAGCCCCCCGTTCACCGGGTACATTTCCTCCGCCGGTATGGGTGGGCCGCAGCGGCGGTCTTCTTCGTCCTGCTGGGCACGGGCGCCTGGTGGATCCTCCATAACCCGGAACAAAAACAAATCGCTTTAACACAGCAGCAACGCTTCAGGAATGATGTCCCCCCGGCGAAAAACGAGGCCGTATTGACTTTAGCAGGTGGACAAAAGATCGTTCTTGACAGTGCATCCAACGGCACGATCACCAGGCAGGGCAATACTACGATCCGAAATGGCAACGGCCAGCTGGTCTATAACGAATTACATGAAAAACCAACGGAATTGCTGTACAATACGCTTGCCACGGGCAGGGGCAGCCAGTACCAATTGATCTTACCCGATGGATCCAAAGTCTGGCTCAACGCCGCCTCTTCCATTACTTATCCGACAACATTTGCAGGCGCAGAAAGAAAAGTAGCTGTCACGGGCGAAGCTTATTTCGAAATAGCCGGAGATAAGTCACATCCTTTTGTCGTACAAAATAAGGAGGTGAGCATTCAGGTTTTGGGAACGAGCTTTAATGTCAATACGTACGATGATGAGGATGCGCTGAGGACCACGCTCCTGGAGGGAAGCGTGAAAGTAGTAAAAGACCATAACAGCAGCATACTGCATCCGGGACAACAGGCAATATTATCCAGGAACAATACGCCCATAAAAGTGATCGATCATCCCGATATCGACGAAGTTATGGCCTGGAAAAATGGGGTCTTTAGATTTAACGATGCCACGATTGAATCTATCATGCGCGAAATGACAAGGTGGTACGATGTGGAAGTTGTATATGAGGCCAGGATCTCCCAGCATTTCATTGCAGATGTGCCCAGAGATGTCCCCGCATCGGAGCTGCTGAAATTGCTGGAATTGACCGACCAGGTGCATTTTAAAATTGAAGGGAAAAAGATCACTGTCATCCGGTAGGATGAACCAAACATAGTGGTTGATTAGAATGAAAAACCGCCCTGAGGTGAGATTCAGAGCGGCGGTACGTTCAAGTTAACCTGATTCACAATCGTCTCGGACTGCTTATTGTTTAACCTAAACTTTACAAATGTATGTATTTTAAGGCTCATTATGCCGGAAGAAAAACCCTACAGGTTATGAAGATAACCGTCGCATTGCTACTGGCTGCCTGTCTGCAGGTCAGCGCCAGGGGATATTCGCAGAATATCACTTTGTCCGTAAAGAACGCGCCGCTGGAAAAAGTGTTCGGGGAAGTGAAAAGACAGACGGGATACAGTTTTATTTACACCCGCGAGCTGCTGCAATATGCCACCTCCGTCAGCCTGGATGTTGTAAATGTTCCACTGGAAAAGGTGCTGGAAAATTGCTTTAAAGGACAGCCGCTGACGTATACCATCGAAAAAAAATTCATCATCATCAAACCCAGGCCTTCGCCTGTCCCGATGCCGGCCATCGCGGATTCTTCCTTCGAAATTCATGGGCTGATAACGGATAATAATGGACTGCCTTTACAGGGAGCCACCGTCCTGCTCAAGGGCACCGACCTGTTCGCCGTCACCGAAAAGAACGGGTCTTTCCACCTGCACGTCGACCGCAATATCACATCTACAACGCTCATAGTATCCATGATCGGGTACGGCACGATGGAGAAGGAGATAAAAAATCCTTCCGTCCCCCTGGTTTTCAAACTGCAGCAGGTGCAGCGGCAACTGGATAGCGTGGTGGTGACTGCGCTGGGCATCACCCGGCAGCAGCGATCCCTGGGCTATGCCTATTCGGAAGTCAAAGGGGAGGATATGACCAAGGTCCGGGGAAACAACGCGGTGGAGGCGCTCAGCGGAAGGGTGGCCGGCCTGGAGGTGACCACCACGAACAGTGGGGTAGGCGCCAGCACCAAGGTGACCCTCCGGGGTGTAAAGACCATTGGCGGCGACAGCCAGCCCTTGTATGTCATCGACGGTATTCCTATCGACAACTCCACACCCGGACAGGCGGATACGTATGGCGGCTATGATCTGGGAGATGGCAGCAGCATCATCAATCCCGATGAGATCGAGACCATATCGGTGCTGAAAGGCGGGGCTGCGGCGGCCTTATACGGCAGCCGGGCCGCCAACGGCGTGATCCTCATTACTGCCAAAGAGGGCAGCAAAGAGCGTACGGTGGTCGATTATGCTTCCAATGCGGTGTTCGCCCGGATCCAGAACAGCTATGACTACCAGGAACAGTATGGCGCCGGCAGCAACAATCTTTTGCCGAGGGACGTCGCTACGGCAATGGGCTATGCACAGAGCAGCTGGGGACCTAAGTTCAATGCGGATAGTATGTCATATATCTTCAACGGAACGAAGGAACCCTATGTCAATGCGCACAATTCGATCTCGCATTTCTTCCGCACAGGGCTTACGCTGACCAACTCCATCGGGGTGTCGACGGGGGACGAAAAGAACCAGCTGCGGTTCACCTATACTAATTTATACAACAACGACGTGGTGCCGAAAAGCGGGTTGAAAAGGAATAATGTCTCCATCCGGGGGACGTCCCAGCTTTCCAATAGGTTCAGCATCGACGCCAAGATCGCCTACCTGAATGAAAAGGTTGACAACCGGCCGGCTTTATCGGATAATCCCAATAATATCGGCTACGTGCTGTCCGGTGTCGCTCCCAACATCGATATCAACTGGCTGAAGACTTATAAGGATCCCGTGACGGGAGAATATGTCAACTGGAATAATAATCCATACCAGGTAAATCCATACTGGGCGATCAACGAACAGCCTAATACGAGCACGAAGGATCAGCTGAATGGATTTGTTACGCTGAAGTTTAAGATCCTGCCGACCCTGTCCATCCAGGCGAGGTCAGGTACGGATTATGCGGGGTTTCATTTCCGGGAGTTCATGAACTACTCTACGCCCTTTAATGAGACGGGAATGCTGTCGCTAATCGACCGCACCATCCGGGAGACGAATACAGAGCTGCTGCTCAATTTCGGGAAGCAGGTCCGTAAGTTCTGGATCGGCGCCAATGCCGGGGCCAACAGGATGGATTACCGGGGCAACATAGTGAATACCATCGGGCGCGACATCAGCATACCCGGCGTACAGAGCATCAACAATTTCCAGACAGTGCTGAGCAATGAGGTCATCAACAGGAAGCGGATCAATTCCGTCTATGGAGCGTTGAACCTGGCGTATGAGAATTATCTTTACCTGGACCTGACGGCCCGGAACGACTGGTCTTCCACACTGGCGCAGGGAAACAATTCTTTCTTTTATCCTTCGGTCTCGTCCAGTTTTATCTTTTCCGAGCTGATCCCCCGGAACAGGGTCCTGTCATACGGTAAGTTACGCGCCTCATTTGCGCAGACGGGTACGGACGCAATCTCCCCTTATGAATTAAAGCTCACCTATGGCCCGGACATCACGATCCCGACCGTTGGCGGCTATGCCATCGGCGGCGTCGCAGTGAATGAAGTGCCTTTTATGCGGCTGAAGCCCAGCATCAGCAATGCCTTTGAAGTCGGAACCAGCCTGGCGTTCTTCGACAGCCGGATCAACCTGGA
>Ga0163162_10004296_pt1 | contig 13710 bp, 14 predicted proteins | sample S55metaG_FD_115310 | JGI IMG/M metagenome (GOLD analysis project Ga0163162, IMG submission 115310) | Switchgrass rhizosphere microbial communities from Kellogg Biological Station, Michigan, USA - S5-5 metaG | ecosystem: Host-associated > Plants > Roots > Rhizosphere > Soil | place: USA...
CCGTACGGCGTAAAAGAAAAACAGGGAGTCCTCGAACAAGTTGTTCGCGAGATTGAAATCCGTTGCGAGCCGCGATTAATTCCGGACTCGATCAACGTCGACGTTTCCCATCTTGATGTCCACGATGTACTGCACGTTTCCGACCTGAAGGTTGGTGAAGGAATTGAGATCCTTGAGGATCCTGATTCCGTGATCGCTACCGTTGGTATCGTGAAGGAAGAGGTTGTTCCGGTGGTTGCTGTCGAAGGTGAGGAACCTGCCGAGCCTGAAGTCATCGGTAAGGGCAAGAAGGAAGAAGAGGAAGAAGGCGGCGAATAAGATCATTGCCAATTTCCGATTGCCAATTGCCAATTGGTTTCAATCGGCATTCGGCAATTGGAAATCGGCAATGAAACTCATTGTTGGATTAGGGAATCCGGGTAGCGAATATGAGTGGTCGCGTCACAACCTGGGTTTCATGTTGATTGACAAGTTGGCGAGCGAGGCGGGCGTCAGTGTTGGACGTCGCGAATGTAGTGCTCTAGTTGGGCGTGCTGAAATCGAAGGGGTTTCAGTGAAGCTAGTTAAGCCTCAGACCTACATGAACCTTAGCGGACAAACAGTTTCGTGTTTGCAGGCTAAGAATGCGACAGACGGCAAGGAAAATCAGTTGATCGTTATCAGTGACGACCTTGCGTTACCACTGGGGAAGATTCGAATTCGCGAAAGAGGCACAGCCGGTGGTCACAACGGTCTGAAGTCGATTATAGGCGCGATTGGCTCAACTGAATTTGTCAGACTTCGAATCGGCATTCAACCGGATCACCCGCTCGCCGATTCGAAAAAGTTTGTACTGGCTTCGTTCCCGAAGAACGAACGAGGGTTAGTGGAAGAAGTGATTGACATGAGCGCAGCTGCGATGAGAACGATTCTGCGCGATGGCGTCTTAAAGGCGATGAGCGAGTTTAATTGATGGCCAATTGAAAATTGCCAATGGCCGATTGGGTCAATGCTCAGATCCATGATGAGGGACAGATGCCTCGCAAGGATCAAACAATCGGCAATCGGCAATTGAAAATCGGCGATGTTCTATTCGGAGGTTTGAATTGGAAACTAAAAGACAATACGAAGTGGTCTTCATTGTTGACCCAACGGTCGATGACGAGGTTGCGAAACTGACTGACAACTTCAAACAAGTTGTTCTGGATCAGGGTGGTTCGGTGACAAAGGCTGAGACGATGGGGAAGCGACAGCTTGCCTACGAGATCCTTCACAAAAAAGAAGGAACCTTTGTGCTGATGGAGATCGAGGGTTCTGGTCGCGAGATCGCGGAACTCGAGCGTCGTATGCGTGTAAACGATCGCGTTCTTCGTTATCTGACCGTGCGTGTCGACGAAGATCGTAGACGTGCTGAGAAATTGAAGGGCCGCCGCGCAGCGAAGGCCGCGAAGCGAAATGCACCGGGCGGCGGGCGCCGTGGTGCGACTGTAGAATTCGCCGAAGCAAGCGGCGAGTAGAGATTCAAGATTTACGAGGATAACTATGTCAACCAATTATGAAGACCGCCCGCGCGGCGGTGGTTACGACAGCGATGACGATGATAGACGCCCGATGGGTGGTCGTGGAGGCGGACGTCGCATGCATCGCAGACGCGTCTGCCGTTTTTGCATCGATAAAGTGGATCTGATCGACTTCAAAGATGTCAGACTCCTGCTCAACTATCTTCCCGAACGTGGCAAGATTTTGCCGAGACGGATCTCCGGTAATTGCGCAACGCATCAGCGTATGCTTGCGGAAGCAATCAAACGTGCTCGCAACATCGCGTTGCTTCCATACTCTACCGACTAAGGGAAAGGAGAAAGCGAATGGCACACACTAAAGTACTTTTACGCGAAGACGTGGATGACCTCGGCGCACGCGGCGAAATCGTTCGTGTGCGAGCTGGTTATGCTCGCAACTACCTGTTGCCGCGCAATCTCGCTGTCGAGGCGACAGCCGGTAACGTCAAGGGAATTGAAACAGAGCGAGCTGCACTCCTAAAGAAAGAAGCGAAAGAGCGTTCTACCGCAGAGGCTCAGTCACAGCAAATGAGTTCGTTGGTGCTCGAGTTCCAGCGCAAGTCGGGCGAGCAGGGCGCACTTTATGGTTCAGTCACGTCGATGGATGTTGCCGAGGCGCTGAAAGATAAAGGCTACGACATTGATCGTCATCGCATTCATCTTCGAGAACCACTAAAGCGTTTGGGTGAATACTCCGTTCCGGTTAGATTGCATCGAGAAGTCACGATTGACCTGAAGGTAAAAGTTCAGCCGGAAGGCGAGGTAATCGTTGGTCACCTGACGCCGGAGCAGGAAGCAGAATTGGCGAAGCCTGCGACTAGCGAGGAAGCTAGCGTATCTGCAGAGTAAATTAAAACTGACTGAAGCCTAGACACGGTGACAGTGATGTGGAATGTTAGCGTTGCAGGATGTGACACCTGCAACGCTTTAGTTTTGTTTGAGAGTCTTGAACCAGCAGGCGTGGACGCCTGCGGTCCCAGCACTTGCGTCACAAATCTGAGATCTGAGATCTGAAAATCTGAAATTTACTATGGCTTCCCCCGATCCAATTCGCGACCAACCATTCGAACGCGCCTTACCGAACAGCTCAGAAGCTGAGCGCGCCATTCTCGGCGCCATCCTGCTGGATAACGGCTTAATCAGTCAGGCCATTGAACAACTTCGCCCGGAAGACTTTTACGTTCCTTCGCACCGTCGAATCTTTGTCGCGATGATTGCCCTGTTCGAACGCGGTGCTGAAATCAATCCAATCCTGATAGGTGAAGAGCTCAGGAAAGAAAACGCCCTCGAGTCAGTGGGCGGGTTCACATTCATTACCAATCTAACTTACGGCCTGCCGCATTCCACCAACATAGTTCACTACGCGAAAGTTGTTCGTGGCAAATCGATGCTGCGACAACTTGTTAAGGCTTCTAATAAGATCACCCAGGAAGCACTTGAAGAAGAAGACGAACCCGAGATCATCCTCGACCACGCCGAGCATGCAATCTTTCAACTTGCTGACGAACGCATTCGCCAGGGCTTCATGCACGTGAAGCCGATCGCCGAACAGTTGCTGGAAAAGGTACAGGAAATGGAGGGCCGCGCCGCGGTCTTGACCGGACTTACAACCGGCTTCGCTGATCTCGACAAGATGACTTCGGGACTACAGAACGCCGACTTGATCATTCTGGCCGCTCGCCCTTCCATGGGGAAGACAAGCTTCGCTTTGATGCTTGCCGAAAACGCAGCCATTCACGCCGGCGCAGTAGTCGGTGTGTTTTCATTGGAAATGTCGAAAGAGTCGCTCGTAATGCGTATGCTTTGTTCGCAGGGCAATATCGACGCACAGCGATTCCGCAACGGATTCCTTTCCAGGCTCGAGTGGGCGCAGATCGCAAAGTCACTCGGCACTCTTGCTGATACGAAGATCTTTCTCGACGACACACCGGGAATTAGTGTTCTGGAAATGCGAGCAAAAGCACGTCGATTGGTAGCTGAACAAAAAAAGCTGGACTTAATAATCGTCGACTATTTGCAGCTCATGTCGGGTTCGTCGAAGCGCGTAGAATCACGGCAGCAGGAAGTTTCACAGATTTCACGCGAGTTGAAGGGCCTCGCAAAGGAATTGAATGTTCCGCTCGTTGCACTGTCGCAGTTGTCGCGTGCACCGGAATCACGTTCTGAGCACAGACCGCAACTGGCTGATCTGCGAGAATCTGGTGCGTTGGAGCAGGACGCAGATGTCGTGGCTTTTATCTATCGCGAGGAGCAGTACAAGACACCGGAAGAACGCGATGCGATGCCGGACGATCAGAAGAACATTGCTGAATTGATCATAGCGAAACAGCGCAATGGCCCGACTGGAACTGTGGACCTGCGTTTCACTCCGTCGAGTATGCGCTTTGATAGCTTGTATCGTGGTGAGTAGTTTGGGGCGAGCTCAAGAGCGTCTTGCAAACTCGGTTAATGAATTCCGTCTGATCGATACATCGGCCTGCCGGGACTCTTCTCTGTGCAATCTCTGTGTTCTTTGTGCCTCTGTGGTTAACAACTAAATCAGCTTCCGAGGCACAGAGAACACTGAGATTCCGCGGAGAAAAACCCAAACAGTACTACTCAATGGACAATCTTGAACTCGCAATGAGAGTTTGCAAACGCCTCTCAAGCCTATTGAGCACTTTGTGCCCGATACTGTTGCCTGGCTCTGACCGCAACATCCGTGGAATCAACCTTAACCTTAAGCAGATGGACAGTCCCGTCTTTTTCCAATTCAGCTGGATAAAAGCCCAACCGGTATTGATGGCGTAATTCCTCGGCTATTAGTCCGAAAGTTTTTTCCAGATCCGTACGTTCGCTTTCGTAATAGCGTCCTGACGTCACCTCAGATAGCTCACGTAAAAACTCTGGCCCACGATAGCGATCGTCTCTTCGCCGGCCTCGACCAGGCCGCTGCGGTGCAGCTCCGTCAGGTGGAAGAATCGGAAAAGGTCTTCCTCCCGGAAAGCGACCAGGAAAACGACCCGGGCCAGGAAACCGGTCGTGGTTAGGCCGTCCACGAAAGCCGCGAAAATCCGATGCGTAGTAAATCGAATAAATCATCGCGTCAGACTCCGACTCATCTTTGAGCAACTCATCCTGGGACAGAACACTTCCATGATCGTCCCCATCGCTCAAGAGAATTATCGCTTTCCGGCCAGTGACGGACTTGAAATCTTCATTTGCGACCTGGGACACGCAATCGTTCAAGGTTGTGCCAACATACTGGCCAACCTTGGCTTCTTTGATCGCCTTCTCCAGGACTTTGCGATCGTCCGTTAGTCCGCTGAGCCGATGAATCTCATAATCAAAAGTAACAATCATTGCCCGATCCTGTGGACGCAGTTCCTTAATAAAACTCTTCGCACCCTTCTTAATCTCGTCCAGTACGCCTTCAGTGCTGCGACTCGTGTCCAGGAGCAGTGCGACGTTGAGTGGCTCGGCAGCAGCGTCGAAGTATGAAATTTTTTGCTCACTGTCGTTATCAAACAACTTGAATTTCTCGAGAGTAAGATTTGGAATGTATCGACCTTCGCGGTCGCTGACGATCACCGGCACACTGACGAGATTAGAGTCGACTCTAATGACGTCAAGGGATGTTGGCTCAGGTGGAGCTGATGGAGTTTCGTTTGGTGATCCGGTTCGACGGCTCCGCGTACTCTGAGCGCTTAGTTGCAGAGGACCCAGGCAGAATATGAGGAGTACTGCAACGGGTGCTAAGAAGCCGATGACCTTTTGAATCGACAACTTCATCGCGAGCGCGTCTCGAGGCGTGATCAGATGTATGTTCGAGATCTTAAACCTGGAACACCACTGGATTCTGGAGATATGCCTTAGACGCGGCCGGAATCTAAATAGTTGACGAAAGTTACCCCCAAAGCCTTATTCAATCGTGAATTCAATATCGTCCGCACTCTCGGCTAATTTCCGATCGTCGCTGTTGTATGCCACCACCTGCCAACGATATGTGCCTTTCTGCAGGGGAGTGTCGAGAGTGAACGACGTTCCATCGACGCGCTTGTTGATGTATGGCGAAGTGACCATGTGGTCGTTGGGATGAACGCTAAACTTGTAGTAGGCGGCGTCAGGGTAACTTTCCCAGCGCAACTCCAATCCTGTTGCGCTGATTTTTTCTGCAGCTTTCGGGTTTGTGAGTTTGAGATCACTCTTGAATAGGTGGGTGGTATTTATGAACAAGGTTTTGTCCGCAACGACCTCGTACTTGGTCGCGCTTATACCGGCAATGCCCGAGGTCGCAAAGATTGAAGCGTCGGTGTCAAACACGCGTGCGAGTAAGGCTTCGTAAGTTTTTGGCGGAACATTGGTAATTACATACTCGCCATCTTTGTCTGTCTTCGCTGTAAATTCCTTTCCGCTGCAACCACCAAGAAACCTGTTGAACGACTCGCACAGTTTCACTTCGATACCTACTGCGGGCTTACTGTTGTAGAGAACTTTGCCTTGGACGTTCCCGGTTCCAGCTGCGGGTTTCACCTTTTCAACGCCAGTCACTTCTGTTTCGTTTGTGTTGGGAGAATTTTCAGATGTCGTCTTCTTCTTTGTGAGATTGCAGCCAAACAAAATACCCATCCATATGATAGCGATGGCAATGAAACTCCATTTTCGTGATTGCATTGTTTTTTGAACCCTTTCGACTGAGATGGAAGACTCAAAGTGCGCCGGAGAGTCTACAGAAAATTAGAAGTCCGAGCATTCACTAAATGTCCGATAATCCATTGCCAAATGTCGATTGCCGATTGCCGATTTGGAATGTTCAGGGAGGCCGCGAGGTCTTTAAATCGGCAATCGGCAATTGGCAATCGGAAATGTTCCTATCGGACATACTTTCGCAGCAGCCACGCCTTGAGAATGCCAGGCTGTTTGCTGTCGATCGAGAAGTATTCATCGATCAATTGCTTGTAGAGCTTAGTTCTTCCCAGTTCATTCAGGTTCGAACCCAAAGGCATTCGTCCGCCTTCGACAAAAGAGCTGATAAGCACAGAGTCCATTGGCCAATTGAGCGAGCCAAGTCCACTTGGTTGATGACATGATGCGCATGATGTTCCGGTGAGTTGAGCATTAGCTGTTGCTCTCAAAGACCCCAGGCCTGGGCCAAACTTTGTTGGATCGAGATACCGCCCGAAATCAGGAGCCGAATAAGCTAAAAACCGACGGTTGACTTCGTCGACCACTACCATTTCATCCTTACTAACACTTCCATCGACGGGAAAAATCGGTAGTACTCCACTCTTATGACACTTCACACAATTGTCGTCTCCATAGCCAAGTTCCCAACGACCTTTGACAGTGACTGAACCATTTCGCCGATAGGTTCGAAAGTAATCTTTGAAGTAGATTTTGCTGCTGTTCTCGCCGGGCACAACAGCCACGACTGACAGGTTTCGCACAGGAATTCGTTTCCCCGGATCAGTGATTCCAAACTGCACCCATTTCTCAGGTATGTTTCGATCCGGATCTCCCGGAACTACCACCAGCAAGCGTCGATAGCTGTCGTCAGTGTCCGGAGTTCCAAGGTGCCTTGATTCAAAGCTGAGAAATAGGAGTTGTTTCTCATTTGACCGCGTCGCATTGATTGCACGCAACCACGCTTTCGCTTTGGGTAACGTCTCGAATCGCCTGACTGCCTGAAGAAATTCAGGGTTCAAAAGAAAGTCAGGGATCGTGACGAAGGTTTCCGTCTCCGCAAAATAAACCTTATCGGGAACTTCGAAGCCCAGCTCGTGGTCTCGCTCGTGTTCAAGTGAGAGGACACGGATGTATTCACCAAACTCCGCATAGCGCGCCATGAACTCGGCGTTCTCAGCAAGCTTGCACTGTTTGATTGTGTTGGCAATCATGCGCTGTGAACGCACGTAAGCCTTTTCCGCTTTTTCGTCTTCATAAGCGGCGCGCGCACGTCGAACAATGAGATCAACGCTGCGACGCACCCACTCTTCTTGTTGAGTGATTGTCTTTGCACACGGCTTAGTAAACGATTGTGCTCTAACTTCAGCTGCAAATACCGAAAGCGAGAGAGCGATTAGTATGATTCGACAAACACGTGACATGACTACCCGGAACTTTAGTCAGACTCACCCTGAACGGATTCGGCGGAGGGTTTTGTCGCCGAAGCCTCCCTGGGTAATACCACCGCCACATAAGTCACTGTATCCCAGGCGTTGTGAATTCCGACGAAGAGCAAAAGGATTGTGACGGTGGCAATCCCAAACAACGTTCTTTGCGGATATGAGCGAATGAGAAGCGACGAGACTAATAGCAGCGTATAGGCAATCAGTGGCAGGATGGCGTGCCAAAGCCAATCTTCCCAGACAGGTTTGTAACCCATTTGAGATCCTGCGCGTCTCACAATGATGATTCCATATACCACGCCGACAAGGGCACAGGTACTTAGCACCAAACGAACACTAGTTAATCCCTGCCAGGGAGCGCTCAGAATCGCTGAGATCAAAAGCACGGCACAGAAGTGGACGATCGTGGGAGTTCCAAATGCATCTATTTCTCGACTACTGGATGGCTTTTGTGAATCGGCAACAAGGGCCATCACAACAAATTGAAGACCAGTGAGTGCAGCACCTGAGGATCCTACGATTACGTAAAAGCTTTCCCACGCGGCGAGTGGCGCTCGTGCGGCTTCTTCCATGATCCCTCCGTCTACAAACTAACCAGCGACCCGATAACTAAATCGGCAAACGACAATCGGCAAATTGGCGATAACTCCTGTATCCTACCGCGAAACTTATTTTCTGGAGACTCATTTCTTAAATGGCATCATTGATCGATAAGCTTTCTGACAGCCCGCAGCGTCCAACCTGGGCCGAAATAGACCTTAACAATCTTGCCTCTAACTTCAACGAAATAAAAAATCGCGTTGGCGATGTCGCGAAAGTGATGGCTGTTGTTAAAGCCAATGCTTACGGTCATGGCGCCGTTCAGTGCGCGCGTCGCCTCGTCAAAGAAGGAGCAGAATGGTTCGGGGTCGCTTTGCCGGAGGAGGGCATTGAATTGCGCGCCGCAGGTATTGGCCAGCCCATTCTTTCGTTCGGTGGTTTCTGGGGGGAGCAAGCTGGCCTGTGCATTCAACAGCGCATTACTCCGGTCGTCTATCGGCTCGGCATGATTGCGGCCCTAAACAGGACAGCTCAGGATGCCGGAATTGTTGTTGACGTACACCTGAAGGTTGATACGGGGATGGGCCGCCTGGGAATTCGCACCGATCAGTTGAGTCACTTTGTTGGTGGTTTGAAGGATTTTCAAAACGTTCGAGTCGATGGATTGATGACTCACTTTGCTGCTGCCGACGACGCTGCTTGCGAGCCTCTAACTAACGAACAACTTCAACGTTTCGATGCTGCGGCAGCGATGTTAGCCGACCAGGGCTACCACCCGACGCATTTACATCTCGCGAACTCCGCCGCGATCTACGGTCGTCGCGAGTCGTGGGGCAACATGGTACGACCGGGCGGGGTGCTTTATGGTTTGTGGCGTGACGTGCTTCCTGTCTCTGTTTCTGATACCGGACTGCGACAGGTAATGTCGCTTCATTCGCGAATTTGTTTATTGAAATGGGTGCCTGCGGGCGAAACAATTGGTTACGGTTGCACCTTTGAAGCTTCCAGAAAAACACTGATCGCGACGGTGCCAGTGGGCTATCACGACGGTTACATGCGCGGGCTTTCAAACCGCGGGAATGTAATTGTCCGCGGAGAGTTGGCTCCTGTAATTGGCCGAGTGTCGATGGATTTGACGTTGATTGATGTGACGAATGTTCACGACGTACAGTTGAATGATCAAGTCACATTGCTGGGAGAAAACAAGGCGACAGCGGATGTTTCCATTTCAGCTGAAGACTTAGCGCGGATAGTCGGCACGCTGTCTTATGAAGTGACGTGTGGTGTTGGTCAGCGTGTGCCCAGAGTGTATGTGTAAAGCGGGATCATCCGCAGATTACGCAGATTTCGCAGATTCTCTTTGCGCAAGGATAGAGCCAGTCATTCCAAAGAAGGTCTGCGTAATCTGCGTAATCTGCGGATGGCCTCTTAACTAGAATAGCAATCGACAACACTTATGAATGATCAACCACAGAACATCAGTATCAAGGTTAATGACAAAGATAGTGTCACGGCTTTTCATTATTCAGCTGCGGCAAAGAGTCGAATCAAAGCCACGATCTTGCTTGGCCATGGAGCCGGCGCTAACCAGTCAAGCAGCTTCATGAAACTGTTTGCGAGTGGACTTGCGCTGCGCGGGCTGGACGCCATGACGTTCAACTTCGTCTACACCGAGCTCGGAAAAGGTGCTCCCGATCCAAAAGCAAAGTTGGAGTCGTGCTTCCGTGCTGTGATCGAAGTCGCCCTGACGAACAAGAAACTAAAAGGCAATCGTCTTTTCATTGGTGGGAAGTCGATGGGTGGAAGGATTGCATCCCAGGTTGCTGCGGATGCGTGCGAGAAAGCAGAGCCTCTCGCGAAACAAATCGATGGCCTCGTCTTTCTTGGTTATCCGTTACATCCGCCGGGCAATCCGGCGAAGTTGCGAGTGGAGCATCTGTCGCAGATTAAAATGGCGATGTTGTTTATTCAGGGCACCCGCGACTCTCTGGGCGCGAGTGAAGAGATAAAGCCGTTTATTAAGAAACTCCGTCTACCCGCGACGCTGTACGCAATCGAAGGCGGCGATCATTCGTTCAAGGCGCCGAAGAAGTTTGGAAAGACTCAGGACGAGATTTATGAGGCTGCGATGGATGAGATCGTGAAATGGATAAAGGGAACTTAATGGCCTTCACCCAAAATGTCAGGTCGGGAAGGGGACCCTGTCCCCGCTTGTTCTTCTCTGCGTGATCTCGGGCGACCTCTGCGTCTCGGCGCCTAACGAATTGTTTTACGCTTCACCGCCGAGGCAGAGATCGCAGAGACTACGCAAACCGAAGCCAACGATCCACGAACTCCACACGAGACAACACCAAATTAAGTTTGGGGATTTGGGTTTCGTGATAATTCGTGTGATTTCGTGGATCCTTATGTTCCGTCAAAACCTTGCTCAAATAACAAGAAGTTTCGAAGACTGAAGCCTGCGGGGACAGGGTCCTCTTCCCGACCTGACTTTTTGGCTGTTTACTGCTTAGAAATCGACTTCTCCACCGGTAACTCCGTTCGCTGACTCCAGTCTTCAAACGAACCGTCATACACATGCGCGTCGTAGCCAAGATAACGGGCAACGAAGTAAAGGAGACTGGCTTGCTGTCCGATGTGACAGTAAGTAGCAACACTGCTGTTTGGTTTCACATCCGCAGCGTTGAATAGATCTCGCAGTGCGATCGCCGACTTGAACTTGTTGTTTGAGTCCTCAACCAGGCTCGAGAACGGAATGTTCTTCGCGTGTGGAATATGTCCCCCACGAGGCATGCGGCCCTGTTCGGCTCCCGTGTAGAACTGAGGGGCACGGGCGTCGAGGATTCGTATGTCCGGCTTGTCGAGATTGTTTTTGACCCATGCGGCGTCGACGATGAGTTTGCTATTTGGATGTGGAGTCAATGATCCCTTCTTAGATTCAACGAGATCGGCGGTCACTAGCTTTCCTTCAGCACGCCACGCCGGTAAGCCGCCATCAAGAATCGACGTGCGATCGCCGAAACCAAGGTAGTCGAGTGTCATGAAGACTCTCGCGGTTGGCGTTACCCAGTCCTTGCCAAAATAGATCACGATTCGAGAGTTGTCTGATACTCCGAGTTTTTCGAACGTGGCCTTCAGTTGATCCAGGGTCGGCAACTCAAGCGTCAAACCCTGTCCCCGCGGCGTGGAAATGTCTGCGAGCTGGATGAACTGGGCGCGCGGAATATGCGACGACATGTATTCGTCTTTTTCACCGACTTGCAGAAGTACAAGCGAGTCATCGTTAAGATGTTTAGCCAGCCAGTCGGTTGTGACTATGAGCGAGTCATTGAGTTTGGGCGTCTGCGCGTGGACCAGAAGAGTAGATGTGAACAGGAAAGCAGTGACTAAGAGTAACCGGGGCATGCGGATCATGTTTGTGCACCTCTATGGAAAGCTTGTAGCAAAGGATAAGCCCTGAGATTTAGAATCTCAATCGTGCCGATACACGAGTCTTCACATTGCTCACGACTCAGGTTACATTCTTAATGCTATCCCCAGATTACGCAGATTTCGTTGGGCGAAAGTTATTACCCAACGGTTCTGAAAGGAAATCCGCGTAATCTGTGGATGATCTTTTCCCATGAAAAAACAAACTGACTTCACCACCACTTTCGTCAAACTAAAAGCACTCCTGCAACCCTACGAATCGAAGTTAATTATTGTCGCTGACACCAAAGACCACTATGCACTTGAGACGCCGCACGTGATGAAGAACAAGCACCGTGTCTACTTTGCGGGTGTCAAGATTGGTAAGTTGTACGTCAGCTATCACCTAATGCCGGTATATGCTTTAGAGGAAGTGCGCGACGAAATCTCGCCCGAACTGAAGAAACGCATGCAGGGAAAGTCATGCTTTAACTTCTCCGAACCCGATGAGAAACTCTTCAAAGAACTTGCCAGGTTAACCAAAGTCGGATTCAAGCGATTCACCTCGAAAGATTTTTATTCGCGGTTTTAAGGAGCGAAACGACGCGTGCCGAGAACCTTCGATTGTCCCAAGTGTGGGGCTCCAGTGGAGTTTAGTAACAGTCCTTCCGACACAGTCAGGTGCAACTACTGTGGTAGTGCGCTTGCAGAACCATCGATGGGCCGACCAGCTCAGATTGTTCAGTTGAAGTTTGAAGCGTCATCGCGAACTAAGTTTCCCAGGTGGCTTTCCGTCTTTCTTCTGATTGCTTTGTTGGGAATCGGAGCGGTGCTTGTCGCAATGATTGCCGGCTTTGCGCCGCTGTTTCTCTCAAACAAGAAGGGAAGGGCAAACTCTTCCAGGCCACTTGGAGGAACACTAAGTGAACCTTCATTCGCAAACGTCGTCTTGAAGTTTGGTAGTGAAGGCATTGGACCGGGAATGTTCACCGATGCGCGAAGCATTGCACTCGACCGGGCAGGAAATATTTATGTTGGTGAGTATTCAGGAGGAAGAATTCAGGTTTTTGATTCTGCCGGAAAGTTCATTACTCAGTGGACGGCGAATCCAAAGATGCCTCTTCGCGGGTTGGCTGCTGATCGTAAAGGTACTGTTTACGTTGTTCAGAGTGGGAAGATTCAAAAGGTTGAAGGGCTGACCGGAAAGCCACTTGGTGAGATCGAGTACGGAGAAGGTTGGGGCTTCGACGATATTGTTGCCACGCCCGATGGCGGCTTTGTATCGGCGTGGTACCGAAACCGCGATGACATTGTTCGATTCGATTCCAACGGAAAAGTTGCGCGTGGGATCAAATCGGCCATCAGTTCGGTGACTGATCGCGCTGAGTTGAATACCAGAATTGCTGTTGATGGCCTGGGAAATATCTACGCCCTGGGAACTTTCAATAACGGAATATTTAAGTTTGGACCAGAAGGAAAATACATAAACCGCTTTGGCGGTCAGGGAAATCAAGATGGACAACTCCAGGCGCCGAGTGCGATTGCCGTTGACGGCAAAGGTAGAGTCTTTGTCAGTGACATGAAAGGTGTGCAAATGTTTGATGGTGATGGTCGTTATCTCGGGACCTTCAAACCAGACGGCGGGCACGCGTCAGGAATGATCTTTAATGATAAAAACGAACTGTTTGTGGTTGATAGAACGAAGGTCGTGAAACTTCAACTGAAGGAATAGGACCGAACTCATTTCTCATTGGTCATTTTCCATTTGTAAGAAAACTTCTTTTGAGCGATTTGAGCGTATTCGACCGAATGAAAAACGCGAGATTTCAAGAATGTAAATGAGAAATGAGAAACGAGAAATGGAAATGCCCGATGATAAATAGATCCATCTTGTTTTCTCTCCTTCTTTTGCTTGCGGGAGTCGCTCCAAGTTTTGCCCAAACTCAGATTGTCCTCCTCGGCACGGGCACGCCGTATCCTGATCCACACGCTTCCGGTCCAGCCACGGCGGTAGTCGTTGGTAAACGAGTGTTCCTCTTCGATGCAGGCGCAGGCGTGATGCGTCAAGTTAACGCTGCCGGGCTTCCACTCACTGGACCAGAAGCTACGTTCATTAC
>Ga0163162_10004297_pt1 | contig 13710 bp, 8 predicted proteins | sample S55metaG_FD_115310 | JGI IMG/M metagenome (GOLD analysis project Ga0163162, IMG submission 115310) | Switchgrass rhizosphere microbial communities from Kellogg Biological Station, Michigan, USA - S5-5 metaG | ecosystem: Host-associated > Plants > Roots > Rhizosphere > Soil | place: USA: Michigan...
ATGCAAGAATCTTCATGGGCATGCGAGTCCGTCTGTCCAGACGACAGCATAGTCAACTCGGACGTCCGAATACTTAGCGCGAGCTTACACGGCGGCATCTGAGGGCGGTGTGCAAGGCGCGCGCGGTGCACGAGCATGAGAGCCGCTGATTGTGTTTTCCACGCTGGCTGTTCTCTTCCGGGCGTCGATGGCCTGACCATGGGAGCCGCGCCATGCGCTATGGATAGCCCTCGTGAATGCCAGCAGCGGTCGCGGACGTGCGAGAAGAACTAGCGGCATCACGCCTGTGAGAAACGTACCTGTCGATTAATATCGCACAAGCAATCGCTGAAACGGCTTGCATTCACAGATTCCTTCATCGCGGCGATCTTCGGAGAATTCCATGCTTCCTGATGTGGCAGACAACGGCATCGTCACGGTGGCCACGCACCGTTCTGTCGAGCAGGCCGCCGACACGCTCGCAAGGCTGATCGAAGCAAAGCACCTCGTTCTGTTCGCCCGAATCGACTTCGCGGCGGACGCGCAGCGCGCGGGATTGACGATGCAGCCGTCGCAGTTGCTCGTGTTTGGCAATCCGCGAGCCGGTACGCCACTGATGCAAGCCGTGCCGACGCTGGCGCTCGACCTGCCCCTGAAGGTGCTGGTGTGGCAGGACGCCGATGACCGCGTCTGCCTTTCGTACAACGCGACGAGCTATCTGCAAGCGCGGCACGGCGCCCCTGCCGAATTGATGATTCCCGTCGACGGTATCGGCGCGCTCGTGCAGGCCGCTGCGGCTAGCTGAGGCGGCCGGGGTCAGGCGCGTGGCGGTGGCCGCGAAGGCCCGTTGTTCAGGTTGAGCCGATGTTCCAGTGTGCCCGCGATCGCGCGGGTCGTTGCTCTCATGCTCGACCGGTCAAACGTGTCGGCCGCTCATGCATCGCGAGCATCCGCTATGCAGGTGGCATGGGCGACAATTCACGCCTGCGCGATCAGCCATTTGCACGCATCGCCCCAGTTGTAGACTGACCTTCTGCCGGGAAAGCGAATTTCAGGGAGATGCGCAATGTCCTCTGCACTGACCTACATGCGGCTTTACGCTGACCGTGACGGCGAATCGCACTTCGGGCCGATGATTATGGAAACGTTCACACGTGACTTTGCGCCGCCGGCACCGGCCTTCAACGTTTCAGGCTTTGTACCTGCTTTGCGCAGCGGCTTCCTGCTGTTGCCTGCCGGATGGACGGGTGATCTGCATCCGTCACCGCTGCGCATGTGGATCTTCGTTCTCCACGGAGAAATGGAATTCGAAGCATCGGACGGAGAGCGCCAGCCCGTCCGGACCGGCGACGCGCTGCTCCTTGAAGATACGACCGGACGAGGACATCGAAGCCGCGTGATCGGCGACATCGTGGCAAGACTCGCGGTCGTCGAACTTGAACCGGCTCGTGACGAGTGACGGCGAACTAACGAAGGGCATCAATAATTCGACAGAGTGGGCCTGAGCCGGCCACGACACCACCGGCCACGACAGGCTATTCGCTTGTTTCGATCGCACGCATGCGACGTTCGAGTTCGCACATGTCGACCGACGACGAAAGGTAGGCGTCGCGGCGGCTATGTTCAGCGCGCTCGAGCAAGTCGATCAGCGCTTCAAGGAGAAATGCAAACATGGTTGACTCCGGAAACAACGATTTGACGCACGGCGGAGACCGTCGTGTCCCGTCAATGCAGTGAAGCGGCGATATGACACGACGACAAGTGAAACGACAGCGATCACCCTGGATCGGATAAACCGGTTTTCGATCCGGCTGAGGTTCTAGTCCGTCATGGCTATCGGAAATCCGTCCACGAAACGCACGCAGCGCGGCGTGTCGTATCGCGCAACCGGCATCGCTTCGGCGTCAGCCGCATGCCCGCGCAAGACGCGAGCTTCGGCGCGATTTCCCGCAGGAGTCAGAAATCGTTGTCGTCGAACGGGCTCGCCATCGCCACCGTATGACGCGAACCCGAATGGGCCGACACGGCACGATGCACCGCATGCCAGTTGCCGCCCGCGTTGTCACGGCCGATGCCACCGGGCTTGGGACCGCCCGCGTCGAGGCGCACGGGATGGCCCTGGTAGGCTGCCTGCGCCAGCCCGACGCCATGGACGGCCGGCTGCGCGCTCGCAGGCACGGTCGGCAGGGCGGCCGTGCAGGTGTCGCCGCATGCGCCCTGATTGACGGCGGGCGCGTTTTCATCGACTACATAAGCGGCCGTGCTCTCGGCCGGTTTCAACATGTCGGAAATGGCGACGGGGCCGGCCACACTCAGGCTGACGATTGCCGCGCCAACGCATAGCGATCTGCTCATCACGGTGTCTCTCATTACCAGTTCACAACGGACGCGAGCCGCGACCACGGCGGTTGCGGCTCTCGCACATTGCGAGCACCCATGATGCGAAAGACGTGCCATGCGCCACGCGCAGCCCGCGAACCGCACATGCGCATCGCCGGGCGCCTTGCCCTGCAATGCTTTGCCGCGATGGAAAGTACCGCCGCGCGGTGGCGCTGCGCCGCGCGGCGGTCGCGGCGTTCACGGCAGTCTTCGTGACTTTCCCGATATCTCGTGAAAGTCACGCCTTGCGCGTGATGGCGAGCCGCTTCATCCGCGATTCGAGCGTCGTGGGCTTCAGACCGAGGCGCTCGGCCGCGCCCGCCTTGCCGCTCACGCGCCAGCCGGTTTCTTCGAGCACCCTGAGGATATGGCTGCGCTCCGCTTCTTCAAGCGTCACCGTGCGTGCGTCGCCATCGCCGGCCGGTTTTGGCACCTCGGCGTCGCAGGCGGGCGCGGCGCTGCTGAACCAGTCGCCGAGTGCGAGCTTGCCGCCCTGCGTCAGGATCACGGCGCGCTCTATCACGTGCTGCAGTTCGCGCACATTGCCGGGCCAGCGGTAGTTTTCGAGCACGGAAAGCGGAGCCTGCGCAATGGCGTCGATGTGCTTGCCGTACCTGGCCGCATAGCGGCGCACGAAATGGGCGGCCAGCGGAGCGATGTCCCGGCGGCGCTCGCGCAAGGGCGGCAACGCGAGCGGAAACACATTGAGCCGATAGTAGAGATCCGCACGAAACCGCCCCGCGGCGGCCTCCTCGGCGAGACTCCGGTTGGTGGCCGCGATGATGCGCACATCGGCCCTCAGTGTGCGCGTGCCGCCGAGCCGCTCGAACTCGCCGTCCTGAAGCACGCGCAAGAGCTTCGCCTGCACATCGAGCGCGAGCTCGCCGATCTCGTCGAGAAAGAGCGTGCCGCCGTCCGCCAGTTCGAACCTGCCTGCCTTGCGCGCAGTTGCGCCGGTGAACGCGCCTTTCTCATGACCAAAGAGCTCGCTTTCGATCAGATTGGCGGGCAATGCCGCGCAATTGAGCTTGATGAGCGGGTGGCCGGCGCGCGGGCTCATCCGGTGGATCGTCTGTGCGATCAGGTCCTTGCCCGTGCCGGTTTCGCCGGTCACGAGCACCGAGGCACCCGTGCCGGCCACCTGATGTACCTGCTCCATGACTTCGCGCAATCCTTCCAGGCCGGCGAGTTCCTCACCGGCCTGAGCCTCCAGCAACTCGTCCTGAAGACAACGGTTCAGCCCGCGCAGCTGCCCGACCTCCGCCTCGGCTTTCCTCCGCTCCTCGATGTCGCGCAGGATCAGCGTGTAGATCACCTGCCCGCCCGCCTGCGCGCACGAAAGCGTAGCCTCGATCGGAAACGGAGCGCCGTCGGCACGCACGGCATTGTGGCCTTCGGTCAGCCAGACCGGCGCCTGCGGACATCCCGCATGCATGTAGTCACCGAGCATCCGGCATAGCGGCGCGGAAAGGAAGCGGTTGCAGGGCACGCCCAGGGCTTCGCCCGCCTGACAGCGGAACACGCGTTCGGCCGCCCGGTTGAAGAGCGTGACACTGCCTGTTTCGTCGAGCGCGATGATCGCGTCCATCGCGGACTCGATGATGCGCGAGAGCCGTTGCTCGCTCTCCTGAAGCCTGGCCCTCAGGCGCTGGACTTCCAGATGCGTGGCGACGCGCGCCAGCACTTCCTCGTGCTGGAACGGCTTCGTGATGTAGTCGACGGCGCCGAGTTCGAGCCCTTTGACCTTATCGACGGTGTCCGTCAGCGCGCTCATGAAGATCACCGGAATGTCGCGCGTCGCGGGGTTCGACTTGAGGCGCGCGCAGGTCGCGAACCCGTCGAGGCCGGGCATCATCACGTCGAGCAGGATCAGATCGGGCCTCGCATAGTCGATCTCCTCGAGCGCGCTCTCGCCGTCTTCCGCGACCGAAACCGCGAACCCGTTGGCGCCGAGAAGATCGAGCAGGATCGACAGATTCGCAGGAACGTCCTCCACGACGAGAATGAGCGGCCTCTCCGCCATGACCGGATTCATGGCGCGTGTGCAAGGCTCTTGAGCCAGCGGCGCAGTTCCTTCATGCGATACGCGTCGCCGAGTTCGCAGATCCGGGCAGCGAACGGCGCGTGGATGCGATCGCGCGCCGCAAGGCCGTTCGCCTCGTTCATGAGCTGCCTGACGTCGCCGCGCGATGCAAGGTCGAGAAACCTTTGCAGGTCCGCTGGCGGCGGCGCGACGAGCGCCTCGTCCAGCGTCTCGCGGGCAGCCTCGTCGCTTCCGGCGCGCAGCACCGTGAGGTCGAGATGCGCGCAAAGCAACTCGACCAGCTTCTCCTGACGAAAGGGCTTCGGAATGAACTCGTCGGCACCCGACTCGATGCAGCGCGCACGGTTGTGCTCGAACGCGCTCGCGGAGATCGCGAAGATCACCGTGTCAGCGAGCCCTGGCATCGCGCGAATGCGGGTGGTCGCGGCGAGACCGTCCAGGCGCGGCATGCGTATGTCCATCACGATCGCGTCGGGCTTCAGGCGCGCCGCCTCGCTCAGCGCCACCTCGCCGTCCTCGGCCTCGTGCACTTCGAAGCCGATGGGTTCGAGCAGGTCGCGCAGCAGGCTGCGCCCGTCCGGCTCGTCGTCCACCACCAGCACGCGACGGCGCTCGCCCGCGATACCGGTCACGAGGTGGTTTGCGGCCGTCGCCGCTGGCGCTTCTCCCGGTGCGAGTTCCAGCTCGAACCAGAAGCGGCTGCCCTCGCGTGGCGTGCTGGCGACCTGCAGTTCGCCGCCCATCAGATGCACGAGCCGCTTGCTGATGGCGAGCCCGAGGCCGGTACCGTCGACGACGGTAGCCGGGTCCCGCACCTGGTGAAACACGTCGAAGATTTCCGACAGATGCTCCGGACGGATGCCAATGCCGGTGTCTTCGACAAGAAAGCACACGCGCCGCCCGATGAGCCCGGTTTTCAGGGCCACGCCGCCCCGTTGCGTGTACTTGATCGCATTCTCCAGAAGATTCGTGAGCACCTGCCGCAAGCGGCGTTCATCGGCGCGAACCATGTGCGGAATGTCCGACCACTGCGCGGTGGTGAACGCGAGGTCCTTGGCCTGCGCCCGGCTTTTCATCATCCCCGCGATGCTCTCCAGCAAGCGGTGCAAGTCGAAGTTGTCCATGGTCACCTCGAGCGTACCGGCCTCGATCTTCGCCATGTCGAGAATCTCGTCGATGAGCCCGAGCAGGTGCTCGCCCGATTGCTCGATGATGGTCAGTGCCTTGCTTTGCCGCTCGTTGAGACCGGAGTCGCGCCGCAGAAGCTGCGCGTAGCCGAGCACGCTGTTGAGAGGCGTGCGCAGTTCGTGGCTCATGTTGGCAAGGAATTCGGACTTCGCGCGATTGGCTGTCTCGGCGGCTTCCTTCGCGCAATTCAACTCGGCCTGCGCGCGCTTTCGTTCCGTGATGTCGCGCACCGTCGCGGTCACGAGCTTCGCTGCGCCGAGGATCGGCGTGACGGATATCTCGACCGGAAATTCCGCGCCGTCGGATCGCAGCGCCGATACCTCGATCCGTCTGCCCAAGAGCGGTCCTTCGCCGGTCGCGAGATATCGCACGAGCCCCCGGCGGTGCGCGCCGCGCAGTTGCGGAGGGACGATCAGGCCAGCGAGTTCGCGGCCGATCACCTCGTCGCGCCGGTAGCCGAAGGTCCGCTCCGAGGCGGGATTGAACTCGATGATGCAGCCGTCGGCGTCGATGCTGATGATGCAATCCATCGACGCATCGAGAATGCCGCGCATCCGGGCCTCGCTCTCGTGCCGCGCCGCCTCGGCCCGCTTTCTGTCGCTGATGTCGATCACGCTGCCGCGCACCAGCCGGCGCGTGGCATCCGGCAGCCTGACGAGCCTTACCTCGCAGGGAAACAGCCTGCCCTCGGGATCGACATGCAGCCATTCGAACACCGGCACGCCGCCATCGAGCGCCTCCTCGACCTTCTCGCGCGCCGCCACGCCGGATAACCGGCCGTCGGGCTGGAATTCAGGACTGAGTTCGACAGGACCGATGCGCAGGAGCGACTCCCGGTCGCGTCTGTAGAGGCGCGCGGCCTGCTCGTTCACTTCGACGAAGCGCAACGTGCCGACATCGAGCAGCGTGATCGCGTCAGGCGAATACGCCAGCATCGTGGACAGGCGCTGCTCGCTCGCGCGCAGCGCCTGTTCGGTCCGCATGCGCTCGCCGATGTCGATGACACTGCCGCGCACCAGCCTGCGGGTCGCGTGCGGAAGTCGCACGAGGCGCACTTCGCAGGGAACGACGTCGCCCGAGGCATTGCGATGCATCCACTCGAAGACTGGCGTACCGCCCGCGAGCGCCCTGTCGATCATCTCGCAGCGCGCCTCGCTGGACACGCGTCCATCCGGCTGAAACTCGGGGCTGAGCTCGACCGGATCGATGCGTAGCAGCGCCTCGCGCTCGCGCCCGAACAGGCACGCGGCCTGCTCGTTGGCCTGCACATACCGGTCGGCATCGACATCGAATACGAGGATCGCATCGGGCGCATAGGCGACGAGTGTCGCGAGTTGCTGCTCGCTCTCGCGCAGCGCTTCTTCGGCACGCCTGCGGTCGTCGCGCTCGATGGCGAGCGCAATCAGATTGGCGAGTGCGATGCCGAACAACCGGTCCTCGGGCGTCCACGGCATGGGCACGCCGACCTGCTCGTGGCATAGCACGCCGTCAACGCGGCCGTGCAGAAAGATGGGGGTATCCAGCATCGCTGCGACCCCCAGTGGCGTGAGATACGTCTCCGAGAATTCGCGGGTGCGCGGGTCGGCGTGCGCGTCGTCGGCGACGATGGCCTCGCTCGATGCGAGTGCCTGAAAATAGGCGGGATAGAGTTCGGCCTGCAACTCTGCACCCCTGCTGTGCCTGTCGAGGCTCGACTCGTAAAGGTCGATGCAGTGGATTGCCGAACGGGACTGCGCATAGCGCCAGAGGCTCACGCGTTCGACGCACATCAACTGTGCCGCCGTCTCCGTGATGTACCGGAGGGTCTGCTCCAGATTTTCGTTCTGATAGAAGTCGATACGGGTCAGCGCGGCGAGTGCCGCTTGTCGTTCGAGCAGCCGTTCGCGTCGCGCACGTCGCGCCGATAGTGGCCCTGGAGTCGTCACCTTGGTTCTTCCTGATGCAATCGACAGGCGCCATGGATGCCGGTACCAATACGGACACGGGCTTTGTCCGGCACGACGGAAGCATCCGGCGGACCACCCTGTGACCGCAATCCGTTGCTACTGTACACCCGGTAATCGAGCTTGGGTACCTCGCGCAACGGGCGCGCACTCGAATGGTGCGGCGATCGTCGCGGGGTGCGCTGCCATCGTTTGGGCGGATTTGATCCGCACTCAATCGTTCAGCAGGCACCTACTAATTCAGTGTGGAGATTGCGCATCGGTAGCGTGTCGCGCGATACACGCAGCGACGCGTCAGAGAGCCGGTTTCGCGTGGCAGCGTTCTCCGTCGGGAGATTCAACGCGCTGGAAGCGCATCGTCATGGACGGGCACGAACGCCCGCATCACATGAATTCGTAGCGTTAGCTGCCCGCTTTCCCATACAAGACAAGCGGGCGATCCTCCACGTCCACGTCCACGAGCGCCGGAGCGCGCTGCTTACTTCGCCGTCGGCATCGCGAATTCGGCGCCCTTCTCCGTGGCCTCAGGCCAGCGTTGCATGATCGACTTCTGCTTGGTGTAGAAACGCACGCCCTCCTCGCCGTACGCATGCATGTCGCCGAAGAGGCTGCGCTTCCAGCCGCCGAAACCATGCCACGCCATCGGCACCGGAATCGGTACGTTGATGCCGACCATGCCCACTTCGATCCGGCGCCCGAACTCGCGCGCGACATGGCCGTCGCGCGTATAGCATGCAACGCCGTTGCCGAATTCGTGCGCATTGATGAGTTCCACCGCTTCGGTGAAGTCCTTCACGCGCACGCAGGCGAGCACCGGCCCGAAGATTTCTTCCTTGTAGATGCGCATGTCGGGGGTGACGTTATCGAAGAGCGTGCCGCCCGTGAAGAAGCCGTCTTCGTGGCCCTTCACCTTGAGGCCGCGGCCGTCCACCACGAGCTTCGCGCCCTCCTCCACGCCGAGCGCGATGTAGCCTTCGATGCGATCGAGTGCCTGCCGCGTGACGATCGGCCCCATTTCGGCGTCCGCTTCCATGCCGTTCTTCACAACCAGCGTGCGAGCGCGCTCCGCCAGCCGCTCAATGACCTTGTCGGCGATGTCGCCGACCAGCACCGCGACCGAGATCGCCATGCAGCGCTCGCCCGCCGACCCGTAACCGGCGCCGACCAGCGCGTCGACCGCCTGGTCGAGGTCGGCGTCCGGCATGACCACCATGTGATTCTTCGCGCCGCCGAGCGCCTGCACTCGCTTGCCGTGCTTCGCGCCCGTCTCGTAGATGTAGTTCGCGATCGGCGTCGAGCCGACGAAGCTCACCGCCTTGACATCCGGATGCGCAAGCAATGCATCCACCACCACCTTGTCGCCCTGCACGACGTTGAAGATGCCGTCGGGCAGGCCGGCTTCCTTCAGAAGATTGGCCATGAACAGGGACGCCGACGGATCACGCTCGCTCGGCTTCAGGATGAACGCGTTGCCGGCTGCGATGGCGACCGGGAACATCCAGCAGGGAACCATGCACGGGAAATTGAACGGCGTGATGCCCGCGACCACACCGAGGGCCTGACGCGTCGTCCAGTTGTCCATGCCCGTCGAAACCTGCTCCGTGTAGTCGCCCTTGAGCAGTTGCGGAATGCCGCAGGCGAATTCGATGACGTCGATTCCGCGCGACACTTCGCCCTGCGCATCCGAGAACACCTTGCCGTGCTCGGCCGTGATGATCGCGGCGAGTTCGTCGCGATGCTTGTTCATCAGTTCGAGGAAGCGCAGCATGACCCGGGCGCGGCGGATCGGCGGGGTATTGCTCCACTTCGGAAACGCCGCCTTCGCGCTCGCGACGGCCGCATCGACATCCGTCGTATCGCCCAGCACCAGCTTGCGAGGGCGTTCGCCCGTTGCCGGATTGAAGATCGGCTGGCTCCGGGTGCCGGAACCGTTCACGCTTTGACCGTGAATGTAATGAACCACGTCTGCCGTATCGTTGAACGCTTGCATGTCGACTCCTCTACATTGATGGGCGATGTCAGGAGTGTAAAAAGCATCGGGCCCGGAGCAAAGGCGCTATGATTGAAATCATTGTTTTGAATGGCGAACAATCATTTCATGGACGCGCAAAAGGTTGAAGGGCTCTGGACACATCTGCACTGGCTGACCGTGCTGGCCGAGCAGGGCAGCTATACGGCCGCAGCCGCGCGGCTCGGCGTGAGCAAGGCCGCGATGAGCCAGCGAATCGCGGAACTGGAGCGAGCCGCGGGGGTGTCGCTCGTGCAGCGCACTACGCGCAGCGTGCGGCTCACGGAGGCCGGGCAACACCTCGTCGACAATACGCGCGGCCAATACGAACATATCGCCACGAGCTTTGCGAACGTGCGCGAACTGGCCGGTGTCGCGCGGGGACTGATTCGCGTCACCGCGCCGGTCGCTTTCGCCCGGCAACAGCTCGTGCCGCGAATGGCCGGATTCTTGCGGGCGCACCCGGAGGTCCGCGTGCAACTCGAAGCATCCGACCGGCTCAGCTCGATCGCCATGGAAGGCTTCGACCTCGCGATCCGGCATAGCGCGCAGGTACCGGAGACGCACGTCGCCTGGAAGCTGTGCGATACGCATTCGGTCATCGTCGCCACGCGCGCTTACCTCAGGCGCAGTGGAACGCCCGCGACACCCGCCGAGCTGTCCGCGCACGATTGCCTTTTCTATCCGCGCGCGCTCGCCTCCGGCATGTGGTCGTTCGAGCGCAAGGGTTCGAGAAAATCCGCTTCGGGACCGTTCACGCTGACGGTCAACGGGCCGTTCTCGGCCAACAACAGCGAGGCGCTGCGCGACGCCGCCCTCGACGACCTCGGCATTGCGCTGCTTCCCGACTTCACTGCGCAGGCCGGGGTGCGGGCGGGCAAGCTGGTTGTCGTCCTGCCGGACTGGCGTCCGGTCGGCGCCTTCGCCGAACAGATCTACGTGGTACGGCCCTACACGTCTCATGTGCCGCGCGCGGTCACGCTGTTCGTTGCGTACCTGCGCGAGACGTTCTCCAGCGGGTTTCCGATTTGATTTGCACCGCGTCCGGTCCGGGTGCGGGGTGCCGAATGGATTTCGCTGCGCCTGAGCCTCGAGATCATCGCGACGGCCGCGCTTTCCAGAGATGCCACGACGGTGATTTTTGCATCTTGCTATCTAGGGAGTTGCTTTACGAATGCACCCGCGACGCCTGGTACGAGTGGACCGGCACTCGCCGTGCGGATGGATTCGGGGCGCGAGGTTCGGGAACTGATACGCCGTCAGTTACGCTATCTAAACCGGAGCGGCGCAGCGCATTGGCTAACAGCGCGGGGGGTGAACGCTGTTGAGAAGCTCGCGCGCTCAGACGCGTGCGTTTGTCCGGCTGGACCATTCGATGCCAAGCCATCGTCGCTTGAAACGCCAGCGGATATCGTCGATCCGCGCAACAGCACCCGTCGCGACCATCCGATTACGAAACTCGTGAGCGTCACGCCAGACTTCGGCGGCACGTGTCCGGTAATGCTTCAATTGTTCTTATTGAAGTCTTGATTATCTCGCATCCCAATAGACGCGAATATTCTGCGAATCCGTTCTCGCCAGTTTCATCTCAATTTAATGTGATGGACAGGCCATCTAGTGTTATCCAATAATCACCCACAATGATCGGTAGCCATGCAGAATAAATGGGAGGCTAAGTGGCGGATGGATTGGAGCGTGCAAAAGCGGCTATGGCGGAAGGGAAACCAGTCACGGGTCGTCAATCGTGCTTTCTCGACGTACCAAGCGCCGCAAGCGCGAAAGGCTTGTCGGTGGTGTCGTTCAAAGCCGTCGAGCGGCTCGGCGATCCTTACCACATCACCATCGATCTCACGAGCGACATCACGCTCACCCGCGCAGACTACCTCGGCCGCGATGCGACTTTCACCATCGAGCCATCCGACGCATCCAAACCCCGCACCTTTGCCGGCTGTATCACGCACTTCAGCCAGACCGGCAAATCGAAGGATTTCACCGCATACCGGATCGTGGTCGAAGCGCACATTGCGCGTCTGCGGTTGACGCGTGCCACGCGCGTCTATCAACACAAGACCGCAGCACAGATCATCGAAGCGATCCTGCGCCGCCACGGTTTCAAGGCCCACCAGTTCAACTTCAAGCTGCGCCGCATCTATCCGCCGCTCAAGTTCCGCTTGCAGTATCAGGTTTCGGACTGGCAGTACATCCATATCCTGATGCAGCAGGCGGGCCTCTACTGCTACCTCGTGTACGGCGAGTTCGGCGATCAGGTGCAGTTCGCCGACGACATCGACCATTACCTGTATCGGCCGCAACTGCAAGTGCCGTATCGCGAAATGGCGGGACTCGCGACCGGAGAGGAAGCGGTGTTTTCGTTGCAGACGCACAGCGAGACGATTCCCGAGTCGTTTCTCGTCGCCGATTACAACCCGGACAAAGCCTACGAGCGCTTTAAAGCGGAGGCCAATCTCGCCCGGCAGGACACGACCACCTTCGGCCAGTCGTATGTGTTCGGCACGCACCATCTGGATCAGCAGGAAGCCGAGTGGGAAGCGCGTCTGCGGCACGAGGCGGCGCTTGCCTGGCAGATCGTCTACAAGGGCAAGAGCAATGTGCTGAGCCTGTGTCCCGCGCGCATCCTGCGCATGGACGAGACCTTACCCGATGCGCCGCACGGCCAGCTCGTGGTCGAAGTGACGCACACCGGTGGACGCGCCGCGACCTACACCAACGCCTACAAGGCGATCCCCTCCGAGCGGCGCTTTCGGCTCAGGCTCGAAGACGACACCTGGCCGAGGATTCATGGCACGCTCAGCGCGCGCATTACCACGCCGGATAGCTACAAGTACGCGTACCTGACGCAACAAGGTTATTACCCGGTGCGCTTCGATTTCGACTTCGACGAGTGGCCCGCCGGCGGCGAGAGCGTGCCGTTGCGGCTCGCCAAACCGTTCGCGGGCGCCTTGCAGACGGGTTTCCACTTTCCGTTGCTACACGACACGGAGGTGGGCGTGATCTTCGTCGGCGGCAATCCGAACCGGCCGGAGATCGCGCATGCGCATCACCACAGCCAGGCGGTCGATCTGGTCACGAGCCAGGAGCGCTGGATGTCACGCAACGTGATCCGCACCCAGAGCAACAACAAGCTGCGCTTCGAGGACTGGGACGGACAGCAGAGCATCAAATTGTCAACAGAGTACGGCGGCAAGACGCAGCTGAATCTCGGCTATCTGGTCGACAAGACCAAGCGGAAGCGCGGTGACGGCTTCGAATTGCGCTCCGATAGCTGGGGCGTGCTGCGCGCCGGTAAAGGCATTTTCATCAGCGCCGATGCGCAGCGTGAAGCGAACGGCCAGGCGCTCGACATGGACGCGGCGCACCAGCAACTGGCGACGGCCAACGCGCGCATGAAAAGCCTGTCGGAGGCGGTGCAGCAGGCGAAGGCGGTGGTTGCCGCGTGCGAGGCGCAGCAATCCTTGCTCGAACAGCAGTTGGAAGGATTGAAGGAAGCGGTAGTGCTCGCATCGGCTCCGCGCGGCATGGCGCTCACGAGCGGCGAGCACTTGCAGCTGGCCGCCGGCGGTCATTTGTTCACGACCGCCGGCGGTAACGCCGATTCGGCGGCGGGTGGCAACTACACGGTGGCGGCGGGCAATGCGGTGTCGCTCTATGCCAACACGCAGGGGATGAAGCTCTTCGCCGGCAAGGGCAAGGTGGAAATGCAGGCCCAAAGCGACGCGCTGGAGTTGACCGCGCTCAAGGGCGTGACCATCTCCAGCACAGAGGATACGGTCACGCTCAACGCGAGCAAGAAGCTCGTGCTGATGTGCGGAGGCGCGTATCTCAAGTTCGAAGGTGGACAGGTCGAGATTGGCAGCGCGGGCGACATCACATTGAAGGGACCGCTGAGGATTGGCCCATCCGGTACGCAGCGCGCGGCCTTGCCGCTCTTGCCGACGCAGCAGGACACGGGCATGCAGTTGTGGCACACGTATCCGAACGGTGAACCGGTCAGAAACGCGAAATACAAGGTGATGTTCCCCGATGGCAGCAGCCGAACCGGCCAGCTCGACGCCAACGGCAAAGCGACGGTGGCCGGCGTGCCGCGTGGCGGTGGCGCGGTTCAGTATTTTGAGGAAGAGATGCGGCTCGCTTCGGATGCGCATAAGATA
>Ga0163162_10004298_pt1 | contig 13710 bp, 12 predicted proteins | sample S55metaG_FD_115310 | JGI IMG/M metagenome (GOLD analysis project Ga0163162, IMG submission 115310) | Switchgrass rhizosphere microbial communities from Kellogg Biological Station, Michigan, USA - S5-5 metaG | ecosystem: Host-associated > Plants > Roots > Rhizosphere > Soil | place: USA...
AGCTGGAAATTTTTCCCTGGCAGAGACGCAAAACCAGCCAGACGGATCACTGTTCTATAAGATAGCAGAAGGTCGCAAAGATATGCCGAGCTTTAAAAAGAAAATTCCCGACCAGGAAGACACCTGGAATTTGGTGAACCTGATACGCACAATGAAAAAATAATCTCTTGAACGATTACATTTCAGGAACCGGTCTTTAACGACCGGTTTTTTTTATTGAAGATATTCGCCTCTGACTACAATCATGTTTATACCTGATGAAAATAATCGACAAGAATCTTATTAGGCTGTAGCTTTCGACCTTAGTTGATACAGTATTCAATCAATTATAATTATGACAGCCAACAGACAAAATTCCCCGCGCCGCAAATTCATTGAGTGGGGCCTCGGCGCTTTAGCCGCATTTTCTACAATTGGACTTTTTTTTTCTAAAAAGAAGGAAAAGAAGACCGTGAAAATGCTCACCCAGGATGGTCACCTTGTTGAAGTGGATGAAGCTCTTGTAAAGTCAACAGGAAGAAAAGTCAATAACAAGGAGATTCATACATGGGTGAAAAACAAACAAAAACCAGCAACAAACAAATAATCTGTCATGTCAATCGATAACAACAATGCGACCTCCAAGTCAAGAAGAGAATTCATTGCTGCAGGTCTTTTAGCGGGACTTGCGGCAGGATGCGGCTCTAATACAAATCCTTTTGTTTCGGTCAACGATCAGGGCGTAGTTCCGTCGGGTGAAAAGGTAAAGCTGCTTTCCGTAAATGGGGACGTGATAGAAGTTGATAAAGCATTTTTGAAACCTGTTCCCGAAACGCCTCACTTAAGCAATAGCGAGGAACGTAAAGGGATCGCCGGTAAAAAATTTGTAATGGTGATTGATTTATCCCGTTGCAAAAACCTGAAGAAATGCCAGGCGGCGTGCGATCATATGCACCACATCCCTGCTGACCAAAACTGGATCAAAGTATACCCAATGAAAGATGCGGCTTATGATGCCCCTTACTGGCAACCCACAACCTGCATGCATTGCGACAACCCCCCTTGCGTAAAAGTTTGCCCGGTAGATGCAACATTTAAAAGACAAGATGGAATTGTTTTGATTGACAGTGATCGTTGTATTGGTTGTCGTTTTTGCATGGCTGCCTGTCCTTATTCAACAAGGGTGTTCAATTGGGGCGACCCCGATCTGCCAGAGGATGTGGCGAAAATGGATTATTCCTGCGAAACAAGTGTCCCACAAAAGAAAGGTACAGTGGGTAAGTGTGATTTTTGTCCGGATATGACGAGAATGGGAATGTTGCCACACTGTGTTTCTGCTTGCCCAAACGGGGTTTTCTTTTTTGGTGATTTGAATGAAGATAGTGTGACCAACGGAAGTGAAACATTTCGCTTTAGTGATCTGATAAGAGACAAAGCTGGTTATCGCCTGATGGAGGACCTTGGAACTAAACCCAGTGTGTATTACCTGCCACCAGTGAACAGGAACTTTCCTTTTGAGTCAGGATTAGAAAATGAAAGTAACGACAAAAAATAAAATCTTAAATCATTTGCTGTGGACACAACTATCACTTTAACAGAAGAACAAATCAGACGTGACCTATACCCGCAAAAATTTGGAAAGCGGGGAAAAATTTGGGTCGCCATACTCATTGCCATTTGTCTGATTGGGGCTTATGCCTATTATCTCCAGTTGAAAGAGGGCCTTGTAGTTACCCATATGAGAGATTATGTATCCTGGGGGATCTATATTTCCAACTTTGTTTTCTTCGTTGCAATAAGCCTGGTGGGTTCTCTGATCACTGCTATATTCAGACTAGCAAATGTTCGCTGGAGTACGCCTTTAACCAGGATCGCGGAGATCATTGCTGTATCTGCCATCGTGTTCGCCTCTATAATCATTGTAGTGGACATGGGCCGGCCTGAAAGATTCCTCAATCTCTTCCTTCATGGAAGAATGCAGTCCCCGATTATGTGGGATGTAATTGTTATCGGCACTTATTTTTTCATCAGTCTGTTATTATTATACCTGCCATTAATGCCGGACCTGCGGATTTTGAATCTCGATCCTAAAAAAAATCCCAGACTGCTCAATAGGCTTTATCGCTTTGGCGGGTCTTTTTGGAAAGGAACGAAAGAGCAATTCAAAGTCAGTAACCGCGCTATCGCAATTCTTTGCATTATCATCATTCCCGTCGCTTTTTGTATTCATACTGTCACTTCATGGTTGTTTGCTACAACCTACCGTCCTGGATGGGATAGCACCAATTTCGGGGCTTATTTTGTGTCCGGTGCATTTTTAGTGGGCGCAGGCGGTGTCGTAGTCGCTATGTATGTATTTCGCAAATCATATCATCTCGAAAAATACATCACTGATCTGCATTTTGAAAAAATGGGTCGTATCGTAGTACTGCTCGCGCTACTCTATATGTATTTTAATGTAAATGAATACCTGGTTCCGGCCTTCAAAATGAAAAAACCGGAAGAACAGCATCTTACCCAATTATTTGCTGGAGAATTTGCCTTGATTTTCTGGTTTGCCATTTTTGTCGGAATGATTATTCCAATTTTCATTCTTATTTTCAAAAAGGGAAGGAAGCCTTTTCCAATGTTTATTGCTGGCATCATGATCGTGATTGGTGCCTGGTTCAAGCGTTACCTTATTGTGACACCCACATTACTTCATCCTTTTCTTCCAATGAATGATGTGCCCGAATCCTATAAGCACTATTTCCCAAGCTGGCAAGAGTGGGCGATCGCCATGGGTTCGCTGGCTGGGGCACTTTTAATAATAACTTTTTTTGTGCGAGTATATCCGATTATTCCAATTCAAGAAACAATAAATGAACAAAATGAAAAGGCTGAACAATTATAGAATCTCCCTTTTACTGGCCGCATTTGTAATTTCATCCACAACACACGCACAGGATTCTAGTGCCAAGCAACCTCTTCTGGATGTAAATTATTTTTCTTACGATAATAATATCCCGTATGTGCAAGTAACGGCACGGCTGAAACAAGGAAGAAAATTTGAACCAATAAAAGGAGTGATCATTAAATTATACATGGATTCGATTTCTTCTTCATTGCTGATGACTGATAAAGCCGTAACAGATGAAACCGGTAAGGCCAACGCCGGTATACCGACATCATTACAAAAAGAATGGAATGCTTCTTCTACACATAAATTCATCGCTGAAGCCTCAGGGGTAAAAGAATTTGAAGGGGAAAGAGGAGAAGCAGAAATAACAAAGTCACGGTTACTGATAGACACCGCAAGAGACGGTGTAACAAGAAACGTCACCGCAACCTTTGCCGCTTTAGAAAATGGGAAATGGAATCCTGTTAAAGATGTCGAAATAAAAATTGCGGTCAAACGCATGGATGGTAGTCTTACCGTTGGTGATGAACCCACCTATACTACTGATAGCACCGGCACAGTAACAGCGGAATTTAAGAGAGACAGTATTCCCGGCGATGCAAATGGTAATATCGTTTTAATCGCTAACGTTGAAGACAATGACAAATACGGCAATCTATCCATTGAAAAAACCGCAAAATGGGGTGCACCATTTACATATCAAAGCACATTTAATGAGCGCTCATTATTTGCCCCAAGAAACAGGACCCCTATCTGGTTACTTTTCATGGCTTATTTTGTAATAGGCATTGTTTGGGGTACCTTGATATATTTGGTGTTTCAAATATTTAAGATCAAAAAACTTGGTAAACAGGCAGTATGACCCTTTTTGAAGGCTACTGCCCCTGTGCAAGACTAAATCCTTTTTTATCACCCCACATATTTAACAGTTCAAACGAACAGATCTTAAAATTACCACTCATGCTAACATACAGACCGATGACGTCCTGTTGATTTAGCTCTTCATCGTTCAAACTCTCAAAACGCACGTTGTATTGATTAACAAGATTAGTATAAACGGATCCCGTAGGCCAAACCTGCGTGCCCCGATTGCTGATGTTTATGAGTTTGAATTTTACTCCCGCATGTCGCTGACATTTTTGAGCGATCACATCGGGTTGTTCCTCGCTTTCAATAAAAAGATCAACGCCGACGATTTTCTCATTCACGGGCTCCTTTGAAACCATCATTGGATTTTTTTCCAGTCTAAATGGAGCGGGAGTGCCCGGCATGTTTGGAATAACTTCCCTTGCGCTAGCCTTAGGCTGTTTTCCGAAATTGTTTATAATGGCTTCGGCAAATTGAGTGGTGTTCACGGGCGGTTTTGTCTTATCTCCAAAATCACCCGTGTGAACTCCACTTTCCAGGGTATAGAGCAAGGCATTTTCAATGACCGCGGCATTTTCTGTGAGCCCGACATGTTGTAACATCGAAAGACCACTTAACAACAATGCAGTTGGATTTGCAATATTTTTCCCAGCGATATCGGGAGCTGTTCCATGGACAGCCTCGAAAATTGAAATATGATCCCCGATGTTTGCGGAAGGGGCGAACCCTAGTCCGCCGACTAAACCCGCGCAAAGATCGCTCACAATGTCACCTTGCAAGTTGGTAAGAACGACAACATCAAACGTATCCGGCTTTGTTACAAGTTTCATGCAAAGGTCATCCACGATCACGTCATCAGCTTTTAGCTCAGGATATTTTTTTGCCACTTCGTAAAAGCATTCTAAAAATAGTCCGTCAGTGATCTTCATAATGTTTGCCTTGTGTCCGCAAGTAATTCGCTTTGCATTCTTTTGCTTTGCAATTTCAAATGCATAGTGGATAAGTTGTAAACTACCGGGTCTCGTGATAAATCTTCTGCTCAATGCGACATCATAGGTCAGCATATGTTCTATGCCTCCATAAGTGTCTTCGATATTTTCTCTGACAATGGTAATATCAATTGCAATACCTGCCTTGCTGAAAACAGTATCTACACCATGCAAGCTTTGGAAGGTTCTTTTGTTGGCATAAGTGTTCCATGTTTTCCTTGCCGTTACATTTATACTTTTTACTCCTTTGCCTTTTGGTGTTTCCATCGGACCTTTAAAAAGCAGGCCTAATGTTTCAATAGTCTGCTTGGCTTCGGGCGTCATTCCATTGCTATAGCCCTTGTCAAAAACCCATTTACCCATGTCGACGAACACATACTCAAGCGGGACCTTGTTGGCCTCAAAGATTTTTAAAACAGCCTCCATTATTTCCGGGCCAATTCCGTCTCCTCTTGCAACCGCTATTTTCATACTGTCAGTTTTAAATATTCAGGGCGTGAAAATAGTGAAATATAAAAAAGTGATGGAAAGAGCTTAAACTGTCGGATTGACAAGAATCATTTTCCGGCTTTTGAAATGTTCGCATTTTCAAATTGTTTGGCTACATTTACACAAAACCTCCCTTATGACAAGCATGATCTCAGAAGGTGTACAGGTAAGTGTTGAAACATTTTACCAGCCAGATTATAGCAACCCTTTGCAGTCGGAGTTTATGTTTGCTTACAGGATTACCATTGAAAATCATAACTCCTTTTCCGTAAAACTGCATCGTCGTCACTGGAATATCTTTGACAGTAATGGCAGTTACCGTGAAGTCGAAGGCGAAGGAGTTGTCGGAGTTCAACCGATATTGCAACCAGGCGAGAGGTACCAGTATGTTAGTGGCTGCAACTTACGGACTGAGATGGGAAAAATGCGAGGTACCTATCAAATGGAAAATCTTATCAACAAAAAGTTCCTCGAGATTAATATCCCCGAGTTTGAAATGATCGTTCCTTTCAAAGGGAATTAAGCCCTTACGATAACGCTCCCTTCCTGCCGGGTTAATAAATTACTTCGGTTTATATTTTGCCTCTGTAAGAATTTTCCTGGCTGGTGTGTTCATGATTTCCGCCAGGCTGAATGATGAATTTGCTGCTGCAAATTTTTTTACGATCTGCCATCCTACCCATTGACCTAAATTTCCCGGGGAGGCCTGGGGCATTCCCTGCGTGGTAGGCGATTCGCCAACGTAGTTTTGTATCACATCCGGTTCGATCGTTTCCAGGTTTTCGTTTGTTATGAAGTAATTCCAGATCAATCCTTCATTTTCCCTGCACCATCTCAATTGCTTTTCTGTATACCCGGTTTTTAATGAATCAGCAGTGGTAGGCATCAATTTATCAAGCAACCACCATTGTTTTCCCTTTTCGATCATCTGCTCTATTAATGGTCTCCCGGTGCTTTTATCCGGAAAGAGATCATCTGCGATTGCCTTTGTACAATTGGCTGGAATATATGCGGCGTCAAACCGGCGCGAAATATAAGCAGGGTACATTTGTTGTACTTCATTTGCCTGGTATCCCTGGAAATCTTTCCCCGCATATTGCTGCAACCCAATGGCGATACGATTCCTCGTTAATGCTACTCCCGGGGCGTCAAGTGGCCCAATATAAGTGACGAGTACAGGTATTTTGTAATCGGGGAAATAATGTTTAACAAACTGGAAGTCACGTTTTAGCTCTTTTTCGAGAGAGCCGGTGTTCCTGAACTTGTTTTCGAGTTCTGCTGCAAACGAAGCATAACTGCGAAGAATATTTCTAGTCACTGAAACAGTCGTCGTATCAGCTGGATTGCCACTGACCCCAAGAATATTTTGCATAAAATCGGGATAGAAATCAGGAAACTCTCCATGCGTTTTTGTCAATCCTTGCCCAATATTGTTGGTATCAATAGCAAAAAAACTCTTTTCAAATCGCTCCAGTCTTACATCCACTTTGATCCCTGAAACGTCAGGACCACTGCTCTTATGACTACAGCTCCAAAGGACAAATGCTATCAACAAGCCAGCTGCGATTTTTTTCATAGTGAGATAAACGTAGCGCGGTCATAAATGTTGCGAAGATAACTGAACGCAAGTCAAAGTTTTTTTGTTTTCGACTCCCCTTTGGACGCTCCTGACCCATCGCAGGTAGTTAGCCGTTGACGGCGTAAATTTGCCCTATGAAGATCGCATTAGCGCAGCAGAACTATCATATTGGAAATTTTGAAAAGAACCGGCAAAAGATTATCGATGGCATCAGGTGGGCAGAGCAACAGAATGCCGACCTTGTTGTTTTTTCTGAACTCTGTATTTGCGGTTACCCTCCAAGAGACTTTCTCGAATTCGATGATTTCATCAATAAGTGCTATGAATCTATTGACGTCATCAAACAACATGCGGATACTATTGGCGTGCTAATAGGTAGTCCCGCCCGCAATTCACAACTGGATGGGAAAGACTTGTTTAATGCTGTTTTTCTACTTCATGAAAAGCAAATAAAAGCGGAAATACACAAGACTCTTTTGCCAAACTATGATGTCTTTGATGAGTACCGCTATTTTGAGCCTGCTTACGATTGGCAGGTGATTGAATTCAAGGGAAAGAAGTTGGCGGTCACTATTTGCGAGGATATCTGGAACATGGGCGACAATCCACTCTATCGTGTTACACCCATGGAGCAGCTAATGCAATTTAACCCTGATGTAATGATCAATCTTTCGGCTTCGCCATATAACTATGCCCAGGACATTGTCAGGAACAGCATTGTAAAAGCTCATGTATTAAAATACAAAATGCCGATGTTGTATTGCAACACCGTAGGATCACAAACGGAGATCGTTTTTGACGGTGGCAGCCTTGTCTACAACATCAACGGATGCCGGGTGAAGGAAATGAAATATTTTGAGGAAGACTACCAGGTGTTTGAATTGGATGAGCTTTTAAAACGCAACAAAGAATTCAATCCTGGGAGATTGGATGGGGGCAAAAGAGAAACATATTATTATTCTGCATTTGAAGTTGGCAACGACATTGACACGATCGAATATCTCTCAGGTGAAAAGAATATTGACGAGATCTATCACGCCATTGTCCTTGGGATAAAGGATTATTTTGGAAAGATGGGTTTTCGTAAAGCCGTAATGGGATCATCGGGAGGGATTGACAGCGCAGTAACGCAGGCACTGGCAGCCGAGGCATTGGGAAAAGACCATGTGAGGGCATTGCTGATGCCTTCTCACTATTCGTCGTCTCATTCAATTACAGATGCAGAGCAGTTAAGCAAGAACCTGGACAATCCATACGACATTGTTCCGATCAAAAATATTTATGATGCTTTCCTTACAGAGCTGAAGCCCATTTTTAAGGACCAGCCGTTCAATATAGCCGAAGAAAATATTCAAAGCCGCACAAGGGGAAGTTTGTTGATGGCGGTCGCGAACAAATTTGGATACATTCTGCTAAACACCTCCAATAAAAGTGAGTTGGCCACGGGTTATGGTACACTATACGGCGATATGGCGGGGGGACTTAGCGTGCTGGGCGATGTCTATAAAATGCAGGTATATGCGCTGGCAAAATATATCAATAAAAAGAAAAAGGTGATCCCCGAAAATATAATCGCAAAGGCCCCATCTGCGGAGTTGCGACCCAATCAAAAAGATAGCGATAGCCTGCCCGAATATGAAAAATTGGACAGGATATTATACCAATATATTGAGTTGAGGAAAGGTCCTAAAGAGATCATCGAATCCGGATATGAAAAAGACCTCGTGGACCGAATTCTGAAATTGGTCAATACCAATGAATACAAAAGAAATCAATTCTGCCCGATCATCCGGGTAAGTTGCAAGGCTTTTGGCATTGGCAGAAGGGTTCCTATCGTTGGAAAATATCTAAGTTAAGGGTGTGCAAAGGTAACCTGAACGGTCGTCGGTGGTAACGGAGCAATGGTCATTGTTTGGGAGACGATAAGGTTTGTCTCATTAAGTGATATGATTGTAAAATCTGATGAGCCACCCGTGAATAGTGGTGTTGAGATGTGGAGCGTGGTTTCATTGTTCATAAAGTTCCAGGTAAATGCGCCCGCGGTAGAAGGCGAGCACACATTTGTTGATTCATTGGTATTCCCAGAGCCATCAGAGACGAAGGTGTATGTATTGTCTTTATAGCAGTCTGGTATCTGTGATGACACATCTCCAAAGCCAGATGCGGAAGCGGCGCTGAATTTCCATGAAGCCTGGGTAAGGAGCTCAGTGTTTGTTTTTGGCTTGTTGCTGTTTGAATCTTTTTTGCAGGCAGAGAACCCGAGGAATAAGACGGCAAGGATAACGATAAGTTTCATAAAGTTGATTTTGCTCTTAAAATTACTTAACGTTTTATTTGTGGGAAAAGTATTCAAACGCGACCCGATAAGGGCATTAACTTCGTAAAAATTACCCGCCCTCGTGCGGATTTATGCAGTTGTGGACAGTCGTCACCGGATCAGGGTAATAAGCTTTATCGGCAAACAATTTGCTAATGTGGAACCGCGTTTTTGTAAGATTTTAGCCAGTTCTCGGTGAGATGAGGAAGAAGCGCGATTAGAATTAAGGGCCTATAATTGGTGAAGTTGAACGCTAGAGACTATACCGCTCCCTTGGAATCAAGCTGGAATCATAAAAATAAATATCAATTATGCTGAAAACCGCCGAAGACATTCGACAACTGAATGAACGCATTTCCCATGCTGGGCAATTTGTAGACAGGTTAAGAGAGGAAATAGGGCACGTGATCGTTGGACAAAGCCATATGCTCGATCGGTTGTTGATCGGGCTGCTAAGCAATGGTCACGTACTGCTGGAAGGTGTGCCCGGGCTTGCAAAAACACTCACAATAAAATCGATGGCGCTAGCAATACATGCCAAATTTAGCCGTATACAGTTTACTCCTGATCTTTTGCCCGCTGACGTGATCGGTACAATGATCTATAACCAGCAGCGAAATGAATTTGTTGTCCGTAAGGGCCCCATTTTTGCCAATTTTATTTTGGCGGATGAAATAAACCGTGCTCCGGCTAAAGTACAAAGTGCATTACTGGAGGCTATGCAGGAAAGACAGGTGACCATTGGTGAGAATACCTTTAAACTGGACGAGCCATTTTTGGTGCTTGCCACACAAAACCCCCTGGAGCAGGAAGGCACTTATCCTTTACCGGAGGCACAAGTGGACCGGTTTATTATGAAGGTGATTGTGGATTATCCAAAGATGCATGAAGAGCAAATGATTCTCAGGCAAAATGCCCATGGGCTGAACTTACCGGCAGTAAAACAAGTTGTATCAGTGCTGGAAATTGGAAATGCGAGAGAATTGGTGCGGCAAATTTACATGGATGAGAAAATTGAGCAGTATATTCTCGATATAGTTTTTGCCACGCGTCAGCCGGAAAAATACAAACTCGAAAAATTAAAGCCATTGATCTCCTATGGCGCTTCGCCTAGAGGAAGCATTAACCTTGCATTGGCAGCAAAAGCACAAGCATTTCTTAATAAGCGCGGTTTTGTAATTCCTGAAGATGTCAGAAGCATTTGCAAAGATGTACTGCGACACCGCATTGGGTTAACCTATGAAGCGGAAGCTGAAAATATAAATGTGGAGAATGTAGTTGATGATGTATTGAAGCAAACCAATGTTCCGTAACATCCTTCTTTTAACGTCTCGCTTAATTAAACATTTTGAAAAAGGAGAAAAAGATACCATCTAAAGATTCAAATCCCAACAAGGGCGTTGGGGATCTAATAAAAAAAGTAAGAGAGCTGGAAATAAAGAGTAAGAAATTGACCAGCGACCTTTTTACTGGCGAATATCACAGTGCTTTCAAGGGTAAGGGAATGTCGTTTAAAGAAGTGAGAGAATATACGCATGGCGACGATATTCGCTTCATCGACTGGAACGTGTCAGCAAGGCTTGGCCATCCCTACAGTAAAGTTTTTGAAGAAGAGCGGGAACTGACGGTTATGTTACTTGTTGACATAAGCGCCAGCTCGTTATTCGGAACACTGCATGGAACTAAGAAAGATATCATTACAGAAATAGCGGCCGTATTGGCTTTTTCAGCTGTAAACAATGGTGACAAAATTGGTGTGATCTTTTATAGTGACGAAGTGGAAACATATATCCCCCCCAAGAAAGGAAGACAACACGCTTTGTACATTGTGCGAAAACTTTTGACCGAGCAATCAAATCACAAGGGAACCCTGGTGAGCCATGCATTAAAGTTCTTCAGGAATTCAACGCGTCAGCAGAGCATAGCATTTATTTTGAGTGATTTCCTGGATGCAAATTATGAAGATGCCTTAAGGGTAACAGCCAAAAAACATGATGTGGTCGGAATTAAGGTGTATGATCAAATGGATATGGAACTACCCAGGATCGGAATGACGCTGGTTCGTGATGCGGAGTCGGGTAATACAAAATGGGTGGATACCAACAGCGCCTTTGTGCGTCAACAATACCAACAGGAATTTTTTCGCGTGACAGAGTATAGTACTAATGTATTTAAAAAAGCCGGTTGTGACCTGTTGCATGTTCGCACCGGCGATGATTACGTAAAAGTTTTACAGCGTTTTTTTGTCAGCAGGAACCGCTGATTAATCAGATCAAATCAGTTAATGCTTTTTTTCCAACCACATAAAGTTTTTTTCTTCTTTTTTGTTTTCTTTTCGGCTTTAGCTTCCAGCGCACAAAGTAAAATAACGATCAAATCTGGTATTGATAAAAGTAGCATCGTGATCGGTGAGCAAATTCACCTTACTCTTGAGGCTGATTTTCCGTTACAGACGCCTATGAGTTTTTTCACGATCGATTCCATACCTCATTTTGAAATACTCGAAAGAAAAAAAATTGATACCCTTGATAACAGGGAGGGGATCAAATTATCACAGAGCCTCACCCTTACAAGTTTTGACTCCGGGCACTGGGTGATTCCGTCGTTTGAGTTACCAGCGGATAAACCGTTGTATACCGATAGCCTGGCAGTTCTCGTTGGTTTTTCACCGTTCGATCCTGCCAAGGATTATCATGATATAAAAGACGTGATTGACGTACAAGTAAAGGAAAAAAAGCAAGAAACCTGGTACTGGTATGCTGCTGCCAGTGCGCTGCTGGTAGCTGCCATCATTTATTTTTTGTTAAGGAAGCGCAAGGCTCCTATTGTCAAGACTATAACCGTTGATGCTTATAAAGAAGCGAAGCAGGAACTGGAAAAACTGGGAAAGGAAAATTTGACTTCAAAAATATTTTACACGAGGCTGGTTGATATTTTCCGCCTTTATATTTCAAGGAGAAAAAGAATTGCTTCGTTACAAAAAACCACCGATGACCTCGTATTGCAGTTGCGGTCTCTGACGTTACCGGCTGAAGAATTTAACCGGCTTGCGCAGTCTTTGCGCATGAGTGACTTTGTCAAGTTTGCCAGGTTTGAACCTGCCGAAAGCGATAAGAACGATTCATTTAATACGATTAAAGACTTTATTGACGATATGGAAAAAATAGAAATTCAAAGAGAAAAACAGAATCAATCCTAAGAATGATGCTTTACGACTGGCTTCGACATATTGAATTTGCCTACCCAAAATTGCTGAGCCTTTTTATAATCTTGCCTGTTTTGATATGGTGGTATGTAAAAAGATACACTAAGAGGCAGGGAGCGTTGAAAATGTCCACCACGCATTCTTTCACTGTTTCGTCGTTCAGAAATGTTTTGAGGCATTTGCCATTTATTTTGCGAATGCTCGCCTTGGGCTGTATTATACTGGCCCTGGCAAGACCCCAGCAACACAGCGATGAACAGATGAGAAAGGGACAGGGCATTGATATCGTCCTTTGCATAGACGTCAGCGGGAGTATGCTTTCCCAGGATTTTACACCTAATCGCCTGGAGGTTGCAAAGGAAGTGGCGGAAGAGTTTGTTCGCAGCAGGCCCATCGACAGGATCGGTCTTGTTATTTTTTCCGGCGAAAGTTATACTCTTTGTCCCATTACGACCGACAAGAATACCCTGATCACACTGGTTAGCAGTTTGCGAAGCGGCATGCTGCAGGATGGAACGCTGATCGGAGAAGGACTTGCAACTTCTGTTGATCGCCTGACAAAAAGTGATGCAAAAAGCAAGGTGGTGATCCTGCTGACCGACGGAAAGGAAGAAGCGCCGGAAACAAGACTGATCGATCCTCTGACTGCTTTGGAAATTACAAAGGCGCAGGGTGTTAAAGTATATACGATCGGGATGAGTGCGCAAAATGCAATACCGGTCGAGGAGAATGTAAAAGGCAAGAAACCGGCGGCAACAAATAATTTTCTTGATGAAGAACTGTTGCGCCGGATAGCAGGTGAAACGGGTGGCGAATATTTTCGGGCCAGGGATAAGCTTAGTCTTCAAAGTATCTATGGGCAGATTGATAAAATGGAAAAATCAAAGATCGAAATTCAATCATTTCGTCACTACCACGATGAGTTTGTCCCTTTACTATTAGCGGCCCTGGGCTTGTTATTTATAGAGTTGGTCCTTCGATTTACGATCCTCAGGAAGTTTCCATAATTCAGATAGTTCCTATCTTTCCTTTTAATCCCTAATTTTCACAACAGCACATGGTCCTAAAAGGAGTTGTCTATAAATCAACGGGAAGTTGGTATACGGTAAAAGATGAAGCAGGCAGGTTTTGGAATGCACGCATGAAAGGTGTATTTAAAATTGATGAGATAACTTCTACCAATCCTATATCTGTCGGCGATAACGTGGAAATAGAAAAAGAAAATGAAAGCGAAACTGAACACACGGCTCTCATTACAAAAATTCACGATCGTTTAAATTACATCAACAGGCAGTCGCCGAGGGCAAAACACCAGCATCATATCATCGCAGCCAATATTGATCTTTCCATGCTATTGGCGACATTGAAAGAACCCAGGACGTCGCA
>Ga0163162_10004299_pt1 | contig 13709 bp, 14 predicted proteins | sample S55metaG_FD_115310 | JGI IMG/M metagenome (GOLD analysis project Ga0163162, IMG submission 115310) | Switchgrass rhizosphere microbial communities from Kellogg Biological Station, Michigan, USA - S5-5 metaG | ecosystem: Host-associated > Plants > Roots > Rhizosphere > Soil | place: USA...
AGCGACGGGCGCTTGAGCGCGTCGGAGACTTTCATGTCGGTCGGGTCGTAGGGCGCCACGACCCCGGCGAAGATGGCCAGCAGGACCATGGCCACCACGATGCCGGCGCCGAACAGGACAAGCCCGTTGCGCCGGGCGAGGCCCGGAGCCGGCACGCCCGTGAGTTCAGCCGCCGGCACCGTCATCGCCTCAGCCATAGCGGATGCGCGGATCCACGTACGCATAGACGAGATCGACGAGCAGGTTCGACACCATGAAGAGCCCGCTGATGAAGAGGATCGTGCCCTGCACCAGTGGATAGTCGCGCTGGAACACCGCCCACAGGAGCAGTCGCCCCACGCCCGGCAGGGTGAAGACCTCCTCGGTGATGACCGCGCCGCCGAGCAGATAGCCCATCTGCACGCCGGCCACGGTGATCAGCGGGATGAGGCTGTTCTTGAGCGCGTGTCGCCACAGCACGCCCTGCTCGGCGAGACCCTTGGCCCGGGCGGTGCGAATGTAGTCCTGCCGCATCACCTCCAGCACGGACGAGCGCGTCATCCGCATGAAGACCGCGGCCACCGCGGTGCCCAGCGCCACGCCGGGCAGCGCGATGATCGCCAGGTTCCGCAGCGGATCGCGGACCACGCTCACGAAGTCGACCGCCGGCGCCCAGTTGAGCCAGAGCGAGACGGCCAGGATGAGCATGCTCGCCTGCCAGAAGACCGGCACCGAGAGGCTGAACAGGCTGAGCAGCCGCACCGCGTGGTCGAGCGCGGTGTTCTCCCGCCGGGCCGACAGCATGCCGAGGGGGACGCCGACCGCCACCGCCACCAGCATCGCGGCCAGCGTCAGCTCGGCGGTGACCTCGAGCCGGCTCAGGATCATCTGCACCACCGGCGTGCCCGTGCGCCAGCTCGTCCCGAGGTCGCCGCGGAGGACGGCGCCGAGCCAGCGCGCGTACTGCACGTGGATCGGCGCGTCGAGCCCGAAGAACGCGCGCAGGGCGCGCATCGACTCCTCGCTGTAGGAGCCCTCCGTGCCCACCATCTGGTCCACCACGGTCCCGGGGATGAGGCGGACCATCAGAAACACCGCGATGCTCACGCCGAGCAGCGCCGGCACGATGGACAGCGTGCGCAACAGCGCGTAGCGGCGCACGACGCGCCGCCTACGCTCTCGCGCGCGGGCGTCGCTTACTTGTCGAGCGAGACCGTGCGGAACCCGTAGTAGTTGGTCGTGAAGTGCTGCTGGTACTGAACACCGGCCTGGGTGACGTCGATCATGTCCGGCGCGAACGTCCAGATCTGGATGGCCTTGTCGAGCATCAGCCGCTGGACCTTGTCGTAGATGTCCTTGCGCTTGGCCGGATCGAGCGTGGTGCGGCCCTGGTCCAGGAGCACGTCGACGTCGGCGTCGCCGTCGTTGTTCCACTGCTTCTCGGACGAATGGAAGCGCCGGTAGAACAGCGAGTCGGGGTCGGCGTCACCGGTGGTAGCGTTCATGGTGAGGTCGAAGTCGAAGTTGGGCTTGATGATGGCCTTGATCCAGACCCCGTATTCCTCCTGGATGATCTGCACGTCCACGCCGATCTTCTTGAGCTGAGCGGCGATGACCTGAGCGCCGGCCACCATGGTGGGGAACGTGGGGATCACCTTGAGCGTCGTCTTGAAGCCGCCGGGAAAACCGGCGTCGGCCAGCAGCTTCTTGGCGCGCTCCGGGTTCGGCGTGTACCACTCCTTGAACGCGTCCGGCGGCAGCGCCCACGGCCGCATCGCCGGCGTCAGCGGGCCGGTCACCGAGCCGAGGCCGGCGGCCGCCGCCTGCAACACCTCGGTGCGATCCACCGCCAGGCACAGCGCCTGGCGCACGCGCACATCGGTGTAGGGCTTGCGGCCGTGGTTGATGTTGACCATGTCGAAGCCCAGGCGAGGCGCGCGCTGGGCGCGCAGCCGCTTGTCGTCCTTCACCAGCAGGTAGTTCTTGTTGTCCTCCAGCAGCGCGTGGTGGATGTTGCCGGTGCGCAGCTGGGCGATGATGTTCGCCTCGTCCGGGATGACCTTGATCTCGACGGCATCGACCACCGGCTTGCTCTTGTCCCAGTAGTCGGGATTCTTCCGCGCCTTGAGGTGGCTCTGCGGCATCCATTCTTGCAGGATGAACGGGCCGGTGCCCATCGCGGTCCGCCGCAGATCGCCCTTCTCCACCGCCTCGCGTGACACGATCGCCGACCAGCCGCCCGCCATACCGGCCAGCAGCGAGGCGCTCGGCTGCTTGGTGACGATGCGCACGGTGAGCGGATCCGGCACCTCGATGGTCTCGATGGCGCTGAGGTAGCCGCGCCCCCCCGAGCCCACCTTGGGATCGAGAATGCGCTCGTAGGTGAACTTGACGTCGTCGCTGGTGAGCTCGCGCCCGTTGTGGAACTTCACGCCCCGGCGCAGCTTGAAGGTCCAGGTCTTGCCGTCGGCGCTCGTGGTCCACGACTCGGCCAGCGCCGGCTCCAGCTTGCCGTCGAAGCCCCACTCGACCATGCGGTTGTAGAAGAGCGGGTCGAGGCGCTGGCGCGAGAGCGCCTGCTCCATGATGGGATCGAGACTCGGCGCCTCCGTCGTCTTGGCCGAGATGAAGGTGCCGCCCCGGCGGGTCTGGGCCGCCACCGGCACGGCGGCGAGGGCGGCCGCCGAGGCGGAGAGCGCGAGGAAGCGACGACGGGTGAGACGGCCGCGGCGCGAGTGAGTCATGAAGTCCTCCCCGGCGGTATATAGCACGGGTGGGACTCGCCGAGCACCCGGACGCGCTAGGGCGATCGCGCGTCGGTCACGCGATCGGCTTGCGCGGGCTGACGGACCCGTCGTACCGCCCGCGCGCGAAGGCCGTGGTACACGAAGAGCACCGGAGCGGCCAGGCCCACCGTCCAGTGCAGTGTGGCCGCCACGAACCGGGGCTGCTCACCGGCCACGTAGTACATGAGATAGCCGCTCAGCGCGAGCCATCCGACCGTCGCGGCCACCGCGGCGCCCGACCGCCGGCGTCGCCGGACCTTCCAGCCGGGGACGACGTGGACGCCCCACAGCAGGCCGAACGTGAAGATCGCAATGAACGCGAAGGCGCCGTGGGCGGTCAGCCACCAGGCCTCGAGCGGGTGGGGCGTCGTCGCGAACTCCCCCGGGCGCGGGAGCACGTAGTGAAAGAGGAGCCAGAGCCCGCCCGACAACCACGACCCGCCGCCCACGATGTACAGGGCCAGGCGCTGCGGCGCGGGGAACAGCAGCGGGCGGCGCGGACGACGAAGCCGGGAACGGACGATCACCTGCGGCTCCCCGTTTCCCTCACCCGCTCCTCCGACCGCCCCATCGTTTAGGACGCACGAACCGAGTCCATTAAGTAATCCTAACGATGAGTTCGTGTCAAGCGGCGGCAGGTGCCGGTGGCGCGGGGGGCCGGAACTACAGACCGAGCAGCTGCTCGAGGTTCCTCCAGAGAATTCGCTCTTTTTCCTCGGGGGTGAGGCTGGCCAGCCCCTGCACCCAGGCGACAGGCGACGGGTGCCACGGCACGAACGGCCAGTCGCTGCCCAGCACCACGCGGTCGGCGCCCACCTGGTCGAGCAGGAAGCGCAGCGCCTCTTCACTGCCCGCTACGCTGTCGTAGTACAGCCGGCGCTGGTAGGCGCTGGGCGGCTGCGGGATGCGGCGCGCCTCGGGCCGACTCTGCCAGCCGCGGTCGAGCCGGCCCATGGCGAAGCAGGCGGGGCCACCGCCGTGGGCGATGCACGCCTTGAGATTGGGACACGCCTGCAGCACGCCGCCGGCGATGAGGATGGCCACGACGATGGCGTCGTCGAGGATGACGCCGAGGCTATTGAACAACCCGTCGCGCGACGTGCGCTGCATCAGGAAGTTGTGCTGGGGCTGCGGGTGGAAGAACAGCACGGCCCCCATGGCCTCCGCGGCCTTGAACAACGGCAGGAACTCCGGCTCGTCCCACTGCTTGTCGTTGACCTGAGTGTCGAGCTCGGCGCCCTTGAGGCCCAGCACGGTCACCGCGCGCTCCAGCTCGCCGATGGCGGCCTTGACGTCCTGCACCGGGAGCGTGGCGAGGCCGGCGAAGCGCTGCGGCCGCTGACGGACCATCCCGGCGATCTCGTCGTTCACCTCGCGGGCCAGGGCCAGCCCCTGTGCGCCGTCGAGATGGTGACCGAAGAACGGCGTGTGGATCGACACGACCTGCATGTCCACACCCTGCGCGTCCATATCTTGTAGGCGCTCCTCGACCGTGAAGCGCACCTTGGGCGAGCTGAAGGCCGTGCGCTTGCCGCCGCCCGTCACGATGCCGAGGCCTTCGCCGGCCTGATGCCGGTAGCCGTACCACTCCCGGCCGGCCTCGATCGCGCGCCACAGCGACTGCGGGACGAGATGCGCGTGGATGTCGATGGTGCGCATGCGGGATCTCCTAGCGGAAGCGCTCGATGCCCGTGCCGCGATAGAGAATGCTGGCCGACCGGGCCACCGACTCCGCGTGGTGGGCGCGCGCGTCGGCAGACAGATCGGCCGTGGGCGGACGTTCGGGCACGTAGTAGTGGAAGTCGTCGACGCCGCGCACGAGCATCGCCCCGTCGGCCCCGCCGGCCAGCTGCCGCACGTAGGTCGGGATGTAGCGGATCGCGAAGCCGATGCGCCGGTCGTCGGACCGGTTGGGCGGCGAGCCGTGCACCATCCGCACGTGGTGCAGCGACATCTCCCCGGCGCGCAGCACGATGTCCACGCCGCGCGCCTCGTCGACCGCGACCTCGATCTCCTGGCCGCGCGAGAGCAGGTTGTTGGCCGCGAAGGTATCGCGATGGACGAGCTGCTCGCCGTGCGAGCCCGGCACCATCCGCATGGCGCCGTTGTCCACGGTGGCCTCGGTGAAGGCCACCCACGCCGTCACCACGTCCGGCTCGCTCAACCCCCAGTAGGTCGCGTCCTGGTGCCAGGACACGAACGCGGCGTCCCGCGGCCCCTTGATGAAGAAGCTCGTGCTCCACACCAGCAGATTGGGGCCCAGCACGTCCTCGACCGCGTCGAGGATGGCCGGGTGGCGCACGAGGTCGGCCAGCCACGTGAACAGCAGGTGCGGCTTCTGCCGCAGCTCGCCGCCGAGCTGGCCACCGTTGGCGGCCTCCACCGCCTCGAGCCGCCGGCGGCACTCGCGCGCTTCGTCGGGGGTCAGCACGGGGACCGGGAAATAGAAGCCGTCGCGTTGGTAGCGCTCGACGGCGGCCGACGACAGCGCCTTCATGCCGTCCGCGCCCACACGGCGTACAGCGGATCACCGTTGCCGTCCGACGATCGGTCCTCGTCCTTCACGTCCCGCCAGCCGCCCGCCGCCTCGAAGTACGAGCGCACGAGCATGAGATGCTGGTGGTCGGTGGTCCCGAGCCACACCGCGACGGCCTTGGTGGGAAAACAGCGGTTGGAGAACGACACCACCAACGGCGCCCCGGGCCGCAGCACGCGGTGGAGCTCGCGGAAGACCAGCACCGGATGGGTCACGTACTGGATGGAGACGGCGCACATGGCGCCGTCGAACTCGGCGTCGCCGAACGGCAGTCGCGGATCGCGATTGATGTCGTGGACCACGGACTTGGTGAGCTGGGGATTGTCGCCCATCTCCTCGGCGTTCATCCCGAGTCCCACCACCTCGCCGGCCTGGACGCGCGCCGGCAGGTGGCTGCGCCAGCTGCTCATGAGGTCGAGCAGACGCCCACCCGGCGGCAGCACCTCCGCGTAGAGCGCCCCCAGCGCGACGATGGCTCCGTCGTCGATGTGGACGACCTTGCGCGGAAATCCGTAGAACCCTCCGTCGGGGGACTCATCCTCCCGCGCGTAGGCGTCCGGCGGGTACAGCCCATCGCCGCGGGGCGACTCGGCGTTCACGGGGCCGATCGCTCAGCGCTTCACGACCTCGCCCGTCTCGATGTCGAGCAGATCGCGCGCCGGCCCCATGGTCTGCATGGCCTCGAAGCCGTGCTCGACCATGTCGCAGTAGAGCTCCACGCGGTTGCCGTCGGGATCGTGGAAGTAGATGCTCCGGGTCACGTTGTGGGCGATCGTCGACTCGACCTTGATGCCGAGCTCGCCCAGCTCGCGGTGGGCCGCCTGCAGTTCCTCGAAGCTCCCGAGCTGCCAGGCCATGTGATGCAGACCCGGCTGCTTGTCGTCCGGGGTCTCCCCGGTGGCGAGTTGGAACAGGGCCAGGTCGTGGTGCTGGTCGCCGAAGCTCAGGAATGCCGCGCCCCATTCCCGCTGCTCGTACGCCACCTTCAGCCCCAGCGTGCGCGTGTAGAACTCCCTGGACTTCTGCATGTCGCGGACCTTCAGAACCACGTGGCCGAGCTTGCGAGCCTGGATCATGCCTCTGCTCCCCCGCGCCGTCGCGGCGCTCCGACGTTCTCGGCGGATGCCGTATACCCTATCGCCCGAAGGCCAGTATAAACGCCCGGGGAGGCCAGGTCATGGGGATCGCGGAGAGCGGCGCGCTACGGGGCAAGGTGGCCATCATCACGGGGGCGGCGACCGGCATCGGCCGGGCCAGCGCCCTGCTGTTCGCGCAGGCCGGCGCGCGGGTGGCCCTGGCCGACGCGCGCGAGCCGGAGCTGGCCCGGACCGTCGCCGAGGTGCGGGCGGCCGGCGGGGAGGTGGCGTCGATCACCGCCGACCTCAGCCACCCGGAGTCCTGCGCCGCAGTGGTGACGGAGACCGTCCGGGCCTTCGGCCGGGTGGACGTGCTGCTGAACAACGCGGGCGTCGGCACGATGGTCGTCGGCGGCACGGTCGAGACCATCACGCTCGAGCACTGGGACCTGGCCCAGGACGTCAACGTGCGCGCCATGTACCTGGTCAGCCGCGCGGCGGTGCCGCACATGCGGACCGCGGGCGGCGGCACGATCGTCAACATCTCGTCGGTCTCGGCCTTCCGCGGCTCGGTCGAGCGACCGACCCACGCCTACGCGGCCTCCAAGGGCGCCGTCCTCGGCCTCACCCACGCGATGGCGGCGTCGTACGGCCGCGACCGGATCCGGGTGAACGCGATCTGCCCGGGCACGATCCGGACACGGCTGACGGCGGACATCGTGCCGGGCGTCGAGAAGGCCTCGCAGCAAGGGCGCGGGATCCCGCTGGGGCGGGTCGGCGAGCCGGAGGACATCGCGCGCTGCGCGCTGTTCCTGGCCTCCGACGACGCCTCGTTCATCTCGGGCGCGCACATCGTGGCCGATGGGGGCGCGATGGCGGCGTCGATGTGACGCGATCGGCGGTGGCCGAGGTGTAGGGACCGCGCTATCCTGCGGCTCTAACCTCCACACCTCACAAGGGAGCCGCCGTGAAAGGCCACGACCAGATCATCGCCGTACTGAATGACGTGCTGACCTCGGAGCTGACCGCGATCAACCAGTACTTCATCCACGCCCGGATGTGTGAGAACTGGGGTTACGAGCGGCTGTGGAAGAAAGTCCGCGAGGAATCGATCGGGGAGATGAAGCACGCCGATCGCCTCATCGAGCGCATCCTCTACCTCGAAGGCGTGCCCAATCTGCAGAGGCTGGGCAAGGTCAACGTGGGCGAGACGGTGCCGGAGCAGCTGAAGCTCGACCTCGCCGTCGAGGCCGCGGCCATCAAGGCGTTGAACGCGGGCATCGCGCTCAGCGTGCAGCTGGCAGACAACGGCACGCGCGACCTCCTCGAGGAGATCCTGACGGCCGAAGAGCAGCATGCGAACTGGATCGAGGCCCAGCTGACGCTGATCCAGCAGACGGGCGAGGCGAACTACCTCGCGCAGCAGATCAAGAAGGAGGAGTGATCGTCAGGCGACAAGCCGCAGCGCGCCCGCCCAGTCGCTGGTCATCGTGAGGGCGCCGTCCGGCCAAGAACAGAGCGCGCTCGCGCCGTAGTGGTCCAGCACGGCCAGGGAGCTCTCGCCCCCGATCATGACCACCTTGGTGAGCGCATCGGCAATGGTGCACGATGGCGCGCGCACGGTGACGCCGACGATCCCCGGGGCGGCGGCGGCGCACCGAGGATCGATGACCGCCGACCGGTGAGTGCCGATGCCGACGAACGGATCGAAGCGGCCGCCGGTTGTGGCCAGGGCGGCGTCCTTCACCATCGCCGTGCCCAGGACGCGGCGCTGATCTCGCGGATCGCGCAGGTGGACGCGATGTCCGTCGGGTCCGAAGCTGACCAGATCGCCCCCGGCGTTGACGAGGCCGCCGGGTAGCCCCGCGTCTCTGAGCACGTCGATCGCACGATCGACGGCGAACCCCTTCGCGATCCCGCTGAGATCGATCCGGATCCCGGCCTCGCCGAAGCGCACGCGGTGGCCGGACAGAAGCTCGATGGCACCGTCGGCCCTCGGCCGCGTCGTGATCGGAGTCTCGTCCGCGGCTCGGGGCAGCACGCCGAGGGCTTGCAGCTCGGGCGCGACCGTCACGTCGAATAGGCCGTCCGATCGCCGGAAGAGGTCGGCGGCCGTCGTCAGGACCGCGTAGGTCCACGGGTGCACCTCGACCGCCGTCGTGGCGGCGTGGCGGTTGACACGACTCACGTCGCTGGTCGATTCCTGGAAGCTCATCAGCCGGTGCACCCTCGCGACGGCGGCAAACGCCGCGTCGATCGCCGCGTGCATGGCGGCGGCCGGCCGGCCCGTCGCCGTGATCTCGACGAAGGTTCCGAGCAGTGGCCGCGCGCGGTGCACGCTATCGCAGGCAGGTCGCATAGATCGCCAGGACGCGCTTGACGCCTTCCGTCACGTGGTGGGAGGACAGCGTGGCGCCCGAGATATTGCGGATGTCGCGGTCCACCTCGAGGGGGTCGTTCAGGGTCTTGCCGACGAACTGGGCCAGCCAGCTGTGGTTGGTGATCTCGCTACCGTAGGACTCGCGGTACTCGAGAATCTCCACCCGTTGCACCCGTCCCTCCGGGCCGAGCGCCACCGCGTAGTCGATGACGAGGTGCTTGCCGATCACGTAGTCGACGACGAAGAATCCCAGCAGCTGATCGCCGGCGAGGGCCCGCCACACCTGCTCGCCGCGGGTACGCACCTTCTGGCCCGAGAGCTTCTCGATGGCCGCGACGTCGGCCGGGCGATAGACGACGTGGGCGGCCACGAACTGCGTCGCCGACGGAAACGCGATGCGTTGCGCGGCCTCCACGCTCAGGTACTGGGTGGCATACGCCGGCGCCGCCATCGACAGGACGATGGCGGGAGGCGCCGTCCAGCGCTGCCACGTGCGCGGGTCGCTCAATAGAAATAGAACCCCACGCCGCCCAGGACGGAGTCCGACCGGGCGCCGTGCGACGTGTTGTCGATGACCTTCTGGTAGTCGAGCTTGAGCACGAGCTTGGGGGTCGGAAAGACGGCGGCGCCGACGGTGTGGAACTGCATCGTACCGCTGCCATTGGGGTTGTTCGAGTCGGTGCCCTGGAAGCCGCCCATCTGGAAGTTCTCGTACGTGTAACGATAGAAGGGAACGGCCCACCACTCGGTGCCCAGGGCTCGTCCCAGCCGCTGGTGATACGCGACCTCGCCGGAGATCCCGTACATCGCGCGGCCGACGTTGTTCTCCGGATCGGAGTCGTTGTTGGCGCGGAGATTGGCGGGATTGCCGATGAAGGCCCGCGCGTATTCTCCGCGGAACTCCCAGCCCGTCTCCGGGAGACGATAGCGGAACTCGGTATCGAACAGCGTGAGCTTGGAGCGTCCTAGCGTCGTGCCGACGTCGGAGTGCGCGCCCCGCGGTGTGGTGTTGGGCGTGAAGTACACGCTCGTGCTGCCGGCGAAGCCGGGAAGGAACGAGGGGTTGTAGCTCAAGCGGAACGCATAGGCAATGTCGTTGCTAAGCTGGGCGAAGTCACCGGTCGGCGACTTGGCCAGCCCCAGCGCCTCGTGGCCGTTGATCCCCGCCTCGTAGGGCGTGCCGATGGGCGGTACCTTCCCGCCTTCGCTCCGCGCTTCGAAGCTGTCCCCGAAGTCCTCGAGGCTGGTGCTGATCTGGAACTTGTAGTCGAGGCCGTCGACGATCTTGCCGTAGACGCTGGCAGCCGGCGCGAACCACGTCGTCGGCACCAGGCCGTTGGCGATCTGGGGTCGGTTGACGCTGTAGAACAGCGTCGGCTCGTGGTGCAGGTTGATGTAGCCGACCGGGACGAGGTCGATGCCGGGCGAACGGATGTTGACGTGGGGCGACACCAGGAAGTCAACGTACGCCTGCTCGATCTCCACCGCGCCGTGTAGCTTGTCGTCGTTGTCGAACGCGATGCCAGAGTGCTCCCACTCGATCTCGCCGTTGAAGATGATGCTGTCGGTGAACTGGAACGTCGGCAGCAGCACGATGCGGGCGGCGTCAAAACCGTTTTGCCATTGTCCGTTGGCGTTGGGATTCTGCTGGGTCCCGAACTTGAATTCGCCGTACATGCCGAACCTGATCCCCTCGATGGGAGACGGGAAGAGGCCGAACAGCTCCTTGCCGGGCGTGGACGGGCGTGAGCCCTCGGGCATCGCCACCATGCCGGTCGGGCTCACCGTCGGAGCCGGCGGCGTACCGGCGACCCCCGTCGGCGGCGTACCGGCCGGGGCCGGCGGGGCGGCGGGCGCCGCCACGGGCGCGGCCGCCGGCGGTGAAGCGGGCTTGCTCTGCTGCTCGAGCTGACGCCGGAGCGCGCGGACCTCGTCCTCGAGGGCCCTCAACTTTTGCTCGATCTCCTCCGGTGAGGCGGCCCGGGCCGGCGCCACACCACCGAGCACCATCGCACCGACCAGGGTGGAGGCGAGGATGCGGGACCGAATCGATCTCATGGCGAGCCTTTCTCGTCACGGTGCGGTGAATCTGCACCGGCAAGTGGCTCGCGGCCTACATGCGGCCTACATACGGAGGCGCCCTCGGTAGCTGGCTAGTTGGATTGCAGGCGATGCGTGGGCCGTCGGTGTGTGCGCGCTCCTTCGCTGGCCTTAGGCGACCTTCCCAAACGGCCTTAACTATGCCGAAGGCGCGAAGAGCTTGTCAAGCCACGAGGCGCCGCGCCTCACGCCGTCGCCGCGGCCCGCGCCCTCGCCCGATAGTTTTTCAGATTGCCGCCCGATTTCAGCTTGCCGGGCAGCGGGTGGCCCACCACGCGCTCGGCCAGCTGTCCCGCCTCGATCAGCTTGTCGAGATCGATGCCGGTCTCGACACCGATCTCCTGGCAGAGGAACACCACGTCCTCGGTGGTGACGTTGCCGGCCGCGCCCTTGTGGGCGGCGAACGGGCAACCGCCCATGCCGGCCACCGCGCTGTCGAAGCAGTCGACGCCGATCTCGAGCGCGGCGACGATGTTGGCGACGGCCAGCGCCCGCGTGTCGTGCAGGTGGAGCTTGATGGGCGTGCTCGGCCAGCGGTCACGGACGGCGCCGACCAGGCGCTTGATCTGCAGCGGGTTGGCCCAGCCCATCGTGTCGGCCAGGCTGATGTTGCCCAGGCGCGAGCCGCAGGCGTTGGCCTTCTGCTCGGTCCGCTGCAGCACCGTCACAACGTGTTTGGGGTCCACGTCGCCTTCATAGTTGCAGCCGAACGCCGCCATCACGCCGACGTCGAACCAGTCCATGCCGAGCTTCTGGTACCGCTCGGCCCAGCCCGGCAGCTCTTCCAGCCGCTCATCGACCGAGCGATTGGTGTTCTTGCGCATGAATGTGTCGGTGCCGGCCACGCTGAACATCGGGCGTAGCGTGAGCGCGTCGCGCAGCCTGGCGGCGCGCTCCAGCCCCGCCTCGTTGAGCCAGATCGCCTCGTAGGCCACGCCGGGCACCCGCTTGATGCCGGCCACCATCTGGTCGGCGTCGGCCATCTGCGGCACCCACTTGGGGCTCACGAACGAGGTGAACTCGATCGTCTGCAGGCCGGTGTCGGAAAGCGCGTCGACCAGCGAGATCTTGTCGGCCAGGCTGATGGCGCCCTTCTCGAACTGAAAGCCCTCGCGCGGGCCCACTTCCTTGAGCTTGACGGACTTCGGCAGGTCGCTCATCCGATGATCCTCCGTGACGCCAGCGCGTCGATGTCGTCCTTCGAGAGCCCGAACTCCTGGAGCACTTCGCGCGTGTGCTCGCCCAGCTGCGGTGCCGGGCGGCGCAGGCCGAACTCGTACGCGCTGCTGCGCACCGGCATCTTCGGCAGCTTGGCCGGCGGCCGCCCGGGCAGCGGCGTGGCGATCCACTGATCCGATGCGTTCAGGTGCGGATCGTCCACCAGCTGATCGGGGCGCCGCAGCGGCGCGTACGGAATCTTCGCGCGCGCCAGCCGCTCGGCCAGCGCCGCGCTCGGGTACTTCAGCATCTCCTCGGCGATCCGAGCCGGCAGCCACGCGCGGGCGGCCACACGCTTGCTGTTGTCACTGAGCCGCTCGTCGGCGAGCAGGTCGACGAGACCGAACTCCGCGCAGAACCGCTCCCAGTGAGCGTTGGACGTGATGCCGACGAAGACCTGCTCGCCGTCGGCCGCGGTGAAGAGCTGGTAGATGCCCCAGCCCATCCGTGTGCCCTGGCGGATCTCCGGCATCGGCACTGACGGCTCCCCGGTGGCGCCGTAGTTGGCCAGCCACTGGCCCACCCAGAACACCGTCGTCTCGAACAGCCCCGAGGTGATCTTCTGGCCGCGGCCCGTGTGCGTGCGCTGCTGCAGCGCCGCCAGCACCGCGATGATGCCGCACGCCGCGGCGCCCACGTCCACGATCGAGGCGCCCGCGCGCATCGGCTGGCCCCGCGGCCCGGTCATGAACGCCAGCCCCGCCGACATCTGGGCCAGCTCGTCCAGGAACGGCCGCGCCTCGTCCGGCCCGGGCAGGAAGCCCTTCAGCGCCATGTAGATGATGCGCGGGTTCTCGCGCTCCAGCACGTCGTAGCCGAGCCCCAGGGCCTCGACGGCGCCATAGGCGAAATTGTCGATGACGATGTCGGAGCCGCGCGCCAGGCGCAGGAAGAGCTCGCGGCCCTGGGACGAGCCCTTGAGATCGATCGTGATCGAGCGCTTGTTGCGGTTGAGGAAGTGGAAGTTGGCGCCGTTGCCCGCCGGCATGCCGCGCGTCTGATCGCCCTCCCCCGGCCGCTCCACCTTGATCACGTCCGCGCCCAGGTCGGCCAGCAACAGTCCTGCGGACGGCCCGGCGATGATGTGGCCGAGCTCGAGAACACGCAGCCCGTCGAGCGGAAGGGGGCCGATCATGGCGCCCGCTAGCATCGCCCGGCCCCACAGCCTCCCGCAAGCCCGGCATGCTACTCTTCACCTGATGATCGTTCCCCTCACGCTCAAGGATTTCCTCGACCGCGCCGAGGTCGTGTACGGCGAGCGCGTAGCCGTGGTCGACGAGCCGAGCCCGCCCGGCGGCGGCCTCGGGCGCTTCACCTATGCGCAGTTCGGCGCGATGGCGCGGAGTCTGGCCGTCGCCCTCGATGATCTGGGGGTCGGTCAGGACGAGCGCGTGGCCATCGTGTCGCCGAACGCTGCCCGATTCCTGGTGAGCCTGTTCGGGGTCAGCGCCTACGGCCGCATCCTGGTGCCCGTGAACTTCCGGCTCAATGCCGAGGAGATCCGCTACATCCTCGGGCACTCGGGCTCGACGGTGCTGCTGGTCGATCCGGAGCTCGACGCGCCGCTGCGCGACATCCCGGTCAAGCACCGCATCGTGCTGGGGACCGCCAGCGATCCGCAGCTCTTCCTGCGC
>Ga0163162_10004300_pt1 | contig 13709 bp, 10 predicted proteins | sample S55metaG_FD_115310 | JGI IMG/M metagenome (GOLD analysis project Ga0163162, IMG submission 115310) | Switchgrass rhizosphere microbial communities from Kellogg Biological Station, Michigan, USA - S5-5 metaG | ecosystem: Host-associated > Plants > Roots > Rhizosphere > Soil | place: USA...
CGAGATCGTTCCGGTCGTGACCATCGTCAACGGCATCAACAACGAGCAGGTCGGACGCATCATCAAGTTCGCGCTGGACAATCGCAAGACCATCGGATTCCTGTCGTTCCAGCCGGGGTCATTCACCGGACGCGATGAAGCCGTCACCGACGATCGTCGCGAGGCGCAGCGCTACACGCTGTCTCATCTGGCGCACGATGTGAAGAACCAGACTGGTCTCGGCGAGCCCGCGCGGGACTGGTTCCCCATTTCGTTCATGGGAACCTTCTCTGACTGGGCCGACCTGATGCACGTCAATGACGTTAGCAACGACTGGGGCCAACTGAGCTGTGGCTGCCATCCGAACTGCGGAACAGGCATGGCTCTGATGATCGACAAGGAAACCAAGGAAGCGGTTCCGGTCACGGCGTTTCTGAAGGGCGATCAGCTGGCCAAGGACATTGCCAAGGTCAACGACGCCGCCCGAGGCAAGTTCCTGACTGTCGTCGGCATGGCGCTCTGCCTGATGAAGAACTACGATCCGTTCCAGTCTCCGACGCACTTCAAGATGATGGACCTGCTCAAGAAGTTCGATAAGAACTTCAACGCCACCGGCAAGAACTACGGCAAAGTAGGTCCGGATCGCACCATCGATGATGTTATGAAGCGCCGTCAGGATCGCTGGAACTTCCTGTTCATCGCAGGAATGTGGTTCCAGGATCTGTTCAACTACGACTTCCGCCGCACCGAACAGTGCATCATTCCTTACGCTACCCAGGAAGGTGAAATTTCCTTCTGCGCCTACAACACGGGCGTGGGCTGGCGCAACATCATCGAGAAGATGCACATGACGGCCACGCTCACCAAGTGGTACGACGAGCATGGACGCCACGAAATCTTTGCGGGTGGCAAGAACGTGAAGATGGACTCGGTCGAGCACGCGCTGGTTCTTAAAGAAGAACTGGTCACCAACGAGGAGCAGCAAGATCTCGACAAGCTGGGTATCGCCAAGAACTCGCGCGAAGAAAAGATGCGGGCGCGCGATGCGAAACAGAAAGAAGATCCGGCATACAACGCACGCATGGCCTCGCTTTATCGCGAGGTCGTGTTGAAGGAAAAGCCGGTCGTGGCAGAGAACGGCTTTATCCCGCTAGGCGCCTTGACGAATCCGGCGAATGGCAGCGGCATCGCTTCGGCCCCGACGAAGTCGGAAGCCGAGCCGGTGCTGGGAGACTAAGAAACAGTTTCTGGTTTCCAGTTTCAGAAGCCGCCCACCCGGGCGGCTTTTTTCTGCTTTGGAAAGCCTTAACCACGGGTTCAACCTTTTTGCCGCCTCCGCCCCATCTGCTTGACTTCGCAGTAGTCCTCGGATTAGTCTCCGCCCAACTACTACGGGTTGTTCTTTCTTGCTTGGGTAGGCCCTTCCAAAGTCAATTCGAAATCTACTTCGCGACCGGGGAGGTCAGCGTCCATGAACATGAAAAAAGTAAAGCAGTTTACAGGGCTGATGCTGGGTTCATATCTGCTGGTGGGGGTTCTGGGAATGGCTGTGGCACAAGAGCCGCCGCTGCCCCCTAAAGTGCTTTCAATTGCTCGCGAATTTGTAAAGCCGGGCAGATCTGGCGCGCTACATGAGAAAGCGGAGAGCGCTTTCGTCCAAGCTATGAAAAGCGCGAAATGGCCGACTCACTATCTGGCGGTCAGTGCGATCACCGGCAAGCCACGGGTGCTGTTTTTGACGGGCTACGATTCGTTCGAAGCCTGGGAGAAAGATGTGTTGGCGCAGCAAGCCAATCCGACTCTCTCCGCGGCCCTCGATAAAGCCGCAGTCGCGGACGGAGATCTTCTGAGCGATGTAGATGCCAGCGCGCTGGTCTATCACGACGAATATAGTCTGCGCGCTCATATCGACATTCCGCACATGCGGTATTTCGAAATATCTCTTTACCGCGTTCGCCCTGGCCACGAGGCAGACTGGGATGCAATCGTGAAGATGGTCAAGGCGGCCTACGAGAAAATTCCTGACGTACACTTTGCCACCTTTTATGCACAGTACGGCCAGGAGGGTAGTACCTACGTCGTATTCACACCCATGAAGTCCGCGGCCGAGATCGACAAGGGATTCGAGCAGGACAAGCAGTTCATGGCCAACATGGGTGAAGAGGGCGGGAAGAAGTTCAGCGAGTTGATCGCGGCCGCCATCGAGACCAGCCAGCACAACCTGTTCGTCTTCAGTCCGTCGATGAGCTATGTCTCGGATGAATGGATCAAGGCAGACCCGGATTTCTGGAAGCCCAAGGCCCACGCCGCCGCTCCCAAGAAGAAGATGGAAGAAAAGCCGGCGCAGTAAGCGGAGAATTCAACGGTACAGAAGGCCGCCAAATCCGGCGGCCTTTTGGTTTTAGCCACGTTCATGGATGTGGGGCGGGCGCCCTCGCCCGCCGTCTTTGACATGGACTCTTAACTGTTCAAGAATTTCGTTCGTAAGAGCGAAGCCGCAACCAAGATTCCGAACCTGATTCAAAAAGCGCCGGGCGGGGGCTCCGCCCCACACGGACTGACTTAGCCTACCCGTCATACGACAACCCTTTGACAATTCGCATCCTAGACTCGCAGTAAAATTCGAACTGCAATTAACACGCTAAAACGGAGAGAATTCATGGCTGAAGTTCATGTAGCACTTTGGGTTCGCCTCGATGCGAAACCGGGCAAAGAGAAGGAAGTTGCTGATTTCCTTCGTGGCGGTTTAGCGATTGTCCAGGAGGAACCGGCGACCACAGCCTGGTTCGCTGTCCAACTTGGACCCTCAACCTTCGGCATCTTCGACGCGTTTCCCAACGAAGCGGGCCGTCACGCGCACCTTTCGGGACGAGTTGCCTCGGCTCTGATGGCGAAGGCCTCGGAGTTACTGGCGAAGCCCCCGGCGATCGAGAAAATCGATGTTCTGGCGGCTAAGCTGCCGGAGTAGAATTTTCAGTAACTTAGAGACGTACAACTTTCGTTACCTGCAATCGGTAAATTCAATCACGGCGGGTGAGCCGTCGTGAGGAATCGCGCATCTAACAATCCATGGACAACAATGCGATATTCGACGAACGATACAGAGTTATCGCCATTGACGAGCAGAACCTCATTCTCCGTGGAATCCGCAGCGGAGATGTCCTGACGATAGTTAACGCGGACCCCGCGAATCCTCTTACTGCAGAGGACTACCCGCCGGGGAAACTGATCGCGCTGAACGACCCGTCCACCGATACCCAGAGCTAATTGTGGGTATTGAGCGGACGGTTCTGCGTAGAACCAAGCTGGGTTACGAAACTGGGATAACAATAACTGGGATAACAATAACAACGAGGGCCTGATAAAGGCCCTTTTTGATTTTCTGCGACAGGGTTCGTCCCGGATCCCGTAGTGGTGTCCTTTCGCCTTTGACTTTCTTTGCTCTTTTTGTGACAAAAAGCTCCTAACCGCCAAGATCGCAAAGAAATCCGCAAAGCCCGCAAAGAAACCCAAAATTGGGACACCATCTCCCCCAGCAGCACATTGGAGTTCCCTGGTGTCTCGACTTACAATGGCGGGGATTTCGTTATGGCTGTACGGGGGTAATCATGTGTTTTCATCGAATCGCTCTGATTCTGGCTCTTTCCGCATTCAGCGGGCTGTCTTCAGCAGTTGTAGCGCAGGACGCAAGTGCTCCCAAGGCAGTCACCTATAACAAAGACGTGGCCCCGATTCTTTACAAGAATTGCGTGGTTTGTCATCGTCCCAATGACATTGCGCCGATGTCGCTGATGACCTATAAGGACACCCGCATGTGGGCGCGGCCGATTCGTGACGCAGTGGTGAATCGCAAGATGCCACCCTGGCATGCCGATCCCAAGGTAGGAGATTTCATCAATGATCCGCGGCTGACCGACGCGGAAATCGCAACCATTGACTCCTGGGTACGAACTGGCGCACAGGAAGGCGACGCCAAGGACCTGCCGCCAGCCCCGGTATTCGCCGAAGGATGGCACATCAAGCCCGACGTAGTCTTGACCATCCCGGAGTTTCTCGTCTCCGGTTCGACGATGGACGACTACGAATACATCTACGTTCCCACCAACTTCACCGAAGACAAATGGATTCAGGCTGCCGAAGTGATGCCTGGGGACCGCCGTGTGGTGCATCATGCGACTGTGTCTGTAATCGCGGCCAGCGAGGTAGCAAAGAAAGAGGCGGAGAACGTCAAGTCCGATGCTGGCGAAGACAAGTACCACTACCGCACTGGCAGAGTCCTGCACATTCGGAAGGACGCGCCGGTGATCAACGATGGATGCTCATCGCCCGATGGTGGAGGAGTTCCGGGCGAATCGGCTGGATACGTGAATATTGTGCCGGGAATTTACCTGCCGGGTCACCTCGCCGAGACGCGACCACCGGGCTACGCATTGAGAATTCCAGCCGGATCCTATCTGCAGTTCCAGGTTCACTACAGCAATCACAGCGGTGAAAACGTAAAGGATCGCACCAGCATCGGTCTGGTGTTTGCCAGGGAACCGGTGAAACACGAGATTGGGCAATACGAAATCTGGAACAATCTTTTCCTGATCCCGCCGAATGCGGACAATCAGGAAGTCACTTCGTGCTTCACCCTACCGAAAGACGTCACGGTTGTGGCTTACACCGCACACATGCACTTCCGGGGGAAAGACATGAAGACGGAGGCCATCTATCCGGACGGCAGGCATGAGGTAATACTCAACGTGCCGCACTATGACTTCCGCTGGCAGGAAACCTATTTCCTGAAAAAGCAGTTCCTGTTGCCGAAAGGGACAGAGTTGGTGACGACAGCCCACTTTGATAATTCGCTGAACAATCCGCAGAATCCCGATCCTTCCAAGGCGATCCGATGGGGAGAGCCCAGCGATGAGGAGATGATGGGTTTCTGGTTGCAATTCGCCGATCCCAAGCTCGTCGACGCGAAGTCGGCGGTGGCACAGAAGTGATGTACTCCAACACTGTCATCCCGACCGGAGCGAAGCGAAGTGGGGGGACCTTGTGTTTCGAATCGCCGGTCCCGCTGAACCCACCCTGTCTTTCCCAAAAGTCGGCAAAGACGAGGGTCGGGCACCCACGATCTCTTTTGTTCTCCGGCGTCGGTAGGAGCATCCTCAAATGAGAATCACACGACGAAGTTTTCTGGTCACTGCTGGTGCAGCGGTCGCAGCACCCATTTTTCTCGGGGCGACCGACAAATCGGGAAACAAGCTACCCATTCTGGGAGAAGGTGAGCATAAGTACGAAGCCATCCACGACTGGGGCGAACTTCCGCGCAATATTCGATACGGCAACACTCATGGCGTTTGCGAGGATTCGCAGGGCCACATTTATATCCACCACACAGTCAATGCCTCGAGCGAGAGCACGGACACTCTCGTTGTGTTCGATCAGAATGGTAAGTTCGTTCGCTCCTGGGGCAAGCAATACAAAGGCGGCGCACACGGCCTGGCAATACGTAAAGAGGGAAGCGAAGAGTTTCTATATCTTTGCGATTATCAGCATGGCATCGTGACCAAGCGGACGTTGAAGGGCGAAGAAGTATTCACGCTTGGCTATCCGGAGGAATCGGATGTTTATAAGGAGAAGCATGACGGTTCGGCGGTAGCTTACAGGCCGACGAATGTCGCATTCGCTCCCAACGGCGATATATATGTCGGCGATGGTTACGGATCAAGCTACATCAATCAATACAACCAGAAAGCGGAGTTCATTCGCACCTTCGGCACGCCGGGCAAAGGCGACGATCAGATCGATTGTCCGCACGGTCTGTGGGTAGACACGCGTTCCGAGACGCCGGTCCTGGTCGTGACCGACCGAGGCAACAGTCGCCTCCAGCGATTTACGCTGGAAGGCAAGCATATTGATTCCATCGCGGGCACGTTGAAGATGCCGTGCTTTTTGCATGAGCGGAATGGCGACGTGGTGGTCCCGGATTTGTTGAGCAAAGTGATTATTCTCGACCGTCAAAATAAAGTGGTGGCCAGCCTGGGCGGGGGCGACTACTCGATGAAGGACTGGAGCACGGTTCGAAATCTGGCTCCTGGCGCGTTCGCGCCCGGACGTTTCGTTTGCCCTCATGGAGCCTGCTTCGATCATGAAGGCAACATTTTCGTTGTTGAGTGGGTGGAAAGCGGCAGAGTTACAAAGCTGCGGAAGATCACATAGCCTACCCCAAATCTCTCAATCGGTGATAAAAGACTTAGACATGCATAGGCCCTCCGGCTTTCCGGGCGCAATCCCGTGATCGTGGTGGTGATGGGTGTAACCGGCGCGGGAAAGACGACCATCGGTGTTCTTCTGGCCCAACGGCTCGGTTGGGAATTTGTAGACGCCGACAGCTTCCATTCACCGGCGAACGTAGAAAAGATCAGGCAGGGAATCGCCTTGGATGACGCCGATCGGGCGCCATGGCTGCGAGCTATGCGTAAGGCCATGGAAGGCTGGGTTGCTGCCGGAAAGAGCGTGGTGCTGGCTTGCTCGGCTCTAAAGCAAAGCTATCGCAATGAGCTTTTCATCGCAGGCCAGACCAAGTTTGTCTATCTGAAGGGAAGTTACGAACTAATCGCACAGCGCTTGCGTCAGCGGCACGGCCATTTTGCATCCGAGACGATTCTGGCCAGCCAATTTGCGGCGCTTGAAGAACCGGACGACGCGATCACGGTAGAAATCGATCGCACCGAAGAAGAGATTGTCGCAGACATCATTCGGCAGCTCGGCGTGACCCGATAGCGGTAGCTGAATAGCGTTCCCTCTATGCCTTCGCTCACTGGAATAGATCTCGGCGCCCAAGTCGTCGCCAAGCTGACCCGGCGATTGCTGCCTTTCCTGTTTCTCCTTTACATCGTTGCTTACCTCGACCGGATCAACGTGGGATTCGCCGCCCTACAGATGAAGGGGCAGCTGGGATTCAGCGATGAAGTTTACGGTCTGGGTGCGGGAATCTTTTTCGCCGGATACTTCTTTTTCCAGGTGCCGAGCAATCTGGCGCTGTCCAAATTCGGCGCGCGCAGGTGGATTGCTGTGATCATGGTGGTCTGGGGCATCATCTCGGCATCAATGATTTTCGTGGCCACTCCGCGCAGCTTTTACGTGCTGCGCTTTTTGCTGGGTGCGGCTGAGGCCGGATTTTTCCCCGGAATGATTCTGTATTTGCGCTGCTGGTTTCCGACCGCGGCGCGAGCGCGTGCCATTGCGTTATTCATGACGGCTGCACCTCTGGCGGGAGTAATAGGAGGGCCCGTTTCCGGATTGCTGCTGGGAGTGCAGGGAGCCCATCTGGCGGGATGGCAATGGCTATTTCTGATCGAAGGGTTGCCGGCTGTGTTGCTGGGCGGCGTGGTGCTTATTTTTCTGACCGACCGGCCACAAATCGCCACCTGGCTATCGGATGAACAGCGTACGTGGCTGGTGGAGCAACTGGCGAGTGAAGAGGCGCCGCATCCTCGATCCAAGAGCAGCGTGTTTTCCGCGCTCGCGCAGGCCAGAGTGTGGATGCTGGTAGTCGTATACCTTGGAGTGACAACATCGGCTTACGGAATTGGTCTGTGGCTGCCCAGCCTGTTACGCGGCGCATCAGGCACCAGCAACCTGGTGGTCGGCTTTCTCTCAGCGATTCCGTATCTGGCGACTATGGTCGCGATGGTGGTGGTCGCTAGTCACTCGGACCGAACGCGCGAGAGGAAGTGGCATCTGGCCGGGTCTGCGTTTGCCTGTTCGCTGGCACTTTGCTGCGCGGCCTATTCCAATTCGACAACCGCGGATGTGATCTTCCTCAGCGTGACTTTGATGGGCGCATTCTCCATGAACGGTCCATTTTGGGCCACGACGACGGAGATGCTGGGAGAAGGTTCGGCTGCCGCGGGGATTGCACTGATTAATTCGCTGGGCAATCTCGGTGGTTTTCTCGGCCCTTATACCATCGGACTGATCCGTACCTGGACGGGCAGTTTTCGCGGCGGCCTGCTCGCGGTTGGGGCGTTGCTGGCAGTGAGTGGCGTCCTGGCTCTTCTTTCATACGGAAATGTGGCGGCCAAACCCCGCACCTCTGCCTCGTAACCATGCGGGATATGCTGAGGACTACCGCCTTCGTCCTTTTGACACAATTGATTACAATAGGTTTCGGCCTTGGGGCCAGGAACGGCCCCTGAACATCGGAACAAAAAATTTGGAACAGTCCTCCCCCAATTCACGCTCCACCGCCCCGGTTTACTGGCGAGTGGAAGGCAGCCTTGCGGACCTGACCACGGTCCGGCCCGTTGCCTTCTTCACCTGGAATGCCCAGACTTTTCTGGAGCGCTGGGTGCGCCGTGGAATGGTGCTCGTAATGGCCGTGTTGCGGCCATTTCTTTATGCGGCCAATCGCACCTTCGCGACCCGGGTGGTGCATACCGTTCTGCGCGGAATCAGTCGCGACCGCCTCGATCTGCTGGGCGAAGAATACTTCAAGTACAAGTTGCAGCCTTACCTTAAAGTTGATGGCATGGAACTGCTTAAGTCGCGGATAGAATCGGGCGATGACATTGTGCTGGTAAGCCAGGGGCTTGAGCATGTGATGCGTCCTTTAGCGCAGCATCTGGGCGTGAAACGCCTGATTGCCAACCGGCTGGAATTCCGCGACGGGATTGCTACCGGACGACTGCTCAAGCCGGTTATCCGTCCACGGGGCCTTTTTGCCGGAATCAATGGCTCCGGACCCGATGGCAGGCGCGCCGCAGAGCGATTGGTTCGCGACCTGGGGCTCACCAGCGTTCAGGCCTTGCAGGGTGCTGTGGTTCCGGCCGCGCGTCAGGTTCCGTCCGTGGATCGGCCGATTGTCTATTTCGATGGTACCCGCCATTCTGAGCCGCTCTCGGTGCGCAAGGCTTTTGCTGGGAAACACGTCATGCTGATCGGCGTCACCGGCTTTATTGGCAAAGTTTGGCTGGTCAACACGCTGATGGAGTTGCCGGAAATCGGGCGGATTTATCTGCTCATCCGGCGGCAGAAATCCAGCCCCGCAACGCTACGATTCGAAAAGCTGGTCCAGGAGTCGCCTGTCTTTGATCCGCTCTACGAGCGTTACGGATCCGATCTCGCCCGTTTCCTGAGCGAGCGAGTGGAAGTGGTTGAAGGAGACGTTGGCCAGGCCGGTCTCGGCCTGGCCCCCGAGGTCTCGCAATTGTTGCAAAAGAATCTCGACCTCATCATCAACAGTTCAGGGTTGACCGATTTCAATCCCGATCTGCGGGATGCATTGGCCACCAATGTAGACGCGGCAATGTACGTCACGGAATTTGTGCGCCAGTCGGACCACGCCGGCCTGCTTCATCTTTCCACCTGCTACGTGGCTGGTGCACGCGATGGCCGGGTAGCCGAGGCCATGCGCCAGAACTACACTCCTGCGGCAGTTGCAGACTTCGATGCAGAGAAGGAATATTTCGCGCTCCACGCCTTCGCTAAGGAAGCCGAGCAGCGAGCGGAGGGTCCGGCAGTGACCGAAGAACTCCGCCAGCAGGCTCTCAGCAAAGAGCATGCTGCAAAAGATTTGAGCGGGCCGGCGCTGGAGAATCAGATTCGCAAGAACCGTTTCCGCTGGCTGCGTGAATATTTGACCGACTACGGAATGAAACGGGCCGCGGAATTAGGCTGGCCCAATACGTACACGCTGACCAAGAGTCTGGCGGAGTCACTAATCGCCAAGCATGGCGCAGGTTTACCGATCGCAATCGTGCGTCCGGCGATCGTGGAAACTTCGGTCAGTGAGCCGTTTGTGGGATGGAATGAAGGTATCAACACTTCGGCGGCGCTGTCGTATCTGCTGGGCACTTCATTCCGCCAACTGCCGAGCAACGAGAAGAAGCGGCTGGATATTATCCCTGTGGATTCGGTGTGCCGCGGTATGACGCTGATTGGTGCGGCGATCATGGAGAGGCGGCACGACCCGCTTTATCAGTTGGCGACATCCGTGACCAATCCGTGCGACATGCGGCGTTCGATTGAACTCACCTCACTGGCTCACCGCAAGCACTATCGCGCGCAGGAAGGTCTGGAATACTGGCTACGGCTTCGTCTGGACGCCATTCCCGTCTCCAAAGAGCGTTACAACCGCATGTCAGCACCGGCTCAAAAGGCGATCGTGAAATCGATTCAGCGGGTGATGTCACCCCTTCCGCTGAAAAAGACTCCACTGGTACGGGCTGAACGCAGCTTGGAAAAGGTCGAGAAACTGATCAAGCTCTTCGAGCCGTTCATTCTGCACAATGAACAGGACTTCTCTGCCGACAACGTAGAGCGACTTTCATACGCGCTGGTGAAAGACGAGAAAGTTGCCTTCGGATACGACACGCGATCCATCGATTGGTGGGATTACTGGATCAATATTCACATTCCGGCACTGCGCAAGTGGACTTATCCTTTGATTGAAGGCCGTGCATTGGAAGCACGCCCTTCGCGTAGTTTGCAGCCGGCAGCGGTCCCGGAAAACGGAGAAGTGGTTAAAACCGGTACGAACGGAGCTACGTGGCGATATTCCTGACCGGTTCTACCGGATACATTGGCGCACATGTCGCGGCCAACCTGCTGGAGCAACACGGCGCTTCGCTCAACGTACTGGTGCGCGCCCGTGATCCCCAGGAAGCCGCAGCCCGGCTATGGCAGGCGCTGCAACTCCATATGGAGTTTCCGCGATTCTACGAATACTTCCAGACACGTATGCGAGTTTTTTGCGGCGATCTGACATCGCCGCAATTCGGACTTTCCGCGGACGATTATGACCGCCTGATCCACACCACCGATTCGGTCATCCATTGTGCGGCGTCGCTAAATCGCAAGTCGGAAAAAAGCTGCCTGAATGTGAACCTGCGAGGCACGCTTGAAGTGCTGCTGCTGGCGCAGAAATCGAATTATTATCACGGACTGCGGCGCTTCAGCCAGGTAAGCACGGTGGCGGTGGCAGGGAAGCGCCAGGACGAGGTCGTGACCGAAGACGCGTCCATTGATTGGAACCGCTCGGATTACGATCCTTACGCCCGCACCAAGAAATTTACGGAGCACATGATGCGGCAGCTTCTGCCGGAAGTGCCGATTACGATTTTTCGGCCAAGCATTGTGCTGGGAGACAGCCGGCATCCTGAGACTACACAGTTCGACATGGTGAAGGCGTTTGTATTTCTGGCGGGCTTGCCGGTTTTACCGTTCCGCGCGAAAGATAAAATCGACATCGTGAACGTGGATTTCGTCGCCGACGCGATTGCTACGCTTCATCAGAAAGAAAGGCCGCTGCACGACACTTATCATCTTTCGTCCGGCGTAGATTCGCAGACTTTTCGTCAGCTGACCAGCGCTCTGGCGGCGGCGCAAAACAAACGCGGCCCCATGTTTATGCCGTTCCTGGAGAAACCGTTCGATTCTGCGGTGAACTTTCTGTCCCAGCGCCACGGGTCGTTGGCATACGGGGCGTCGCTGATGAAAGTATTCATGCCGTACCTGGTGTGGAATACGGTATTCGATAACACCCGTGTCACTCAGGAACTGGGACGCAAGCCGGTTCCGTTTTCGCAATACAGCTATCCGCTGCTCAAGTTTAGCCGCGAGACCAATTTCATCTATCCCTACAAGGATTGGCCGACCACCAAGGCCGGAGGCTCCGCCGCATGATGGATCTGGTCCTCGAAGCCTGGGTCAGCGGCAGCATAGAAGCCGCCAAGCTGGGCTGGATGATGGGCAAGGGCAAGCCGTGGCAGCCTGGCGAAAAGCTGAAGCTGCTGTTTGCCGGATACAACGGCACCCGCAATATGGGCTCCGACGTGCGCGTTGCGGAGATGCTGCGTCAGACGCGTCACATTCTAGGCGCGGAACACACTGACTTCAGCGTAATGACCCAGAACTTCAAGTTTACCGACGGCTACTTCGAAGGCACGCAGCAGGTGCATCTGCCGGATATTTTCCCTCCGTTTCTGTCGGACGAAGTTCCCAAACATCACGGCGTAGTGGCATGCGAAGGATCGATGTTCAAGAGCAAGTTCGCGAATGCCCTGACGACCATGATGATTGGATCATTAGGGATTGCAGCGGCCCAGAACAAGCTTTCCGTCGGCTACGGCGCAGAAGCCGGTCATATGGATCCCATGGTCGCGAAGATGTGCGCGCGCTATTGCCAGAACTCATTCGTGATTACCCGCAACGAAGAGTCGCGGACCATTCTGCGTGAACTTGGAGTTCCTACCGAGTTAGGTACAGACACGGCGTGGACATTCGATCCGGCCCCTGCCGAATATGGCAAGGGAGTTTTGCGTGAAATCGGTTGGGATGGGAGCACTCCGGTGCTGGTGGTTTGTCCGATTAATCCTTTCGAGTGGCCGGTGAAGGCCTCGGTCGCCAAGTTCGCGGCGCGCACGCTGACGGGTGCCTACAAAGACAGTCACTACCGCTCGGTGTACTTCCACAACTCGGGACCGGCGGCAGACCGTGCGCTGGAACACTACCTGACGTCGATCGCCAATGCGGTCAATGCATTCCGCAAGCAGCGCAAAGTTTTCGTAGTTCTTGCAGCGACCGAGCGTCTCGATGCGCGGCCCGCCCGACGCATCTCTGAGAAGCTCGGAGGGGTGCCCGTCCTGAGTTCCGAAGACTACAAGATGCGTGAGCTGGTAAGCATCCTGCGAGCTTGCCACATGATGGTGTCATCGCGTTACCACGGCATCGTTACGTCGATGCCCGGGCTGGTACCGTCGGCCGGAATAACGATGGACGAACGCATCCGCAACCTGATGCGCGAACGTGGACATGAAGACCTGCTGATGAACGTAGACGATCCTGATCTCGAGCCGAAACTGTCAGCAGCGCTCGAGAAACTTGCCACGCAGGGCGAAGCGATCTCTGTAGGAATCGGGCAGACGGTTGTGAAAAATCTGAAAGTCATGGCCCGCATGGGTGTGTACTTCGAAGAAGAAGTGCAGCGGCGATATCCCGAGTTTCCCACTCGCATAGGCGAATGGAGCTGGGAAGATTATCTGCCGCCGATGAGTAAGGGGTTGAAGCAGTTGATCGAAGCATTCGGCTAGAAGAATCACTTAGGTCCGGGCGCCTCGTCCGGGCAGGCGAGCGCAGCTTTCCAGATGTTTTGTGGCGATTCAATGATCTGCGGAGCTTCGCCCCGCCGGGCAAGTGAGGGGAACCCGCCCCTACGTAAAGCGATGAACTTTCTCGAAAACATTTTCGCCCAGCTCGACGCAGCCGAGAGTACTCCTGTCCTGCAGGAGCTTCGAGAAAACCAGTCTGCGCCGGTTACAGGCAGGGAACTACTGACTCGAGTGGGGCAAGCGCGAGCATTTCTTGCGGCGCGAGGATTAAAGAAAGGCGACCGTTGCGCGCTGCTTGCGGCGAATAGCATCGAATGGATCGCGCTCGATCTCGCGATCATGGCTGATGGTCTTATCGTAGTTCCACTTTACGCGCGGCAGGCGCCGGCTGAGCTCGTCGCCATGATGAAGGATTGCTCGCCAGCGCTGATCTGTTGCGGCGACGCCTCCTTGTGCGAGGGCATTTTCCAGGCTTGGCCTGAAGCACCTCCGCAATATTTGTTCGATGAGATATTTTCTAACGCGAGAGCGAGCGTAAATGGGAACCCACAGCTCGCGGAGTCGGATCCGGTGACCATCATCTATACGTCGGGAACGTCGGGCGAGGCCAAGGGAGTCATCCTGACTGCG
>Ga0163162_10004305_pt1 | contig 13703 bp, 10 predicted proteins | sample S55metaG_FD_115310 | JGI IMG/M metagenome (GOLD analysis project Ga0163162, IMG submission 115310) | Switchgrass rhizosphere microbial communities from Kellogg Biological Station, Michigan, USA - S5-5 metaG | ecosystem: Host-associated > Plants > Roots > Rhizosphere > Soil | place: USA...
GGAACGGGCCCACCTGTCATGGGAACAACAATCGTAGTAGTCGCGGGAGCGTTGGCTGCAGGAGCCGGGGGAGACACGCGCACCGTCCCGGGCATGATCCCAACTCCTGCGGTCGAGGGGGCAGTTGCCGGTGGAACCGCACCCGCCACGGCTGGCGCGGCGCCTGCCGGTTGCAGAATCGAGCCCAACGGTCCATCTTCGTCCTTCGGGGCGTAATTGATCTTCACCACTTGGTCGGTTCCCGCGTAAATGCCGCGCAGGTTCTCGGCCGTGTAAGCCGGCGTACGCACGATATGCGGGACCAGGGCGATCATCAGCTCAGCCCGAATCTTGTCGGTGTGATCGCTGCCGAATAAGACGTGGCCCAGCACCGGAATGTTCACCAAGCCCGGAATCCCGTTCACCAGATTCGTGTCCTGGGACTGGCTCAACCCGCCCAGAATATTCACCTCGCCCTCACGTAAACGAATGTCCGCCTCATTGGCGCTCTGTTGAATGATGGGCTGTGAAATCCCACCGATATTGATGTACTGTTGCACGCTTGAAACGGTCACTGCGATATGCAATGTAACCTCGTCGGTCGAATGCACCTGCGGCGTCATATCCACCTGCACTCCCACGTCGGCGTAGTTGAATTGCGTCGACACCAGGGGGCTGACACCCGCTCCCACTCCGCCCAGCGTGGATCCGAAGCTGCCGGTCGCGTAGGGGATACGGCTGCCGATTTTCAACGACACCTTCTGGCCGTCGGATGCGCGCACCTGGGGCTGGTTCAGCACTTTGGTCCGGCTGTCGCTCAGCATGGCTTGCAGCAGCCCGCCCGGAAGCGTGGTCGAAAAGTCGGCGGAGGAGATGTGACCCAATTGCTGCAGAGTGATCGCGTTATTGCCGGTTGAACCTGCCGTCACGGTCCCCGAAGCCGTACCCGTATTGCTACCGGTTGCCGTTCCCGCTGCTGTGCCTACGGTGGCTCCGTTTGGGGCGAAGATAATCGGTACATTTAACCCGGCGGTGCCGGCGGAGGCGATGGTCGCCGCCAGGTCACGCGTGCGCTCGCTATTCACCTGCATGATCATCACATCCACCACCACTTCGGATTTCGGCTTATCCAGATCGTGCACCAGCTTTTCGGCCAGCGCGACTTTATCCACCGTATCGCGCACAATCATGGCTCGCTGTGCGTTGTAGGTGAATACCCGGCGAATTTCCGCTACCGTGCGGATCGCGGTCGCGATCTCCTGGAACTCCTGTACCGAAGTGGCATTGGTCACGTAGAAAACCTTCACAACGTCGTCTTCATAGTCGCGGCGTTTGGTGACGTTGTCTTCCGCGACGAATATGGTGTTGGGGGTGATCGCCTTCCAGAAGGTATGGGTGAGCGTCGCCAGGTAATCGAAGGCCTGGTCGGCAGTCGCGTTGCTGAGGTCAACGTTGAAATTACGTGCGGGGGCCGTGTATTGAGAATCGAAGACCACGTTGACGCCGGCGAGTTTCGCCACCGTCTCATACAGCACCTTGGGCGGCTGGTTGTTCATCTTCAACACCGGAATCACGGCGGTCATGGGCTTGAGCTCCGGCGGTCCCAGCATCGACTCCACGCGATCATCGGACTGCCGCCGGCTTAGCTCGGCTGGAGTCAGGCCCCTTTCATCCGCATTCGCGCCGATCTTAGCGGGAGCCCGCAGCATATCGCGAATACGCTTGATCTCCTGGAGCGCGATGGCCGACGACGGGTCGGCGATCAGCGCCTTTTGGAATTCCTGGAAGGCTTCTTCCAGCTTGCCGTCGGTGCGCAGCTTTTGCCCGGCCTTGACGTGCGCTTGTCCGGCTTCAAACCGGGCTTTGCGCATGGGCACCAAGTAGGCAATGTCGCCGGGGTCGGTATCGACCGCCTGTTCGTACAAATCGAGTGCTTTGTCCCAGTCCTCTCGCGCCTCGGCAGCCTGGCCCTGCTTAAGAAGCTTGTCCCCTTTGCGGTTTTTGGCCTCGATGCCGGAGACCAGCAGAATGAAAATCGCGAAGAAAATAGCGAATAAGTGTTTTGGCTTCATTATCTTACCGGCTAACCGTCGTTTCCGGCATGCTACACTGGTGTTTCGGCATCATTAATCCCGTACTTGGGCATCACTAATTATGACGCCGTTCTGGTCCTTCTGTGGAAGAAAAATTCAAAATCTTGAGCGATAACCGTTCCGCCGGGCACAACTATACATTATCGGACCGAATCGAGGCAGGTTTAGTACTAAGCGGTACCGAGGTCAAGTCGGCCAAGGATGGCAAGATCCAGCTCAAGGACGCCTACGGTGAAGTCAGCGGCAATGAGGCCTGGTTGTGCAACGCCCACATCGGGCAGTACTCGCACGGCAACATTATGAATCACGAGCCGGTTCGCAAACGGAAGCTCCTGCTGCATCGCCAGGAGATTCTAAAAATGCAGCGGACGATCCGCGAAAAAGGACTCACGCTGGTTCCTACCAAGCTATATTTGAAACACGGCCTGATTAAGGTCGAGATGGCCGTCGGCAAGGGCAAGAAGCTCCACGACAAACGCGAAAGCGAGCGCGAGCGCGAGATGAAGGACGAGGCCCGCGCGGGCGTGCGCCGCAGCGCCAAAAAATGACCGGCGAGAAAGCGTAACGAATTACAGACTCATGGAAACCAAGCTCCTATATCAAGCATTAAATGAAGTCGAGGCGGATGCAGTGGCAGTAGTGCTGTTCGAGGACAGTGAAGGCCTGCCGCAAGCCAAAACCTGGATCGACGAAATGCGCGCCTCCGGCGAATTCACCGGAAAGTCCGCCGAGATGGCGACGCTCCACCAGCCGCAAGGCCTCAAGGCCAAGCGCTTGATCGCGGTCGGCGGTGGCAAGAAGGACAAGTTCGACGCCGCGGCGCTGCGCAAGATCGTCGGCACTGTGGTCCGAGCCGCCAAACAAAAGGGCGTGAAGAAGCTGGCATGGATGTTATCCGGCGACAACGACACCGTTACCGCGGAAGCCGCTGTCGAAGGCGCGATCCTGGGCAACTACGAGCCAGTCATGAACAAGCCGTCGAACGAGGCCAAGCCTCTCGAATGGTTTGCGCTGGTGGCGCCCGCGCACCTCGCGGAGCTCGAAGCGGGATTGAAGCGCGGCGTCATCCTGGCCGAAGCGCAGAACTTCGCGCGCGATCTCGGCAACCAGCCCGCCAACCTGATGACGCCGACCATCATCGCGCAGCAGGCGCAACAAATGGCCCGCGATTACAAACTCGATATCGAAGTGCTGGATCGCGAGCGCATGAAACAGCTCGGCATGGGATCGTTGCTCGGCGTCGCTCAAGGCAGCGACGAGCCGCCGGTCATGATCATCTTGAAATATCAGCCCGCCGGAGCTAAGAGTGACGGGAAAGCCGGCGACCACCTGGCTCTGATCGGCAAGGGCGTCACTTTCGACAGCGGCGGCATCTCCATCAAGCCCGCCCAGGACATGGAAAAGATGAAGTACGACATGTGCGGCGCCGCCGGCGTACTGGGGGCCATGCGCGCCATCGCCCAGTTGAAGCCCAATGTGCCCGTCACCGGTATCGTGCCGTCGGTCGAGAACATGGTCAGCGGCCGTGCGCAGCGCCCCGGCGATATCGTCAAATCTCTTTCCGGCAAAACCATCGAGGTGTTGAATACGGACGCCGAGGGGCGTTTGATTCTGAACGACGCCATTACCTATGCGAAGAGGCTGGGCTGCACGCATCTGGTGGATGCCGCCACGCTTACTGGAGCCATCGTCGTCGCGCTGGGCCACGTCCACACCGGAGCCTTCACCAATAACCAGGGGATGCTCGACCGCGTTCTCGCCGCCGCGAAAGAAGAAGGCGAAAACATGTGGCCGATGCCGCTCGATGACGACTACCGGGAGCTCCTCAAGAGCGCTTACGCCGACCTCGCCAACATCGGGCCGCGCTGGGGCGGCGCCATCACCGCCGCGTGGTTCCTGCGCGAGTTCGCTGAGGACACTCCCTGGGTGCACCTGGATATCGCGGGCACGGGGTGGCTGGATGAGGCCGCGCCCAATCTTGCCAAAGGACCCACGGGCGTCTGTGTCCGCACCTTCGCTCAGCTCGCCGCAAGGTGGGCTTGAGTGATGAATATACTCGCAGTCGGCGCGCACCCAGACGACATCGAGTTTGGCTGCGCCCACGCCCTGATTCAGGAAGTGCGCAAGGGCAACCAGGTCAAGCTGCTGGTCCTCTCGCGGGGCGAGGCAGGAACTAACGGCACTCCCGAGGCGCGCGAATCTGAAGCTCGCGCGGCCGCGAAACTGATCGGCGCAGACATCGATTTCCTGGATTTCGGAGGCGATTGCCACATTCTTCGCTCGCCCGAAAACGCTTTTAAGCTGGCTGTCGAGATTCGAAAAACGCAGCCCGCCATCGTGCTGGCGCCGCACACCGGCGAGAATCAGCATCCTGATCACGCTGTCGTCGGCAACCTTGTGCGCGATGCTTGCCGCTTTGCTCGCTACGGAGGCCTGGAATTCCTCAAGGGCTTTTCGCTAAAAGGCACCGCCGCGCACACTATTTCGGCACTGTATTTCTACACCATTACCAAGGAATTCGGACCGCCCGACATCGTCATTGATGTTAGTGACATCGTGAAAGACTGGGAGGCTGCCATGCTCTGCCACGCCGGGCAGATGCAAACCCGCGGCTACGTCGATCTGCGGCTCTCCGCCGCGCGGCACCTGGGCTTGTCGATTGGCATCGAATACGCTGCTGGTTTCTATGTGAACGATCCGGTGCGCGTTGCCGCGTTATCGGACTTCACATTATCTTCGCGGCATTTTTAATTCCGCTCAATTATACGGCCTCGTTTTCGCGGTATCATTGCAGGTTTATGTTTCATAACCGCGGCTGGTTGCTGGGCTTGTTCGTGACTGTGTTTTTCAGTGCGTCTCTGGTTCACGCGCAAGCGCTGTCGGTGGCGTGCACTAATCCGGTCGGTCCAACTGGGTTTCTTGACTACGGGACTACGTGTATTGCCAGCGGTGGAACGGGTCCTTATGTCTGGTCGATCGTCGGCGGCCAGTTACCGGCCGGCCTTTCATCTCACGAGATCTATCCACTAGGCTCCGGCTCGGTAACAATATCGGGAAGGCCCACTACAGCCGGTCCTTACAGCTACACCATGCAATTCACCGATAGCCAGAACCAAACCGCGAGTCAGGCGTTTAGCGGCACCATCGCTAACTCCACATGCCAGCCGTCAAGTAGCTTTATATTGTCCAATTTCAATTACTTTAATTATGCCCCTCCGTCGAGCATTGCGATTGGGTCCATCAGTTTTCGAACTGGGAGCTACGGGTGTCCATGGTCTCTAGCGACTGACGTTCCTTGGATCGACACCGGATTCGCTGGGGGTATAACCGTTTTTGCTGGGACGTCCCACGGAACTTTTCATATCATGCCCAATCCAGATCCGAAACCACGCCACGGAAATGTAATGGTGGTGATAAATGGGAAGGTGGTTTTAACTTCACCGGTGGTCATCAATTCAGCGGCATGCACGTACTCCGTGAATCCCGCGGCCATTCATCTTGGTTCCGCAGGTGGAACAGGAACATTTACAGTCTCGGCGGATCCTAGCGATTGCGTTCCCAACCAGTTTTCAACGTTCGTCTATGGCAATCCTGCTAATGGCGTTTACACGGTTACGCTTCCGCCAGACTTCGGTCCTCCGTTGATGGGGACAATTTTGTTCGGTTCAGCTAATGGGGTTGCGTCCGGTCCGAATTCTACTGTTACCGTCACGCAAGATGGCGGGGAAGGAAACGGGGCGTTCGTGGTCGAATGTCAACTGACTGGAATTCCACGCGTCGGCGCCAACTTTCCAGCTAACTGCTACGCCTCTGGAGGGACGGAACCGTATACCTGGTCAGTCAGCGATCCGCGAGTCTCCGTGTCAACCGTTTTTAACAGCACCAGTAAAAGTGGAATCGCAGCTCCACTTCCCCTAGGTCCATATCAATTCACGGTGCAGGCGACCGATAGTAGTTCTCCTACGCCGCATGTCACCACCTACACCTTGAAAGGAGTCGTTGAGCCTGCTTCGCTCTCAATTACCTGCTCCTCTAATTCTGGTCTTTGGCAAGCCGGGAGCGGCTTCGGGATAGCTTGCCTCGGCCAGGGAGGAACGCCGCCCTATCAGTGGTCTATCGGCTCCGGCGCACTACCGGCTGGGGTCACGCTATCCACTGGAGCCGCAGGAAGCGTCGCGATCTCGGGCGCTCCGGCAAGCGTGGGGGACTATGCTTTCACATTACTGCTCACCGATAGCGCAAGCCCCGTGGCATTGCAGACGTCGCAAGCGTTCGCAGGGACGATCCTCCCTTCAGCAGCGACTCCCGCTCCTTTATTCGAGTCATGTACTCCTTTCAGTTTTTCTCTCGAAGTAGGCATGCCCATGCCACCGAACCTGTGTAGTGCGGGAGGAGGAATACCGCCCTATTACTGGTCAGTTCACTCCGGCTCCTTGCCGGCTGGCTTGGCATTGAGCACGACTTCTGGAAATTCGATGATGATTGTCGGTACGCCGACGGGGAACACTTATTATCCCCACTACTTAAAACTCACAGACAGTTCTCCCAATCCGCAATCGATCATCTGGGCTCCCAGTTACATAATCGGCAACGCGCTGGGAATCGATTGTCCCGCGAATGGTCCAACGCTCATCGGGCAGGCGTACTCTGTGGAGTGCAGTCCTACCGGGGGAGCTTCCCTTTGGAATTGGTGGATCAGCGCAGGCACTTTGCCTCCAGGGGTTACACTTTCCGGCTCTTCTACCAACGCGTTTATTACCGGGACCCCGACCACTCCCGGCCCATACAGCTACACGATCTCCGTTGCCGATAGCTTGATGCCTACGCCGGCCACGGCAAGCCAAACCTACACAGGCGTCATCAATCCCCTTCCCGTGCCGCTTGATCCGGCGAACGTCTCGGGCTCGATGGCGCACCTGGCGATTGGCGATGGCTGGAGTACAGCAACCGTGCTGATGAATCCCGGCGCGAATTACGCACAGGCGCACGTCGGTTATTTCGGCGATGGCGGCAGCCCTCTGGTTTTTCCTCTTTCTACCGGCGGGACGGTCGCCACCGCTTCGGCGGCCGATCAGATCATGGCCGCTCATTCGATGTTCGAGGTCGATAGCACCGCTCAGCCCGGTGATCCTTTGCAGGAAGGTTCAGCCAACGTATCCACCGACGGCGACGTGAACGGCTTCATCCGTTTTCGTTACGCGCCTCGCGATCAAGACGCGACCGTTCCGCTCGAAACCCGCAAAGCCGCCGCATACCTGTTGTCGTTCGACAACACCAGCGGCATCGCCACCGGCGTAGCGCTCGCGAATCTAAGCGCCACTGCGGCCAATGTGCCGGTGGTGATGCGGGACGACACCGGCGTGCAAATCGGATCCGCAAGCCTGCCGCTTGCAGGTAAAGGTCACACGGCCTTCGTGCTCACAGATAAGTTCCCAACCATCGCGAACCGCAGCGGCACCATCGAATTCGATACTCCGTCCGGAGGACGCATCAGCGTTATGGGTTTGCGCTTTCCTCCCGGCCGGCAGTTTACGACGATTCCCGTGATCGCGAGCACCGATGCGGGCGGCGGCACCTTGGCTCATCTAGCGGTAGGCAACGGATGGACGTCGACCGTCGAGCTGGTGAATTTTGGCGCGACAACGGCGCAGGCGCACCTCAAATTCTTTGGCGATGACGGCAGCCCGCTGCCTCTCGCGCTGGCCTACGCAACAACGACGGCAACCACCGCAACCGTGGATCAGCCCATGGCCCCGCACAGCCGGCTGGTGGTTCAGAGCACCTCGATCGATAGCGATCCGCTGCAGATCGGGTCCGCGCAACTTACGACCGACGGCAGCGTGAGTGGCTTCATTCGCTTCCGCTACGGTCCGCGAAACCAGGAAGCTATCGTGCCGATTGAATCGCGAAATTCTTCAACGTATATTGTGGCGTTCGACAACACCAGTGGACTGGCCGCAGGCGTGGCCGTCGCCAACCTGTCGGCGAATCCGGTTACCATTCCGGTGCTCATTCGCGATAGTGCAGGCGCGCAGCTCGGATCGGGCGTTGTGACGCTTGCCGCCAATTGCCATAGTGCCTTCGTGTTGTCGGATCAATTTGTCGCCGCAGCGAATCAGTTCGGGACTATTGAGTTCAACGCGCCGGCAGGGTCGCAGATCAGCGTGCTCGGGCTGCGCTTTCCAGCTTCAGGTGCGTTTTCCACCATTCCGGTGGTCACCCCCTGAAGCCATTTTTTCCAATCGGCGGTATCCTGTACCCATGAAACTTTGGCCTGCATTGTTGATCGTACTGCCGCTGCTGGCGCAGGAGACCATTTCGCTTCCTCTCAAGAACCCGGTCGACCCATCCGCGCCCGCGGAGAAGATCGAGGAGCGCGGCAAGGGCGGCGTCATCGACCGTGCGATTACCGACGTTGTGCAGCCGACGGTCACGGTATATTTGCCCGCGAAGGCTCAAGCCAACGGAACCGGCATCGTGATCTGCCCCGGAGGCGGATATCAACATCTGGCCATCGACAAAGAAGGTCACGATATCGCGCGCTGGCTGAACAGCATCGGAATTGCGGCAGTGGTCCTGAAATACCGATTGCCGGGCAGTCTGCGGGGCAGTTCGCAGGGTGATATTCATGAGGTCGCAGACCGGATTCACATAGCGCTCGAAGACGCCGAAGCAGCCATGCGCCTGATGCGCGAAAATGCGTCCAAGTGGAACCTGAAGCCGGGCGCCATCGGGATGATGGGATTCTCGGCTGGCGGCCACCTGGCGGCAATGATGGGAATGGTGGCGCCTCCGGATAGTCGCCCGGATTTCCTGGTGCTGGGCTATCCTGCGATCCCCGCAGCGCTCAACGTCACGTCCGAAATGCCGCGCACATTCCTGGTGGCGGCCGATGATGACACGACTGTCAATCCGGCAGAGAATGCTGGACGTTTCTTCGCCGCGCTGCGTGCCGCGAAGATTCCCGCGGAACTGCACATCTATTCATCGGGCGGTCATGGGTTCGGGATCCAGAAGTCCGGCAAAACCTCGGCGGCCTGGACCGGCGCTCTGGTCGCGTGGCTCAAGGAAGCGCAACTCGACTAGCGGCTGCTCGAGCCAATTGACACACCGTCTTTCGCGGGAACCTCCGGTTCCTGCCCGCCGTCGAAACAGTAGCTCTCGTTGTTATGAATAAGATTGCGCCGATCGAGCAAGACGCTGCGGTCTTGGACCTGTCGTATCAACAGCATGTAAATCCGCAATGGGTGCGACTGCTCGATGCGTTACAGATGAATGTGCGCTACCGGCGCTGCGCGGGCGTTGAGTTGCATGCCGAAGATGGCCAGCGCTTTCTGGATTTTCTTTCCGGTTATTGCGTCCATAATACGGGACACAACCATCCGGCGATCGTATCTGCGCTGCAGCGGGAATTGGGCTGCGCAGGCCCCGCCATGCTGCAGAGCCACGTTCCCGAGCTAGCCGGCGAGTTGGCGCAACGGCTTTGCAGCTTGGCCGGGGGGCGTCTCGATAAAGTCTTCTTCTGCAGCTCCGGAAGCGAGGGCGTCGAGGCGGCTATCAAATTCGCTCGCGCGAATACAGGACGCACGGGATTGATTTACGCGAGCGGCGCTTTTCACGGACTCACCTGCGGCGCGCTCTCCTTGATGGATGACACCTTCTGGCGGGATGGGTTCGGTCCGCTGCTGCCGGATACCGAGGCCGTTCCCTTTGGCGACCTGCCGGCGCTTGAAGCCAGGCTCCAGAGTGGGGAGATTGCCGCGTTTATCGTGGAGCCGGTGCAATCGGAAGCTGGAATTCGCGTGCCTCCGCCAGGATATTTGGAAGGCGCGCAAGCTGCCTGCCGCCGCTATGGAACGTTGTTCGTGCTCGATGAGGTGCAAACCGGGATGTGTCGCACGGGACGTTTTCTGGCCGCGCATCACTATGGTTTGGAGCCGGACATGGTCGTGCTCGCCAAGGCTCTCAGCGGTGGACTGATTCCTTGCGGCGCGGTGCTGATGTCGAACCGGATTTATGATTCCGTGTATAGCTCGTTGAAGCGGGCCATTGTTCACACTTCGACTTTTAGTGAGAACAATCTGGCCATGCGCGCGGGACTCGCTACGCTGGACGTGCTGGAACGAGAGCATCTGGGTGAACGGGCGGCTTCGATGGGTGACTACTTGCGCGGACGGCTGCGCGAGGCACTCGGCGGCTACGAAATGGTGGATGAGATTCGCGGACTGGGAATGCTGAACGGCATTGCGTTCAAGGCTCCACGCAAGCTGCGCCTGCGCGTGCCCTTCGAGGGCTTCCGCAACATCCATCCCGCGATGTTCGGTCAACTGATCGTAATGCGCCTCTTCCGCGACCACGGCATTCTCACGCAGATCTGCGGGAACAATTTTATGGTGCTCAAGGCGGCTCCGCCACTAGTTGTGGATGAGGAGCAGGCCGATGAGTTTGTGCGCGCGATGACGGCAGTGGTGGATCTGATGCACACCTCTGCAACTTTTTGGACCGAGGCGCTAGGCTTGGCGCGTCGAGTGGGGAACATCTAATTCCGCGGGCTCCGGCTTCCAGCCCGCTTTGTTTCGATGACACATATTTCCGAAAGAACCGACGCGTTTATCGTCGTCGGCGGCCCCGTCGGGCTGGCGACCGCTATCGCTCTACGTGCGCGCGGTTTGAGCGTGATGGTGGCGGACCCCGCGCTGCCACCCATCGACAAGGCCTGCGGCGAGGGACTGATGCCGGATGCACTCGCGTCGCTCGCGCGACTGGGGATCACGCTCCCTCCCGAAAGTTGCTTTCCGTTTCGAGGGATTCGCTTTCTGGGCCCAGGCACCGCTGTCGATGCCAGTTTTCCGAGCGGAATTGGCGTCGGCATACGCCGGACGCACCTGCACGAGACACTGATTGATGGCGCTGAGAAAGCAGGGGTGTCCTTGCTCTGGGGAACTCCCGTGAAGGGTCTGACCGCAACCGGCGTAATCCTGGATAGCGGCCCGATCGAATGCAAATGGGTGGTCGGCGCGGACGGTGAGAAGTCGCGCGTACGCGAATGGGCGGGACTTGAGAACACGCGGCACTCGTCGATTCGCTTCGGCTTCCGCCGCCATTATCGAATTGCGCCGTGGTCCGATTGCGTGGAAATCTATTGGGGCTCCGGCTCGCAGATTTACGTCACGCCGATCGGTCCCGAGGAAATCTGTGTGGCTGTGATCTCGCGCGATTCGCATCTGCGGTTGGAGCACGCACTGCCGCAACACCCCGTGCTTTTCGAAAGGCTAAGGACGGTGCCAGTGACTACACCGGAACGCGGCGCGGTATCGGCCACCCGGCGGTTGGCGCGGGTGTATCGCAACAATGTGGCGCTGGTGGGCGATGCCTCGGGATCGGTGGACGCGATCACGGGTGAGGGTCTGCGGCTCGGCTTCGAACAAGGAATGGCACTGGCCAAAGCGCTGCAGGCCGGCGATCTGAGGGCGTATGCGGCGGCTCACCGACGCTTGGCGCGGCGTCCGCGTTCATGGCCGCTATGATGCTATCGCTGGATCGTTCCGCATGGCTCCGGCGGCGCGTGCTGCTCGCGCTTTCGGACGATCCGGGGATCTTCGCGTCGCAACTGGCGATGCACGTGGGTGGCGCGAGCAGCGCTGATTTCATCCGCCAATCGATGCTCCCGCTGGGCCGCCGTCTGCTAGTGGCGTGAGCTTTTTATGAAGCAACACCTGCTGTTTTTCCTGCTGTGCAACCTTCCGCTGGCTGCTGCGGAGAGCACCGTCGAACTCGACCCGGCCCGCACCACCATCAACTTCACGCTGGGCGATGTTTTGCACACTGTCCACGGGACCTTCAAACTGAAACGCGGGTCGATCACATTCGATTCCTTTACCGGCAAGGCTTCGGGAGAGATCGTGGTCGATGTCGCGAGCGGGAACTCGGGTGGCGGGACGCGCGATAAGCGCATGCACAAAGAGATTTTAGAAAGCGCGCGCTATCCGGAAGCGGTATTTACCGCGGACCGCGTCACCGGCGAACTAGCGTCGCGCGGTACGTCGGAGCTGGATGTCCACGGCATGTTCCAGATCCATGGCGCGAGTCACGAGATGACGCTTCACTTTCGTGCCGACGTTAATGGCGGCGAAGTTGCTGCATCAACCGGCTTCATGATTCCCTATGTCCAATGGGGCATGAAGAACCCAAGTAATTTTCTGTTGAGGGTAAGCGACAAGGTCGAAATGAACATCCAGGCCGTAGGCCGGATGCACTAGACCCTACTTCTTTTCTTGCGTCGCCGGCTCCATCAACCCGTGCTTCTCGCCCTCGTGGCACGCATCTTCCCACACCTCGTAATCCGGCTCCTTGGTGTGGATGCGAATCATCCGCGCCTGAATGGTCCACGGCCGCGTATACACGGTGGGGTCTTCGATGGTAGCGCGGTATTCCATCGTGTTCGCGTCGAGGAAGGTGTAGCGCTCCACGATGTGCACCTTGTCGCTCGCAAAATCGCCCTCGGTCGAGAAGCGCGATTTCACGTTGTTATTCATCACGTCGACGACCAGCGTATTGCCCTCCCAGTGGCCTCGCGAATCGCCCATCCATAGTTTGACGTTCTGGCTCGGATGCGGCCGGCCGTCCAGCGGAACGATGCGGTACATGTGGGTGGTCTCGTAGGAAAACACCAGATTTCCGGGGGACTGCATGATCTCGTAGTTCGACCACAGCGGCGACCGCAGCGGCCCGTTCGGTAAGCAGCGCGCCTGTGGATCGATGTGCCTCTGCGCCGTTGGATTATCGATGTTGGCTTGAATCTCCTGCTGTTTGGCGCGCGCCCACGGCTGATACGGCACCTGTCCGTCCGGTGGATCGACGATGCGCGTGGGCTTGGTCGGCACCTTCTTGCCGGCGCGCTCGAGCAACTGCTCTTGTAGGCGAGTGCCGCCTTTCCGCGGATTCAACAGCGAATAAGTTCCGCTTATTTCGGCCGACCAATGCCCTTGCACATCCGGCTGTCCATCGGGCAAGCGGGACGGGACCCACGGCGCCGCCGTGTCCGCGCCTGGGCCGCTTTTCGTCGCGATGGCCTTGTCGACGGCGGCATTCTGCGCCCGCGCCGCGACCACAACAGCAACCACTGCAAATGTGCCGGCCAAACCTGTTGCAAGCAGAGATCGTGTATTCACGTTGACCTCAATTACGGATAATACGGCTCATATTCGAAGCCGTAGCATTCGTGCTCCAGCAATTGAAAATTCTTTTCCTTGTGACGGTAGAGGATCATGCTCATCTTCCACGGCCGCGTGAAAACCTTGGGATCCTCGACGCTGACTTCGTAATTGATGTGATCCGCATCCGCCAGCGTATACCGCTCCACCACGTGCAACTCATCGCTATGGAAGTTCCCCGCCCGGTCGAACCACGTTAGATCGTTGAAGTCATTCACGTCGACTAGCAGGGTGTCGCCCTGCCACTGGGCGCGCGAATCCCCCAGCCACCAATCGATGTGCCCATCCGGATGCTTACTGCCGTTAGCGAAAATATGCCGGACTGCGTGTGCATACTGATAAAAGATCGTGACCTCCTTGGGCGTTTGAAAAATCTGAAACGGCAGCGGCGTGTAGGTGAGCCGCGGCACGCCCGGCA
>Ga0163162_10004307_pt1 | contig 13702 bp, 14 predicted proteins | sample S55metaG_FD_115310 | JGI IMG/M metagenome (GOLD analysis project Ga0163162, IMG submission 115310) | Switchgrass rhizosphere microbial communities from Kellogg Biological Station, Michigan, USA - S5-5 metaG | ecosystem: Host-associated > Plants > Roots > Rhizosphere > Soil | place: USA...
CCATCAGCATCATGCCGGACAACGAGAACAGCATGAGGGCGTAGTACTCGCCGTGATGTTCCTGCTCAATCTCCAGATACCGCACTGACATCAGAATCGCGACCGCCGCTCCTGCAAGAAAAAGATAGAAGAAATAGATGGTGAAATGGTCGATCAGCATCGCGCCGGAGACGGCCGGCATGTAGAGCACGTGGGCGGCTTCCAGCGTCCCAGAAATTCCCAGCACCCCACGGAATATCCCTATCTTGGGCAAACCTGAAATTCCCAACGCCGCAAACACTAGACCTGCAAGCGCCAGTAGTGCATTCGACCATTTCCACTCTGGAGGCACCGTCAGGTCGATCAACAAGATGCCGCAGGCAAACAGCGTCAGCAGCAGGATCGGCAGGCACATGACGTAGTCGGTGTTGGTGAAAAACTGGGACATGCCTATTTCATGCCTTTCGCATTTTCAGCCTGAACTGGGTTCGAAGCGTTCATGGCAGGCTGAAGCCCGGGGTAAGTTGGCCTCACAGAAAGTACCAGTTGGTTTACCGGTTGTTCCAGGATCTGCATGAAAGGCTTAGGATACAGCCCTATCCAGAACGCCAATATCAGGAGCGGTGCGAAGGTCAACAACTCGCGCGGAGTAAGATCGTGCAGCTTTTCATTTTTGGGATTGGTGACCGGGCCAAAAAACACCCGCTGATACAGCCACAACAAATAAGCTGCTGCCAGCACGACGCCAGGCACTGCCCAGGCCGCCCAACGCCAATTCTCGGTAAACGTGCCTTGCAGGATGGTGAATTCTCCCACGAACCCATTCAGCAGCGGCAGACCCATCGACGACAGGAACATGATCATCGCGATGGTGGCGTAAACCGGCATGACGTTGGAAATGCCGCCGTACTCGGATATCTCGCGGGTATGGCGGCGCTCATACAAAATGCCGACGATCAGGAAGAGCGCACCGGTCGAGATGCCGTGGTTGATCTGTTGCAGGACTGATCCGCTTAATCCCGCCGGATTCAACGCGAAGATTCCCAGAGTACAGAAACCCAGGTGGCTGACGGATGAATACGCCACCAGTTTCTTCATGTCCTTCTGCATCAGGGAAACCAGTGCGCCGTAGATGATGCCGATGATGGAAAGAGCGATCATCCAGCCGCGGACTTTGGGGTGCATCACTACGTCCGGGAAGAATGGAAGAGCAAACCGGACGAAGCCATAAGTACCCATTTTCAACAAAACACCTGCCAGGATGACCGAGCCGGCGGTGGGCGCTTCCACGTGGGCGTCGGGCAGCCAGGTGTGGAACGGAAACATCGGCACTTTGATGGCGAAGGCCAGGAAGAATGCCAGAAAGAGCAGGATGGCGAAGGTCGATCCGTACGCGGGATCGTGGAAGATGAGCGGTGCCGTCCTGTACAGGGCCTGAATGCTGAACGTGTACTGGCCGGTCTGATGGAAGTTGTAAAAATACAGGAACAGCACGGAAAGCAGCATCAACACGGAACCGATCAGCGTGTACAGGAAGAACTTGATCGCAGCGTAGAGTTTTCGCGGGCCGCCCCAGATGCCGATCAGCAAGTACATCGGGACTAGCATGGCTTCCCAGAACATAAAGAAGAGGAAGAAATCGAGCGCCATGAAAACGCCGAGCATGCCGGTCTGCAGGACCAGAAACCAGATGTAGTATTCCTTCACGCGAGTTTCAATCGCGGTCCATGAGGAGAGGATTGAAATCCAGCCCAGCAGCGTGGTCAGCATGATCAGCAGGAAGGAAATGCCGTCGATGCCGAGCACGTAACCTGCGCCGATCGATGGGATCCAGTTGTTGGGCGTGCCCTCCATGAACTTGAATCCGGGTTCAAAGCGCAGCGCCCAGAACCACGGCACCAACGGAATGGAAACCAGCAGGCCGGCCAGTGCAAAAATGTTTGCGATCCAGCGGATGGCGTCCTTGTTCTCTTTGGGAACAAAGATGAGCAGCAGCGCGCCCGCCAGCGGCGTGAACAGAATGATCGAAAGAATGTGATTATGCATAGAAGCAGTCGTCGGTCGTCAATCTTCAGTCGTCGGCAAAACCCCGCTTGCTAGCGCACTGCGTAATAGAACACGAATCCTACCAATCCAATCACCATCACCAGCGCGTACCACTGCATCAGGCCGAACTGTAAGGCGCGCGCCGGGAGCGAGAAAATCTGGGCAAGAATCGCGGGGCCATTGACTCCAACTCCGTCGATGATCCACTTGTCCCACCAGCTGGATATTGTTCCGAAGGCGCGCGTGGTCCAGCCTGCGCCATTCACTGCGCCATCAAGCACGTGTGAGTCGAACCAGGACGAGGCTTCGCCCAATCCCATCACTCCCAGGCGCACGCCTTTTACTTTGCGGCGGCCGGTAAAAGCGTAGTCGTAGGCTTCGTCTACGTAATATTTGTTAAGCAGGATCGTATAGACCAGCGGCGCAGATTCCGCAATGGGCTCGGCGTAGCCTTTGCCGGCATCGCGATAATACTTCCACGCCATACCCAATCCGGCGATGGCTGCAGCGACGGAAAGGCCCATCAGGACAAATTCCACCGGGTTCGTATGCTCTTCTTCTTTCTCACCCGCGGCCAGCTGGGCCGCTCGTCCCTCGACCTGGAATACCTCAGCCTCGCGGGCAAAGACCGGCTCCAGATATTTCTCGAAACGATTGGATCCGCCCAGACTGTGAGGCCAGCCTAGCCAACCGGCGCTGACCGCGCAAATAGCGAGAACGATCAACGGGACCGTCATCGACTTCGGAGATTCGTGAATGTGATGTTCCACCTCGTGGCTCATGCGCGGCTGGCCGTGGAAAGTGAGGAACATCAGGCGGAACATGTAGAACGCGGTCATCAGGGCGGTGGCGTAACCGACCATCCACAACAAGCGATAGGCGCCGCCTTCGGACGACCATGCCTGCCACAGAATTTCGTCCTTCGAGAAAAATCCGGCGAAGGGCGGGATGCCGGCGATGGCAAAGGTAGCGATGAACATCGTCCAATGAGTGATCGGGATGCGGCGGTGCAGATCACCCATGTTCCGCATGTCCTGCTCGCCACTCATGGCGTGGATGACCGATCCTGCGCCGAGGAACAACAGGGCCTTGAAGAAGGCGTGAGTGAAGACATGGAATGCCCCGGCGGCAAATGCCCCGACGCCGAGAGCGAGGAACATGTATCCCAACTGAGAGACTGTGGAGTAGGCCAGAACGCGCTTGATGTCGTTCTGCACCAGGGCGATGGAAGCGGCGAACAGAGCAGTGAAGGCCCCGATGAACGCCATGGTCTTCATCGAACCGGGGGCCAATACGAACAGCGCATTCGACCGCGCCACCATATACACTCCAGCCGTGACCATGGTCGCAGCATGGATCAGGGCTGAAACTGGGGTAGGGCCTTCCATGGCGTCGGGCAGCCAGATGTAGAGTGGAAGCTGGGCAGACTTGCCGCATGCGCCGACGAATAATAGAAGCGTCGCCGCCGTGATGATCGGGTCGCCGATGGCGAAGTGCCCGCTGCGTGCGATGTGGGTGACTTCAGTCAAGCGCAACGTGCCGAAGTACCAGGCGATGGTGAACATTCCCAGCAGGAAGCCGGCATCCCCGATGCGGTTGACAATGAATGCCTTGTTAGCGGCTGTGCTGGCGGACGCACGATGGAAGTAGAAACCGATCAGAAGATAGGAACACAGGCCGACGCCCTCCCACCCTACGAACATCAAGACATAATTGTTCGCCAGGATGAGGGTGAGCATGGAGAACATGAACAGGTTGAGGTATCCGAAAAAGCGGTAGTAGCCGTCCTCGTGCGCCATGTATCCGGTGGAATAAATATGGATCAGTGTGCCTACGCCGGTGACGAACAGCAGCCAGATGGCAGAGAGCGGATCGAGAAGGAAGCCGGCATCGGCGTGAAAGGCAGCGGGCGTGCCGTCTTGCTTGACGTAGTTCATGTGGCCGGTGTCCGTGCCCAGCCACGTGTAGACGATTTTCTCGAAAGGCTTGCCCGGGTTGTCGTGGGCGTATCCCGAGTACTGCCAGACCGCGCAGCAGACGAAGACGAACGCGAGGGCCACCGCGCCGACGCAAACCGCGCCGGCAGTTCCCTTTCTCAGCTTGCGGCCGAAAAAGAACATGATCGCCGCGCCGATGGCGGGAAACAGCGGAACTAGCCAGATGTAGTTGAGGAAGAACATTTTTCAGTCGTCAGTCGTCGGTCGTCAGTCTTCAGCTACTGGCTACTAGCTAGAAGCCAGAAGCTAGCAGCTAGAAGCGTTCTTCACTGTTACCATTTCATTAAATCTACTTCGTCGATGTTCACAGTTTCTTTATTGCGGAAGAATGCGATCAGGATACCCAGACCGACTGCGGCTTCCGCGGCTGCGTCGGTGATTACAAAGATCGCGAAAACTTGTCCGTGGAGTCCCCATATCCGTGAGAACGCAACCAGGTTCAGGTTCACTGCGTTCAGGATCAGTTCGATGGACATGAGAACTATGACTACGTTGCGGCGCGTAAGAACGCCGATCACCCCCAGGATGAAGAGGGCGGCCGCTACTACGAGATAGTGAAGAGTTCCGATTGGTGCCATTTTTAAGCTTTTAGCTGTTAGCTTTTACCTTTAGCTTGTTGCCTTCAGCAAACCGTCTCGAAATGGTTTAGCCAAAAGCTAAGAGCTAACGGCTAAAAGCTGTATTTCTCAAATTCTTTTCTTAGCCATTACTACCGCTCCGATGATTGCCACCAGCAACAGCAAGGAGGCGATTTCGAAGGTGAACATGTAATTGCCGTAGAGCAAGACTGCTACTTGTTGGGTATTCGACTGCTCCGGCATCAGCACTCCGCGGTCCGGAAACAGGGCCCGGCCTTTTACGTACACCAGAACAAAGAGCGCGCCCAGGGCCAGCGCTGCCGCCAGTCCTATCATCCATTGTTTGTTGAACTGTTCTTCTTTTTGTGCCTTTTCAATATTGACCAGCATGATCACGAACAGGAACAAAACCATAATGCCGCCGGCATAGAGAATGATTTGCACGCCAGCGACAAACGGAGCGTAGAGCATGAGGTACAGGGCCGCTTGTCCGAGTAACGACACGATCAGGGCCAGCGCGGAGTGCACTGCATTCTTGCGGGTGATGACCAACACGCCGCTCAGCACCGTCAGTGCTGACAAGAAATAGAAGAAGAATGTTGTGGCTACTGGCGCCATATTTTTTACGCGAACACGATTCCTGCGACTGCGGTCAAAACCAGCACGCCGATTCCTAACGGCAGCAGGACCTTCCAGCCTACTTTCATCAGTTGATCGAAGCGGTAGCGCGGAAATGTGCCGCGATACCAGATGTACATATACATCGAAAGCGCTACTTTCGCGCTGAACCAGAAAATGTCCTGCACGCGATCGCGCACTGGCGGGACAAACAGAACCACGCCGATCAAGGCGAGTACTGCGCCGAAACCGCCCAGGCCGATAGTTTGCACTTTGAAGAACGGATGCTTGGGCATGCGGGCGGTGCTGTAGAACGTGATTGCGGCGAGGAATAGGAACGTCAGGCCGGGGACTAGTGCGAACACAAGGTCCCAGGTCTCGCCGTCGAGCGCGTGGGGGAATGGCCGCATCCACCCGCCAAGCCAAAGGGTCACAGCGATGGATGAGACCGCGATCATTGCCGAATATTCCGCCAGGAAGAAGAGCGACCAGCGGAAGCCGCTGTATTCGGTATGAAAGCCGGCGGTCAGTTCAGATTCGGCTTCCGGCAGATCGAAGGGCGCGCGATTGGTTTCCGCCACCATTGCGATGGCAAAGATAACGAATGCGATCAGTCCCAGAGGGAAGAACTTAAAGACAAACCACACGTGCTGGGACTGCTGAGCCTGCACGATTCCGATCATACTCAGCGTCCCCGTGCCTTCGGCATTCAGGCTGGTCATCAGGACGGCGGAAATGACCGCCAGACCCATTGCGATTTCGTAAGAAACCATTTGGGCGCTGGAACGCAGGGCACCCATCAGGGGGTAGTGCGAATTGGAGGCCCATCCTGCCATAACAACGCCGAGCACGCTCAGGGACGAAACGCCGAGCATAAATAGGACGCCGATATTCATGTCAGTGACAGCGTGCGCGGGGCCGAAGGGCACAACAATAAAGACGGTGAAGGCCGTAATCACCACGATCAGCGGCGCGACCCAGAAAACGAACGGATCGGCCTCGGAAGGCATGATGTCTTCCTTGATCAGAAGCTTGAGCGCGTCGGCGATGGGCTGCAGCAGGCCGTGGGGGCCGACTCGCATGGGACCGAGGCGGACCTGCATGTGCGCCAGAATTTTCCGCTCCAGCCAGTTCATGGCGATCACGGCGACCGACAGTCCCAGGAAGATCAGGACGATATAGACGAACGCCCAGAACATATTGCCGGCGGAACCCGGAGTTGTGTCGCTCTTTAAGTACGAGGTGATGTAGTCGAGCATTTAGCGATCCACCTCGCCGAGAACAATGTCCAGGGTTCCAATGACGGCTATGACGTCGGCGACGAGAGCACCGCGGACCATCATGTCCAGAGCCTGCAGGTTTACGAAAGAAGGCGGCCGCACTCGAACCCGGTAAGGCTGCGTGGAGCCGTCGCTGACGATGAAATATCCCAACTCGCCTTTAGGGGCTTCGATGGAATGGTAGATTTCGCCCACCGGCGGCTTCATCACCTTGGCGACTTTGGCCATGATGGGGCCGTCGGGAATTTTTCCAACTGCCTGCTCGATGATGCGGAGCGATTGCCGCATCTCCTGCATGCGGACGATGTACCGGTCGTAGGTGTCGCCATTCTCACCAACAGGAATTTCGAAATCGAAATCCGGGTAGGCGGCGTAGGGTTGAGCTTTACGCAGATCCCATTTCACTCCACTGGCCCGGAGAACGGGTCCGGTCACCCCCAGTGCGATGCACTCTTTCGCGGAAATCTTGCCCACATCTTTCGTGCGCTCGACCCAGATACGGTTGGTGGTGAGGAGTTCCTCGTACTCGCCAATTTTGGGAGCGACGAACTTTAGAAATTTTTCCACCTCGCGCTCGAAGCCTTCGTAGGTTTCGTAGGAACATCCGCCGATGCGGAAGGCGTGCGTGGTCAGGCGGGCGCCGCAGTACTTCTCGAAAATTTTGAGAATCTCTTCCCGGTCGCGGAAGGTATAGAAAAGCGGCGTGATGGCACCGATATCCAGGGCGTGGGTTCCCAGCCAGAGCATGTGGCTGGCCAGGCGATTCAGTTCGGTGAGGATCACGCGAATGTATTGAGCACGGCGCGGAGCTTCAATGTTCAGCAGCTTTTCTACCGCTTCGCAGTAGCCCAGGCCGTTCGAGACCGCGGCGACGTAGTCCATGCGATCCACGTAGGGATTGAACATGGTGTAGGTGCGGTGCTCGGCGATCTTCTCCACCCCGCGATGGAGGTATCCGATGACGCATTCCGTTCCCAGAACCTTTTCGCCATCAAGCTTGAGGATGACGCGCAACACGCCGTGTGTGGCGGGGTGCTGCGGGCCCATGTTGATGATGAGCTCGTTGGAATCGAGAAAGGTCTTCTCGTGGTGTTCGAGTTCGAGATGGGAAGTCCGGTCGACAGTTATTCGGTCGGTCATTGCCCGCTCTCGATCCCCAGGTTGATCTGAACCCATTCTTGGTCCTGCTGAATGATGCCGTAGTCCTTGCGGAGAGGATGACCCTTCCAGCCGTCGGGAAGGAGAATACGCTTCAGGTCTGGATGTCCTTCAAAGACGAGCCCGAACATATCGAAGACTTCGCGTTCCAGCCAGTTGGCGGCAGGCCAGATGGGAACTGAACTGGGAACGGATTCTCCATCCGCATATCTGGCCGTTACCCGAATGCGTTCGTTGTGCGGGAAAGAGTACAGAATCCAGATCACATCGAATTGCTTGTCCCGGTCAGGGTAGTGGGCAGCCGTGAGATCGACGCAATAGTCGAACTGCTCCTGATCGCGGAGGACCTGTAACAACTCTGGAATCAGCGAAGAATCGACGATGAGGTATTTCTGGCCGAGGTAGGTGTTGGCCTCGTGAATGCCTGAGCCGTGCTGTCCCTTGAGCCGGGAAATCATGGGCGAATCCCAAGGGATGGGCGCAGGACCGGCTGGCTTGGCGGGAGCGGCGTGTTCGGCCGGCTTGGCAGGCGCGGCAGGTTTCTCGGGAGACGACTGGACGCTGCCGGGAATGGATTCCCCTTCCTCCTGCTTGGGCTCGCCGCTTCGTGGCGGCGGGGGGGATTTTGTGTCCTCAGGCATAGCTACGGAAGGTACGAACCTCCGGCGCCGCAAGTGTTTACAAAGAACGATAACTTTTAGCAGCTTGCAAAGAGAGTGTCAATCATGGAGGTGACGACTCCCAGGGCTTAAATTCTTGAACCACGAAGGACACGAAGGTTCACGAAGGAAAGCCCGTGGAATTCGGGTTTCCCGATCAGTCTTTTGGCCGGCTTCTTTGGTCTGCCTGGTAGCTCTCGATTAATTCGCGGATTCGCAGGGCGTCGGCTTTGCGGTGGCCATGGCTGGTGATGGGAGCGGTCCCGCCGGAGGAATCGATTCGAATGTTCGACCAGATGACTCCCGTCGAAATCTGTACCGACGCGACCTTGCCCAGGGCGATGCTTTCCTCGTTGCTGCCAAACAAGCGGGACTTTACCCGGCTGACGTGCTGCGGGGTGACGATGATGCGAACCGGGAAAAAGAGATTTCCCTTGGTCCAGCGGCTGGCGGTGAAGGTTTCGGAAGTGGGTAGATCTGGCATGGTTGGTTTGCGACAAAAAACTTTGCGGAGCTGCGCTCCGCTAGTCGGGCGAGGGCGTCCGCCGCTACGCGACTATACCCATTCCAGGGCGCCTTTTTTCCAGATCCAGATGTAGCCTACGACCAGGATCACGAGAAAAATCAGCATTTCGATCAAGCCGAATACGCCGAGAGCCTTGAACTGTACCGCCCAGGGGAACAGGAAGATGGTTTCTACGTCGAAAACCACGAACAGGATGGCGACGATGTAGTAGCGAACGGTGTAGCGTCCGCGCGAGCTGTCAATGGGATCGATGCCGCATTCGTACGGCATCAATTTAGTTTTGCTGGGATTGTCGGGACGCACCAATTTGGCCGCCAACAAGGTGACAGGAATAAGGACGCCTACAAAGGCGATGAAGATGAATATGGGAACGTAGTTTTGCGGCATTGCACTCCCCGCGTCACGCTTTGCCTGCTCGAAACAGCAATAGTACCGCCGAGTTCCCTTCGCTTCAAGATCGAGATTTCAGGCGAGGTGGCGACCTTCAAGAGAAAGCCGCCACCCGGTACCGGTTAAAAACGTAGCCAACTTACTTGTAGGTTGCGGTGGTGGTGGAAAGATTGTCGCGGTGGGCCGACGAGTCGACGATCGACTCGAATGCCGCACTGCTCATAGGGTTCGACTTGCTTAGGTTCATCAATGCACCGGTCAATTTGTCCAGGCCTTCGGCGTTGGGCACGATGACGTCGATCCAAAAAGACCCAGGAGCTTCCGTGTGAATCGCTTCCGTGTCGATTTCATACTCGACGATTGCGCCGTCGGCCAGCAACTTCTCCAGCATGGGCACGATGTAGCTCTTGCTGAGGGTTTCGAGGGCGTTCTGCGGCGCATCCGCTTTCAGCTTGTACATGCCGACGCGGGTATAGGCGTTTTTGTATGTACCCGGCTTCCAGTTGTAGTACCGCGCGACGTAGATGCCATCGGCGTGCTTGGTCGCGCTAGCCAGTACGGGTGCAGTGGTCGTTCCTGATTTGTAGAACTTGTCGAGAGTGTTGAGAAGCGCGGCCAGGGATGTGGTGGACCACCAGCTATCATGCGTCATTCCATCCGCGGTGTGCACCAGGGTCTCGTCGCTGCCGAAAGCGACAACAGAGCCGTCAGATAATCCTTTTTCCAGAATTTTCTGATCGGCAGCGTTGGCCTTTTCCATGTCCGCCCACTGCGCGCGAGGAATATTCCAGGTCGCGACGTAGCTGTACATCGGCGGTTTTTCTTTGGGTTCATCTTGAGCGCAGGCTGGTGCGGCCGAAGCGGCCATCATGGCGAGCGTACACACGACTGCAAAAACTCCACACAGCTTTTTGTTCATTATTATTCCTCCCCAACGAGTCACCGCATTCACACGAGAATGCTGGTGCTGAGTGAATCTATTTGTCCCCAAGGGTTGCGACCGAAACGTACACTCGCGGGGTGTCAATGTCAATGAAACGGCTATTTATCGGGGCTGCGGCGCTGCGCTCCACTGGCCAGCCGTGGGCGGCTGGCCCCACGCGGCCTCGGGTGGCTACGGCGATCGATCCGAAAAGTTTTGACAGCAGCGGCCGCATCGGATATCTTCATTAGCGATGAGTTCGTTCATCCATCTCCACCATCGCCATCACGCGCATAGCGCGTTCGGCGGGGGTGTGCTGAGATAGGTTAGAGCTCAATCACCAGGATTTGGCCCGCTGACGCGATACGCGACAGCGGGCTTTTTGTTTCTACGCGCAAATTTTGGAGAGGTTATGGGGTTAACAGATATGAACCAGGATATTGATTTCGACAAGATGCAAGGGCTGATACCCGCCATCGTGCAGGATGCGAGCAGTGGCGAAGTACTGATGTTGGGCTTCATGAATCGCGAGGCCTTCGAACAGACGCTGCAGGCCGGGTACGTCACATTCTTCAGCCGTACCCGCAACCAGCTTTGGACCAAGGGAGAAACTTCCGGCAACCGCCTCGAAGTAGTTTCGGCATCGACCGACTGCGATCGTGACACCGTGCTGCTGCAGGTTCGAGTTCAGGGCAAGGGCGTGGTCTGCCACAACGGTACGCGTTCGTGCTTCACGGAAAAGCTGGCTTTGGGCAAGGAAACGGTCCAGGCCGATGGGTCGTTGTCATGAAACTTCGCATTGGGATTCCCAAAGGAAGTTTGCAGGAGGCTACGCTGCAGCTGTTTGCGCGCGCCGGCCTCAACGTCTACACCAACGGCCGGTCGTATTCGGCGAGCACCGCCGATCCCAACGTTGAGTGCATGCTGATCCGGGCGCAGGAGATGGCACGGTACGTCGAGCACGGCGTGCTCGATGCTGGGCTTACCGGACTCGATTGGGTGATGGAAAGCGGCCTTGAAGTTGTTACCGTCGCCGACCTGGTTTACGCCAAGCAGAGCCGGGGCAAAGTGCGTTGGGTGCTGGCGGTGCCCGAAGCTTCCACCTATCAGCGCGCGGAGGATCTTGGCGGCTGCATCGTCGCCACCGAACTCGTAAGCGTTACGAAGAACTATTTTGCCAAGAAAGGCGTGACCGTGCGCGTGGAATTTTCCTGGGGTGCGACTGAAGTCAAACCTCCGACACTCGCGGACGCGATTGTTGAAGTCACGGAAACAGGAAGCTCGCTGCGAGCCAATCATCTCCGCATTATCGATACCCTGCTCGAATCCAACACACAGATCATCGCCAACACTACTGCGTGGAAGGATGCCGGCAAGCGCCGCAAGATTGAAAACCTGGCGGTGATGCTGCGGGGCGCGATGGAAGCCCAGGGACGGGTAGGGCTGATGCTGAATGTCCGTAAGTCGGACCTCGCTGCGGTACTTGGCGTCCTGCCCGCCCTGCAGAAGCCAACCGTGGCCACGCTCAGCGACGACGCATGGGTCGCAGTGAACACCATTATTGAAGAGTCAACGGCCTGGGAAGTGATTCCGCGGCTGAAGGCGGCGAATGCCGAGGGCATCGTGGAATATCCGCTGAACAAGGTGGTCATGTAATGCGGATTCTCGAAGGTCGTGCCGCCGAGAGTTGCGTGCGGAAACTCGAACAGCGGGGACAGAAGCTGGACGTACTGGAGTCGCGGGTGCGCCGCATTGTCGAGAGTGTGCGACGTGATGGCGACCGCGCTCTGCGGCAGTATGCGGAACTTTGGGATGGCTTGGGCTCCGACGATGCATTGCGAGTTTCGAAAAATGAAATGCAGGCCGCGTTGAAAGCTTCCTCACCGGAGCTACGCGCCGCGCTCGAAACCGCAGCCGGTAACATCCGAACCTTTTGCGAGTGGCAGAAACCTCGCGAGTGGGAGCGAGATCGGCAGGGCCGCAAGTTGGGACAACTGGTGCGTCCGCTTAGTTCGGTCGGGTGCTACGTGCCCGGGGGACGCTATCCACTACCCTCAACTTTGCTGATGACGGTGATTCCGGCGCAAGTGGCAGGGGTGAAAGAGATACGCGTGGTTTCGCCGCGTCCGGCGCAGGCTACGCTGGCTGCAGCAGCGCTGCTGGGAGTGACTGAGTTCTACCGCATCGGGGGGGCGCAAGCGATTGCGACTCTGGCGTACGGCACAAAGAGTGTTCCGCGAGTAAACAAAATTGTTGGACCAGGAAATCTATTTGTGACTACGGCCAAGAAACTCGTCGCGTTCGATTGTGCGATCGATTTTCTGGCGGGTCCGACGGAGGGTTTGATTCTTTGTGACGACGGCGAGCCTTCGTTTCTTGCGTCTGATCTGGTGGCGCAGGCGGAGCATGATCCCGAAGCTTTAGTCGTGATGATTACGAAGTCGAGGAAGCTTGCCCGTTCAGTTTCTCAGTCAGTGGCGGAACTGGCTCGAGGCAATGCAATCGCCCAGCAGTCGCTGCGAGCCCGTGGTGCGATTCTGCTCGCCAAGTCTGCGTCCCAGGGAACGGACTGGACAAATCTCATCGCACCCGAACATCTGACGACGACACGGGCGAGGCTGCCCGGCATCGTGAGTGCCGGCTCGATTTTCATAGGGAACTACTCGGCACAGGCGGCCGGGGATTATGGGTCCGGCCCGAACCATGTGCTGCCCACCGGCGGCGTCGCGCGCTTCCGCGGTGGGTTGAGCGTGGTTGATTTCGTCAAGGTCATGACGGTGCAGGAAATCTCGCGCAAGGGTTTGCGTAAAATTGCGCCGTCGATTTTAACTTTGGCGGAAGCTGAAGGACTCAAGGCTCACGCCCGATCGATCGAATTGAGGTACGGCCATGCTTGAAGCGCGTGCAGCAGTTCGCAGATTGAAGCAATACCAGCCACCGCTGGGCGACCGCTCGGGGTTGCGCCTGGATTTCAATGAGAACACCGGGGGATGTTCACCGCGAGTGTTGAAACGTCTGCGGCAGATACAGCCGGACGAACTGGCCTGCTATCCGGAACGCGAACCGGTGGAACGCGAAGTAGCCGCGTTTCTGGGATTACAACCGGAGCAGTTGTTGCTGACCAACGGCGTGGACGAGGCCATTCAACTGGTGTGTCAGGCATATCTGGAGCCTGAAGACGACGCTCTGATCGTGGTACCAACATTCGCGATGTACCAGATTTGCATGGCAGCAACTGGAGCGACGGTCATATCGATTCCTGCGGATGAGGACTTTAGATTTCCTACCTGCAAAGTGATGGCCTACACGACGTCGCCGAAGACGCGGTTGATTGCCATTGCGAATCCGAACAATCCGACGGGTGCAGTGGCGTCGCCGGAAGACTTATTGCTGATTGCCCGGAGCGCGCCTCAGGCTGCGGTTCTGGTGGACGAAGCGTACTTCGAGTTTTATGGCGAGTCGCTTCTGGAATACGCCGGGCAAGTGCAAAACCTTTTCATTGCGAGAACATTTTCCAAAGCATATGGGATGGCAAGCCTGCGCGTGGGA
>Ga0163162_10004308_pt1 | contig 13701 bp, 13 predicted proteins | sample S55metaG_FD_115310 | JGI IMG/M metagenome (GOLD analysis project Ga0163162, IMG submission 115310) | Switchgrass rhizosphere microbial communities from Kellogg Biological Station, Michigan, USA - S5-5 metaG | ecosystem: Host-associated > Plants > Roots > Rhizosphere > Soil | place: USA...
GAGGATTACCCTCGCACGCATGTCTCCCCCTGCGCTCATCTGGTTGCCCGAGGATGCCCTTGCACTGCGCTGTTCGGTGGAAGAGGTGGGGACCTTGCGCCCGGGCGCCGAAGTGCTCGAGCGGCTGCAAACCGGTCGCGAGGATCAGCAGCTAGCGCGCCGCTATGCGCCCCTTGCCATGGCGCATCTGGCGCGCCTAGCGGCCGCCGACGGCCGATCAGCTGTCAGTGCCTGCATTGCCATCCTCGATCGCGCCTACGGGCCTTCTATGGCCTACCAGGGGGATCCTGAGCGGTCCTCTGCCCCTGCCATGCCGGACTGGCTCACGGAGCAGCGGCTTCGCGACACCTATGCCGGCATGCAATGGCCCGAAAGGGAACGTGAGGGCACAGATGATTGATGCACTGATGTCTGATCAGACAACCATTGACATGTCAATGAAGAGGGCAGGGGAGGGCGCCGGCCGGCTCTCCCCTGCCCTCCCCTCCCCTGCCCTTGGCTGTAGTGCTGCTCTGCTCTCCCTTGTCCTCCCCTGCCCTGCTCGAGCTCGCCCAGTAGCACCTGCCTGGGCAACGCAGCACGCACGAAGGGGGGCACCGAGGCGGCAGGCGGGGGTGGCCTCGCCCGCGCACGATCACCCTGGTGGACGGGATGGAAAATCAGGTATCCCAAGTAGACAACGTAGAAAAAATCGGTATCCCAAATAGGCAACCATGACCACCTCTGCCCAGCAAGTGAACCTGCAGGAACTGGTCACTGCCCTGAAGGGCCTGGACGGGGACCACCTCTCGAATGACCTCAGGATGCTGCTGGACGAGGGCCTGCACCACGCGCACCTCCCTTCATCGCTCCACACCTCCGCGGCCGAAGCGTTCCAGCTGGCTTTCGAGGCCTGGGGCGGCATCCCGAGACTCCTGCTCTTCGCCGACCGCTATCCCGGCGCGTTCCTCAAGCTCTACGCGCGCCAGACGGCCCCCACGATTGCCCCGGTGTTGCCCAAGCAGGCGGAGAGCGCGGGACCCCAGGCCGAGTGGCCCGAGTGGCTGACCCATCGAAGACTGGCCTACCAGGAAGCTCCTCCATCCGAACCTGCTGGGGAAACCGATGGAACTGTACTCTCCTAGGCTGGCCTTCATCCCTTTCCACAACCGACCGCAGCGCTGGGCTGTGCTGGTCACCCATCGCAGAGCCGGCAAGACCATCGCCCTCATCAACGACCTGATCCTCGCCGCGCGCACCCCGATCCCGCATCCCGACCCGCAATACGCCTATATCGGCCCAACCTACACCCAAGCCAAGCGTGTCGCGTGGCGATACCTGAAGAACTACTCCCGCCCGTTCTGGACCGCACCCCCCAACGAAAGCGAACTCCGTGTCACGCTCACCAACAACTCCACGATTTATTGCCTCGGGGCCGATAACGCTGATTCACTGCGCGGCATGTATCTCGACGGGGCCGTGGGAGACGAATATGCCCTGTGGAAGCCATCCGTCTTCAGCCAAGTCCTGCGTCCCGCCCTATCCGATCGCAATGGTTGGGGTGTTTTCGCGTCTACTCCGAAAGGAAAGAATCTCTTCCATGAACAGGTCCAGAAGGCTCGCCGGGATCCTCACAGATATTTCCTTCTGACCCTGCGCGCCGATACTTCCGGCCTCGTCCCTCCCCAGGAGCTCGAGGACCTGCGGCGCGACATGGACGAGGAGGAGTTCGCGCAGGAGTTCATGTGCTCCTTCGATTCGGCCCTGAAGGGCGCCATCTACGCAAGCGAAGTCAACGAGCTTTTTCTTACCGGGCGGGTTTCCCAGCAGGACATTTTCGATCCGCACCTGGACACCCACTTCGTCTACGACCTGGGGTTCACGGATGCCACGGTGCGAATTGCCTACCAGAAACATCAAGGCTCCTTCAGGATCGTCAACGTCTACGCCACCCACGGCAAGGACATCTTTCACCACATCGAGGACATCCGTTCCTTCCACTCTCCCATCGGTACGATCTGGCTCCCGCACGACGCGCGCGCGAAGAACCTGCAAACGGGTCGATCCATCGTCGAGCAGTTCCTCGGCCAGGGCATCACTCCCCGCATGGTCCCGCACCACGCGGTGCATGATGGAATCTCGGCCGTGCGGCGGCTCTTTCCACGCATCACCATCGGCAACCCCCCTGTCGATCCCAAGGACCCGGAGGGGGGCGCGGTCGCGGATGACTTCATCGAGGCCCTGAAGGGTTACCACCGCGAGTGGGACGAGGATAAATTGATGTTTTCGGACCAGCCGGTGCATGACTGGTGCTCCGACTACGCCGATGCGCTGCGATATATGGCCATGGCCGAGGCCCCCGATATTCCCGCCTCCCTCTCATCGGACAATGCCTTACAATCCGCGCGCGATGATGCCTCCCGCGTCTGGGCCCCCCACCTGGGCTATAACCTCGAGACTCTGCATTCGGATAAAGCCCTTTCCATCGTCAGATCCATGCCATGACCTCCACGCTTGCCCTCGTCACGCAGGGTTCGATCGAGAACCCGGCGGACCTGTCGCCCCGGGCATTGTGGGAAATGGAGATCGAGGCCAGCGACAAGGAGCTCGAGAAGTTCCACAAGCGGGGCAAGACGGCCAACGATCGGTTCCTCGATGAGCGGGGCGATGTCAGTGCCGATTCGAAGTGGTTCAACATCTACTACTCGAACACGAACATTCTCGAGTCGGCCTTGTACGCCGATCTCCCCAAGCCCGAAGTCACCCGCCGCTACGACGATTACCGTGACCAGGTTGCCCGAGTAGGTGCCCTGATCCTGCAGCGCACCCTCGAGACGGACCTCAACGATCCGGAGGACCAGTTCGACGCAGTGATGCGTCAGGCAGTGCAGGACAGGCTCATCCCCGGATTGGCCTGCGCGTGGTTGAGGCTCGAAACCGAGACGGAGAATGTGCCAACCCAGGCCGGTGGCGTGCTCACCAACGACGCGCAGGCCACCCAGCCGCATGCCTCGGTTGCCTTTCCAGGCGACGACGGCTTCGACACCCCGTCCTCCTTCGGATCTCCTCCCGAGCCCCTCAAGCGCATCACCGATCAGCGCATCTGCGTGGACTACGTGCATTGGCGCGATTTCCGCTGGTCACCGTGCCGGACGTGGAGTGAACGTCGCTGGGTGGCGCGCAAGACGTACCTGACCAAGCAACAGTTGACTGAGCGGTTCGGCGAGGCGAAGGCGAAGCTCTGTTCTCTCGATTACTCGGTGGTCGAGGCCAAGGACGATGCCCTGGTCGGGCCGTTGACCAAGGAGGTGCTGAAGAAGGCCATCGTCTGGGAGATCTGGGATCGCACCAAGCGCAAGATCCACTGGTATGCGCCGGGGTATCCGCGAGATCTGCTCGACACGCGTGATGACTTCCTGCACCTCACGTCCTTCGAGCCCTGTCCGAAGCCGATGCTGGCGAACATCACGACCACCAGCACGGTTCCCCGGCCAGACTACTACATGATCCAGGACCAGTACACGGAGTTGAACGTCGTTAACGCCCGAATAAGTTTACTGGTCAGTGCATGCAAGGTCGTGGGCGTGTACGACCAGGGTGCGAAGGCAGTGGGCTCGATCCTGCGCGGTGACGAGAACACCATGGTGCCGGTGCCCGACTGGGGCCAGTTCAGCGAGAAGGGCGGCATGAAGGGCGCGGTGGACTGGATCCCGCTCGAGATGGTGGTGGCGGCTCTTCAACGTTTGTACGAGGCGCGCGAAGCCATCAAGGGACAGATCTATGAGCTCACCGGCATCGCCGACATCATCCGTGGCGACTCGAAAGCCAGTGAAACCCTGGGGGCCCAGCAGATCAAGGCTCAGTTTGCGTCCATCCGCATCAAGAAGCTGCAGAACGAGGTGGCCGCGTTCGCCTCGGACATCCTGCGCATCAAGGCCGAGATGTCCGTCAAGCATTACACCCCGGAAACGCTGATCCGGCGCTCCGGGATTGTCTATACGGACAACGGAGAGTTCGTCCCCGAGGCGCTGGTGATGCTGAAGTCCGAAGAGGGCTTCAACTGGCGGGTCGAGGTGCAGGCCGACTCGATGGCGCAGGCCGACTACGAGGCCGAGAAGAAGGACCGCATCGAGTTCATGTCCATGGTGACCGGCTACATGGCCCAGGCCCTGCCGATCGCCGGCCAGATCCCCGAGTTGAAGCCCGTGATGCTCAACATGCTGAAGTGGGGTATCGCATCCTTCAAGGGCGCGGCGGACATCGAGGGCATGATCGACAAGCAGCTTGCGCAACTGGAGGGGAAACCGCCCCCCGAGCCCAAGCCCGATCCGGCCGAGGCCAAGGTCAAGGCCGACATGCAGCGCGATGCCCAGAAGGGCCAGATGGATCAGCAGAAGCTGCAGATGGAGATGGGCATCAAGCAGCAGGAGGCGCAGCTTGAGCAGCAGAAGCAGCAGGCCGAATTGGCCTTCAAGCAGCAGATTGCCCAGATCGATGCGCAGGCCAAGCAGATGGAGCTCCAGTTCAAGGAACGCGAGCTCGAGTTGAAGGCGCAGGAGCAGCAGCAGAACCTGCAGGCCGACATGCAGAAGAACCAGATCGACATGCAGACTCATCAGCAGGTTGCGCAGCAGAAGGTGCAGGATGCGATGGTGCAGTCTGATCTGAGCAGGCAACAGGGTGAACAGGATCTGGAGATGTCCAGGCAGACACACGAGCAGAGCCTCGAGCAAGGCGAGCAGGCGGCTGATGCCAAGGTCCAGCAGATGAAGGCGCAGGCGGCTGCGAAGCCCAAACCCAAGGAGTAAACCATGGTCAGGAAAGCAAAGCGCGACGAAGTAGAGCCCTCGGAGCCCATTGGGGGTGAAGAGCGCCGGGAAGACTACGAGGATCGTCCTGAGCTCGTGGTTGGGCTGGGCAGCAACTACAAAGGCACCGACAAGACGGCGCAAGAGCTTGCCGACGCCTACGGACTGTTGCCTGATGGGACACCGCGCACCGAGCCGGCTCCGGAAGGTCCGTATTGTCCGCCGCTCGCGCCGGGTGATGGTCCGTTTACCACGGAGGGAATTCCGCCGGGTTGCAACGCGCCACTGTCCCAGGAGTGCGTGGACTGGGCCAACGAGAAGTACGGCTATGAGATCGTGACGCCTGTCGAGGAAACACCGGAATGACCGTCCACGAGTGGTACGTCGATTCGTCCGTCCCTTCCGAGGGGGACGGCACGAAGACGTTTCCATTCAAGACGCTTGCACATGCCGGCGAGAAAGCCAGCCGCAATGGCGGTGATGTCAACCATGTCCACCTGAAGGCCGACTCGGTGTTCTATGAGCCGGTGCCGCAGGTCTTGAGCAGCGGGGGCTATGTCGGCTGCTACATGGATTCCTATGGGGCCGGCGCGTTGCCGATCATCGATGTCACGACCGATTGCACCAATGTCCTCGAGTACGATGCCGAGCATGACTGGTATACGGCCATCCTCGGCACGCATGAGCCCAGCGACCAGCCTGACAAGCTGACTATCGGCGCCATTTTCGAGGATGGCGTGCCACTTCCCTTCCAGCTTTATACCGACGACTACGCCAAGCTGCGCGAGAGTCTCGAGGGTGGCGGCTATTCGTATGACTGGAGAGATGGCCGGGCCTTCGTGGTGGCAAGCGAGGAGGTGCAGTCAAGCCTGTTCAAGGGCAAGCCTGATAAACCGCCTGGGAAACCGCCCAAGCCACCCAAGCCCCAGGGCCGCTCCTACCGGGTGGCGACGAGATCGAACGTGATGAGTTGTGCCGCGCCTGGACCCTTCGGGGCAACCGACAGCAGGCTGAATCAGCACTACAAGGGCATCATGTTCATCGGTGCTAAGCGTATTGCCGTTGAATTCGCCACGTCCAAGGGTCTTTTCGAGGGTTGCATTCTGTTCGGCCATGGTGGGCAGCGGTTCGGGGATGCTCCCGAGAACTACTTGGGCAACGGCATCGAGCTCTGCGTGCATGCCGACGATATTGTGATCAGGCGCTGTGGCTTCAGCCAGATCTTCGATTCGGCTGTGACGGCGCAGGCTTATGGCAATGGCCAGTACGTCACCAACGTCACGATCGAGGACAACGACTTCGACTGCTGCGGCTTGGCTGCTGTCGAGCTCTCGATTCAGGCAGGCAACGATGCGCGAGTCGAGCACATCGAGGTCCTGGGCAACCGCATCAAGAGCAACCATGGTTGCTTCGCGCCGGATATCTACGGCGGCAGGTATGCGGGCATCACGGTCATCTTCAACGTCAAGACGGGCACGCTGGACCACATCAAGGTGCTGAACAACGACATCGAGGACATGATCCACAATGCGTTCACGATCACCGAGTGCGGCGAGGATGTGCATGTGGATTTCAACAATGTGCGCCGCTGCGAGACGGGTGTCTTCTTCGGGCCCAATGCCGGCAACCCGACCCATGTTGTCGGCGTGTTCAATACGTTCGAAGACTGCAAGACGGTGTTCCGGATAAATGGGTCCAACGCGGCCGCGCGTGCTGTTTTCAAGAACAGCGTGATGCAAGGCGGCGAGGTGGCCTTCAGCGATGGCTCGCCGGGCAATGTGCAGATCGAACTGATCGACAACACCATGAACGCCACGATAGCGATCGATTCGGCGCGTACCGAGGGCATCACGGGCTTTGGCAACACCTCGATAGGCGAGATCGATCCGAAATTCAGATACCTTTTCGATGAGTAAGCTGCCCGTTGACCCCTACGACCGGACCAAGATTGTCGAGCCGCCCATCGACAACCCGGACCGCGCGCCCCTCGGGGGGACGGGCAAGGATTTCGTTGTCACCCTGACGGATACCACGGAAACGCCGGGCGCGGACAACATGTTCTTGTCCCGGTCGGGCAAGTGGGTGGTGTTCGGCACCACGGAGTTGACCTCGTGGGGCAACATCGTCGGAGACATCACCAATCAGGCCGACCTGATGGCGATGTTCGATACCAAGGCGGACACCTCGGACCTCCATCCGGTTGCCTTTTCGGGCAATTACAACCAACTCATCAACAAGCCGCCTCTGGGCACGGTGAGTCCGATCAACCTGAACGGCTTGTCGAGCTACGTCCTGCACGGCGACGGCTTCTGGCGCATCCCCACGGATGTCAACGCGACCTGGGGCAACATCAACGGGGACATCAACGCGCAAACCGACCTGATGGCGCTGCTGAACGCCAAGGCACCGAGTTTGAGCCCGGTGTTCACGGGCACGCCTAGGGCGCCGACGCCTTCTGTCGATGACAACTCGGACAGGATCGCCACGACCGGCTGGTTCTTCGGGCAGGCCTTCAACGGCACGCCGCAGATGGACGGTGTGGCCTCTTCAGGCGATTCCACCCTGTGGGCGCGCGGCAATCACCGCCATCCCACCGACACGACCAAAATTGATGATGCGCCGAACGATGGGTCGCAATACGCGCGGCAGAGCCAAGCCTGGACCATCGTGGCAGCGACGGGCGGAGGCGGAGGCGGCGGACGGAGCTTCTATTTCGCCACCAGCGATGCCTCCGACATTGCCACCTACTACACGTTGCTGCCGATGCCCAGCCAGGGGACGGAACGCACGCTGACGGCACCCTGTACCGGCACGAGTGATTTCCTTCTCGGGTCGTTCATCACGGACCCGGGTGTCCCCGGTCCCCTGAACGTGGAGGCGGGGTCGGTGTCGCGGCGCATCTATGCCGCGACCTCGGCGGGGGTGGCGCGGCTGCATTTGCGTGTCTACATCCGTAATGCGGCGGGCGTGGAGACGCTGATCCGCGACGAGTTCAGCAATAGCTTCGTCAACTCGTCAGCAGGGTTGCAGGAGTGGCTTGCCACGGTCGCGGCAGCGGGTGTCTTGCTGCCGACCGATCGGGTGGTTGCCAAGCTCTATGCCCAGCGTGTCTCCGGCGCAGCGTCGATCACGGTGACGGCCTACTTCGAGGGCACGTCGCATGCCTCGTATGTCCAGACCACGTTTTCGGGCCTGGGGACGATGGCAAGCAACGACTTCACGGTGGACGACGCGATGCCGTCCACCCCGATCATCGGGGACCGCTGGGTCAAGCCATCGACCGGCGAGGAGATGGTCCGCATCCCTACTGTGGCCGGGCCTGATACGTGGCTGAACCCGGCAGCGGCGTCGGCGCTGCCCCTGCCCCTGAGCGTGGCCAATGGGGGCACGAGTGGCACGACGATAGCAACGGCATTGACTGGTCTGGGTATTCCGAATCACAACCTGTTGGCTGTTTCCCTGACGGGTGCAGCCACAGTTAGTGCAACTCCGCTTAATTGGGCCGTCTTGAATTTGAATAAGCCCGCATCTGGGTATAGTTCTGTTCTCTACGGCAAGACGAATGCCCAGTTTCGATGGGGATTGCATCTCGGAAATAACGCTGCAGAATCTGGAAGCAATGTCGGAAGCGATTTTATCGTTGATCGATTTAATGATGCCGGGTCATATGTTGATTCACCTCTCAAGATCGACCGAGGTACGGGGGTGGTGTCATTTCAGAATCCAGCCAGTTTCAATAGTAGCTTTAATGCTACTGGCACGACTTTACTCAACGGCACGTTAATCGTTCAGTCCAATATTGAACTGGGTGGGAATGCTTCGGGCGCTGTACCTTTTATAGATTTCCACAGTGCCGCTGCCGGAGTCACCGACTATGATGGCCGCATCATCTGTAGTGGGGGTGGTCCTTTGGCCGGTCAGGGGGCGATGAGTTATGGGGCTAACACGCATACCTTTATAGGCAATATCTATAGCGATAACCCGCTTGAGCTTACCAACGACAGTGTAGCGTTGAGACTGCGCGCTACCAACACCTGGACGAAGGGGTTGCGCTGTGGTGGATCAGGTGCCTTGGAAATCGTCAATCACGCTAATTCCGCGGTTAATACTTGGATAACTGATACTGGGCGTGTTTTTACAAATGAAGGTTATGCCTGTCGGTCGGGAATGAGCGGAAGTCATGGAGGCAACTGCTTCAACATCTATTGGGATGGTGTGGCGAAGCTGTGGGTTGATGCTACTTATGTTGGTCAGTTTTCTTTTGTCTCGGATGAGCGGGTCAAACATCGCATCGAGCCAATGCCGTTGCTTAATGAAGAGGCTTTTGCTGCTATCGAGCCGATTCGTTTTCACTGGGCTGATATCAGTATTTTCAAGGATGATGGTCGGCCTCATTGGGGTTTTAGTGCCCAGAATATCGAGAAGGCTTTGCCAGAGGCTTTGTTGGGGGATACTTCCGAGTTGACAAAGGATGGTGATCCTCAGCCCGCCAGTATCGATGACCGGGCGATCTTGGCGCAGACCGTGCTCCAGGTGCAGGACCTGATCCGGCGCATCAAGGCTTTGGAGAAAGCCTAATGGCTTCTGCCTTCCCCTTCCCCGTCTCCCCCTATGTGGGTCAGATTGTCACGCTTGATTCAGGCCAGCAGATGATCTGGACCGGTTACTCCTGGGAGATGGCTTCCTCGGCGCCGTGGTCGGGTGGGGGTTGGACGATGGTATCGGGGCTGGTAGAGGCTGAGATTCTTGCCATGCCAAGTCCGATTGGCAAGGGCTGGGTTTTGCTGAACTACGTCTGAGGAAAACAGATGTCTGCCACTCTGACTTGGTTTAGCAGCGGTCTTGGCACCAAGACTGGGACGACGGCTGCAACCCTGATTACTGATCTTGTAGCGCTCTTTGCCACCAAGGCAGCGGATGCCAATTTCTCATGGGTGGTAGCGAGCAGCAGTACCGTTGGCCCTCTCTATATCGTGCTCAAGCGCAAGGACGGCTCGGCCGGACGGATTCTGCTGGTGATATGGGCCACCGCTCCGGCTGGAAACAACGCTGCCATATTGGATGGCACACCCGCCACCAGCACTCTGTACACCGCCTACTTCCCGGCAGGCAACGTCGACACCCCGAGCAATCTTACGGCATCGTCGGGAACCATCTTGGGTGACGATACGGGAGTGGTCAAGGTTGGGACTGGCTCGGTGCTTACAACCATCTATCTTGCGAATATCCAGCCCTTTTATTTTGATTCAGCCGAAGCTGTGCTGACAGGTTTTGGTAATCCGGGTGGCGGGACTATTATTTACATGCAGGGTGCCGGAAACCTGGTGGTGGATTCTGCTGATAACGCATACCCAGCCGTCCTGAGTTTTGGTACTAATACCTTAAACAACTTTGGCACACTGGCATCGCCAGCACTTGCATGGTCAGCTACAGCACAGACGGCGGGCTCGTCTTCTTCAGCGTCAATAAGGACCAATTACGGTGTGTCAAACAGGGTCTATTTTGCTGCCTGGGCTCCCTCTGGCGGCTGGGCCAGTTCTGTTGTCGGTGCTTCCGACATCATGACCGATACGGCAACCAACAAGGTCTGGTTCGTTCCAATGCAGCTACTAGGACAGGCCAAGGGTGAAGGGTTCGTGCTGAAACTCAGGCAAATTGCCTATGGCCCAGGAACCGTTGGTCAATTCGTGGCCTACAACACGACCGGCCCCGTTGTTGCGGCGAGGCAGATCAACTCGACGACTGTAGGCGGCAACGGCTTTCCCTGGGCGGTCAACTTCAAACTTTAGGAGATGAATCATGGAACCCCTTCCTATTGCAGACGATGCCCCCTTCGACACCACGCGGATCCCCCGGGGCTGGAATCGCCGGATGACTCAGGAGGAGGCGGACGCGGCCAACGAGGCCTTCCCGGTGCCGCCTCATGGCAATACCTTCCATCCGCCCAAGCCCGAGGAAGAACCCCCCGTCCAGGAGAGCCGATGACCACCTGGGTCTACAGCCGGGATGGGCGGGTCTTCAGGAAGGACTCGCCCGAATATGCGGCCTACTTGAGCGAGCGGGCGGCGAATGCACCGATGATCGCCAAGGATGAGGGCGAGTTCGTCTCCCCCATCGATGGCCAGATCTATTCGGGCCGGGCCGGCATGCGCGAGCACAACAAGCGCCACGATGTCGTCAACTGGCGCGACTGCCAGGGCCTGCCCACGGAAATGCCCAAGGAGCCGCCCCAGGGAGTGAGGGAGGCCGTCATCGAGGCAGCAAAACGCAATGGGTATCTCAATGGCCAATGAAATCATCGAGCAGGCTGTTCCGGAACAGACTCCCGAGCCGACACTGCGCGAGACGCTCGAGAAGGTAGTCGAGGCCAGCCCGGTCACGGAACGTGAAACGCCCGAGCAGACGACTCAACGCGAGCGCGACGAGCGCGGCCGGTTCGCACCCAGGACGGAGGACAAGGCGCCCGATGGGGCCCAGGTGCCCTCCGAGCAGGAGGTGAAAGCCGCGAGCGAACCGCTGCCGGCCGAGGAGGAGCCTCATGAGGCCGCTCCCAACCTCGACAACGCTCCGAAGTCCTGGAAGGCCAGCACGCGGCAGAAATGGGCTGCGCTCGACCCCGAGGTGCGCGCCGAGGTACACCGAAGGGAACGTGAAACGACCCGGGCCATCAACGAGGCAGGGCCGGTCAAGCAGTTTGCCCAGCAGTTCCAGCAAGTGATCCAGCCCCATGCAGAGCGGTATCGCCAAACCAACATGAGCCCGCTCCAGGTGGTATCCAACCTGATGGCGGCGGATGCCCTGCTGGCCACGGCGGCGATGCCGCAGCGGGCCAAGTTCATGGCCAAGCTGATCAGCGATTACGGCATCGACATCCGCGCGCTGGATTCGGCCCTGGCCGGCGAGGAGCCCCAGGCGCGACCGCTGGATCAGGTCGAGGCAATCATCAACCAGAAGCTCGCGCCGATCCAGGAGTTTGTCCAGACGACCCAGCAGGGCCGGCAACAGGCCATGCAGCGGGAATATTCGCAGCAGGAGCAGGTTATCAACGCGATGGCCGAGGACACCCGCAACTTCCCGTATTTCGACCTCGTGGCGCTCGAGATGGCCGACATCATGGAAGTTGCTTCGCGCCGGCAGATTTACTTGTCGCCGCAGGAGGCGTATAAGCGTGCTGTTGCCATGAACCCTGATGCCCAAGCGGCAGAGCAAGGCAGAACTGGCCAGCAAAGAGCCCAAGCGGCCCACGATGCTGCCACCAGATCCCTTGGGGCATCCCTCTCCGTGAGTGGATCGCCCGCCGGTCTGAAGCAGAAGGTAGCTCCTGACGATCTGAGAAGCACCATTGAAGCTGCGTGGGCAGCGCACCAGGGACGCTGATGAGCACCCTCATCTTCTCCTTCGCTGCCGGTCGCTACTTCCATGACCATCTTCTCGCAGAGGCCGCGCGGTTGGCCCTCGACGTTGACCCGACCCCACGGATGATCCAGTTCATCGTGGACCACGACGGTACACCCATCGAGATAACCGGGGACGAACCTTTGTCAGAATCGGCGCCTCCGCAGGAGGCGGAGGAGTAGTCATCATGGGCTTTGCCAATACGGCAATCAGCGACATCATCGCCACGACCATCCAGTCACGCACCAAGACCATTGCCGACAACGTCACGAAGAACAACGCCCTTCTGACGTGGATGTCCAAACGGGGCAATATCAAGACTGTTTCGGGTGGCAGCAGCATCATGCAGGAGCTCAGCTTTGCCGCCAACGGCAACGCCGGGTTCTATTCCGGCTATGAAACCCTGCCGATCGCGGCGCAAGATGTCATCAGTGCGGCGGATTACCAGTGGAAGCAGGCAGCATGTCCTGTGACCATTTCAGGTCTGGAGCAACTCCAGAATTCCGGCCCGGAGCGCATGATCGATCTGCTCGAGGCGCGTATCAACGTGGCCGAGAGCTCGATGCAGAACCTCATCTCCATCTCGCTTTATTCGGACGGCACGGGCTCCGGTGGCAAGGAGATCGAGGGTCTGGCCAAGCAGGTTGCAACGGATCCCACGCTGGCTGGAACCGTCGGTGGCATTGATCAGGTGGCATGGCAGTTTTGGCGCAATCAGGTCTTCAAGACCACCACGACTGGCGGCGCGGCGGCGACCTCGGCCAATATTGGCGACTACATGAATGCCCTGTGGGCCAAGCTCGTGCGCGGCAACGATCGGCCTGACCTGATCCTGATGGACAACGGCTACTGGGGCTACTTCGTTTCCGGCCTGCAGGCACAGCAACGCTTTACCTCCTCCGAGTCTGCCAACCGTGGCTTTGTGACCTTGAAGTACATGGACGCGGACGTGGTGCTCGATGGTGGCATCGGGGGTGGTATGCCCGTGAAGACGATGTACATGCTCAACACCAAGTACATCTTCTATCGGCCTCATGCTGATCGGAACATGGTCAGCCTGAATCCGAGCAAGCGGTATTCCGTGAACCAGGATGCCGAGGTGCAGATTCTCGCCTGGGCAGGAAACCTGACCATGTCCGGACGGCAGTTCCAGGGAAAGATGTTTGAGTAAGGAGAAACCATGGCAACGAACCCGAATCAGCCGCATCAACCGAATCCGCAGCCCCCTGATCCCAATGAACCGGGCCAGCAGGATCCGAACAGATAAGGAGTAAATCATGTCCACCGACTACGGTTCCGCCACCATCGACGCACGCGCATCTGTCGGCCCGGTCGGTGGCACTCCTGCGGCTCCCCCGGGTACTCCGCCCGTACAGCCGCCGATCGGCTTCGACTTGCTGACTGCGGCCAACACCGAGATGTGGAACGGCCACATCGGCTCTGAACTCGGCACGGGAACGGTGGGGCTCAAGACAGCGGCTCTTGGCGGCACCCCGACAGATGGCTCTTCGCTGGTGGC
>Ga0163162_10004309_pt1 | contig 13700 bp, 8 predicted proteins | sample S55metaG_FD_115310 | JGI IMG/M metagenome (GOLD analysis project Ga0163162, IMG submission 115310) | Switchgrass rhizosphere microbial communities from Kellogg Biological Station, Michigan, USA - S5-5 metaG | ecosystem: Host-associated > Plants > Roots > Rhizosphere > Soil | place: USA: Michigan...
CACCAGAACCGCTTCCCTCTGCTCGGGGCCCACGCGGCGCTGGACTGCACCTCCTGCCACAAGGGAGCAGCGACGGGACAATTCATCGGCCTATCTACCCAATGTTACTCCTGCCATGCCAAGGAGTATCAAACCACCACAGGTCCAAATCATGTGACAGCCGGTTTTCCTACCACCTGCGAACAGTGCCACGGCCTGAACACCTGGTCCGGCGCCAAGTTTGACCATCTGAAGATTACCGGGTTTGCGCTCACCGGAGCGCACATTCCCCTGGATTGCACCGCGTGCCACGTCGGAGGCAAGTTCGCGGGCACGCCCGCAACTTGCGTAGGCTGCCATCTTCCCGATTTCCAGAAGACGACAAACCCGAATCACGTGCAGGCGGGATTCCCGCAGACCTGCCAGAGCTGCCACACCACCGCCGCGTGGCAGCCGGCGACTTTCGATCACAACACCTTTACCAAGTTTCCCCTGACCGGCACCCACGCCACCGTGGCCTGTACCCAATGCCACGTGAACGGACAGTTTGCCGGAACTCCAACCGACTGTGCTTCCTGCCACATGAAGGATTTTCAGGGCACAACCAACCCCAATCACGCGCAGGCCGGAATCCCCACCACCTGCGCCACCTGCCACAACACGACATCGTGGGCCAATGCCACCTTCGATCACAGCAAGACCGGCTTCCCGTTGACCGGCGTGCACGTCACCACCCCGTGCACGCAATGCCATGTAAACGGCAACTTCAACCTGACTGTGACTACGTGCGTGTCCTGCCACCTCAAGGACTATCAGGGCACAACTAACCCCAATCACGTGCAGGCCGGCCTGCCGCAAACCTGCGAGAGTTGCCACACTACCGCGTCATGGACAAACGCGACCTTCGATCACGCTAAGACCGGCTTCCCGCTCACAGGCGCGCACGTCCCGCTGCAATGTTCGCAGTGCCACATCAATGGAAATTACAACCTGACCAACACCACCTGCGTCTCGTGCCACTTGAAGGACTACCAGGGCACCACCGATCCCAACCACGTGCAGGCTGGAATGCCGCAGACTTGCGAAACCTGCCACAGCACAGCGTCCTGGGCGAATGCCACTTTCAATCACTCGACCACGGGTTTCCCGCTGACTGGCGCACACGTTCCGTTGCAATGCTCGCAGTGCCATATCAATGGAAATTACAACCTGACCGATACCACGTGCGTTTCATGCCACTTGAAGGACTACCAGGGCACCACCGATCCCAACCACGTGCAGGCTGCGCTGCCCCAGACTTGTCAGAGTTGCCACAGCACCACGTCCTGGGGAAGCGCCACTTTCAACCACGCGACTACCGGATTCGCGCTGACCGGGGCGCACGTCCCCCTGCCGTGTGCTCAGTGTCACGTAAACGGAAATTACACCCTGAGCAGCGGCGCGTGTTCGACCTGCCATATCAAGGACTACCAGACGACGACCGATCCCAATCACGTGCAGGCCGGCTTCCCGCAAACCTGCGACTCATGCCACACGACCGTTACCTGGGCGAATGCAACTTTCAATCACGCATCGACCGGATTCACGCTGACCGGGGCGCACCTGCCGCTGCAGTGTTCGCAGTGCCACGTAAACGGCAACTACAGCCTGAACAGCACGGCCTGCGCCACCTGCCATCTGAACGATTTCAACGGCACCACCAACCCCAATCACGTGCAGTCAGGATTTCCGCAGCAGTGCGACGTCTGCCATAACACGACCGCCTGGATTCCGTCCTCGTTTAACCACAACAACACTCCGTTCCCGCTGACCGGCAAGCACACCACCGTGGCCTGTGCCAGTTGTCACGTGAACAACAACTACACATCGGTACCGACCGACTGCTTCTCCTGTCACAAGACCGATTACCAGACCACCACCAATCCCAATCACACGGCGGCAGGTTTCCCGACCACCTGCCAGACCTGCCACACCACAACCGCGTGGACGGGAGCAACCTTCAACCACACCTGGTTCCCAACCAACCACGGCAATGCGGGAGGAGTCTGTTCCGCGTGCCATACCAACGCCTCTGACTACTCGGTCTTCTCCTGCACCATTTGCCATGGCAAAACCCAGACTGACTCTAACCATCGCGGGGTGAACGGATATGTGTACAGCAGTCCGAGTTGTTACCAATGCCATCGCAACGGAAGGGCCGGGGGGTAGGGCGAACGGATTTGAAACAGACAGTACGGTGAAGTAGGAACAATGTGGGCCAGAAGACAATGCGGGTTGCTGCTCATGATGGCATCGTGGGCCGCAGCACAAGGCACGATTCCGGGCGCAGTGTCGGTGCAGGATCTGAGAGTTGTGCGCGATCCGGCCAATAACTTGCGCGTGGAAATCACCCTGAGCGCACCCAGCAATACCGCTCCCAGCGTGACTGTGGCAACCAATCCCAGCCGGCTGGTGCTTGATTTGCCCAACACATTGTCTGGGGCGAAGCAGCAGCAACTTTCGGTGAACTACAAAGGTGTTCGCCGGGTGAGGCTGGGCTTGAACAGCGCAGTCCCTCCCATCACCCGCGTAGTGGTGGAGATGGACGAGGCACATCCGTACAGTCTGCAGTCTGAGGAAAGGCGGGTCACGCTCGTCATCAGCCCCGCGCCGAACGCCATTGCGAGTTCGGGACAGGGCGCGCAAGCCGCCGGCGTATCCGGCGGCCTGGTCGGGATATTTCGCCGCCGCCCAACCCCGCCTCCGATGGAGACTGGCAATGACTCGGCCACGGGACTGCCTCCGCCACCGCCCCATTTACCGCCCATCAAGTTCCCCGAAGAGCAAGCGGGCAGTGCAGCCGGTTCAGCCGGCGCGAGCGCATCTTCACGCCCGAACGCCTCGCATCCTGATCGCGCCAGCCTGCAGGAAGGCACCGTCTTCCCGGGATTGGGATCGCCGGGTACAGGAAATGTTCCGGATGCCAAGTCATCGTCTGCGAGCGGAACCGCAAACGCTTCGGGTTCACGCCAGCCGGGCGGCGTGACCACCACACCCGGCACATTCCAGCCCAGGGTTGCCGCCGACAGCGGCTTCCCAACGGTAGTGGTTACGCCCGGTTCGACGTCGAATGGCCAAACAGCCATGCAGGAAAATACTGCACCGCCCGCGCCTCAACCGACGGCGGACGAACTGTCCCGCATCGTTCCATCGCGGCCCCGTCCGGTCAGCACCGCCGCCGTAGCGGCCGTAGCGCCACAACCGGCTCTCGAAGCCTTATCCCAAGCCACCCACCCACGTCAAACTCCCATCAGCACATCAAGGCTGGTGGTTGAACCTCCGGCGCAACCCCAAGCTGGGTCATCCACTGCAAGCACCCAGGGAAACGCCGGCGCCATCGTGGGCCCCTCATCGGAGCCGGTGGATGTGCAGACGCGAGCAGCAATTGCCACACAACCCGCGAGTCAAACCGCACAGGCGCCGCCGACCGAGCCTCCTGGGGCCCCTGACGTTGCCGAACCGGAACCCGAGCCAGGAACCGCCGCATCCGTGCCAGAGAACTCCCCTGCGGTCTCTAGCCAAAACGCTAATGACAGATCGACTCCAACTGCCGATCTTCCCTTGCTCGCGCTGCGCAACATCGATCCCAACCTGCGGACTGTTTTCAAAGTGAAATATGTTGCGGAAGGCGTCGCCTACCTGGACGGCGGCCGCAGTTCGGGTCTGACTGAAGGCATGAAGTTGGAAATCAGGGACAGCGATTTGCCCGCCCAGCAGGGGGCGACGGCCGATCCCGCTGACCCTCGCGCCGTCGCCGAACTCGAAGTAACTGCGACTGCGGAAACCTCGGCCGTAACCGATATCCATCTGCCCAAACGCCCAGTAAAGCCCGGCGACCTGGCCTACTTGTCTTCCGCGGACGCGCAGGCGCTGGTGCAGCAGCGGTCGCTGAGTGCAACGCGGAAATACCCGGCGGTTGTAACTTTCACCGAAGGAGACCCGCTTGAAGAAGAAGCTCGCGCGGAAGTGCCGAGACCGCCCCAGCCTTCCGTAAATCGCGCTCGCGGCCGCATTGGTCTCGATTACATGGGAACGGTCAGCCGCGGCAGTTCTTCCGTGACCAGTTCAGACCTCGGAATGGTGCTGCGCGCCGACATCACCCGCCTCAACGGCACCTACTGGAATATCAGCGGCTACTGGCGCGGACGGCTGAGCGCGCGTTCCTCCACCGGCCAGCAAACGCTGCAGGACCTGATCAACCGCACTTATCACCTCAGCATGACCTATGACAATCCGAACTCGGCCTGGGTGGCGGGATTCGGGCGGCTCTACCTGCCCTGGGCCAGCAGCCTCGACACGATTGACGGCGGATATTTCGGGCGGAAGCTGTCCTCCGGGATCACCGCCGGCATCTTCGCCGGTTCAACTCCCGACCCCACATCCTGGAATTACAACCCCGACCGGCGCATTGGCGGTACTTTCGTCAACTTTCAGGGCGGCGACTTCGACGCTTTCCACTACACCAGCACGACCGGCTTCGGCATCAGCACCTTGAAGTGGAAGATCGACAGGCCATTTGTGTTTCTGGAAAACACTTTCTCCTACAAAAGATATTTGTCGATCTATCATTCGCTGCAGGCCGACAGTCCCGCGGGAAACCCGGCCGTTCCCGCTCCCGGTCCCGGGATCAGCCGCAGCTTTCTCACATTCCGCATCCAGCCTCATCCACGGCTGGAGATCGATTTCAATCACAATTACTTTCGTGACGTGCCTACCTTTGATCCCCAGTTGATCGGCACCGGGTTGCTGGACAAGTATCTGTTTCAGGGCTTCAGCGCGGGCGCCCGAGTTGAAGTGGTGAAACAGATTTTTGTTTACGGCAGCCTGGGGCAAAGCAACCGGTCAGGCGATGCCAAGGCCTCGCTGAACCAGATGTATGGCATCACGTTCGGCCACTTGCCGTGGCTGGGCCTGCGCGCGGACGGACACTACTCGCGATTTAACAGCTCGTTTGGAAGCGGATCGTACCGGGCGTTTTCGCTCTCGAAAAGCTTCACGGACGACATCCGGCTCGAAGTGCTGGCTGGCGATCAAACATTCAGTTCTCTGCTGACTACTGATGACCGCTCGCGCTTCGTAAATACGAATGTCGATTTCGCCATAGGGGCGCACTATTTCGCCCAGGGAGGCTTCACCATCAACCGCGGCCCGTTGAGTTACGACCAGTGGATGTTCACGCTCGGCTACCGCTTTGACACCAGGGGAAAACATCAGTAATGAGGCGGCAGAGCCAACTCGTGAAGCGGCCGGGTGGAGCGGGAATCGTCGTACTTCTGCTGGTGTGCCTGGCAGTCCATCCTGCCGTCGCAGCCGGCCATGATCCGGATGACCTGCTGAACCGCACCGGCGAGCAGGTTTCGAAGTTTCTGGGCCAGTTCTCGGAGGTAAAGTGCACCGAAAAGGTCACCCAGGAAAAGTTGGGCAAAGAGGACAAGGTCGAACTCAAAGAGGAATCCACCTACGATTATCTGGTGATTCTCACCAACACTGGCGGGGAGTTAAGCCTGGACGAATCCCGCCTGGCAGTGCATGAAGCAAAGATGGACAAGAAGAACACTTCCCTGCTGGTGACCAACGGCTTTGCTACGTTGTTTCTGGTCTTTCATCCTTATTATGCCGGGAGTTTTCGTTTCACCGCTCAGGGAGACGAGTTGGTGGGCGGCCATCTCCTCAGCAAAATCTCCTTCCAGCATGTTCGCGGGACTCGTTCGATCGCGGCCCTGGCACTGCGCGGGAAGGAGTACCCGCTTGAAGTCTCGGGCACGGCGTGGGTTGATCCGCAAACAGCAGTGATCACTAAGATCGTCGCCGAAATCGGAGACTCCATGCAGGATGTCGGCCTGAAAACCCTGCGCTCGGAAGTTGAATACGCGCCGGTTCCATTTCGCGGTATGAAGGAGACCTACTGGTTTCCGTCGCAGGCCACGGTGGAAGTGGAAACACCACGCCAACATTGGCGTAACACCCATCGCTTCACCGATTACAAGAGATTCTCAGTTGATACCGAGGAACAGGTCGCAAACAAATGAGCGCTAACGCCGCCGTCGCAACCGCTACCATGCCGGCCCGCAGTGGGGAGAGGGCACACCGCATTCGCCTCGTCTGTGGCTATGTACTGGCCATCGCCGTAATCGTCGGCCTGGCCGTTTACGGCTTCGACTACTACACACTCGGTTCGGCGGACCGGCCTTTTTCACCCAAGCACCACCTCTTGCGGCCCAGCGGCGCGATCGGGATAAAACTTGGCTTCATGGGGCTGACCATGTTTCTCGCCATTTTTGTCTATCCACTGCGCAAGAAATGGCCCTGGCTGTCCCGGCAAGGCAGCTCCAAACATTGGCTGGATATCCACGTGTTGCTCGGACTGACCGCACCGTTCATCATCGCCCTGCACTCCGCCTTCAAGTTCCGTGGATTCGCCGGCATGGCTTTCTGGATCATGGTTGCGGTCTCACTAAGCGGCGTCATCGGAAGATATCTCTATGCCCAGATTCCGCGGCGCCTGAACTCGGCGGAAATGTCGGCGAAAGAATTGCAGGATGTCCAGGCCGGGCTGGCCGAACAATTGAAGCAGCAGAGGCTGCTGCCGGAGGAGGACCTGAGATTGTTGCTGCGCCTGCCCAGCCCGGAGCGGGTGCAGGAGATGTCTATCGTCTTTGCGCTCGGATACATGATGGTGCTCGATGTCGGCCGTGCCTTCCGCATCGCCAAATTGCGCCGGCGGGCACTGGCCCTCAGCGAACGGTTCACCACGCTAGGTGGCTTCCTGCGCACCCGCCACGCTTCCCTGGAGAGAGCGGTCTCCACCGCCCGAGCCGAGGCGGCCACAGCGAAGCGCATCCTGTTTCTATCCCGCTCGCAGCAGGTATTTCACCTGTGGCATGTGGTGCATAAACCGTTCAGCTATTCTTTCGCTCTGCTGGCAATCATTCACATTGTCGTGGTCATGATGATGGGTTTCTTTTAAGGACAATCTCATAATGGATTCACTCTTCGCCTTCCTCATTGCCGCGGCCGTCACCGGGCTTTTCGTTCTCGGCTATTTGAAGAGCCTGAAGAAGAGGGAGTCGCGCGCTCGTGAGGCGGCGGCAAAGGGACAGTTGTATTCCGAAGGTCCCAAGGGCCAGCATCCGCATATCGACGCAAACTCTTGCATCGGCTGCGGGACTTGTACCTCCGTCTGCCCCGAGGGCGACGTACTCGCCATGTTGGCGGGCAAGGCCGTCATTGTGAATGGACACAAATGCATCGGTCACAGCCTCTGTGCCGAAGCCTGCCCGGTGGGTGCCATCACCATGGTGATGGCGACTCCGAGCATGGGCGCTGACATGCCCTACCTCACGCCCGAGTACGAGACCAGCATCCCAAACCTCTTTATCGTCGGCGAACTTGGCGGCCTGGCTCTGATTAAGAATGCCGTGAACCAGGGACGAGATTGTGTCGATACCATTACGAACCGGATCAAAGGAAGGCCCGCAGCTCAGACAACTCCCGGCGTGTACGACGTGTTGATAGTCGGTGCCGGGCCCGGTGGAATCAGCGCCTCTTTGCGCGCCATCGAAAACAAACTCAACTACCTCACCCTGGAGCGCGATGAGATCGGAGGAACGGTCGCCAAATTCCCGCGCCAGAAGCTTGTGATGACCAGCCCGGTCGAATTTCCCATGTATGGAAAGTTCAAGAAGACAGAACTGTCAAAGGAAAACCTTCTTGCATTTTGGGACATGGTTCTAAACCGCTCCGACTTCAATGCGGTCACCGGGGAGAAGGTAGATGACATCAGGAAGGGAGCGGACGGCATCTTCACCGTCATGACTCCTAACGCTCAATATCGCGCGCGCGCGGTGATTCTGGCCCTGGGACGAAACGGAACTCCGCGAAAACTCGGTGTGAGAGGCGAGGAACTGCCCAAGGTGATGTACCGTCTGATCGAGGCGGATCACTACATTAATAAGAGAATCCTTGTCGTAGGGGGAGGCGACAGCGCCGTTGAAGCAGCCATGGGCCTGGCCCACCAGCAGGGCAATCAGGTCACGCTTTCCTATCGAAAAGAAAGCTTCATCCGTCTCAAGGAACGCAATGCGAAACGTATCCAAGATTGTATCCACAGTGGCAAGGTCAAAGTGCTGTTTAACTCGAATCCGATAGAATTCAAGCCCGAGGCTGTCACCCTGGACGTCAACGGTTCAGTCCAGGAAATCGGCAATGATTTCGTGTGGATCTTTGCCGGTGGCGCGCCACCCAATGACTTCCTCAAGAAGATCGGCATCGAGTTCGGGATGCGCGATATGACCTTGGAGGCAAGCAAAGAATTCCAGCCTGCGGTTACGTAGGTGAAGGAGATTGGCGAAACTTGCTGGTATCAGCAAGCATGTGTTTCCTCCCACGCTCAGGCACAGTTCCACCCTCCCATGCTCGAAGCCGCCGAAGACGAATCGGAACTGGCTGGAGTCATCGCGCATGAAATGGCAAATGTGCCGCGCGCCATGCTAACAAGCTGATGAAGCGGGCCACGATTGCCGGGATTTTTTATCAGGCAGCTCAGATTACGGCTATGATTTTGACTGCGGCGTTGCGGGCATTGGTACTTACTACGCATTGCAGTATGGCTTCTACGGTCTCGGATCGGCCCTCAATTTGGAGCTTCTGGGAGTAAGCCGTGATTCCAACTTGAGGCTGACCAGCTGGGCGTGCAATATGCCTGGAACACCGGTTATGATCCAGGCGGTTTCATCAGGTTCTTTGACAAAGTAGCCACACGTGAGGGATACGTGAATGGTGCGAGTTGGTTCCGGACGCATCCTCCCTTCTACGAGAGGATGGTAGACACCCGGCGAGAGATCATGTTCCTGCCTGACCAGCCGGAGATGATGGTTCAGACTTCTGCCTTCGAACAGATGAAGAAGGAGTTGGCTCCAATCGCAGAGAGCGCGAAAAGGAAGAATTGAACAAGTCCAGCCTCAAGATCACGCGACAGGAAGGATGCCAACCTCCCAAGAAACTCGAGTACAAGCCGGGACAACCGATCGAGGAACAGTGCTCTGCGCCCCCGCAAACTGTGAGCGGAATCGCCCAGTAGTTACAATTCGGGGGAGACAAGGGAGTATCGGCATCGCGATGATCAGGCAGCCAAGTCCGGCAGTTGTCGATGCGGTCTTCCACATGCACGAAATCACCAAGATCTATCGCATGGGGGATGTAACGGTCGAAGCGCTTCGCGGCATCACACTCGATTTGTTACCAGGTGAATTCGTGGTGATGCTGGGTCCCTCCGGAAGCGGTAAATCCACGCTCTTGAACATCCTGGGAGGACTCGATGTGCCGACCAGCGGCGAAGTCCACTACCGAGATCACAATCTAACGGCCGCCACACGAGAAGAGCTCACCCGCTTCCGGCGTGAACACGTGGGTTTTGTCTTTCAATTCTACAATCTCATTCCCAGTCTGACGGCGTTGGAAAATACGGCGCTGGTTTCCGAGATATCCGAGAATCCGCTTGATCCTGAGGAATGCTTGCGGATGGTGGGACTTGGCGACCGATTGCATCACTTCCCGGCACAGATGTCGGGCGGCGAACAGCAGCGAGTGGCCATCGCGCGGGCAGTGGTGAAGAGGCCGGAAGTACTCCTTTGCGACGAACCCACGGGCGCCCTCGACTATGCGACCGGGAAGATCGTTCTGGAAGTTCTTGACCAGGTAAATCGGGAGCTGAAAACAATCACCGTGGTCATTACGCACAACGCGGCAATCGCGTCCATGGCGGATCGAGTGATACGCATCAGCAGTGGGATGATCGCCGAAATTCAAAAGAATGAACGGCGGGTCTCGCCAGCGGAATTGGCATGGTGAGATGCGACTGAGCGCTTTAGATCGAAAACTGTTTCGCGATCTCTGGCATATGCGTGGCCAGGTCGTGACGGTGGCCCTGATTGTAGCTTCAGGTATCGCCACTTATGTGACCATGCGTGGCGCTTACGAATCAGTTGAGCGCGCACAACAACAGCAATATGCGCGCTTCCACTTTGCCGATGTCTTTGCCCAGCTAAAGCGAGCACCCAACAGTCTGGCAACTGAGATTGAATCGATTCCAGGAGTTGCAGTAGTCCAAACCAGGGTGGTGGTTGAGGTCAACCTCGATATTCCCGGGCTGAATGAGCCCGCGGTCGGACGTTTGATCTCTATTCCTGAACGCTCAGGGCCAATGCTGAATGATCTGTTCCTGCGGCGAGGGCGATACATCGAGCCGGGGCGTCGCGACGAAGTACTGGTTAGCGAAGCCTTTTCAAGCGCCAATGGTCTTGAGGTCGGTTCTTCACTTTCAGCAGTCATCAATGGCCGCTGGGAACGTCTTCATGTCGTAGGCATCGCCTTGTCGCCCGAATACGTCTACGAGATCCGCGGCGCTGAGGTCTTTCCGGACAACAAAAGGTTCGGCGTACTTTGGATGAGCCGTGAGGCATTGGGACCATTGTTCAATATGGAGGGTGGCTTCAATGACATATCGCTCGCGCTGGCTCCAGGTGCGAATGAAGCGGAGGTTATAGGAAGGCTCGATAAGATATTGGAGTCCTACGGCGGTCTGGGAGCGTACGGCCGCGCAGATCAAATTTCGCATCGGTTTCTGACCGATGAAATAGCCCAGGACCGCATTACCGGAATATTCGTGCCCTCCATTTTCTTGGGGATTGCTGCATTTCTCATTCATGTGGTCTTGTCTCGACTGGTAAGCACACAGAGAAACAACATCGGTTTGTTGAAGGCGTTCGGCTATTCGGATGTGGCAGTTGGCCTTCATTATCTGAAACTTGCTCTGGTCGCCGTGACGGTCGGGACTTCCATCGGCTTACCTCTGGGAGTCTGGCTGGGTAGGGGCCTGGCCCGGATGTATCAGAATTTCTTCCGATTCCCCGAACTGAAGTTTGTCGCCAGCACGGATTTAATAGTCTGGAGCATCATGATTAGCGCATTGGCTGCATGCCTGGGTGCGCTCTTATCGCTTCGAACCGTTGTTGCACTGCCGCCGGCAGAAGCGATGCGCCCCGAATCTCCGCCCCAATTCAAAGAGGGGATTGCCGAACGTCTGGGATTTGCCCGGCTGCTATCCATTTCTACTCGCATGATTCTGCGAAACCTGGAACGAAGACCGTGGAAAGCCTTTCTCACGGTTGTGGGGATGTCGTTCGCAGTCGCGATTCTGATCGTGGGCTTTTACTTTTTCGACGCCATCGAATATCTGGTGCAGGTACAATTCCGGACCGCTCAGCGAGATGACGTAACAATTTCTCTGGTTGAGCCTCACGGGGAGCAAGCAAGTTACGATGTCAACCACTTGACGGGCGTGCTGCGCTCGGAGCCATTCCGAATCGTGCCCGCACGCCTTCGCTTCGGGCACCGCTCACAACGCATTGGGCTTTTGGGGCTCGAGGCCAATGCCGATCTTCGACGGGTAGTAGGACAGAATCTTGACATAGCGCGCATTCCGCCGGAAGGCGTACTACTCACCAGCAAACTCGCGCAAGGGCTTGGAGTCAGGCCGGGAGAGAACATCACCGTGGAAATTCTGGAAGGCGAGCGTCCGGTACGGCAGGTCGCCGTCAGCGCTACGGTGGATGAAATGATCGGGCTTTCAGCCTACATGGACATTTCCGCACTGAACCGCATGCTGCACGAAGGCCCGTCCATTTCGGGCGCATATCTCTCCGTGGACGCTGAGAAGTTGGGCGCTCTTTATTCTGAATTGAAGCGAACGCCGGCCGTGGCGGGTGTCGCCGTGCGACAGGCCATGATCGAGAGCTTCTATCGCACGATAGCGGAGAGTCTGCGCATCTCTACAGCTGCACTGAATCTGTTTGCTTCCGTAATCGCCATCGGCATGGTCTACAATGGCGCGCGAGTTGCGCTCTCCGAACGCGGACACGAACTAGCCTCACTGCGTGTCCTCGGCTTTAGCCAGCGTGAGATTAGTTTCATGCTGTTGGGAGAGCAGGCAACCCTCGTGTTAGCGTCGATCCCGTTTGGATTTCTCATTGGTTACGGTTTCTGCGCGGTGCTGACCACGGCAATGCAGACAGACCTGTACCGCATGCCCCTGGTGGTTAACGCAAAGACATATTTTATTGCCGCACTGATTGTGGGTCTGGCTTCTGTAGGAACCGGAGTCTTGCTCTATCGGAGACTTAGTCGTCTCGACTTGGTGGCAGTTCTAAAGACGAGAGAGTAATGTGGCACGGAATCGATTGCGTCGCAAAATTCTTATCATCGGCGTTGTGCTCGGGGTTCCCGGGCTTCTCTGGATCCTGTTGCGGCCTACGCCGGTTCTCGTAGAGGTCGCGAAGGCCACGCGTGGCCCCATGCGCGTGACCATTGATGAGGATGGAGAAACGCGAGCCCATGACCGGTTTGTTATAGCGGCGCCCATTCCGGGTCGAATGCTCCGGGTTGATCTCGAAGAGGGAGATGCAGTCTCGGAAAACCAGATCGTGGCCAGGATTCAGCCTCTTCCCCTAAATCAACAGCAGCGCGAGGAGGTCCTCGGACGTATCGAGACCGCAGAGGCGGGGAAACGCCAGGCGGATGCACGAGCGGAGCACGCTCGACACGATTACGAACAAGCCAGGCGGGACCGCGACCGTGCAGAGCAACTGGGACGCGAAAGGGTTATTTCCGCGCAAGCCCTGGAAGAAGCGAGAAATGTGGAAATCACAGGTGCAGAAGAGCTACGAGCAGCCCGATTCAGCGTGGTGGCAGCTGCTGCCGAGGTGAAGGTGGCGCGCGCGGGTCTGGTTGGGATCGAAACTAAAGTCCAGGGACACAAAATAATCGATTTGCGTTCACCCGTCGCAGGGCGGGTCTTGCGAGTCATTGAGAAAAGCGAGCGCATAGTCCAGGCAGGTTCACCTGTCGTGGTACTCGGTGACCCTGGGAAGATTGAGGTCGTCACCGATGTTCTGACCACCGATGCTGTCAACATCAGACCCGGCGCAGCTGTATTTCTGGAAGCCTGGGGCGGGAATTATCCTTTGCAGGCAAAGGTGCGGTTGGTAGAGCCGTCAGGATTTACAAAAATCTCTGCTCTGGGCGTAGAGGAAAAGCGCGTTAACGTGATTGCAGACTTCATTGACCCGCCGGACGGGTTGGGAGACGGGTATCGCGTGGAGGCGCGTGTCGTGACCTGGGAAGCTTCGGAAGTCTTAAAAGTCCCAGGAAGCGCAACATTTCGCGATCGTAATGGCTGGAGCGTTTTTGTCGTGGACAGGGGACGCGCAAGTCAACGTACCGTTCAGATCGGTCATAGAAATCAAGCCGAAGCGGAGATCTTGGGTGGAATTGCCGCTGGAGAGCAAGTCATCCTCTATCCCTCGAATCAACTCCACGACGGCGATCGTGTTCGAATTCGTTTCTAAAGCCAATTATTTTCTCATCGCCCGACTGGAGGCGCTTAAAGTCTTCTGAGAAAGGCGCACGTTCGTTTGGAAATGGGCGCGGCGAAATTCGGTTCCGAGGGAATTCTCGCGCCAGTAAGTGCCTCGTCAGCAGCCGCTGCGACGCATAAGTCAGCGTTTCGCCAAGCCCGTAGAGTCCAGTCCATATGGAGTCAAGTCGTCGGCCAACTACTTAACAGGAAGCAATTCATTAATTGCGAGGACATACGTTGTCACCTTGTTGAGTTTGATGTTTGAGCG
>Ga0163162_10004311_pt1 | contig 13699 bp, 10 predicted proteins | sample S55metaG_FD_115310 | JGI IMG/M metagenome (GOLD analysis project Ga0163162, IMG submission 115310) | Switchgrass rhizosphere microbial communities from Kellogg Biological Station, Michigan, USA - S5-5 metaG | ecosystem: Host-associated > Plants > Roots > Rhizosphere > Soil | place: USA...
ATCCCGACCTCGTGCAGCAGCGCCACGACGCGCTCGCGCGCCTGCGCCTTCGACAACGCGCCATTGTGCGCGCGCATCGCCTCGATGATCTGGTTGCCGACGGTGTAGTGGACGCTGAGCGCGGTCATCGGTTCCTGGAAGATCAGTCCGATGCGGCCACCGCGCACTGCCCGCATGGCGCGACTCTCGGGATCGAGCGCGGCCAAATCCTGCTGTTCGAGCGAGCCGGGATCGAGCAACACACGGCCCGAGACGATCCGCCCCGGCCGGTCGATCAGTCGCAGGATGGCGCGCGCCGTGACGCTCTTGCCGCAGCCGCTTTCGCCGACCACGCCGAGCACCCGTCCGGCATGAAGGTCGAGGCTGACGCCGTCCAGCGCGCGCACAGGACGGTTGTCCTGATCGAAATCGACGACCAGGTCACGCACGGACAGCGCATGGCGCGCGGTGTTCACGGGCTCATCAGCCATAGGGGTCCGCCGCATCGCGTATGCCATCGCCGAGAAAATTGAACGCGAGGATCACCAGGATTACCGGTACGGCAGCGCTCAACAGCCACGGCGCGCCGGCCAGCACCTGCACATTCTGGGCGTCCTGCAGCAATATGCCCCAACTGATCGCGGGGGGACGCAAGCCGAGCCCGAGGAAGCTGAGCGAGGTCTCGCTGACGATCATGACCGGCAATGCGAGACTGGTCGCCGCGATGATATGGCTCGCGAACGATGGAAGCATGTGGCGCAGGATGATCCGCATCTGCCCCGCGCCGGAGAGTTCGGCGGCAATCACGAAATCCTCTTCTCGCAACGCCAGGAATCGCCCGCGCGTGACCCGCGCGAGTTCCGTCCAGCTCACCAGCGAGATGATCAGCGTGATAGCGAAATAGACTTGCGTCACGCTCCAGGTGTTGGGCAGCGCGGCGGCCAGCCCCATCCAGAGCGGAATGGTCGGGATCGAGCGAACGACTTCGATGACACGCTGGATCAATGTATCGACGGCTCCGCCGTACAGGCCGGAAACTCCTCCAAGCAAGATGCCCAGCATCAGGCTGAACGCGACGCCGGCCAGCCCGATCGACAGCGAGATGCGCGTGGCGACTACCAGTCGCGAGAATAAATCGCGCCCGAGCTGGTCGGTGCCGAGCAGGAAAATGCCGTCGACGCCCTGTCCGCCTTCGATGCCAAGCAGATGCCGGTCGGTCGGGATCAGGCCGAACAATAGATAGGGATAGCCATGGGCAAACAGAACGACCGGCAACTTGCGGCTCGGGTCCGGCGTGTAGACCAGCTTGAACGTCTTGGGATCGCGGACGCCCTTGAGCCCGCTGACATGGGGCCGGAAGGCGCCGTCGTCGAACAGAGAGATTCCCTGCGGCGGAATAAAGCTGCGGCGCGCATCGGTCGCATGCGGATCCGCCACCGCGAGGAAATCGGCGAACACCGCGCCGAGATAGAACAGCGCCACGATGACGAGACTGATCACGGCCAGCCGGTGTCGCCGAAACCGCCACCACGTCAATTGCAGTTGGGTCGCTTGCGCCAGCCGGTCGTCAGTGAGGCCAATCGCGGTCATGCACGCCCCTGCAGACGGATACGCGGTTCGATCCACATCAAGAGCAGATCGGAAATCAGAGTTCCGATCACGGTGAGCACGCCGAGCAACAGCACGATCGTCCCCGCCAGGAACATGTCCTGCGCTACCAGCGCCTGCAGCAACAGCGGACCGACGGTCGGAAGGCCGAGCACGAGGGAGACGACGATGCTGCCGGAGACGAGATAGGGAAACAGATAGGCGCTGGAACTCGCGAACGGATTGAGCGCCGCGCGTACCGGATATTTCAGCACTGCACGGACTTCGCTGATGCCCTTGGCCCGCGCCGTCACCACATAGGGCTTTCGGAGTTCATCGAGCAGGTTGGCGCGCATAATTCGAATCAACTGCGCGGTACCGGCCAATGCCAGCACCGCGGCCGGCAAGGGGATGTGCACCATCAGATCGCCAAACTTTCCCCAGCTCCACGGCGCCTGCGCATATTCGGGCGTGAACAATCCGCCGACACTCAGGCCGAGGTAACGAAACCCGAGATACATCAGAATCAGCGCAAGCAGAAAGTTCGGGATCGCAAGGCCGATGAAGCCGAGCGTCGTCGCGATATAATCGCCAACTGAATATTGCCGCGCCGCGGAATAGATGCCGATCGGCAGCGCGATCACCCAGGTCAACAGCAAAGCGGCAAAGGACACCGCCATAGTCAGCCACAGCCGGTCGCCGATGACTTCGGTGACGGGACGCTTCCACATCATCGACACGCCGAAGTCGCCACTGATCACCTTGCCCATCCAAAGCCCGTACTGGACGACGACCGGACGATCCAGGCCGTATTCGCGGCGCATCGCGGCAGCCTGTTCGGCCGAGACCGAGCTGCCGCCGACCGCGAGGTTTGCGATATAAGCGTCGACGAAATCGCCGGGCGGGAGGCGGATAATGACGAAAGTGAGGACGGAAATGGCGGCGCAGGTGACCATCGCCAGCGCCAGACGGCGCGCAAGATAGATCAGCATGGCGGCCTCGTCGCCAACATCATTCCTCCCGTCGTCTTGCTCTGACCGCGTGTCACCCGTGTCCGGAGCCGCGATCTTTCGGTCAGCCTAGCACAAGCCGCGAGCGACACCACCGAAGTTTGGCTTTCGGATAATTCTTCCTCAGATACGCGCGCCCCGTGTTTCAACTCTGTGCGGTGCGGCGTATTGTCCTTAGATCCGGGGAGGCAGCCGCCGGGCTGCGTCGAGGTTTGAGAGGAAGGGGAAACAATGCGCGTTCGCCGACTGGATCATGTCCTGCTCGCGATGCCGGCAGGCAGAGAGAGCGACGCGAGGCAATTCTATCACGGCATCCTCGGAATCCCCGAAGCCACCAAGCCTGCGGATCTCGCGGGACGCGGCGGCTGCTGGTTCGAAGACGGCGAGTTGAAGATTCACCTTGGCGTGGAAAAGAATTTCGTGCCGGCGCGAAAGGCCCATCCGGCATTCCTGGTGGAGGATCTGCCCGGACTAACCTCCACCTTACGCAAGGCCGGATATTCGATCTCTGACGACGTGCCGTTGGAGGGGTACAATAGAATTTTTGTCCACGATCCCTTCGGAAACCGCATCGAGCTACTGGAAGTGGTGCCCTCCTCCTCGTAAATTGCATCCCTGAACGGTTGGATTAGTCCGACACGGTGCCTTAGGATGGCGTGCCTGCATCCCGTACCCGAGGCCGTTTCCATGCATCAACAATTCGACCGTTCCGCCGAGGATCTCGGCAATTCGATCCATCTCGAACATGTCAACGTGACGGTCCCCGATCAGCGTCTGGCCAGTTTATTTTATGTCACGGGACTGGGGCTCACCCGCGACCCCTATCTGATGGTGTCCGACACCAATATGTGGGTCAATGTCGGCAAGAGTCAGTTTCATTTGCCGAGCGGAAGCGCGCAGGTGCTGCGCGGTCATACCGGCCTCGTCATCGAGGGCCGTGAGGCGCTGCTCGGCCGGCTGGCATCGGTCGCCAGGAAGCTCGAGGGTACGGCGTTCGCATTCGCAGAGCACAACGACCATGTCGAGGCGACGTGCCCATGGGGCAATCGCGTGCGCTGCTATGAGCCGGACGCCGCGCGTTTCGGACGCATCACGCTCGGCATTCCCTATGTCGAGTTCGACGTGCCGGTCGGAAGCGCGCAAGGGATTTGCGCTTTCTATCCGGAGATCATGGGAATGCCTGCCGAACTCAGGAACGGCGACGGCACCGTCGCGTGCGTGAAGACCGGACAGAGCCAGCAATTGTTGTTCCGCGAGACCGATCGGCCGCAGGGCGAATATGACGGCCACCACGTGCAAATCTACGTCACGGACTTCTCCGGCCCTCACCGCCGCTTGTCGAAGCATAATTTGGTCTCCCAAGAGGACAACCAATACCAATATCGCTTCCGCGACATCACCGATCTCAAGAGCGGCAAGCACCTGTTCACGGTCGAGCACGAGGTGCGCAGCGCGACGCACCCGATGTACATGCGGCCGATGGTCAATCGTAATCCGGCTCAGACAAACCGCAACTACGCGCATGGTCACGACCAATGGCTCTGGGCGATGGGGCCGGACCAGTTCGACGAACGATAGCGTCCTGAACGCCGGAGCTTCGAATGCGGATTGCCTTGTGCAACGAGGTTCTCGCCGGCATGCCGCTGGAACGGCAATGCGAGTATGCCGCCGGTCTCGGATATGACGGTCTTGAGATCGCGCCGTTCACGCTTGATGCCTCACCGGAAAAAATCTCCACCGCAGAGGCTGCGAAAATTCGCCGGGTAGTCGAGGCTTCCGGCCTCGTCGTCACCGGGTTGCACTGGCTGCTGGTCAAGCCGGACGGCCTGTCGCTGACCGATCCGGACGCAAGCATACGCGGTCGTACGATAGAGGTAATGCTCCGCCTCACCGCGCTCTGCGCGGAACTCGGCGGCGCCGTGCTGGTCCACGGCTCGCCGAAGCAGCGCCAGATCGCGCCGGGAGAGACCCTTGCGACCGCATTGGCGCGGCTGCGTGACGGCCTCGCGCAAGCGGCCTCGGCTGCAGGCAAAGCCGGCGTCATCTATTGCATCGAGCCGCTCTCCCGCCGGGAAACCTCGCTGGTCAATACCATCGCCGAGGCGGCCGATCTGGTACGCTCGATCAGCCATCCGCATCTGCGTACGATGATCGATTGCAGCGCCGCCGGCCAAACTGAAGCCGAATCTATACCGTCGCTGATCGACCGTTGGCTCCCGACCGGCCTGATTGCGCATCTCCAGGTCAACGATCCGAACCGGCGCGGCCCGGGCCAGGGCGAGATGAAATTCGCACCGATCCTGGCCGCGCTGAAACGGCATGACTACGCCGGCACCATTGCCGTCGAACCCTTCGACTATTCGCCCGACGGCCCCGGCGTTGCCGCCTTTTCTTCCGGATATCTGCGCGGTCTTCGCGAAGCGCTGGGCTGAACCGGCGGAATTCCCTGCCAACTGCGAGTTTTACGAGGAAATTCGCAGTTTTGGGGTTATGGAGACAATTTCGGAGCCGAAAACCGCTGTGCCGCAGCCACTTTTCCAGTATCTAGCTGTTACTTCAGACTTACCGATCCAAGTAAATTCACCTCGCGGCCGGAGCCTCAACAGCAAAGATCATGGGACTTTCGAACTCATCTGGCGAGCCGCGCCGGCGAAACGGAAATAGGCAGCCGACGTGACGCGCGGCTACCGCGAGGATATCGACTGGCTGCGCGCGATTGCCGTGATGGCGGTCATCGCGTTCCATTTCGAGGTAACGGGAGTCTACGGCGGCTTCGTCGGCGTCGATATTTTCTTCGTCATCTCCGGATATCTGATTGCAGGCGGCATTCGCGCAGAAGTCGAGCGCAACAGCTTTTCTTTCTTGCGATTTTATGAGCTCCGGTTGCGCCGGCTTTTCCCGGCGCTGTTCGTCATGATAGCCGCAACCGCCATTCCGAGCCTTCATTATCTGCTGCCCTCGGAGCGCACCGAATTTTTCCGATCGATCGCTGCCGTCGTAACGTTCACCTCAAATTTCTTTTTCTATTTCCAGACCGGCTATTTCGACCATGCGGCGGTTGAAAAGCCGCTGCTGCATACATGGTCGTTGGCGGTTGAGGAGCAGTTTTACCTGACGCTTCCCTTGCTGCTGTGGGCGCTCTATCGCGGTTTCCGGAGCAAGCTTGCACTTTCGGCGACCCTCGGCGTGATCGCGCTGATCTCGTTCGTGCTCAGTATCTGGCTGATGAACACCGGCCGTTCTGCCGAAGCCTTCTTCATGAGCCCACCGCGCGCCTGGGAGTTCCTGATGGGCGGGCTCCTGGCGACGCCCGGTCTTCCGATCCTGCGTAACGCAATAGCGCAACGGATCGTCCGAGGTGTCGCGCTGGTGCTGCTCGCGATCCCGATCTTCGCCTTGCGGCAGGGACCTGGTTTCCCGGGTTTCAACGCGCTTACGCCATGCATCGGCGCGGCAATGTTTATCTGGAGCGGCATCGGCGCGGTCTCACCAAAGCGAGGGCAATACTCGCCGCTTGAGGCGGTCAGACTCCTGGGACGTATTTCATATTCGCTTTATCTTTGGCATTGGCCGCTCTTCACCTTCGCGCGCTTCGCAAGTAACGGCCTCGTGCTTGGCCCATTTGACAAGGTAACGCTCTTCACCATCACACTTTTGATTTCATGCTTTTCATGGCGGTTCGTCGAACAGCCGTTCAGGCTCAAGACGGGAGCACCGACCCGGCCCGCGATATTCCTCCTGGGGGGCGCTGCATCCGCGCTGCTCCTGGTGGGGAGCGTAGTGGGAGTGCTAGCGAGCAGGACGCCATCGGAGACAGACCGCGTTGCTCTGCAACTGGCCCCCTATGACGACTACGACTATCGATCGCTTTATCGCTACGGCACATGTTTCGCGCCTGCCGGCGATGTTTTTGGCGATGCTTGCCTCCGACTCGCCCCGGACAAGACCAATGTGATGCTCTGGGGCGACAGTTTGGCGGCACATTACTTTTCCGGTCTGCAGAACACGATCGATTCGCGCTCGTTCAACATTTTGCAGGCGACGCAACCGGCCTGCATGCCGACGTTCAACGCTGCTGCGCAAGGCACTATTTCCTGCCGCAGGTTTGACGAACAAATGGATGCGTTTTTCGCCAACCATAAGCCCGACCTCGTGATCATCGCGGCCGACTGGATGGAATATTCTCGTTCACCCCGCTTCGATGGAATGATCGCCGATCTCAAGAGGACACTTGCAAAACTGAGTGGAGCGGGAATTAACGTCGTGCTGCTCGGACCTCCGATACAGTTCAAGTCGAGGCTACCCTCGATGTTGATGCGCGCACGGCTGCGGCACGTCGATGCCCGGCCCGACGATTTCGTGTTGCCGTACATCTTTACGCTCGATGAGATGATGAAGGCCGCCCTTCCGGCGCGAGAGGGGTTCTCCTACGTGTCCGTGATCGATGCGGTGTGCCCGGCGAAGCAGTGTCCACTTACTGTCGCAGCGGGGATTCCGTTGGCGTGGGATCATGCTCATCTCACGGCGGAAGGTTCGGCATATGTGATCAACAAACTGAAGCTGGGGATGCCGGGGTTGAGCCATCAGTGAACGGCATTTGTGAGTAGCAGCTTAGGATCTCAAAACTGGAAATACAGGAATTCCAGCCGTTGCCACATTCCCAAAAGCGAAACCGATAGCGCCAATGCGGTGAAAACCGCCCATGCACCATTGGGACGCCATTGCACGAAACAGTCGGGATCGGCTGGCCGGCGATACTCACGATAGCCAAAGATCTGGGAAACGTTGGGTGAAAAGAGCGCCACCGAAATTGCAACGGCTACCATGCCGCTGCCGATCAACAGCAGCCAGCTCGAGCCTACGAGAATAGGGAGATCCATCAGCCGAAGAATGCCTTGAGATTCATACGCGGTTCCCTCGGGCCCGAATCCAAACAGACCGGTCAGCATCTTCCATGCGCCTGAAAGCGTCTGAGCGCGGAAAAATACCCAGCTCGTCGCAACAGCGAAAAACGTGACGGCCCACGACAGCCACGTCTGGATTAGCCCAAACCTTGAGTTACGCCTTGAGCGATACTTTTCTTCGTACCGCCAACTGCCCCACAGATGATTGATGCTAAGGTAGATGCCGTGGAGTCCTCCCCAGATCAGGAAATTCCATCCTGCACCGTGCCAGAGTCCTCCGAGCAGCATCGTCAAGATCAGATTCGAATAACGTCGTCGGTTACCAAACCGGTTCCCTCCGAGCGGAATGTAGAGATAGTCGCGTAGAAAACGTGACAGGGTGATGTGCCAGCAGCGCCAGAATTCGACTATCGAAAGCGCCTGATAGGGTGAGCGGAAATTCACCGGGAGGCGGATACCGAACGACAGTGCAAGCCCGATCGCCATGTCGCAATAGCCGGAGAAATCGAAATAGATCTGCATCGTATAAGCCAACGTGGCGAGCCATGCCCACGACGTGGTGACGATGCCGCCCTCATCAACATGAGCAAATATTGGAGAAGCAAACTGGGCGAGCGTGTCCGCTATGATCACTTTTTTAAACAAGCCGGCAGCAAAAATGGCCAGTCCGCGCGCAGCGAGCATCCCGGATCGCCCGGTGTGGGCTTGCTTGAATTGCGGTATCATCTCCGCGTGATGAACCAGCGGACCCGCAATCAGGTGCGGAAAGAAGCAAACAAATAATGTGTAGCTGACGATATCCCGCTCGACCCTTGCACCGCGCATGATGTCCACAAGGTAAGCTATCTGCTGAAATGTGAAGAACGAAATGCCAAGCGGCAGGACAAGGCTGGTGTATGGCAAGGGCACCCCGCTCACCGAGCTGATGGTGTCGAGAAAGAATCCTGCATACTTGAAATAGCAGAGCAGCAGTAGGTTGAACGCCACTCCAAACATGCCGATGGCGCGTCGACGTAGCGGGTCTTCCATTCCCAGAGCGAGCGAAAAATTTACGGCGACCGAAGCAATCAGAAGCAGCAGATAAATGGGCCGCCACGCTCCATAAAATATCAGCGAAGCAGCGGCCAGCACCAGGATGCCAGCGCGAGGCGAATGACGCCGCGCCGCCGCAAACGCCAGGACTGTTGCCGGCAGAAATTGAAACAGAAATGTGTAGGAACTGAACAGCATGGCTATATTTTATGGCCTGAGCCGCGCGACGACATAACTTGTATAAATGGGGATACCCGACGCAATGACGTGCATTTCGTCTGCGTAGTTGTCATCCCCGAGCCCGGAAACGCCTTGAATATTCAGAACATCGAATCCGCAGCGACGGCCGGCATTCACCATCGCTGCCGCATATTCGTCGTCCTTCTTGCGCCATAACTCATCGCTGTTTCGGTCATAGTGCGGCGCCCAAGGTGGAATCACGACTGTCAACTTGCGCACCAGTCGCGCCATCTCACACAACGCACCGATTTCATATTGAGCCTTTGGGCCCGACAGGTCCCAATTGGCGTAATGTGCGTGCGTTCCAAGGTTACTCGGCCATCGATCGCGCGGCTCGCCGGTTCGGATAATTGAAAGCCCGTAGGCCGCTGAATGCACTTCGCCCTTTGCGACACCCTGTTCGAATGCAAGCCGCGCTTTGAATGTTTCGCGGATGAAGCGAATGAGCGTGCCGATGCGGAAAGGCAGGAAAGAGGTTAATTGCTCGAAGACACTAAGGCGTGCCACGACGTTGAGAGGATAGACGGCAGCCGATCGGACCCCTTCGTTGAAAAGGAAAGGCGCCACACTGATCACCAGATGCGCATCGGCAAATGATTCGCCTTGCTGCCGAATGGCGCCGAGGAAGGCCAGAGGCTCACCTGCGTCATAGGCAATGTTTACGGCCTGGCCGGCTTTTCTGCCTGTCAACTTTGCCGCGAGCTCAGGATCGATTTGATACTCGGTCCGGCTCTCACCGGCAAAGATCAAGTCGGGATGAGATTGCAGCAACGGCAGCTTGATCGCCAACGCCGAGGGCACGTCAACGTGAATGTAATTCGCAACGGTCAGCACCGCCGCAAAAAGCCCAAGCCATACCGCTCCGGTGATAGCGAAAGTGAAGGCGACCCAGCGCGTGGCGCGGCCTTGCACGTCCGAACGCAAGATCAATAGCAAGAACGTCCCTCAAGTTGAGGGTGACCTTGATTGTTCCAGGCCTCCCTTGATCCCTGGAGAAAACGCCCCGGATTTGAGAATAGACGTTCCATACTTGGTCCGTAACCTGTGGGACATGCGCGCTCGCTGTCCGGCAGAGTGAATTCGGCAGATATCTCTATCATCTTACTGGGCCTGAAAAACAGATGCACTTTGTAGGACAGGAATCCAGGCCAAAAACCGGCATTTTTGCTGGCCACTTTACATTTGCCCCCGTATGTTGACAAAAGGCGCCGTCGGGCGGGCGCTGACCGGCGCGGCCGTCGGCGATTTGGCAGCATGGAATTTCCGGGAGCAGCGGCAATGGCACGACTTCCGTCGCCAAATTCGATGCGACCAATTCCGGTTTTGGCACACGAGCTCTCGAAAACCTGATGCTCTTCTACGAACCTGCATTCGTCACATTTTTTCTTGCGTTCTATGCGTTCTATTTATTGGCCACCACAGCGTCGGTTAAGAAATGGGCCCTGCTTCTCGCAAGCGCACTGTTCTATTTCTGGGGTGAGCCGGCCTTTGTTTTGGTTTTGTTGGCATCGACGGCAATCGACTATGCGCTGTCGTTTTACTTGGGTGCGGCCACGCCGCTGCCGACGCGACGGTTGGCGCTTTTTGCCGGGGTCGCCCTCAATCTGACCATGCTAGTGGTCTACAAATATGCTGACTTTCTCATTCAAAATCTGAATCTTGCGCTTGCCCCGTTCGGGGCGAGCCATTTCCCGCTATTGCATCTCGCGCTTCCGATCGGCGTCTCTTTCGTCGTGTTCGAGAAGATGACCTATCTGATCGACACCTGGCGCGGCGTCTCGAAGCCTGCGGCAAGCTTCGCCGATTACTGCCTCTTTGTGCTGTTCTTTCCGAAGCTTCTTGCTGGACCGATCCTCAAATATCATCAGATGAGGGATCAGATCGCGGCGCCGCCCGCCATCGAATTAAGCGACGTTGTCGAAGGCTTCCTTCGGTTTGCGCGCGGAATCGGCCGCAAACTCCTGATAGCTGACCCGCTCGGTACATTCGCCAATCAGGTATTCGCGGCCGATCCCGCCAATATTGGCACCGCCTACGCCTGGCTGGGCCTCGCTTGCTTTACCGTGCAAATATATTTTGATTTTGCCGGCTATTCGGACATGGCGATCGGGCTCGCACGCACCCTGGGCTTCCGATTGAGAGAGAATTTCGACAAGCCTTATATTTCACAGTCGCTGACGGAATTCTGGCGACGTTGGCACATCTCGCTGACCACCTGGATCCGAGACTATCTGTACGTACCGCTTGGCGGCAACCGGGGGGGCGAGGCGCGGACCGCCGTCAATCTCTGGATCTGCTTCCTTGCTTCCGGGCTCTGGCACGGAGCGAGCTGGAATTTCGTGCTGTGGGGAGCCTATAACGGATTGTTCCTCACGCTCGACCGGATCTTTCTACGCGACGCGCTACAGCGATGCGGCACCGTCATTGCGACGGGGGTCACGCTCACGATCGTCATCATAGGTTGGGCTATCTTTCGTTGCCAGCAGCCAGCACAACTGCTGCCGTTTCTGGGCGCGCTGGTCGGCCAAACAAAAGCAGCGGCCGCGTTTGAAATTCCCGCCGAGGTACCGCTTGCACTGTTCGTGGGGACCGTAATTTCGCTACTGCCGGCGACAAAGATATATCCTCTGCTCGTTCGCGCATACGAGGGGCAGGTCTGGCTGCGGGTATTAACGGCGGTGATCCTGGTCGTGATTTACGTTTTGGCACTCGCGCGTGCATTCGCAATGCCATTCCAGCCCTTCATCTATTTCAGGTTCTGACGATGAACCGCTTAGCCCTTTCACGTATGGTCCTGTTCGCGGCAACTTCTGTGTTGCCGCTGATATCGGCCTGGAACATGGCGATGGCCCCGAGCCATCCCGAACGGCAAATCACGATTGGGCCGAAGCTCGGCGGCGTCACTTATGATGCGCCCGTCGAACTGTCCTGGTCATCGCTGCGGAACGGCGACTTTCAGAAGGCGGTCGCGAGCCGCGTCACCGACGCCTTTCCGCTTCGGCCACTGCTCATTCGCGTCAATAACGAAGTTCGCTCCGAGCTATTTGGCGAGGTTACCGCACCCCACGTGGTGCGCGGCGCGAAGGGTAACCTGATCGAGCGAAGCTATCTCGATGATTATTGCTCGCGCAAGGAAGGCATGGGCCTGCAACTCGCTGCGCAGATCGTACCCAAGCTGAAGGAGATTCAGGGCTATTATCGCGCACGCGGCGCGGTTTTCGTTTACCTGGTCTCACCATCCAAAGCTGCGCACGTGCCGGAATATTTCCTTGACCGCATACCCTGCCCGAGCACGCCATCCGCGCGAACGCAACTGGTCCCGCAATACGTCGAGGCGTTGAAGGCTGCCGGTATCAATGTGCTCGACACCGCCAGCTTGATACATTCGCTCAAGGGGAAGTATGAGTTCGAGCTCTTTCCCGAAGGCGGCGTACACTGGAACGACGTCGGCGGCGCGATCGCCGTCTCCGCACTGGTTGACGAAATCAACCGGCAGGCCGGCGAGAAAATCCTGCCACCCTTTACTTTCACATATGAGCTTTCGACCGCGCGTGGCGCCGACCGGGAGCTGGTCGATCTGCTCAATCTCTTCTTTCCCCCTCTGGGCTACCTGACGCCGAAAGTGCAATTTACGCCATCGATGCCCTGCAAGGATCATCCGGCGCGAACGCTTGATATAGCGATGGTTGGCAGCAGCTTTGGCCACCTTCCCGCGCGCATGTTGATCGAACAAGACTGCTTGTGGGGTCTCAATTTCTATTATTACGCCAAACTCGGCCGCTTCGGAGGTCCGCCATATCATGAGATTGAACGTAATCTGGCCGACGCCGATCTCGCGCGGCTGCGTGGCGCGAAGGTCATGATCCTGGAAGAAAACGAGTCCTTTGTCGCGCGCTCCGCCTATCTGGACGTGCTGCTCAACGTTCTAAATGGACGCTGACGAACACATCCGAGGCGACGAGTTCTTTATCGCGGGGCAGATCCTCCGCACCAGGGCAACGACAACCGCGGTATATGAAACTGATTCCACTCGCAGATGTTCTCGGGGCCCTTCCGCTTCAATACCATCTTGATCGGTTCTGCCTGACTGATGCCAATGTGGAGAACGACGAGCGTGGCGCCTATTGGATAGGCCCATCTATGCAACGCGACGTCTTTCATCCGGTCAAGAAGAACCATCCCTGCGATGATAATCAGGGGGTCGGTCAAAACGAAATACTCGATCTTCAACCCGCGCCTGATGCCCAGGGCATCGATTCCAATCGCCGCAGCCATCAATAAGGCGGCTTGCAATGCCGCCTGCTTTTCGCCGCGCCGCCACGCATGGAAAATGCCAAAAAAGATGAGCCATGTGAGAAAGACCGCCGGACGAGGCGACGAAAACAGAACGAACGTATATCGCCGAAGCACCTGCAGAATACCGGAGAGCAGAAGGGTCAAGGCGGCCATCAGACCCTCCGATGCCTTCGGCTCATCCACAAACGTCATCATCTTCTCGAGAGGATTAAGCACCACAATTGCATCATTGACGTCGTACTGGATTTTGAGCGCCAAAAGGCCGAGCGACGCTCCGGCCACGACAGCGGCTATTGCTGCAACGCTTTCAGCGAGGCTAACCCGCCAAATGGCTGCAAACGCCAGCATGCAAACGCCGATCCAGCCGAGCAGCACGATTTGATAAGTCCCAAATCTTCCGAGCAAAAGTGGCTTCAGACCGGCTGCGGCCGCGCCGGTCGGGTCGAGGCCCGCGGAAATCAACGGCAAGGCTGCAGCAAAAGCCAGGCAAGCTATTGCCACCGCCGCGGCGCTCGCCGACCAGGCTCGCACTCCCCCATTCCAAAACGATATGCTGGCGCTCTCGCTCGTTCCGAACGGCAGGACCAATGCGGGGATTGCCAGGATGAGCAAGATAGCATGCACCTTGTTCTCCAACCCCAGCACGCAAAG
>Ga0163162_10004317_pt1 | contig 13689 bp, 12 predicted proteins | sample S55metaG_FD_115310 | JGI IMG/M metagenome (GOLD analysis project Ga0163162, IMG submission 115310) | Switchgrass rhizosphere microbial communities from Kellogg Biological Station, Michigan, USA - S5-5 metaG | ecosystem: Host-associated > Plants > Roots > Rhizosphere > Soil | place: USA...
GGTTTTGCCTCGAAAGTTGCTTACTGCGCTCGGAGGAGGTCAGTACCACCGCGCGGTAGCGGGATGGGCCCTTTAATGTCTTGGCCCTTTCGCCCGTTTCTTTCGAGCTTCCTGTCGGGCCCACCCGCTACCGCGCGTGGTACTGACTTGGTAGCGGAGCAGAATTAAGTATTTCGGACAATATTTAAATGATTAAAGTTGGCGTAATCGGACATGGATACTGGGGGCCAAACCTGGTTCGCAATTTTATGTCGGCCTCGGGTTCTGTGGTTACCGCGGTTTGTGATCAACGCGATGAACGGTTAACTCAACTGCGAAAACTTTATCCGACGTTGACTACTCTCACCGACTCGTCTGAGTTGATCAATGACCCCACAATCGACGCGATAGTAATAGCCACCCCCGTCTCGACACATTTCGAACTCGCATTGGCTGCACTGAAAGCAGGTAAGCACGTACTGGTCGAAAAACCGATTGCCTCAAATTCAGACCAGGCAAAAACTTTGATCGACGAAGCCGCAAAACGTCGACTCACGCTCATGGTGGACCACACATTTGTCTACACAGACGCTGTGCGAAAGATGCGCGAGTTGATCTCCTCGGGCGCCCTGGGCGAAATCTATTACTACGACGCGGTGAGAGTTAACCTTGGTCTCTTTCAACACGACGTCAATGTGATCTGGGACCTGGCAATCCATGATCTCTCGATCATGGATTACGTTTTGCCATATAAGCCGATTGCAATCGCCGCCACTGGAATTAGTCACGTTCCCGGCCAACCCGAGAACGTTGCTTACATCACTTTATTCTTTGCCCACACTCAGATCGCTCACGTACACGTAAATTGGTTAACGCCCGTGAAAGTGCGGCACACATTGATCGGCGGCAGCGAAAAGATGATCCTCTATGATGATCTTGAGCCGAGCGACAAGTTGAAGGTTTATGACAAAGGAATCACCGTTACACCCGGTCCGGAGGACGTCTACAAGTTGTTGGTGAGTTATAGATCGGGTGACATGTGGGCGCCACGTTTGGACAACACTGAAGCTCTGCAGACGGAAGCTTCCCATTTCATCGACTGCGTTGAAAGCGGTCGCGTGCCGGAAACAGATGGACTCGCCGGCTTGCGCATGGTCCATATGATCGAGGGGGCGGAGAAGTCGTTACGCGATCGTGGTGGATTGGTCGAACTTTCACTGTAGAAAGCATCAATTGTTACTGGTCATTTTCCATTTGGCGCACTCCGGAGGCGACCTGCTCCAATTAGCAGATGGAAACTGAGCGATGGAAAATGACCAACGACAACTCATCCCCTAATGCGCCTCTGGATCGATCTTGCCAACTCTCCGCATGTTCCTTTCTTCCGTGCGTTAATTGATCGTTTTCTTCAATCCGGTCATGAAGTCGAAACTACTGCACGCGATTTCGCAGAGACGGTCCCGCTTGCCAACGCGGCAAAACTGGTTCCGGACGTTGTAGGTGTTCATGGTGGACGCCAGATCTCCGCCAAGGCCGGCAACTTGATGGGTCGAGCATGGGAACTTGCAGGTTGGGCCCGCAAACGTCACTTCGATTTGGCCGTCAGTCATAATTCGTATTCGCAGATCCTCGCCGCTCGCGCTTTACGAGTTCGATCAGTGACCTTGATGGATTATGAATATCAACCTGCGAACCATCTGGCCTTCAGGTTTACATCTCGGATCATTGTGCCGGAAAGTTTTCCTGAACGGCGCTTACGTCGTTACGGTGCCAGCCCGAAAAAGGTGCGGCGTTATCATGGAACCAAGGAAGATGTTTACCTGGCCGATTTCCAACCGGACCCTTTGTTTCCCGCGCAGTTGTCTCAACTAGGTATCGGACCAGATAATGTGCTCGTCTTGATGAGACCGCCGGCGCACGAGGCGCTTTATCATCGATTTCAAAACACGCTATTCGACAACGCTTTGAGTCGATTGCTGGCGAATGACAAGGTACGAGTGATTCTTTTGCCACGGAATGAGTCGCAACGACAGGTTTATGAAGCACGTGGCGAACAGCAAATAGTAATTCCTCCGCATCCGCTGGATGGTCCAAATTTGATCGCCTCCAGTGATCTGGTAATCAGCGCGGGCGGAACTATTAATCGTGAAGCCGCGGCACTTGGTGTTCCTGTTGCGAGTATTTATGCCGGTAAGTGGGCAGCGGTTGATGAGCATTTAGTTAAGGAAGGTCGATTGCAGCGCATTTCATCTCAGAGTCAGGTCGATGAGCTAACCGTGGCTAAAAAGTCGGGGCTGAATCCACGCAGATCCCTGGGTGTGATCGATGAAGTTGTCAGAATGATTCTTGAATAGATCAATGCGAGCAGAGAAACCACGACACCTAATCGATGCGAGCGCTGTAAGAGTGCCGGGGCGAGCACCGCGATGGATTGTTCCTACGGTCAAGGTGCTGTTGGTCCTGGGCGACGCTGTTGCCGCCGCGGTCTCTTTTATCGGCGCCTTTAGGATTCGTCAGAGCGTTTCAGCATTTGGAAATAATGGCTGGTTATGGAGCGATCAGTTTGCTCCTTATGGAGCGTTGCTGATCATCGTGGTGATTATCAGATTGCTCACGATGCGCTACGTCCAACTTTATCGCATTCGCGGAGAGTTTTCTTTTGTCGATGACGCGTTAAGAGTTTTCAAAGCCACAGCAATCGGTTCATTGTTGATTGTCGCCGCCGCGTTCCTCTATCGCGGCGGTTTTGCTTTCCGTTCGTTTTCTTACGCACGTGGTGTGTTTTTAGTCGATTTCGTTTTTGCACTTCTCAGTATCGGACTAATCCGGTTTGTTGTGCGCACCATCCAGACTGCGGTTCGTAAGCGTCAAATCAATTTGATACCGACGCTCGTCGTCGGGCGTGGAACCGAGGCGTCGTTGTTTATTCGCGAGATGCGCGAACGACCCGCACTTGGTTATCGAGTGATTGGTGTGGTCGACATCACGCCCCTCGACGGACGTGAATCCGATAGTTATGAAGGGGTGCCCGTAGTCAGCAATCTAGAGGGCTTACCCGATGCGATTCGTGATTCTGGTGCGAATGAAGTGATTATCGCGGATCCGAACGTCAACGCCGACGCGTTGTTTGATGTCATGATCCGCTGTGGCCGACGTCGTGGAGTTGAGTTTCGAATTGCCCCGAGTTTGTTTAATTGCCTGCCGCGTAAAACTGAGATCGATCAGATCGGCGTTTTGCCGATGATTCGTCTGTTTCGAGAACCCCTTTCCAGTGGATCGCGCCTGGTAAAACGTTCGCTAGATATTCTTATTTCGGCGCTGGCAATACTGTTGCTGTTTCCTTTGTGGTTGTTGATTGCAGTGCTGATCAAACTCGATTCTAGGGGGCCGATCTTCTACACCCAGGAACGCGTAGGGATGGATGGGCGGCTGTTTCTAGTTTTCAAGTTTAGAACGATGAAGGCAGACGCTGATCCCGAAAAACATCGCGAGTATCAAAGAGCATTTATTGCGGGACGGGCTGAGGCAAATCTCGGCGATTCCACCAGGCCGACTTACAAATTGTTGGACGATCCGCGAATCACACGCGTAGGCAAAGTGTTGCGACGCACAAGCCTTGACGAAGTGCCGCAACTGCTGAATGTCTTGATGGGTGATATGAGTGTGGTTGGTCCACGTCCTCCAATTCCGTATGAAGTGGAAGCTTATGAATTGTGGCACCGCAAACGGCTCGACATGAAACCTGGCTTAACAGGTCTGTGGCAAGTATCTGGAAGAAATCGTTTGCCATTTGAGGAGATGGTCCGGCTGGATCTGTTCTATATCGAAAACTGGTCGTTGTTGTTGGATCTCAAAATCATCCTGCGAACAGGTCTGGTCATGATCGGCGGTGAAGGCTTCTAACTTTGGAGTGCGGTAACCTGTTACCGCTTTGTTATATGGACGCCTTTATTAAGAGGAATCCAGGGATCGGGAGTTCGCGCAGTTAGAAAGCGGTAACAGGTTACCGCACTCCAAGGAATTAATTCGATAAACCCGCCAAGGCAATCTCCAACAGCAACATCTTTTTTATCCCTTTGTACAAGGGATCGATTTCACAGTTTTCGGTCAATGCGTGTGAATCACTACACGGTCCTGCGCCGGTTGAGATCGAAGTGATGCCTTGCAACAACGCGGCGCTGGAGTTGTTTGAGCCGGCGTTTCCAATTGGTGGATCAAATCCCATCGCACGATGAACTGCCTCAGCCATCTTCACCAGATGCGAATCCCTGTTTCCCGGTAACACGGCAGCCGGAGACGTGGAAATAATATCTGTCTTCAGTGTCACGCCTGCGCGCTTCGCTTCCTCATCGAGGATTGCCGCAATCTTCTTGTCGAGATCCGCAATGACGTTGTTGTCTGTCGAGCGCAGGTCTACCGTGAACCATGCGTCCGAGGCCTTTGCGTTAGGAACCTCAGATCCTCCCAACATGCCAATATTCAAATTCGAAGAAGGATTAGTGGGAACTTTTAACTCGTAGATTCGTGCAATGGCACGAGCGAGTGGCAGCGTTGCTGAATACGGTGGTGTTCGCGATCGGGTGTGTCCGCCAGGTCCGATGAAGTGATGCCGATACCAGTTGATACCAATGCCCGCATAAGTAAAGCCTTCGTAACCGCCATCTAGCGCGACGTAGTAATCAACTTTGCCCTTGTTCTCTTTCGTGTAGAACTTGGCGCCGGTCATTCCTGCTTCTTCGTCGGTGGTGAAAAGAAACACGAGGTCTCCCTTGGTTTTGATCCTGGCGGCATCAAGCGCCCTGATCGAGGCAAGGAGAGCTTCAATGTTTCTGGTGTCGTCGCCGATGCCGGGCGCGTAGACACGACCGTCTTTGACAGTCGCTTTGATCTTGAGACCGGGTTGAAAGACGGTGTCCATGTGAGCATCGAAAACTGAAACTGGTCCGCCGCCTATGCCTTTGCGGGTTGCAATTAGATTGCCGGCCGCGTCGTAGCGAACGTCTAACTTGTACTTACGAAGCAGCGACTCGAGATACCGTGCTCTCTCCTGCTCATGCTTTGAAGGTGCATTTATCTCAGTGACGGCGATCCACTCTTTGAGGATACCGTCGCGATTTTTGTCGACATACCCCATCGCGGCTTTAACACGAGCGTCGTCCTGAATTGCTTTCACTTGATCAGCGTATGAAGGTGACTGGGTAAAAGTTAGTATTGACGACGATAAGAGGACCAGGCAGGAGAAGAGGGCAATCGCAGATCTGCGCATGTAGTTTTCTCTGGTATCGAATATAGTAGAGCGCGTTGGCATTCTAATGAATTATCACTGACAAAAGAACTGCCCGCCGAATCGCACAGTAAAAAGTCGTCGATCAAAACATGCCTCGACAAAACGAACTCGAACCACAACCGCCAACGGTAGTTTGGCTCGAGCGCGGGATCATTGGTTGCATCTTTCTGATTGCACTTTTTGCTCCTCACTCAATTGCCGTAACACAAATAGGTTGGGCATTCGGAACGCTGCTCTGGGTTATCCGGTTGCTCATCTTTCCGCGCCCAAAGACTTATCGCACGCCGATCGATTATGCAATGTTCGGATTCTTTGTGTTGAGCGGTATCTCCTCGATTCTTTCGTACACACCTTATACCTCGATCGGAAAGATGCGTGCGGCGAGTCTGTTCACAATCGTCTATCTCGTTTCACAAAACGTGCGCTCGATCCGGCTCGCTAAAATTCTTGCTTACTGCCTCGTCGCCTCGTGCATGTTGAATGTTTTACTAACGGCAAAACAGGTCATCTTTGGCCGTGGTGTGAAACTCGAAGGAGTTAGTACTGCGAGTCCGCTCGCCAAAGCTGTATTTAGAAACAGGACAAATACGAGGCCTTCACCAATTGTCAGCGGCGACATCGTTTGGGCTGTTGATGGCAACCCGGTGCATTCTCCGGAAGAGATTGCGAGTGCGTTGGCAGCTGGACCACCGATCGCAAAAGTGTCGACTTACCATGTTGAGTGGGTTCCTACACTCGAAGTTCCACGAGGTCAGTTGTTACCTGGAACGAACGCACTCGAGCAGCTGGGCGCCACAAGCTGGTCGCGTGGACGCGACTGGAGAGCCACAGGCTTCTTTGGACACTGGGTCACTTACGCTGAGGTTATCCAACTCATCGCCTCGCTCGCGTTAGGATTGTTTCTCGGATTGAAAGAGAAGTGGAATCGCGCTGGCGCGTTATTGGCAATTGCAGTTGTGGGTCTTGTTTTTGCGCTGGCAATGAGTGTCACGCGAGCGTCATGGGCAGGGTTCGCTGTTTCAGCAGCGCTGATGTTGATGTTGAGTGTGTCGAGACGAACGTTGCTTGTCATCGGCGCCTGTGCAATTCCGCTGGTGATCGCTGCAGTTGTGATCTTGCAACAGAAGCGTAGCGTCGGATTCTTTGATACTAAGGATCAGTCAACAACGTGGCGCGGGACGGTCTGGCGCGAAGGATTTGAATTGCTGGTGAGTAGTCCGCGACATTTGGTGGTCGGTATCGGAATGGATTCCATTAAGGCTTACTGGCGGCAATGGGGATTATTTGACAACGGCCGTTTGCCTTTGGGCCATATGCATTCGAATCTTTTACAGTTTGCACTTGAACGAGGTGTACCTGCCTTGATCGTGTGGTTGATTTTGATAGGCACTTACGCCCGAACGTTGTGGCGCCTAATTCGTCGCGCAAGATCTAGTGCTGAAAGTTTGCCGTTAGGACTCGGTCTTGGAGCACTCGGTGGACTTGCCGGTTTCTGCACCAGCGGCCTGGTCCATTACAACTGGGGTGACTCAGAAGTTGTGATGGTGCTCTATTTCGTGATGGGATTGAGTTTGGTCGTTAATAACCTGAAGAGTACTGCTAATTCTCAAGTGCGTTAAGGTATTCGACATCTGCCTGATCTTGCAGACGTCCGGTGCTCAGTTTGTTTCTGATGAGATGTTCGCGGGAAATCACTGAGACTGGAACATTGCCAAAAGTTGCATCAACGCGATCATCGAATGCGTTGTTTAAGATGAGTAACAGTTCTTTGAAGTCTTGGTTCATCAGTTGAAGAATTGTTCCACGCCATGCAGAGTTTCGTTAAGGTCCAGACAGCTTCTATTTTGTTTTCGCTCTTACAGATTGGCCCTTGATTGCAAGGGTCGGAATTATAACAGTGATGGTCAGCAATAAGACGAGTAGGCTGCGCAAATAGATCTTCAAACCTTATGAGTAACGCTAAGAGACGAATGGATAGATAGGTGTGTTACGAAAAATCCAGAACGAGACTATTACAAAAAAGATCAGGTAGATGGCGTTAGCCGGCAAGGCGTTTGGTGGCGGCGTTTTTCCTTTGATCGCGAAGGTCGTATGTCGGAGTAAGGCGAAAGCTAAGAATGGTAAGCCGATCACGAACAATGGATTCAGCATGAACGCTGCTTCGAGGTGTCCGTGCAGAAGTTGATGTAACGCGCGTGTACCTCCACAACCAGGACACGTGTATCCGGTTATTAGGCGAAACGGACAGAGTGGAAAGAAGCCAGTCTTACCTGGTTCGAAAGTGAAGACGTAGACACCTAACGCAAAGAGGAAAGCCCAGATGCCGAGAACAGTTGTGCGACGATTCCAAAACTCTGTCATGTAGAGTTAAGGCTAACACAGGAATTGTGTCGTACGGAGAGTTGGATGAAGGGCTGGTTAGAACCAACCCTTCTTGTTTTGAATGTAAGTACGAACGAACTCTTCGTCTGATTTGGTGAGATAGATGACGCCCTCGATAATTCCGATAATGTTGGTAAGACCGCAGGTGAGCACACCAAGTATTAGTTGGATTACACCCTCAGTTGAATATCCGAGAATGAATTTGTGAACACCGAGCCAGCCAAGAAGAATCGCGCAGATGCCAGCGGTAACCTTCTTATCTGCCCCCATCGCCTTCCAATCAGTCATCGCCCCGGCATTGACGGATTGCATCGGTTGATACCCGCTACCAGCTACCGGAGTGAGAGGCGCCTGGCAGGTTGAACAAAACTGAGCCAGGTCGTCATTAACACCACCACATTTCGTGCAGTATCTACTCATCTTCTTTTGCAGTCTCCCAGCCTGTTTGCTGAACTAAAATTGCAAGTCTCACCTTGAGACTCTGCTACATGTTACCCATAAAGCTTAAGCCGACGCCGAGGAATATCAAAAGACAATATCCACCCCAAACGAGTATGCCCAGTCCGAGAAAGATGTAGCTGAACATTTTTGCTTTCTTGGAAGAGTCGAGGGCACCCGCGATGTCGCCGGCAGCAACTTTTCCATTTACTTGCGCAGCGAAGATGATGCTGATGATTCCCAGTGGAAAACAACACACTGCCGAAAGAATCGCCGGGACTAGATAATTTGAAACCTTATCCGGTGAACCGGGCGAAGCGGGGGGAGTTCATTCTTGTGCCATTCAAATTCTCCACGAGGCTTAGTTTGAAAGAGAGTTAGTTGTTGGCCGCAAATTAAGCAGCATAGCCGCCACCAACTCCGCCTACCGGTGGAGGTGGTGGAACAGCATCGTCTTTACGTTTCTCGAAGATTGGTATTGCCAGAAGTCCGCCCAGAGTGGCCAGAACGATAAGACCAACCGCAGCAAGCAGCGAGCCGACGACCAACATGAGTGTGCCCGATAGAGGCATCTGAACACCCGACTTAGTCAGCGACTCTTCAATAGATGCTGCGCCAAACAATAGAACGATCGGTAGGCCGATGATCAGGTAAATTACCGCACCGACCACGCCAGCTAAAGCGCCCGTCATCGCACCGTCGCCGACGGCAACTTTCGTAGGTGAGCCTTTGATGTAGATCAATCCGGCGACAAGACCACCGCCGATACCCCAAATACAACAGCAATAGTTGACGAGAGGTATGGCCGACAACAATCCAACGATTACGCCTCCGATAAGGGCAGCCTTAAGTTTGTTGTTCATCAGATTGATACTCTTCCGCTAGAAAGTTGGACGCAACTCAAGTTTTGATCTTGGTAGCAGGAATGGCTCGGTTCAATCTGAATAACTAACAAACAGGCGGAGGATTGTCAATAAAATTGCCGATTATTTGTTCATTAGAAATTACTTAAGGACTTGGATGCGATCCCCGGGTTGAATGCGCGGATCCTCGACAGTGCCGGCCTTGATCTCCTTCAGGCTAAAACGAGTGGTTACGAGCTTGCCGTCGTTACCTTCGCGCGAAATCTCCACCTTGGTTTCATTGCCACGGGAAGTGCCGCCGGCGGCGAGAATGGCCTGGATGAGCGTGAGACCGGATTGAAAAGACTTCTGGCCCGGGTAATTGATTTTGCCGGCAATGTAATAAAACTCCTGTGGGCGTGCGCTGACACTGATCACGTCGCCATTAACGACAGTTGTGTTCAGTGTTTGTGGATCTGATAGGTCCAGGGCCTGACCGGTTGTACCGCCTCGCATGATCGTGACGCGACTGGAATCATTGCGTAGTTGCGACTCGGCAAGCACGACATATAAGGGCACAGCTTCTCTTCTGAGGATGCGCGTCCCAGGTGCTGCGACCAGCCCCGTCACCAACACAGAGTGACTTGCATACTGCCGAATGCCAACTGAAATTTGTCTTTCTTCAACTGCTCGACGCTTTAATTCCTCGCCTATCTTGATCTGTATTTCGTCAGTTGTCAGACCAGCTACCATCATCGGCCCGCCCGCAACCGGAACGTCAATCATTCCCCCGGCGACGACCGTAAACAAAGTCGATCGACCAGCATTTGCTGAATTCAGCAGCCGCACGTCAAGGATGTCGCCAATGCCAACCCGATAGATCTCAGTCAAGGTCGGAACCATTGCCAAGTCAGTCTTGGCCACGGTGTCTGTAGTAGCGACGGTCGCGTCGGTGGAAAGAGAAGAGCTGGCACCAGAGTTCTGATTCCTGGCAGGTTGCTCGGTGGGCGAGGCTTTTGGTTTCGGTGGTTCGGACCCCTTTTGAGCAATGCCAATTATGGCTGAACTGGTGACACATAGGGAGACAAGGGCGGCTGAAAGGATTTTCTTCATGACTCTTTTTCTTGGGACTGAAATTCCGACTTCTCGGTATGATTTGGGCCAGTGCTACTGCGGATTTACGATTGGCCGCGAATTATACACTATCGGCAATAAACGTTAGGTCTTACGCTGCCAAGCGCTCTGACAGCTAAATCAAATAAGATGACGAATGGAAGCGGTTTTCCGGGATCTGCGGGGCCTCTGTTATAGTGGCCGTTTCTCAGTAAGAGAGAATTCGCCATAGTATGAGACAGGTTTAGTTATGTACGAGTTTGCAGTAACACCAGCAGTAACCAATATCCGCCGCCGAGGTGTTGAGATCTATGAGGTTGAGCCAGACAGCCTGGGCGCGGAAATGGATATCGAGCCCGGTGATCGAATTATCAAGGTAAATGGTCGCGTGGTTCGGGATTATCTCGATTTTCGTTTTCAAACTGCTGGCGAAACGGAACTCGTTTTAGAAGTTCGAAAAAAGAATGGTGAAGATTGGGAAGTCGAACTCGAGCGAGCCGAAGGAGAAGACTTTGGTCTTACTTTTGAAGCGATCGTTCCTCGCCAATGCGCCAACGAATGCATCTTCTGTTTTTGTAACGGCAATCCGGCCGACGCTCGCCCATCTCTCTTTATCAAAGACGAAGACGTCAGGCTGTCGTTTCTCTATGGCAACTACACAACCTTGACGTCTATTACTGACGACGAGTTGAAACGCATCGTCGAACAAGGATTGTCGCCGCAGTATGTTTCGGTTCACGCAACTGATCTCGATGTGCGTGCCTATCTCCTTGGCGTTGATAAGAAGCGCGCCAATATTTCCAGTAAGCTGAAACAACTGCTTGATGCCGGCATCGAAGTGCACGCCCAGGTGGTCCTCTGTCCCAAGATCAACGACGGAGAAGTGTTACTAAAAACGATCGAGGATCTCGCCGCAGAATTTCCGCGAATAACCAGTGTCGCAATTGTGCCGCTTGGTCTGACTCGCTATAACACGGATAAGAGATTGACTCCTGTGACTCCAGAGTTTTGCCGAGAAGTCATTGACCTGGTCAAGCCAGTGCAGGAAAAACTTCTTGCTCGGTTGGGCACGAACTTCGCGCTTCTGGGAGATGAGATCTATTTGAAAGCCGGACGTCGAATTCCAACGCGTTCTCACTACGGTGATTATCCGCAGATTGAAGACGGCATCGGAATGGTCCGAGCGTTTCACGAAGACTTTGCAAAACTTGAAAAGCGACTTGCCCGGAGACCAACAGGAATCAATAAACGATCGGGTACGATCTTCACTGGAACACTGTTCGCTCCTGTACTAAAGACTTCGATCGATCGCTTGAACAAAAAATTCGGCACCAAACTTACAGTGACGCCAGTGAGCAGTGATTATTTTGGTGGAGATGTTTCAGTGGCAGGCCTGGTAACCGGCGGCGATCTAAAATCGCGTCGCGATCAAATCAAGGGCGATTTTGTTTTGATACCGCGTCAGATGTTGAAGAGCGATGAGTCTGTTATGCTCGATGGTATGACGCTGGACCAAGTCGAGAAAGCGTTAGGTGTTCCTGTTCATGCAGTCAATCTGGATGAGCTCGGAAGTTTTCTAACTTGCAACTAGTCTCATGAGCGACGATTCGCAAAACGGATCTGCGATTACCAGTAAATCAATCCTCGACGTCGGTTGTGGCCAAAACAAATTTGCCGGTGCGATTGGGATTGATGCTAATCCGCGTAGTCACGCTGATGTCATTCACGATCTCGGAGTCTTTCCTTACCCGTTTGCTGACGATCAGTTTGATGAAATTATTTGTCGTCACGTGATCGAACACGTTCCTGATGTGATGTTGTTCATGACTGAACTTCATCGCATTACTAAGGCTGGTGGAAGATTGAGAATAGTAACTCCACACTATTCAAATCCTGATTGGGCCACTGATCCAACTCATCGCAATCACTTCAATAGTTACTCGTTCACTTGCTTCATTCCTGAGCAAACACCATTTCCGTTTTATACGAATTGTGAACTTCGACCAATTCGATCACATGTTAGTTTGGCAAACTTGTGGCGCGCACTCGGCGTTGAGTTTGTAGTCAACCTGGATCAGCGTTGGCCTGCGTTTCGTTTCACCAGGAAGTTTTGGGAGTTCTATCTCTCGATGATCATGCGTGGCAAAGAATTATCGTTTGAGTTGGAAGTGGTGAAGTAACTTGATAACAACTAGATCAATTCTGAACAACTCGACGTTGCTGGTTTATTTCATTTACTCTACTGATACTCATCACACTGCGTTAGCTTTATCTTTTGGGGTGTTACCGATCACTTAAGAATCAGCGAAGTCGTTTGCCTGCCTCATTTGTTTTCCGGCTTAGGAAAAACCAGAGAATTACTATAGAATCCCGCCCTCAGTTCAATTATTTGAATGGAAATCCAGAAAATGAAATCCTCAGGATTTCCTTACTAATCGAACTCCTTGTTAATTGCGTGGCTTTAGGACGGCGGCATTGCTGGATCAGTATTTGCCTAAAGTTGCAGCAACACGCTCGTTTCTATTCTGACGGGCTGGTCCCCAAATATTAATCAACAAGCAGTTAGCTCGGTTCTTCAATCAGGTTGCTCGCAGGACAACCCAATCCTGATGAGCAAGGGCTAAAACCATTTTGGAGGATTACGTGATGAGAAATGCTTTCCAGAAGTACTTTTTAGTACTCCTGACCCTTTTCGTATGCAGCGTTGTTGCATTCGGCCAGGGAAGTGCCGGTTCTCTTTCGGGTTCAGTCGTTGACCCGAAGGGAGCTGTCGTTGCAGGCGCGACGGTTACCGTCAAGAACGTTGCAACGAACCAGGAGTTCACTACTCAAACGAGTAGTGAGGGCACATTCAATGTACCTTCCCTGCCTACAGGAATGTACACGGCCAGCATTACCGGGTCGGGATTTAAACAGGCTGTCGTTACCGAAATTAAGGTCGACGTTGGCAAGGTTTCGAGTATCAACATTGAACTCGAAGTCGGTGCCGCCAGTGAAACGGTAACAGTTGTCGGCGGCGGTGAATTGCTGCAGACACAATCAGCCACCGTAGGAACCACTTTGACAGGTCGACAAATCACCGACCTGCCAACTGCGTCGCGCGACGCATTAGACTTAGTGTTGGCGATGCCAGGTACCACCACGGTTGGAAGGCCACGCCAGTCCTCCGTAAATGGTTTGCCCAAAGGCGCACTCAACATCACCATCGATGGCATCAATGTGCAAGACAACCTGCTCAAATCTAATGACGGGTTCTTCACTTATGTTCGCCCCCGAACAGATGCGATCAGTGAGGTGACAGTTTCAACCGCAACACCTGGTGCCGAGAGTTCGGCTGAAGGTGCTGTGCAGATCAAGTTCGTTACTCAGGGTGGATCGAACGACTATCACGGTGGTGTCTACTGGTATCACCGCAACCCAGCGTTGAATGCGAACTACTGGTTCAACAATCGTGACCTTCCTCCCGATCCGGTAACTCACAAAGCGCCGCAAGCAAGAATTCTCTTGAACCAGCCAGGCGGCAAAGTTGGTGGTCCAATCCGCATCCCGGGCTTGTTCAACGGAAAAGACAAAGCATTTTTCTTCGTTAACTACGAAGAATACCGATTGCCTGAAAAGACTTCTCGTACCAGAAATATTCTGTCGCCA